>Ga0164302_10000640_pt1 | contig 10069 bp, 8 predicted proteins | sample Whisoiple_202_MG_FD_109714 | JGI IMG/M metagenome (GOLD analysis project Ga0164302, IMG submission 109714) | Soil microbial communities amended with pyrogenic organic matter from upstate New York, USA - Whitman soil sample_202_MG | ecosystem: Environmental > Terrestrial > Soil > Agricultural... | reverse complement strand
TCAAGACCACGGACGGCAATGCTAGGCGCAACCCGCTGCTCAAGATCGCTGCCGATGCTGCAGAAGACATGCTGCGTTTTGCGGGTGAGTTCGGCCTGACACCGGTTGCCCGTACGAGGCTGGCGTCAGGCAGCTCGTCTGCCGCCATTGCGACTTGGGTACGATGAACCATTGGAATCCCATCTAAGTACTGGTCACTTCAACAAGGGATCGAGAAAGCGCAGAAGCTCCCGCACGAAGACGGGGCGTAGATGCGCGTTGTCTGAGAATATCGGCTCGCCTGCTCCGAAGAACGGCAAACAGCCGTTGCCGCTGCCGCAAATATCGGGAAGTGGATCGAGTAGGATCGCCCCAGTGTGGTCACCGACGGCATGCAGTTTGGCATAGACGGTAGCATGGACGGCTTGCAGCTCGGCAATGGGTATTGTCTTGTCAACGTCCGGCGCGATTCGAAAGCCGGTCATGCTGCGCGTCAGCATCTTGCCGGGATTGAAGCGCTCGTGAAAGGGCACTCCTAGTACCAAATAGACTTTGGCTCCATGGCTCTGCAACAGGCGCACATAGTCCTCAAGGTTTGCGTAGAACGCGTCCATGCCATCCTTTGCGTTTAAGGGCAACCGCCTACCCTCACGTTCGATCAGCATGCCTTCGTCGCTGTAGCCTCCCCATGCCGCGCCCAGCACCACCGACTGCACCTTCTCGCGCCGTACCAAGTCGATCAAAATGTCGGGCAAATTAGCGCAACCCGCAAATTTGTCTTGCTGGATCACGCCCGGCACCGGAGGGCACCTAGGGCCTGTCACGAAATAGATATTGGCCGCCAGCTGCCCTGCGTCGGCCAGTTGTTGCACTCGGGGCCCGTAGTGAAACAGTTGGCTGTCGCCGCTTAACGCCACCTTCCGCTCGCCGTGGCCCAGATGGGTTACCAAAGTCCAGCCGTGGTCTAACACCTCCATGCCTTTGGTAGGCTTGAAGTCCGCATCGAGTTTGGCGCTGCCAATCTTCTGGATGTCGATACCAGGGAGGGGCGGAAAACGGTCTGGGAAACCACTCTTGGTCCACACCGCCAGTCCGCAGGCACCGAGAGCCGCCATGCAAGCCACAACGATCTGGGTGCGACGGTGGCGGTGCGCCCCAAAGCGGACCGGATACTCGATGAAACGATAGGTAGCCCAAGCCAGCAGGAAACTAACAGCCATAAGTGCCGTGGCCAGCAGAGGCGTCGGCGCCTTGCCCAAACGAATGACATAGGCGTAAGAGATCAGTGGCCAGTGCCAAAGATACAGCGGATAGCTTATCAGTCCGACGAAGACGACGGCGCGGTTGGAAAAGACATTTCGGTTCACCGCCGCCTCGGGGCCGGCGAGGATTACTGCTGCGGCTCCCGCCACCGGCAGCAGAGCAAGCCAGCCTGGAAAGCGCATCTCAGCCGTGAAGAGGGCCGCCGATGTCAGAAGGGCGGCTAAGCCCGCAAAGGAAATCCAGGACCGGACATTAGGCGAAAGGACAAACTGGCCCCGCCAGGCCAGACCGGCCCCGGCCATGAGCTCCCAGAAACGTGAGACAGGTAGGTAGAAGTCAGCGGAGATATTGGTGATGGATAGCGCGACGTTGATTGTGAAGGAGGCCAAGAACAGCACTGCCAGCAGTCGTCCCACCTTGGCCTTCGACCGGAAAGCCAACCAGAGCAACGCCGGCCAGAGGATGTAGAACTGCTCTTCGATACCCAAGGACCAGAGATGCAACAGCGGCTTATAGGTGGCGGCGCCATCGAAGTAGCCGCTTTCGCTCCATAGCACTATGTTGGAGAGGAAGCCTGCGCCGAAAAACACATGCTTCCCCAGCTGTGCCAGCTCATCCGGCGTCAGGGAGACAAAACCGTAAGCCAATACGGCGGCCAAGCATACAGCAAGCGCCGGGAAGATGCGCCGGATGCGCCGCCCATAAAACGACATGAACAAGAAGCGGTGCTCGGCTATTTCAGCGAAAAGTATCTTCGAGATAAGGAAGCCTGAAATGACGAAGAAGACGTCTACGCCCACATAGCCGCCGGTGATCACCTTCGGGAAGGCGTGATAGAGCACTACAGAAACTACGGCAAAGGCCCGCAGCCCATCGATGTCCGGGCGGTAGCTGTCGGTGGCGTGCGGGAGAAAGAAAGGCTTCGTCATGCTCACCGCATTGTCTCGGTTAGTTTAGAAATCTCAAAGAAGTAAGGGGGGCGCATTGAGCCGGTAGGCCTGGGTTGCTGATACCACTGAGGAAGTAAGCGTATGCGCGGGGCCAACGACTAAACCTGTTTTCTTTGAAGCGTTACCACATTGCCTGTAGTCTTGGACTCGCAATAAGACGCCCAGGCATCAATAAGCTTGCGCCGCTTTCGAGAGCGCCGCTGCGCCCATATGCCTGTTCGGCCTTGTCGCCAATACATGTGCCAGTGCAATCTCGACGACTTCAAGCGGGAAATTCGAGACATTACCCGCACATCACGCCGGTGCTTTAGCCAACACGAATAAGTTCCAGCCATACAATCCGCTAAGAATGGGCTTAGTGTGCCGATCCAAAAAGTCCATTACGGATGCTTGTGGTCCATTGCAAATACGTTTTGAAAGTTCCAAGGCATTGATGTTGAAACCAAGCTTCCGCGCTACGCGACCGCCAAAAGCTAACGGCAGTTGAATGAGTGCCGCACTGGTGTTTGCGAAGAAGCCTATTTGCATTTCGTGATCGAGGACGAGCAAGCCGGCCTCGCTTATGAGGCGTCGCCATCTCCCGGGTGAGTTCCGTTGCAGATGAGGTTCTCCAGGACGAAGGGGCCTCTTAGTCGCCCTGGCGATGGTGAGATCGAGGCGAAAGGCAAGTTCAAAAAGCGTTCTGCCGTTTGGCACGGTGATAAACAGCAATGCGCCGTCGTCCATATATTCTGAAAGTTCTTTGAGGACTGAAACAGGGTCGGACAGATGCTCAAGAACGTCAAAGCATGTTATGAGGGAATACTTGTGGTCTCCGAGTTCGGAAAGCGCAACGAGCGGATCGTGGTTCGCAATAATCTCATGTGCCGCGTTTGCCGGCCAATTGTACATTTCTTTGTAGGTTGAAAGCGTATCGCCATCGGTATCGATAGACGTAACATTGAACCCGCGCCTTACAAGATCGAAGCTTTCACGTAGGGACCCTGCGCCGAAATCAATCGCATGGCTTCCTGACGGAATGGTATCGAGCCGCTTTGTGAAGATGTCCCAGCGATATTCAACGCCTCGAGTATTGCAGCCTTCGAGTTTCGAGACATCGTCGGTGCGATCGAAGGTTAAGACTTCGTCCATAGGGTAATCCTTACGGGGGCGATCCCTAGTGATCGATCAGCCCAATTGGACCCGTACACGCGGACGGAGGCAAGCGATTCGTCACGCGTTCCGCTGATGCATCGGAACAACATTGCTAGAGCGCTTGGGCTCGCAATAGGCGGCCCATGAGTCCATGAGCTTCCGGCGCTTGTCCAGCGCGTCGCTTCGGCGGTAATGCCACTGTCGCGCTTGCGCTCTTCAATCGGGTTGAGCCCTTGGGCAATTTTCCGGCGCGCGCTGGCGGCCTTCTCACGGGCATCGGCTAGGGGAACGCCGGCGGCGCTGCCCAACCCCATCTCTTTTGCTCGACCGCGCCAGGTGAAGCGCAAAACCCATTTGCGGGCACCGGTCTCCGAAACAATCGAATAGAGGTTGCCGCCGTCGCTGTATTTGCCCGGTTTGGCAGTTTTGACCTTTCGCGCAGTGAGTTTGCTTGTCATATGCCGCCCTAAGCTGGTCCCCAAGTCAGTCCCCAAAATAGCACGGCTTGCGGCGGGCGGAAATAGACGGTGGCGAACAAGAGCGACGAAAAGTCCTTCATCTTAAGGGGATTCTTAATTGCAGGCGGGCAATGGCGAACGTCAAAAAGCAATTAGCTCGTGAAGGGACCAAAGCTCCTCCACGGACATCGATTTGAGATTGTAAGGGTTCATTATCCTGACTCGGATAATTAGTCCTTGTCGCGGCGTGGGATTGGCCGTCTGCAGAATGCCACGTCTGTCGGTTTAATCGCCTGACGGTGGTGACAGTGCAGCGACGGCGGCCACAACAAACGCCATCGCTAGCGCTGCGAGGACGATACGCGGGGCCATGTGGCGCTCCCGTATTCAAGCGTCGCCCTAGGGCATATTTAGGAGCCCTCAGGGGCGCTTCAATGGTCAAAGAACGCCTAAACTCACCGATTTTCGGGCTGAAGTTCCAGAATTAACCAGGAGCGCCCATCGCGCGCAAGGTATGCAGAGTTATTTCCGGCGGGCAGTTTAGGCGAACAGGCAGAATGCTCGTGCCAACGCCCACCGATGTATATCCGAACATGGCGCCATGGTCCAGCGCCCATAAATCTAGGTAATGCTGCCTCCAGCTTGATCGGAATTCCACCGGGTAGGCAAAGCTGGCCTCCGTGGGTGTGTCCACATAACATGAGATCGAATCTGGCGCTCATCGCTCGATCGTAAACTTCCGGCGTGTGTGCCAACAAAATCGAAAAGGCATCGGAAGGAATTTGCGACGCGGCTTTCTCAATGTCGTCTGCCCGATAGAAATGCGGATCGTCAACGCCGGCCAGGAAAATGCGTTGTCCGTCACGAACAATCGGTTCGCACTCGTTGAACAACATGCAGATTCCCATGGCTTCAATTGACGGCACCATACGGATGCTGTCGTGGTTACCAAGCACCCCATAAACTGGCCCCTTCAATTGGGCCTGCAGTTCATCGATGATTCTAGACTTTCTTCGAATGGACCATATGTCTTGCCGCGATAGTCGCCGGTTAAGACGCAAATGTCGTACTGAAGGCCGCCTACCACGCTAACCAGATGCCGCATCGCACGTACACTTATGTCGGCATGCAGATCGCTGATGTGAAGGATAGTGAAATTGTCAAATGCCGGCGGAAGATTGGCAAACGCTACGCTATGTTTTTTGACAACGACGTGGTCAGCGTTTCGACGCGCGCGGCCATAAAGTCCAGTCAGCTTCAACGCAGTTCTGATGATCCACGGCGCTGAGTACCAATTCTCGAGATTGAAAAAGATCAGTCCCTGTCCGAACAGCTGAGCTTCATGCTCGACTTCGATTTTAGGTCGCCGCTCAACATGTTCTGACCCAATTCGCTCGATCAGACCTTGCAGAGATGTTCCGGTCGCAACGTTCGAAACAGGATCCAACATCAATCTAGTCTCTCAACCGTCGGGGGAAACCGTTCCAAACAAAGCATGAATGGCGAGGTAGGTCCATCTAGTCGGCGCGCTTATGCTTCCTTCAGCTTGCGGCGTTTCTCTAGCGCATCACTGCGGCGCCGTGTCGCCGATGACACGAGCTAACGGATCATCCTCATGCGCAGGGCGGGCAGATGCCGGTTCTTCAAGACGCCGTTTGTGCTTAATGCCCTAGACCGTCCTGTGGCTCTTTTGGCGAGGGTGGTTTCATTGTTTTTTGGGGGGGGGACAAGTCGAAAAAAGACAGGCCCGCAAATTTTTGAACGACAGCTGTGAATGTTCGAGGCTGGCACGTTCCGGCGCGGTCGCAGGCCGAGAAGTTCCGTCCTGATGGGAAGATCCTGGGAAGCAGCAACACTGGCGACCCTCGCATCAGTTAGGACTGTGTGTTGATGGTTGTTGGCGGCACGACGTAGATTTCCCATCTCACTACAGCACCCGTTTTTTTGTGGAACGAACGCTGTGTAGTAATGGTGAGGCGCTCGGCGCCCGAGGCATTCTCCAACATCCACCGCTCGCAACTCTTCAATTGCCATCCAGTGGTGTCACAGATGCCGATGAATCCAAGACGTTTTGCCTCTTCGACCGACGTTAGACCCGACGACCAGAGCTCATCTGGCGTGAGCGGCTTCGGATGATCCGGGCTGTAAAATGTCATGGGCTCCGCGACGTCCGTGCCTCCCGCGACTACCATCCAGCGCGAATGGAAGCGCTGATGCCACAGCTTTGTCAGTTCACGAGCTAGATCAGACCGATTGCTGTACGATGAAAAGACGTCCGCCTGCTCAGAAAAGTTTTTAGCGACGAAAAGAGGCGCTGCGATTAAGGTCGCAGTCGTCAAGATGAGCCAGATGGCGGTGATCCGCAGGAGCGCCCCCCTATGCACGCGCAGCGTCGGGATCGCGATGAACGCCAGCGGCGTCAGGAAAAACAATGGGATTCCCCAATCGGTCTTGATATAGATCTCGAAAATCAGCGCACCGAGCGGCGGCCCAATCGCGGCCACGATCTGGACGATCCATACGTTGATCGCCGGCGCCTCGAATACCCCCCGATTAACCCGCCGCCACGGTTGGGCCACGAACGCAAGCGGCCTCCGGGCCAGCAAGGCCCACCATAGCGGGCCCCACGCCAACGCCGCGGCCGCCAGCGCCACAGGCACTGCCAGCAGCGCGAGGTTGTGGCCAATGTAGCCCAGCGCTAATCCGAGGACCTGCGCGCGGCTTGAGATTGAATAGCTACTGGCGGCGTATGTGAACGGCAGAAAATTGACCTGCTTCAGCCAGATTACATGTGGAACCATCGCAAGCATGAGCGTTGCGATGGCAACCCACGGCGCCGGGGAGCGGAGGAACAGCAGCCGCGCCGGATGGATCAATGCCGCCAACCCAACCGCGCCGATCATGGTGAGGGCCCAATATTTCGTCATCAGCGCTGCTGCGGCGGCGAGGCCCAGCCATACGCCGGATCTCACCGTACGCTTATCGAACGCATCCAGGTAGGCCAGCACGACGAGCGGCAGGGTAATGAGCTGCGCCAGATCAGCGTTGTATTTGAATCCCTTGAAATTGAAGATTGGATAGAGCGCCAGCATTACAACCATAAAAAAGGCCCGTCGGTGATCGACCACGCGAATTGCTATCAACCAGCAGGTCACTAGGCCGCAGCCCAGCACGGTCATTGCTAGCGCGTAGGTGGCCCAATCCGTCGCCGGGAATACCATGAACCACAAACCGGCGATCCAACCAGACAATGGCGGATGCTTGCCGTAGCCGAGCAGGAATTTCTGCCCCCAGGCGTAGGCCTCGGCGACGTCGAAGTGCACATCCTGCGCAGCCTTCAACTGCATCAGGATTAAGGTCCAAAGCACTACATGTGCGGCGACAAAGCAAAGCACTGGCGTAACGCCACTTTCTTTATCGCTAATCCACGCAGTCATTTGTGACTGAAACCGCCGTATTGTAACGCGCAAGTCCGGGATACTCGGCAAAGTCACTCCCAATCTTGTGGAACTCCACCAACAAGCTTACGCCTTAGAAATCAAGAGCGGTTTGCGGAAACTGTCGCGACAGATTAAACGGGATCGTCGTCCCGATCGCTTCCGGCGGAAAAAATAGAAAATCTCGGTGGCCACCCATCCCAAACTTGTAGTGCGGAACGCATTCAGGATTGGAGTAATGAAGGTACGTGTTTCCTAATAACAGAACGCCTGAGTATCCGAGACCGCGGAAAAATTGGAAGATGCCCTCTGTTCTTTGATCTGTAACCGTACTCTCGAACTGCACTACCGGTCGATACCGTTGGATTGTCTGCTCGCCACCCAAAAAAACGTTGCGTTCGTGCCCTTCCACATCGCATTTAATGAATTTCAATTTTGAAAATGTTTCGTCGGCAATCGTGTCTAACTTGGTTACTTGGACGTTGATCGTCTCATCCTCGCTACGCCGACGCAGCAATTCAAGCGTCGCGCTTCCGTCTCCGATCGTTTGCCGAGCCAGGCTCCTTTCCCCATCTAAATCCGATAGGGCGACGTTAATCACCCGAAGATTGGACCAATTAAATCGACGTCTTTGACGTTCGATGCCATCGCGCATCTCCGGTTGCGGCTCGAACGCGATGACGTGGCCTGAAGGTCCAACTGCGCGCATCATCCAAAAACAGTAAATTCCTTTGTTTGCCCCAATATCCAGCACCGTCGCGCCCCTTAGCCGGAGGGCCATCATTGTCTTGATTTGAAGCTTTTCTGTTCGAAGACGATAACGTAGGCACCGAACTAAAAAATGCATGTTATCGAGCAAACTCGATCGTGAGGCCATATCATTCATTCCGTGAGCCGATTTGAGCTGAACATGGTAGACTTTCAGCGATCAAGTTTCGGCGACGCGCTCGCTGCACAATGCCTCCAAGCAAACCAACAGCCAAACAATACAGCATTCCCTGCGTTACGGTCGACAGGTGACTATTGAAAAGCGACCCGATGAAGTTCTGTATAACGACCGCCTGTCCGATCGCGCTTGCGAAGCCACCGCCGATAAACATTGAAAAATGCACGGTCCACATAACAAGTAGTATCGCGCCGCCTACCAGACCGACCTGAATAGCGATCGCAAAGAACTGATTGTGCGGGTCGGGCACAGCTTCGCCATATGGAGACGGCCTAGTAGCCTCCAGAGACTGGTACAGCGATTTGGTGCTGCCAGTCCCGTGACCAAACAACGGGGCTTCTTTAATGAATTCGACAGCTTTGCTCCAGAAGTCGAGCCGACTCGCTGTCGAAAGGCTTGCTTCGGAACTCCCTTTGTCCCCGTCGACGGCATGTATATCGGTCGCAATTTCTGCCAAACGACGCTGTGCTGGAGCCGACGACCAAAGTGCAATCGCGACGACAAGTGCGATCGGCACTGCGATTAACAGCGACCGTTTCCAACCCTCAGCATGTACAACAAATAGCGCAATAAGTGCCGCCGTCATAAGGACGCCGGTCTTCGAGATGTAAATCATGAAGATGTCCGCAAGAAATACCAATGCCAAGATCGACATTCTAGCTGCGCGCCGTCGGTTGCCCGCAACCCACATGCGGATGCTTCCCAAGGCGAGCGCGAAGGCGCACAGCGCAAAACATCCACTTTGTACGGCATTGTCTTTCAGCGGCACACCAGCCATTGCTTGTTTTTGAAATGGAGGAGGAAGTTGTATGAAAAAAGACAAAAAAGAAAGGACTAGGACAACTAGACATCCCGCCAAAAACCCGTAGCCGATCTGAAGCGCTTGCCGCGGCGCAAAAGCAGGGGCCATCGCAATCGGAATCAGCAATAATTTTGCATAGTGACCCACCCCCCCTCCAGAGGCAAATGGGGTTGGCGACCACGACATGCCAATCAATATTAACAGATAGAGACCAACCGGAACCGCCGCTGCAGGCATCGCAAGGGTGGTCAGCCATTCCTTGCGCTCTACTGTTAAAGCGACGAACAATACAAAAAATGATAATGCGATGGCTTGTCCACTGGTGCTTACGGGAATCATGAACGCAGTTGTTACCGCGGCAATCTGACGGCCCATCAACAGTCTTTCAGGCAGGCTTTTTGCCTTCATTTCGTCTCCTATTTGACGCTAGCAAACGGGCGGATGCGTTAACATATTTCCGCCGCTGGTACAGCAATTCGTTAGTTCTCCTCCCTGCCAATTGCCGCTTCCGACCGACTGTTATTTAAAGGTGCACGCCCTTGTCTCCTATTCCATGAGATCGCTGCGATATCGCGGTGCCGACCTTGGCCAGTCGTGGCTACATCATGGCTGATTGGTCCCGCACGCTTGAGAATCCGATCCCACCGCCCGGTCGCCGTGAGTTGGTAACGCTGCGCGATGCCGACCATGATAGGCGCCTGAGATGCAGCGATGTATGCGCCGGTGGACTCTAATGCACGCTCATGTCGGCCTCACGTCGTCCCTTCGCTCACACACAGTGGGAGACATGCGTATGAACCTCAGGACTTTGAAAGGGCTAGCGATCAGGTTGTCCCCCGAGGCATCGAGTTTTGTCAATTCAGTCCGCGCCGTTGCAGCACGTCCGGCAGGTCGATCACCTTGGTCTGTTCGGCATTTACCAGGCGGCGCAGTTCAGCAATCGCGATCTGATATTCTGCCAACTGGGCAGTGGTGAGACAGTCCTCAGCTGACCGAAGGTCGGTTGCCGCCCGCAATTCCGCCAGCCTGATTTCGAGACTGCGAATGTTTTCGGCTTGTCCCTCCAGCTTCTCATCTTGATCCTCGATCATGGGCTTTAG
>Ga0164302_10000639_pt1 | contig 10071 bp, 7 predicted proteins | sample Whisoiple_202_MG_FD_109714 | JGI IMG/M metagenome (GOLD analysis project Ga0164302, IMG submission 109714) | Soil microbial communities amended with pyrogenic organic matter from upstate New York, USA - Whitman soil sample_202_MG | ecosystem: Environmental > Terrestrial > Soil > Agricultural... | reverse complement strand
CACTGTCCTCGGCGGAGCTGGCGGTCAGGCCCCCGCCGCCGAAGAGGGCGGCGCCGAGGTCGCCCGGTGCGGTGCCGGTGAGCAGCGACGCGCCTCCGACGGCCACCACCGCGGCGGCCGCGGCGGCCAGCCCGGCGGTCCTCCACAGGGGCCGGCGTCGGGGCGTCAGCGGGACGACCTGGGCCCGCGCAGCCTGCTCGGCGGCGATGCTGGCCTGGATGCGCGCGACGAGGTGCTCGGGCATCGGCCCGGGGTCGGGCAGCGAGGAGAGCAGCGCGCGCACGCCGGTCGGGTCGATCTCGGGATCAGGAGGCCCGGGCTGGTGATGGCGCATGGTCACCACGTCGACCTCCTGGCAGTACGACAATCACTCGCGACACGACAATCAGCAGTACACGGACCACTGCCACGCTGGGCACCGGCGTGGGCCAGCCCGGCCACTCGGGGGCGGCGCAGCTGACAAACGTAGGACGTCACGGCTGCCCCGAAGGTTCCGGGGCCCCCGGGACGGAGGGACCCAACATGACGGCCAGCGCGCTGCGGGCCCTGGCGCAGCGGGACTTCACGGTGCCCTCGGCGACCTCGAGGATGGCCGCCGCCTCGGCCACCGACAGGCCGTGCATGTCGACGAGCACGAGCGCCATCCGCTGGCCCTCGGGGAGCCGGGCCAGGGCCTCTCGCACGTCGAGGCGCGTCTCGACCTGGCCGTGCGCGTCGGTGCGGTCGGGGAGCTCGCGCTCGGGGAGGCCGACGGTCGGGCGGTCCCGGCGCAGCCGGTCCAGGCAGGCGTTGACGACGATCCGGTGCAGCCAGGTGGTCACCGCCGCCTCCCCCCGATAGGAGTCAGCCCGGCGGAAGGCCGAGATGAAGGCGTCCTGCAGGCAGTCCGAGGCCAGCTCCCGGTTCCCCGTGGTGCGCAGGGCCAGGGCCCACATGCGGTCGCGGTGGCGGCGGAAGATCTCGCCGAAGGCCTCGGGGTCGCCGGCGCAGTGCTGGGCCATCAGGTCGCGGTCGGTGCGCTCCTGCAGGGGCAGGTGATCGGCCACGTCGCTCGCGGCCACCTCAGCGGAGGGTGACCTCAGCGAGGGTGGCCCGGAAGCGGCCGTCGCTGACCTGGGAGACCTTGGTGAACCACACGATGACCTTGGAGCCGGCGGCCTGTGTGTTGGTGGCCTTGAGCGTGATCTGGCCCTTCTTGCCCTGCGAGCTGCCGATCTCGGTCGCGCCGTCGAGGGAGTCGCTGTCGGTGAGGAACACCTGCACGTCAGAGACGTCGGGGAGGGTCAGCACGACCTCCTTGACCCGCGCCGGCTGCCCGAGGTCGAGCAGCACCCCCACGCCGGTCTTGAGGCCGCCGAGGTTGCTGGACGCGTAGCCCTCGGAGGTCCACGCCGTCGAGGTCTTGCCGTCGTAGACCCGGGGTGCCTCGCTGTTGCGCTCCTTGCTGTCGCCCTCGGGGTCGAACCCGGTGGCCTGGAGGATGGCGATCGGCTCGCCGGGACTCTCGCTCGGCGACGCGGATGCGGACGCGGACGGGGTCGAGCCCGGGGTCACGGTCGTCGGTGCACCGGTGACGGTGACGGTGGGCTTCGCGGTGGCGCCGGAGAGGTCCATGCCGGAGCCGATGCGGGAGACGCCCCAGAAGCCGATGAGGGTGGCCACCGCCAGGAACCCGGCGATGATGACCATCACCAGCTTGGACTGGTCACGGGTGGGGGCGGCCGCGGTCTCGGGCGGCAGCATGGGCAGCGGCGGCTCGATCTCCTCCTCGCCCTGGAGCAGCGCGTCGTCGAGGGAGACGCGGCTGCTCTCGGCCTGCGCCTCAGCAGCGGCTCGGGCGGCGCGCTTCTCGGCGGCCTTGTCGGCGGCAGCGCGGGCAAAAGTACCCACCTTGCCCGCGGCCACGCCGGCGGCGTGCCCGGCCGCGTGACCCGCCGTGCCGATGGCGCCCGCGACCGCACCCGCCACGGCGGTGGCCGCGGCGGCCGTGCCGGCAGCCTCCTCGCCGGCGTGGGGGGCGTGGCTGGCGCCCCTCGGGGCCTCGTGACGGCCGGGGACGTGTGCCGGCCCGTGCGCGGCCGGAGCCGGCGGCCCGGCATGGCGCGCACCTGCCGGCGCCGTGGCCGTGGCCGAGGCAGCAGCGGGCGACGCTGTTGGGCGTGACTGGCCGGGCGGCGCCGACGGGGCAGCTTCTGAGCCCAGGATCGGCAGGGCCAGGGTTGGGTTCAGGCCGCGGGTCGCGTCGCCGTCCTCGAACGGGATCGACGCGGTGGTGCCACCGAGTCCGCTGATCTGGGTGGAGGACCACGGCGCGATCTGGGCCGCGAAGTCCCCGGGGGTCAGCGGGCCCTCGTCGTCGTTGAGGGTCAGCCGGCACAGCGCGTCGAGGTCGCCGGGGACCCCGGCGGCGATCTCTGACGGGGCGGGCACACCGCCGACCACGTGCGGGGCGGGCTCCAGACCGGGTGCGGGGACGGGCAGGGGCCAGCGGCTCGTCAGGGCGGCATACGTGATGGCGACGACGCCCACGGCGTCTGCGCGCGAGGCCTGGGCGCTGTCGAGGTCGTCGACCCCGGCGAGGGCCGCGGCGGTGGCCAGGCCGGAGACCTTGATGGCACCGTCGCCCGCGCGCAGGATCGAGGACGGCGTCAGCTGGAGGTGGTGGAGCCCGCGCCCTCGAGCGGCCTCGAGCCCGGTGGCGGTCTCGCCGGCGATCCGGCGGGCCTCCTCGGAGGGCAGGCCGCCCTGCTCGAGCAGGTGTGTGAGGGTGTGCGCCTCGCGCAGCGCCTCCTCGACGAAGTACGCGACGCCCTCGGACCGGCCCACGTCCAGGATGCGCACGAGGCGGTCGTGGTCGACCCCGGCGGCGCGGCGGGCCGCGTCGAGCGCGGCGTCGGCGTTGGGGTCGTCGGCCGCGAAGACCACGACGACGACATCGCGCTCCAGCGTCAGGTCGTGGGCCGACCACCGCTCGGCCCGCGGCTGCTGCGCCAGGCGCCGCTGCACGGCATACCGCCCGCCGAGCACCGTCGAAGGCCCTACGCCGTGCACGGGTGACTCCTCACTGCTGTCGCGTCCGTGGTTCCTCGTGACCGCCTCATCCTAGGGTGTGCGCCCGCCGCCGGGACCGCGGCGCGCACTGACCCGGCGCAGCACCGGATCGAGCAGCAGGGCCACCTCGCGCACCCGCAGGGCGTGCGCCACCGCGAGGGCCACGGGGAAGAGCACGACCAGGCCGACGACGACCACGACGACCGACGAGGCCCAGGTCAGGTTGCCATTGGCATCGTGCGGCAGCACCTGGCGCAGCACCCACACGACCGCGACGGTGGGCACCGCGGCCACCACCGAGGCGACGGCCAGACGGACGTACAGGCGGGTGGTCGACCTCAGGTGCAGCGAGCCGAGCTTGCGGCGCAGCAGCCACAGGCCGACCACGGCCGCGACGGTGTTGGAGAGTGTCTGGCCAAGGCCGACGACGACACCGGTGCGCTCGGGCGGAACCACTGCGGCGACCAGGTTGGCGGCCGTGGCCACGACCGTGACGACGACCTGGAGGTAGAAGGGCGTCTTGGCGTCCTCGTAGGCGTAGTAGGCGCGCTGCACGAGGTAGAGCCAGCCGAAGGGCAGCAGGCCCAGCATCATCGGGACCATCACGCCGGCGATGGCGGAGGCCTGCTCGGCCGAGTTGCCGGGGAAGGCGACCCGCACCGCGGGGGTGCCGAGCAGGACGGCGGCGATGGTGGCGGGAAGCAGGATGACCGCGGGCATCTTCAGGCCGCGGGCGACGTCGCCGACGACCTCCTCCGTGCGTCCCGCGTGGGCTGCCTGCGACATCCGGGTGAACAGGGCGGTCACCAGCGAGAGGGTGATGAGCGAGTGCGGGAGCATGAAGAGGAGGAAGGCCACGCCATACGCGGCCTTGCCGGCGCCCACGACCCCCGCCTCGTCGAGTAGGTCACCGGCGCGAGTGAGCACCTGGGACGTCACGATGAAGCCGAGCTGGCTCACCCCGATGGCGGCGAAGGTCCACACCGCTACCCGCGACGCCGAGCCCAGGCCCGACCCGCGGATGCCCCAGACCGGGCGGTAGCGGAACCCGCTGCGGCGCAGCGGCACGATCAGCACCACCGCCTGGGCAGCGACGCCGAGGGTGGCGGTGCCGGCGAGGAGCCAGATCATGGGGCCGGTCCACTCCCCGACCGGGACCTCGGTGCCGAAGGCGAACCGGAACACGACCAACCCCGCGATGGCCACGACGTTGGCCACCGCCGGCGCCCACATGTATGCCGCGAAGTGCCCGCGCGCGTTCAGCACCTGTCCCAGCAGGGTGTACAGCCCGTAGAGGAGCACCTGAGGGAGGCAGATGAAGGCGAACGCCGTGGCCAGCCCGACTGCATCGTCGCTCCAGCGTTGCGTGGAGAAGAGCCGCACCAGGAAGGGGGCGAGCAGCGTGATGAGCACCGTGGCGACCGCGATGATGGCGAAGGAGATGGTCAACAGCCGGTTGACGAACTCGTGGCCGCCGTCGTCGTGGGTGGCCGCCTTGGTGATCTGCGGGACGAGCACGGCGTTGAGCACGCCGCCGGCGAGCAGCAGGTAGAACTGGTTGGGCAGCGTGTTGGCCACGTCGAAGGTGTCGGCCGCCAAACCGATGCCGACCACCGCGGTCAGCGTCGAGGTCCGGACGAACCCGAGCAGCCGCGAGGCCACCGTGCCCAGGGCCATCACCGCGCTGCTGCGTGCCAGGCTGGCGTCAGTCATGCAGTCCTTTCGGGGGCGGGAACCGGCTCGGCGGCATTGCGCGGGGTGGGCTTGCGGCGCACCGAGCGCCAGATGCCGAGCACGAGGATGATGCCCGCGACGCCGCCGAGCGTCCAATAGACCCAGTCCCCGGTGGGCGTGACCTGGACCTGGACATCGACTCCCTCGCCGATGACGGTGCCGTCCGGGGTGGTCAGGGTGGTGCGGATCGGCACCAGCCCTGCTGCCAGGGTCGTCACGTCGACCGTCGCGGTGGTCCGGCTCTTGGCCCCGATCCGCAGCAGGGGTGGCTGGCTGTCGATGCGCAGCCGCGGGTTGGCCGGCTCCAGCGTGAGCTTGACGTTCTCGACGGCCACGTCAAGGTCGTTGGTGACCGTCATCTGCAGCCGGCCGGTGTCGGCGAGGAAGTTGACGTTGCGCTTGGAGACCTTGATGCCCGACGTGGTCTCGCGGGTCGCGGCGGTGATCTGCAGGCCAAGCGTCGACCACGACGAGGGGGAGGTGCGCCAGCGCGTGGAGACCAGCTGCTCCGTCGCCCTGCCCCACGTGCGCCGGAAGTCCTCGCCGTCCTCGCGGATCTGGGCCACCCCGTGGACCGTGCGCAGGCCGTTCTCGAGGAAGGCCAGGCGGCGGGCGTTGAGCACCGGCCGGCTGGCGGCGTAGGGGTCCTGTGGGGCAGGGGCCCCGGACGGCTTGGGGGTCGGCTTCGTGCCGACCTCCTTGGGCATCGGGACGGCGTGGGCAGCGTCCTCGAGCAGGGTCGCGGTCGTGACCGGCTCGAGCCAGGGGATCGAGGCGGCGGTCTGGAAGAAGGCCGAGGCGGCGGCCGGATCAGGGTTGAAGGACCGCGACGCGGCGACCAGCACCGAGCGGGAGGAGGTGCCCGGTCGCTCGTCGAGCAGGGCGACCGACTCGGCGACGAACCGCTGGGTGGCCAGCGTCGCGCTCGCGGGGGTGTCGGTCTGACCCAGCAGGGCGCTCAGCTGGTCGTCGTAGGCGAGCACGGGAAGGCCGTCGCTGCTGCGGCGGTGCGCGTCCTGGGTGTTGTCGTCCAGGGGCAGGCTCGACTGGGCAGCGACCTGGGCCGCCAGGTGGGGGCGGACGTAGAGACGACCCATCGCCCGCTCGCGTGCGGCGGTGTGGCGGCCGTCGGCGGGCCACGCGATGTCGCCCCGTGCCCCCAGGGCAGCCGCGACCGGGGCGGCGCGGGACACCAGCATGGAGGCCAGGGCAGAGGGCTTCCCGGAGTCGGCGACCGCGGCCACGTCGGCGTCCACGTCGGGGAGCACCCAGGGAGTGTGCTGCCCTGACACGGAGCGGATCCGGTCCTCCATCGCCTGCCGGGCTGACACCGCGGTGCTCTTGCCGTCGGCGGCCGCGCCGCCGGCGCCCGGCTCACCGGTGTCCTTCGGCAGCAGGCTGGGCAGCAGTGTCGGGTCGATGGCCCAGGTCACCGGCGCGGACTCGGTGGACTCGACCACCCGGGCCAGCCGCGACCCGGCACCCAGGGCCTGGCTCCACGCCTGGTCCCGGGCCGTCCCGGCGGGGCCGAACAGGTCGGGGTTGGCGTCCAGCGTCAGGGGCACCAGCCAACCCAGGCGCAGCGGCTGGTACTCCTTCTGTCGCTGGTACCCGGCGAAGGTGCGCAGGCTGGTGCCGCCCAACTCGATGCTCAGCGGCAGGGCGCCGTAGGCCGGATCGCGCAGGTTGGCGGCCCTCTTGACCTCGACGCGGAAGGCAGCGGCGCCGCCCGGCGCCAGGGCGGCCGGCAGCTGCTGCCGGCCCACCTCCCGCCCCTGCGCGGGGCCGGTGGCCTCGGCCCACCGGGCCACGGCCCGGCGCCCGGTGAGGGCCTGGCTGCCGAGGACGACCCGCACGAGGGGGCGGGCCACCGCCGCGGTGCCGCGGTTGCGGATCGTCCCGGCGAGCGTGAGGCTCTGCCCGGGCTGGGCGATGGTGGGGCTGACCGCGGCCAGGGTGATCTCCAGCTGCTCCTCGACGGTCGGTGCCGTGGGTGCCTGTGCCGTGGTCGTGTGGGGGACGTCGGCGACGTGGGCGACGTCGGCGCTCGCCTCGGCGGGCGTGGCGAGGGCCAGCCCGAGCGCAGGGAGGAGCAGCGATACCGCGGTCAGTGCCCGGCATACCCCGAGCCGGCGCATCACTCGCTCCCGGACAGCCGCTGCCATGCCTGCCTGGCGATCCGCCGCTCATTGGGGAAGGTGAGGTGCTGGTGCGCCTCGGCGAGCGGCAGCCAGGCGACGTCGATGGCCTCCTGGTCCGGGTCGTTCTCGATCGTCAGGTAGCCCCCGGTGGCCTCGAGCAGGTAGTGGTGCACGTACTTGTGGACCCGTTTCTCCCCCGTCGCGAACCAGTAGTCGATGGTGCCGAGCTCGGTCAGGACCCGTCCCTCGATGCCGGTCTCCTCGGCTACCTCCCGGGCCGCGGCCTCCGCGAGGGTCTCCCCGTTCTCCATGTGGCCCTTCGGGAGGCACCACTCGACGCGGCCGGCGCGGTTGCGGCGCGCGATCACGGCGATCCGGGCGATGCCCTCGTGCACGTCGACGATGATGCCGCCGGCCGAGCGCTCCTCCACCGCGGGGAGCCGGCGGTGGGTCCGCTCGGGGTCGCGCGCTGGGGAGGTCACGCGGCCACTCTAACCAGCCGGGGCCGGCAGGCAGCGGCGCGGCGCGGGCTCGCCGCGGGCTCGCCGTCCGGCTTCGGTCGGCGGTGATCAGCGGGGGATCGTGCGCGGTCCCGGAGGCCGCGCGCGGTCACCTACCCTTGTCTCTCGTGTCTTCCCCCCAACCGCCCGCCGCGCTGCTCCAGCAGGCCGTCGTCCATCTCGCCCCGGTGGTGCCCCTCCTGACCGAGCTCGGGGAGCTCTTCACTGCCGAGGGGCACGAGCTCGCCCTCGTGGGAGGGCCGGTGCGCGACGCGTTCCTCGGCCGGATCTCGCCGGACCTGGACTTCACGACGAGTGCGACCCCTGAGCAGACCCAGCGCATCCTCGCCCGGTGGGGCGACGCCCACTGGGACATCGGGCGCGACTTCGGCACGATCGGCGCCCGCCGTGGGGCCACCACCGTCGAGATCACCACCTACCGGGCGGACGCCTACGACGGGCAGACCCGCAAGCCGGTCGTCGCCTTCGGGGACAACCTCGAGGACGACCTGGTGCGCCGCGACTTCACCATCAACGCGATGGCGCTGCGGCTGCCCTCGCTGGAGTTCGTGGACCCGTATGCCGGGCTGGCGGACCTGGCGGAGCGGGTGCTGCGCACCCCCGGGCCGCCCGAGGTGAGCTTCGGGGACGACCCGCTTCGGATGATGCGAGCGGCCCGCTTCGCAGCCCAGCTCGGCGCCCGGGTGGCGCCCGAGGTGGGCCGGGCGATGCGCGAGCGCGCCAAGACCCTCGAGATCATCTCGGCTGAGCGGATCCGCGACGAGTTCACCAAGCTCCTGTTGTCGACCAACCCCCGCCGGGGCCTGCTGGTGCTCGTCGAGTCCGGCCTTGCCGCGTCGATGCTGCCGGAGCTGCCGGCGCTGAAGCTGGAGGTCGACGAGCACCACCGCCACAAGGACGTCTATGAGCACTCGCTGACGGTGCTCGAGCAGGCCATCGCCCTCGAGGGGCCGCCGGACGGCCCGGAGGAGTCGGTGCCCGGGCCCGACCTCGTGCTGCGCCTGGCGGCCCTGCTGCACGACATCGGCAAGCCGGCGACCCGCCGGTTCGAGCCGGGCGGCGGCGTCAGCTTCCACCACCACGAGGTGGTCGGGGCCAAGCTGGCGGCCCGGCGCCTGAAGGCGCTGCGCTACGACAAGGACACGGTGAAGGCGGTGGCACGCCTGGTGGAGCTGCACCTGCGGTTCCACGGGTACGGGGAGGGCCAGTGGACCGACTCCGCGGTGCGCCGCTACATCACGGACGCCGGCCCGCTCCTGCCGCGGCTGCACCGGCTGACCCGCTCGGACTCGACCACCCGGAACCAGCGCAAGGCTGAGCGCCTGTCGCGCAGCTACGACGAGCTCGAGGCACGGATCGAGCGGCTCCTCGAGCAGGAGGAGCTGGGCAAGGTTCGTCCCGAGCTCGACGGCAACGAGATCGGCGAGACCTTGGGTATCAGGCCGGGCCCCGTCCTGGGTCGGGCCTACAAGCACCTGCTCTCGGTGCGGCTCGACGAGGGGCCGATCGGCAAGGACGCGGCCCGGGAGCGGCTGCTCCAGTGGTGGGCTGCACAGCCCGAGTCGCAGGCGTAGTCCCGGGCCGAGGCCGCCGGCCATAGCGACGTGCAGACCGAGGTTGGCTGACCCCGTCCCGCTTCCAGCACTTCGCGGGGGTTTCTCCGGTATGACCCGATGTGGAAGGCTGTGCCCTCGGGCGGCCATGGGGAGTGCTCCCCATGTCGGGGTGCGCGAGTCCTTTCTAGCCTTGGTCAGGTCGAGCAGCCGCCGGCGCACCGCGCGCTGAGCACCAGAGGGTCAGGGAGGACGCCATGAGCGCAGGGGCAGGAGCACAGACCCTGTCGTACCCCAGCACGCAGTTCCCCGGGCCTCCCTCGGTGACCGTCCAGATCCCCGCCGAGTGGTCTCCCGTGCGCGTGCCTGGCACCCTCCTCGCTGCCCGGCGCACCGCCACCGAGAGCCGCTTCGCCCCCAACGTCGTCATCCGCGGCTTCACCCGCTCGGGGGCGTTCACGATCGGGCGCGCCCTGGCGGAGCTCAAGACCTTTGTCGCCCAGAAGAGCGCGGGGGAGATGGAGCCGCCCTTCGCGGTGGAGATGGACGGTGTGCCGTTCGTGGGCGTCCACGTCTCGTGGCGCGATGAGGCGGTGGGCGACGTCGTGCAGGCGCACCTCTTCGCCGGGGCCAGGCGCGGACAGGTGGTGGACCTCCTGCAGGTGACCGGCTCGGTGGGCGGCCCGGACGCGGGTGCGGAGTACACCGGTGTCCAGAGGGTGATGCAGACGGTGCGGGTGACCAGGTGACGACGTCCGGCTCCGGTGCCCAGGGGCACGGCATGGTGCTGCGGGTGGGGGCCGCCACCGATGTGGGGCGCGTCCGTGACCACAACGAGGACAGCCTCCTCGTCAGCCGCTCGGTGTTCGTGGTCGCCGACGGCATGGGCGGCCACGCCGCTGGAGAGGTGGCCAGCCGCATCGTCACCGAGACGCTCGCGGAGCTGGCTGAACGCGAGCGAATCGTGCCCGACGACATCGTCGCGCCGCTGGCCCTGGCCCACACCCACCTCCTCGAGCCGGTGGCCCGCCACCCCGAGCAGACCGGGATGGGAGCGACCGCGACCGGGCT
>Ga0164302_10000638_pt1 | contig 10084 bp, 7 predicted proteins | sample Whisoiple_202_MG_FD_109714 | JGI IMG/M metagenome (GOLD analysis project Ga0164302, IMG submission 109714) | Soil microbial communities amended with pyrogenic organic matter from upstate New York, USA - Whitman soil sample_202_MG | ecosystem: Environmental > Terrestrial > Soil > Agricultural... | reverse complement strand
GGGCTTGGCTCTCCGGATTCATGGCGGCGCTGGTAAGCCCCGACGCGACCGGCGCGACCGCGCTGTCGGCCGGCGAGGCGGGGGCGATGCTTGGCGAGACCAAGCCGGCCGTTCCCCTTGCCACCAACGACGAGGCGCCGTGGCACGATCCCGCCATGCCGCTCGACGAGCGCATGAACCTTGCTGCGGAGAAGCCGCTCGCGCCGAAACTGATGGCCGCGATGGCGCAACAGGATTGCGGCCAGTGCGGCTACAATTGCGCCGACTACGCCAACGCAATCTTCCTGCGCAAGGAAGAACGGCTCAATCTTTGCGCGCCGGGCGGCAAAGACACGGCGCGCATGGTCAAGAAGCTTGCGGAGGCGCTGTCGGCGGAAGCGCCTGTTGCGCCTGCCCTGGACGCGGCGCCTGCAGCACCCGCCGTCATCGATGCTGGGAATCTCGGCAGAAGCCGCGAGCAGCCCACGACGGCAAAACTTCTCGGTCGGCGCTTGCTGAGTGGACCCGGCTCGCAGAAGGAAACCTGGCACATCGATTTGGACCTCGCTGAGAGCGGCATCGATCACGAGGTCGGCGACTCCTTCGGGATATTTGCCAAGAATGATCTCGGCCTTGTCGATCAGATCATCGCCATGGTTGGTGCCGCGCATACCACGCCGGTACGCGACCGGACTTTACGCGACGTGCTGCACGAGGATGTCTCCCTCGGCATTGCGCCGGATTCGCTGTACGAGCTTTTCTCTTACGTGTCCGGCGGCAAAGTGCGCGAGAAGGCGCGTGCGCTGGCACGCGGCGAAGATCCGGATCGTGACGCTGCGCAGATCGACGTGCTTGGTGCCTTCCAAAAATTTCCGAGCGTGCGCCCGCATCCGGAAGCACTGATCGACGCGCTAGAGCCGCTGCAGCCGCGTCTCTATTCGATCTCATCCTCGCATAAGGCGAGCCCGGGTCGCGTCTCGCTGACCGTCGATGCCGTCCGCTACATCGTCGGCAAACGCAAGCGCCTCGGCCTCGCTTCGATCTATCTCGCCGAGCGGGCCCACCAGGGCGATCCGATCAAGGTTTATGTGCAGAAGGCGCATAATTTCGGCCTGCCCAGTGATCCGGCTACGCCGATCGTCATGGTTGGACCGGGGACCGGCGTTGCGCCGTTCCGCGCCTTTTTGCAAGAGCGCCACGCGACCGGCGCGCCGGGCCAGAATTGGCTGTTCTTCGGTCATCAGCGCTCGGCTTGCGATTTCTTCTATCGCGACGAGCTGCACGACCTGCGTCAAAAAGGCGTGCTTACCCGCCTCTCGCTTGCCTGGTCGCGCGACGGCAGGGATAAATTCTACGTGCAGGACCGGATGCGCGAAGTGGGCGCCGAGCTCTGGCAATGGCTCGCGCGCGGCGCGCATTTCTATGTCTGCGGCGACGCCAAACGCATGGCCAAGGATGTCGAGGCGGCGTTGGTCGAGATTGTCGCGATGCACGGCGCCCGCTCAACTGATCAGGCGATCGCCTTTGTCGCTTCGCTGAAGAAGGCCGGGCGTTATCAGGCCGACGTGTACTAAGTTCTACCTCTTTATGCCTTGCGGTAGATTCGCTAAGTCCAGCGCCTCTTCCTCGCACATGACGCGCACGACCTGCGCCATCTGCTCGACCTCGCTCGGCTGTGGCGCGGCGCGCGGCGTCAGGCCGCCGACAAGCTCCTTCAGCGCGCGCAGCGCGCCGAAATTGCGAACGTAGTGCCGCATGAAAACGCGCATGACATGGGCAACGCCCTCTTCCGTCACGGAGCGACAATCCTCGGCGAAATACGATGTTTTGCCAAACCCGCCGGTGACGATTTCGTATGAGGGGAAGTAAACGACGTTCTTGCATGTCCTGACGATCTTCTCGCATGCGACCCGCAGGATGGATTTAGATGCAACAGTCGAGACGAGCACGTGCCGCGGCTCCGCCGTCGCAATGAGCGGCACGGGCGAGACGGTCAGAATGACGCGCGCCTCAGGATTGATCGCGCGGCGCCCTTCGCAAACGCGACGATGTGGCTATGGCCGAAAGCGACAAACTTGTATATTCGGATCGGCGATCGGTCCGGGCCTGAAAGTCACTTTGGCAGGCATGCCCGCCGGAGGCGTGGCCGAGCTTGATGTTCGCTGGCCCAGCGGCGTCATAGCAGCTTTGGCGTGACATTCCAGCCCAACCTGGAGCTTGACTTAGCGCACCTCAGCCAATCGACGCGTCGCCTTGACGAGCCAGCGACGCACATCCTGCGGCAGGTGGGGCGACAGCTTGGCTCGTATATGCCGGTGATAGGTGTCGAGCCATTTCGTTTCGTCCGGCGTCAAAACGCCCGCCTGCACCAGGCTGAGATTGATAGGCGCGAGCGTCAGCACGTCGAAGCCGAGCATCTCGCGTTCCCCGCCGGCGATCTGGCGCGGCGCCACGACCATGAGGTTTTCGATTCGGATGCCGTATTCGCCGGTTTTGTAATAGCCGGGCTCGTTCGACAGGATCATGCCTGGCTCGAGCGCCACATGGCCTATTTTCGAAATGCGTTGCGGCCCCTCGTGAACGGAGAGATATGCGCCGACGCCGTGACCGGTCCCGTGATCGAAGTCGAGACCCGCAGTCCACAAATACTGCCGCGCGAAAGCATCGATCTGCGCCCCCGATGTACCGGCCGGAAAGAGTAGGCGCGAGATCGCGATATGGCCCTTTAGCACGCGCGTGAAGCGATCGCGCATTTCGCGCGTCGGCCGGCCGACCGCAATCGTGCGGGTGACGTCGGTCGTCCCGTCTTCATATTGCGCGCCGGAGTCGATGAGAAACAGACCGCGTCCGATCCGGGCATTGCTGGCGCGCGTGACGCGATAATGCGGGCTCGCTGCATGCGCGCCGAAGGCGGAGATCGTCGGAAACGAAATGTCCCGGAGCTTGCCCGTCTCCTGACGGAAAGCTTCGAGCGCTGACGCGGCGCCGATCTCGGTGAGTTTGCCACTCGGCGCTTCGCGATCGAACCATGCAAGAAAATGCACGAGCGCGACGCCGTCGCGCAGATGCGCGGCGTGAGCTCCGGCAAGTTCGCGCGCATTCTTACGCGCCTTCATCAAGGCGATGGGATCGGCGGCAACCTCGGGCGTGCCGCCGTTCTCGCGCAGAATGTCGACAAGTTTCGTAGGCACCGTCGCCGCGTCAAAGCGAATTTTCTTTCCGCCGACGCCGCTTGCGAGATCTTCGATGAGGCGCTGGAGCGCTTCGATTTCGGCGCGTTCGCTCAATCGCGCGCGAACGCTGTTCGAAAGCTTCGTGCCATCGACATAGAGGCGGGGCTCGCCGTCGCGCGGCAGTAGCGCGTAGCCGAGCGGCAGCGGCGTATGCGGCACGTCGCTGCCGCGAATGTTAAATAACCAGGCGATCGCATGCGGATCGCTGACGAGGAGCGCCTCGGAGCTCCCAAGCTTTTCGCGGACTTGCGCAATTTTTTCGGCGGTTGATTCGCCGGCAAAGCGCTCCGGATAAAGCGTGATCGCGCCTCGGGGCGGCGGAGGCCGATCGGGCCAAATGCGATCGATCGGATTTGCGTCGAGTGCGACGAGCTCGGCGCCTTTGGCACGGAGCTTCTCGCGATATCCCTCGAGCTGACCCGGCGTGTGAATCCACGGGTCATAGCCGATGCGCTGGCCTTGGCTCACTTGCTCCGCAAGCCAGGAGGAGGGCGGCGTTCGCGTGATGTCGATAATGGCGAACAGCTCGGAATCGACTTCGCTTCGCGCCTGCAAAGTGTAGCGTCCGTCGACAAAAATGGCCGCTTTATTGGCGAGCACGATTGCCGCCCCGGCCGAGCCGGTGAACCCGGTGAGCCATCGCAACCGCTCCGCACATTTCGGCACATATTCGTTCTGATGTTCGTCGGCGCGCGGCACGATGAATCCGTCCATCTTCGCGCGTTTCAATTCGGCGCGAAGGGCGGCAAGCCGGGGTTTGCTCTGCCCCGGATCGCTTTGCACATCGAAGGACTGGAAGCGACTCTCGAACATCGATTGACAGTAGAAGCCGTCTTCCGGCCGAGCAACACCGCGCCGGTGCCGCTTGTGTCGCGCGTCACTCATTTATGCGATGCTTCGGTCATGGAGATATAATGCCCGAAGCCTTTCACTGGCAGACTTACAAAGAGGCGCTGCTGTTCCTCGGCACGGCCGGCGTCATCGTGCCGCTGTTCCGGCGGCTGCATCTGAGCCCCGTCCTCGGTTTCCTAATGGCCGGTGTGCTGCTCGGGCCGTACGGCTTGGCGCAGTTCGCCCATTCCGCCGGTTGGGTCTCTTTTTTTGCGCTCACCAATCCCGACGCCATGGCAGCCATCGGCGAATTCGGCGTCGTCTTCCTGCTTTTCATGATCGGGCTCGAGCTCTCCTGGGAGCGCCTCCAGCGCATGCGCCGGCTTATTTTTGGCCTCGGAGCTGCGCAGGTGATCGTCTGCTCGGCCGTGCTTGCCTCGCTAGGGTACGGGATCGGCATGGGGCCGCGCAACGCAATCATCTTCGGCACAGCGCTTTCCCTGTCGTCGACGGCAATCGCAATCCCCGTGCTCGCGGAACGGCGGCGTCTGAATACGGGAGCCGGACGCACCGCGTTTTCGATCCTGCTCTTTCAGGATCTGATGGTCGCGCCGCTCCTGTTCACCGTCTCGATTCTCGGCGTGCAGCATCTCCACGCCGGCGCCGAACCGATCATCTCGGACCTGCTATGGACGATCGCTCCGGCTTTCATTGCGCTGGCGTCCTTGTTGTTGCTCGGTCGTCTCGTCCTGCGGCCGCTGTTTCACCTGGTTGCTGCGGCGCGTTCGACCGAGCTTTTCATGGCCGCCTGCTTGTTCGTGATCGTGGCAACGAGCGTGGCAACGGCCGTGGCGGGGCTCTCTATGGCGCTTGGCGCCTTCGTCGCCGGACTGCTTCTCGCGGAAACCGAATTTCGCCGCGAGATCGAGGTCACGATCGAGCCGTTCCAAGGCCTGCTGCTTGGACTGTTTTTCGTCTGGATCGGCACCGGGCTCGATCTGTCGCAGGTGGCTGCGGCGCCCGGGCTCATTCTCGCTTTCGTCATTGGGGTGATCGTGATCAAGGCCGCGATCATCTACCTGCTGGCGCGGGGCTTTCGCCTGAGCTCAAGGCTGGCCGGCGAGGTCGCCCTGGTGCTCGCGCCGGGCGGCGAATTCGCTTTCGTGATGATTGGGGCGGCGATTGCGGGCAGGGTCGTGCCTGCTCCTCTTGGCGGAGAGGTCATGATCGTCGTGACCCTCTCCATGTTCATGTTGCCGCTGCTCGGGCTTATCGGCGCCAAGCTGGGTCCACGGCAGGCGCCGGACGAGGCGGCACTGGCGGCGCTGGCACCTGCGGCCGATGTGGGGGCGGGGCGCGTGATCATCGTCGGCTATGGCCGCGTCGGGCAACTCGTCGGCCAAATGCTGAGTCGGCACGAAGTTTCGTTCGTCGCTGTCGACGATGACCCCAAGCTGGTGGCGCGCGAGCGCCAAGCTGGAGCTTATGTTTACTGGGGTAATGCCGCGCGCCCCGAATTCCTGCAGCGCTGCGGCATCGGCGAGGCCGCGGCGCTGGTGGTGACCATCAACTCGCCGCGGGCGGCGGAGGAGATTGTTGCCGCTGCACGGGCAGCGCGACCTGACCTGACGATCATCGCGCGGGCGCGCGATGCTCATCATGCCACCGTGCTGTACCAACTGGGCGTGACGGACGCGATCCCCGAGACGATCGAGGCGAGCCTGCAATTGTCGGAGGCCGTGCTCGTGGATATCGGGGTTCCGATGGGGCACGTGATCGCGTCCATTCACGAGCGCCGGGACGAATTCCGCCGCCTTCTGCTGCCGGCGAAGGAAGCACCGCCGCGCGAGCGCCGGGCGATCCGGCTCTCCACCCGCGTCAAAGAGATCGGGAAGCGGGCGTCGCCCGATGCCAAGCGCGAGGTGTAGGCGTCGATCGCGGCGCCGCGGCCGTCAGGCCACACCGGCTTTGCCCGCTGCGGTTACTAACCATCGATCTGGCGGCCGATGAGTGCAATGGCGCGCTGATAGACCGAGGCGGCGTTCCAGGCCTGGATGGCGGCGAAATTGGCTTCCCCGGGCTGATAGCCCGCGCCCGCGCGCCAGCCATGGGCCTTGAGAAAATTCGCCGTAGAGGTCAGCGCGCCGGACGCGGTCTCGAGGCTTCCACCGGTGGCGTATTCAAGTACGGTTTTCGGCAGAAATTGGGTCTGCCCGACCTCGCCGTGCATCGAGCCGCGGGTGCCCGCCGAAAAGACGCCGCGATCGACCAGTTTCAGCGCGGCATAAAGCTGATCGGTGAAATAGTCTGACCGGCGGCAGTCATAGGCGAGTGTCGCCACCGCGGACAACATGTGCTGGTTGCCGCGCACGGCCCCAAAACCCGTCTCCATTCCCCAAATGGCGAGGAGCGGTCCGGGCGGCACCCCATAACGTTGCTCGATCGAGGCGAAGAGGGCCGCATTCGATTGCTTGAGTGAGCGTCCCCGGGACGCGATTACCGAGCCGCCGCGTTTGGCGAGGAACTGATCGAGCGAGAGATGAAAGCTTCTTTGGCCGCGATCGGCGGAGATCGTGGCGGGATTATAGTGGGTCGTCATGAGGGCCGCGATGCCAGCGGCGCCGACGCGTCCTCTGGCTTCCTCGGCAAACTGTTGCTTCCAGGACTCGAAGCCCGCCCCCGAGTGGCCACATTGCGCCGCGCTTGCCGCTCCGCCCGCCCACGGAACCGTTGAGGCTATGATCGCGACCGTCTTGAACCAGCTCGCCATGCAATTCTCTTTTCGACCGCGCATGAGAGACAAAACGCTGCCCTGTCATTCCAGTCAAAATGAGGCATGCCGACCGTCGTCGTAAACCGCATCTCGGCAATGCCGGAACCCGGCTCGTAGCTGATTGTTGAGGGGTAAAGCCAAGCCTGACGCGCGACGTCTCGGAGAGGATCACCTCGAATGCAGCCCACCAAGCTCCTTCTACTCTCGTCCTTAGCGTTCGCGAGCGCGCTCCTGCCGGCGCAGGCCAATGTCCTCATCAATATAGATCAGAGCGCTCAGCGCATGACGGTCATGGTCGACGGGGAGCAGCGCTTCTCTTGGCCGGTTGCGACCGGCAGGGCCGGCTACGGCACCCCGAACGGCAGCTTCCGGCCCAACAGAATGGAAGAGGAGCATTTTTCCGACGAATACGACAGCGCGCCCATGCCGCACTCGATCTTTTTCGACGAGCACGGGCACGCGATCCACGGCAGCTCGGAGCGGCTCGGCGGGCCGGCCTCGCATGGGTGCGTGCGCCTATCCACCGCGAATGCCGCCGCGCTTTATGCGCTCGTGGAAAAGCAGGGAATGGCAAAAACCCGGGTGGAGATCGAGGGCGCCCCACCGACGCGAACGGCGCGTGAGCAGGTCCGCGAACAGCCTGCCAGAAGCCCGCGCCCGAAGGTGGTCAGACAAATCGACCAGGGCGAGATGGGTTACGATGCGGAGCCGCCGGTCAGGACCTATGGTGGGGGCTATGCCGGCCAGGGATATTACGGCCAGGGATATTACGGCGGGCAAGGGTATTACAGCCAGCCGTATGGCGGCTCGCCTTATTATTACGGCCGGTAGCAGCGCGCGCCGCGAGCCTCAAATCCGGAGTTTAGGCTACGTCGCGCCGCGTCGATTAACTCCGAGGTAATTGGAAGGGCGATCGCGGCGGCGCTATTCTGCCGTGATGCAAACCGCAGTGCGGCCGCTCGGTGAACACCTGCGTGAGTGGCGCCAGCGCCGGCGCTTGAGCCAGCTCGATCTCGCGCTGGAAGCCGAAATTTCAACCAAGCATCTGAGCTTTCTTGAGACTGGCCGCGCGACGCCCTCGCGCGACATGGTGCTGCGTCTCGCCGAGCGGCTCGAAGTGCCGTTGCGCGAGCGCAACGTGCTGTTATTATCGGCCGGCTACGCCCCGGCTTTTTCCGAACGCTCGCTGCAAGACCCGGCACTCGGCGCCGCGCGTAAGGCTGTCGACCTCGTGCTTGCCGGACACGAGCCCTATCCGGCGCTGGCGGTCGACAGGCATTGGACGCTAGTGACGGCGAACCGGGCCGTGGCGCCATTGCTCGCGAGCATCGATGCTTCTTTGCTGAAGCCGCCGGTCAATGTACTGCGTCTGAGCCTGCACCCCAATGGATTGGCGCCGCACATCGTCAACTTGCAGGAATGGCGCACGCATTTGCTGGATCGGCTTCGCCATCAGATCGATGTGAGCGCCGACTCGGTTCTGGTCGACCTGCTCGCGGAATTGCGCGGCTTTCCTGCGCCTCAGGTGCGTGCCGGCGTCAAGCCAGACAAGGCTGAGGACTATGCCGGTGTCGCCGTACCGTTTCGGCTGGCGACGGAGAACGGCGTACTTTCCTTCTTCAGCACGACGACCGTGTTCGGCACGCCGGTCGACATCACGCTGTCGGAATTGGCGCTGGAAAGCTTCTTTCCCGCCGACGCCGCGACGGCGGAAAGACTGCGCCGTAGCCAGGCGGCTTAAAGCTGCGCCTCGCTCTTCAATCTTTGGACCAAAGCCGGCGTGATAAAACCATCCGCAGGCTGAATGCCGGCTTTGATCTGATAGGCATGCACGGCGTCACGTGTCGCCGGCCCGATCTTGCCGTCGGCATTGCCTTGATAGAGCCCGAGCTTCGTCAGCGCTTGTTGCACCGTCCGGCCATCGGCAATCGAGAGCGGCTTCAAATCTTTCGGCCAAGGCGTATGAATCCCGCCTTCGCCGGCGATTTGCTGTGCCAACATCCCGACCGAAATCGCGTAAGCGTCGGACGTGTTGTACTGCTTGATGACAAAGAAATTGTCGGTGATCAGCCAGGCCGGACCCTTCGCACCAGCCGGAATGAACAACAGCGCATCGCCCACCTTCGGCAGCGGCTTGCCGGAGGCGGTGCGAAAGCCTTGCGCCTGCCAATCGGCGAATGAATTGCGAAGCGAAGCGAAATTAAATGAATCGGGGATAATGACTTCGACGCCCCACGGCAGGCCGGCGACCCAGCCGGATTTTTGCAGGAAGTTGGCGATCGATGCGAGCGAGTCGGTCTTGGACGACCAGATATCGGCTGGGTGCGCTCCTTCGTAGGCAATTGCATATTTCAAGTAAGCGGAGGGCAGGAATTGCGGCTGTCCCATTGCGCCGGCCCAGGAGCCGACCAGATGGCCGCGCGTCACGTAACCCTTCTCCAGCATGATTAAGCCGGCGACGAATTCGTCGAGAAACAAGCTGCCCCGGTGCTGCTTGTAGGCGAGCGTCGCAAGCACGCGCAAGATATCGCTGCCGCCGCCGCTCGGCCCGTAATTGCTTTCGATCCCCAGGATCGCGACCAGGATTTCCGAGGGCACGCCGCTGCGCGCCTGGATTTTCTCGAGCGGGCCGGCAAGCTCGGCGGCGACATTGCGGCCTTGCGTTACGCGTTTCGGCGTGACGGATTGCGCCAGATATTGTGCGACAGTGATTGTGAATTCCGCCTGTTTCGCCGGTTTTGTCAGGATCGCCTGATCGGGCGTGAGGCCGCTGATCGCGCTATCGAAAGTCGCGCGGGAAACGCCGGCTGCTTCCGCTCTGGGCCAGATCGACTCCAAGAATTGCTGGAACTCCCCGGCTTGAGAACTTGCTGCATCCCGGGATTCGGCGGGCGCGAGCTTCGGCGCGGCAGTCGCAGAAACTGCGATGAGCGCCGCTACGCCTGCAATCATCGCGCGCTTCGCGAAAGCCATCATGCGAAGTGACACGACACTGATCCGTAAACACCGTAATCGGCGTGAAATGTGTCGCCTTTCCGCACGTCGACGGGCTGCCCGAGGCCTCCTTGCGTGCGGAACAATTGGCGGTGGCTGAGTTAGTAGGGTTGTATCGAAAACTCGCTGCAAAGATCGAGGACGAGCGTCAACCGCCCATGTTGTAGTAGAAATGCTCGTGCACGATCTTGTCACCCTTGACCGTGTATAGCGCCATTTCCTGCATGTGGAACCGCTTACCGGAGCCCTTCTGCGTAACGTCGTACTTGAACTC
>Ga0164302_10000636_pt1 | contig 10091 bp, 10 predicted proteins | sample Whisoiple_202_MG_FD_109714 | JGI IMG/M metagenome (GOLD analysis project Ga0164302, IMG submission 109714) | Soil microbial communities amended with pyrogenic organic matter from upstate New York, USA - Whitman soil sample_202_MG | ecosystem: Environmental > Terrestrial > Soil > Agricultural... | reverse complement strand
GAACCCTGAATCATCACGGCCGGCCGGTTCCATCAAGCCCGGCAAAATACGGTTTCCAGGCCGATTTGCGGTGTAGGATGGGTTGAGCCTGCGAAACCCATCGTCTTTAGATGCAAACTGATGGGTATCGCTTCGCTCCACCCATCCTACGCGCCTTCCGCGGTTCCATTAGCGCATCGACGCGGAACAGATCATCGTTCGCCGCTTTGACTCGGCGGAGGACACATGGCCCGCGTTTGGAACACACCGCTATTCATTGCCGCCACGGCCTATTTCCTGGTCGATGGCATCTTTTCCTATGTCACGCAGCCGATAACGGAATGGCTCGGCAAACAGAAAATACTGGAGCGGGTTCGACGCTGGATCACCTCGCTCCGTCCCTACCCGTCGCTCGCGCTTTTTGCCGTGCCGGTGATCCTCCTGGAGCCGGCTAAACCCCTAAGCGCCTATCTGCTGGGGACCGGCCACTTCTTCGCCGGCGCGGTCGTGTTCATTTGCGCCGAAGTTTTGAAACTCACCGTTGTTGAACGTCTGTTTCATCTGAACAAGGAGAAGCTGCTGTCGATCCCGGCTTTCGGATGGGCGTACCAATATTGGCGGCGAATGATGGATTTCGTGGAATCCCTGGAAGTCTGGACAGCGGCACGAAGAATAATCGCCAAGGCGGGACAAACGTTTCGCGCCAGCTGGCATCGATTCAAGCTCGCGCGTACTGCACAACGTGTGCATAGCGTTCAGCTCGCCCGACGCCGCAGTTAGCCGCACCGCAGGACCTGGATTAGCCAGCCTCAAAACATCGACCGGATTGCGTTGGCCGAGTTCGACCCGCAGCATGAAATCAGCCGCGCGAAGGTTCCATCGCGGAACAACGGAATGCAGCATCATCGAGAATCCGGTGCACACTTTTTCAATCAACTTGAAGTGTCGACGCTCGTCTCAATACGATCATGATGATCGATTCTGCGGGCGGCGGGCCGCTGGGATGATGACCGTAACCTCGGTCGACTCTTTGGGGGCAACCATGCGAACTCGTCTGCTCAACATCCGGAATTTCAAACTCCTTTCCTTCCTGGCTTTCTGCCTGGCGATGCTGCCGGCGTCGAGCCATGCCTTCACCCAGCAAGAACAACAGCGGCTTTGCACCGGCGATGTCTTTCGGCTCTGTTCATCGGAAATTCCCGACCGGGCACGCATCATCGCCTGCATGCACCGGCAAAAGGCCAGCTTGAGCCAGGGCTGCCGCAGCGTGTTCGGCAAGCCAGCCGATCGATCTGCTTCGGCGAGGCAATCCGACGACTATTGACGAACTGCGCTGAGGGAATCCAGCCCGACGCCTTTGCCAGTATGCGCGGCAAGCAAGCTCAGTCGATCATCTCGTCCGCGCGGGACAGCAGCGCCGACGGCAGGCTGAGGCCGAGCGCATTTGCCGTCTTCAGGTTGATCAGGAGCTCGAACTTGGTGGGCTGATAAATCGGGATGTCGCCCGGTTTGGCCCCCTTGAGGATTTGATGCACGTCACCGGCGAGGTGCCGGAGCAGTTCCGCGAGATCGACCCTATAGGCCATCAGTCCGCCGGCATCGACGTAATCGCGGTACGGACACATGGTCGGCAGGCGAAGCTTCAAGGCGAGTTCGGCGATTAGCTGCCGGTTGGCGTAAAGGTCTCCTTCACCGCTGACCAATACCGCGTCCGGCCGCAGCTCGGCCATCGCTGCGAAGACCCGCTCAATCTCCGAGGGAGTCCCCGTCTCCGGCAGCATCGAAATCAGCGAAATTCCCAATCGGCCACCGGCGTCCTGCAGGACTTGCCCAAAAGAACCTTCCCACCCCTCGCGCATACCAAGAAATGCAGCCTTGGCTATCGAAGGGATGGCTTCTTTCAGCAACTCCAGGCGCTTCGCCCAGATCTCGACCCCGCCATCGAGGGTGATACCGGTGAGGTTGCCGCCGGGCCGGGCCAGGCTGGTAACCAGCCCCGCTTTCAGCGGATCGAGCATGAACGCAACAACCGGTATTTCGCTGGTTGCGGCCCTGAAGGCGATCACGACGGGGTTCGTTCCGGTGACGATCAAATCCGGATTACGCGCAACGATCTCCCGCGCGATATCGGGATAACGCTCGTGATGCCCCTCGGCGGAATAGCGTTCGATGATCAGATTTTGTCCTTCGACGTAACCCAGTCGGCGAAGCTCGGCGAAAAACGCGCGCCACGCGCTGCCCCCACCGGTTTCGGTAAGCAGCGCAACCGGGATTGCCGGATGGAAAATCGCTATCCGGGGCGGCGTCGTCCGCTGCTGCGCCAGCGCCGGCCGCAGCGCGGCGGCAAGCAATACACCGGCCGTGAAGTCTCGCCGCCTCATTGCACATACGCCTCTGAACGGCTGAGCAATATCAGGATCGTATCAGGTTACGGCGGTTTGGCGCATGGAAAATCGCAGCAGGGCGGGTTCACCCAACGGGTCCGCGCGAGGCGCGGCGCGCCACGTGCTGACGCGGCTCTGGCTCCCAACTAAAAATATCGAAAACAACCCCATGCAAAGTAGCGGTCAATCGCTGGCATGGATGCTTTGAGCGACCATTTGCCGCAAGCTGTCCGCAATGTGCGGGCTACGAGCCAGCCAAACGATTTCGATTCGGCTTGGGACTGAGGTAAGCCAACCCAATCTCGCGCCGAAAAGCCGTTGGCGTAACTCCTATCAATTTTTGAAACACCCGGTTCAGCTGGGATGCATCGCTAAATCCAACCGCGCGCGCCACGTCGGCAATTGATAGATCGCTTTTCGACAACATCTCTTTTGCAACACTGATCCGCGCTGACAGGACGTACTGATAGGGCGAAAGCCCAACGGAGTGCTTAAACGCCCGAATAAAGTGAAACTGGCTCAATCCTACCAGGCCCGCCAGCTCGGATATCCCGATTCCTTTCGAAATGTGGGCATCAACAAATTCCTTGATGCGTCTCAATTGAGGTGCAGTCAAACCTCCGCGAACCGGGTTTGATTGCGAGTACTTTGGATCGGCGGCGCGCCGTAGTTCCCACAAAAGCAACAGCCCGAGCGTCTCCGCATAGGCGTGGTCGTCTATGCCAGAGCCATCCAGGACGCTTTGGAGTTTTTGGAGCGTCGCTTTGAGATTGCTATCCTCGAAATACAAGGATGGAGGAACTTTTGAGATATCGCTTGCGGAGTGATCCGATGCGGGAGGGGCGAGATGAACAGCAAAGACCGACGACATCCGACCTTCGAAACGATTCCAACCCTCCACGGAAGATCCAATCGGCACGAACGTTAATTTATCCCGGATATCCGTAAGCGTCGAACGGCTCCCTCCGTTTATAGTCGTCTCCCCATCAGAGCGAACAAAATCATGCAGCGCCAAATAGGCTGCCGCTCCCTTCACCCGGTAATCCAATTCCGATGGTTGAATACGAACAAGCTCGGCAGAGAGCCACGACCAAGCCATCCGTTTAACCAGATATGGATGATGTGCATCGGGATGTCGCTGACGCAACTCGATCCTGGCATCCGGCCTCAAACTAATTCTCCTCCGAGATTCGGTCTTGTTCCAAAATGTACGTGCGGCCAATTCCCTTCTAAATAATCAATACTTGCTCGGAAATATTGAAAATTGCTGAGGGAATTGTTCTAGGTGCAACACTGAAGTCTTACAACTTGCGCCAAATAGTTATTTCTTGCGCCGAAATCGCTGGCTTGGATGCTTTGAGCGACCAATTTGCCGCAAGCTGTTGACGAACGCAGGCTGCGGGCGACTTTCACGCCGCCGCCTTGTCTTCCTTGTCTTCTCCCCGCGCCACGATCTGCAACGCTTCATCCGGCAATGGCCGCTGCAACGCCTTGGCCTCGTCCCACGGCGCGCGCAGCCAGACGTCGCGCTGTTCGTCGGTCGTCAGGATCACCGGCATCGCCTGGGGATGGATCGGCTTGACGACCGCATTCGGCGCCGTGGTCAGAAAACCGTAGACGAGATGCGGGCCTGGAATCGGCTTTGACTTGGTGCCGCGGTCGCCGCGAAACTCGGTCCAGATGCCGGCGAAGGCGCAGAGCGGGCGATCCTCGCTTTGCGCGAACCAGACCACGTCTTTCTTCTTGGTCTTCGGGTTTTGCTCCGGCGCGTATTCCGCAAAACTGTTGAAGGGAACGAGGCAGCGGTGCTCGGGTTTGAGCCAGCCGCGCCAGTGCGGCGATGACGTGTTGCGGATGTTGGTGACGGGCGGCCCGCCGGTCTTCAACGGCGGCGGCATGCCCCAGCGCATCAACACCATCTCGCGTTCATCGCCGGCGTTGCGCACGACCGGCGCCGGGTAATCCGGAAACACGCCGGGCATCGGCGCGAGGTTGCCGACGTAGCGGTTGATCAAGCGAAACAGCCGCAGAATCGCCCCCTGATTCGTGGTGATCGAGTACAAATTGCACATGGACGAAGCCTTGGTGGGCTGGAAGCGGTCCGAACCTCTAATCCTAGTGGCGTTGCACAACGCCGCAAGGGCCGCTGTAATGCCTGATCATGAGCACCAAATCGCGCGAGGTCATCTGGGGCGGCCAGATCATGGGCGCGGAAATCCACGCGAAGAACACCCGCGAGGAAGCCAGGAAGGCCGCGCGCGAGGCGGACCGTGCCGAAGCTCATGCATGGTCGCTGCGGATGGAAGGTTATGGCGGGCCGGCGCAGCCCTCACCGACGATCGGACAATGCCTCAACGGCGGGCTCGGCTGGCTCGAAGTCGAGTGCGTCAGGTGCAAGACCCGCGCGAGCCTGCCGCTCGACGCCATCCGCCGCCCGCGCGACACGCCGATCTGGAAACTGGAAGCCTCGCTAAAATGCCGCTCATGCCGCAAGGGCCGCTACGCGCCGCCGGTGCATATGATCAAGCTGACGGAGACGCGGGAGATCACGCCGTATAAGTGGGTGCATCCGAGTGAGGAGCGGTGAGTTAGCTCGCAAGCTATACGCAATCACGCGCGGCCAGAGCGACAAACCTCCCCGGCTCGTCTCCAGCTTGTACAAGCCCCAAGCAAGCGTTTAGATTGTGGACAACAAGCTATTTGGAATCGCGCGGATTCTAGTCTTGCATAGCTGCAAGAGTCCGCATTTCCAAAGGGCTGGGGCCAAGGGGGTCTGGAATGGAAGGCTTTGATTTAGGGCGGCTCAATCCTACGGCTTTCGAGAGGTTGGTTCGCGCACTCTGCTTTGCCAAATTGGGACCGGCAGGGACGGTATATTCGTCAGGGCCCGATGGAGGTCGCGATTTTACGTATGACGGTTCAATCGCCGGCTATGAGGGCAAGCGCTGGCGAGGATATCTCGTAGTTCAAGCGAAGTTCAAAGACCCCAGCCTATCGAAAACTGACGACATCAGCTGGCTTAAATCTCAGCTCGACGATGAATTGGAGAAGTATATTCAAAGCGGCTCAAGATTGAGAAAGCCAGAGTATTACATATTGGTGACGAACGTACGTTTATCGGGGTCGGACGGTACGTCGAACAAACAATCCGGCCGCCAACGAAAGGGCGGCTTGACAAAAGCGATGGAGTTCTTCGCTCCGTGGAAGCAAAAATTGAGCATAAAGGATTTCGACATCTGGCCGCATGATAAAGTAGCTGACCTCCTGGTCTCGCAGCCGCCAATCCGTCAAACGTACGCTCAATGGATTACGTCTGGAGATGTACTTACCAAGGCGCTGCAACACTTTAATTCGGTCCGGCCCGACTTTGCAGAGGTCTCATGCCGGGCGCTCAAGAACTCTTTGCAGCGCGACCAGTTTGTTAGACTTAAGGATGCTGGAAGCGTTGGTGACCTACAAATTCGGACCAGCCAAGTGATAGTTGATCTTCCGCTTGTCAATAGAAGCGAGGGCCGATACGGCGAGCGCATATACGAGAAAGATGAATACGGCGAATATTTCGAAGAAGGTGAAGAAGTTCCATTTAATGCAATAGCCCAGCTGGTTGACCGCGCGCGAGAAAAATTGGATCCGGAAACATTAATTGCGGATGAAGACCATCCAGAATCCTCGGAGCGGCAACAAACCAGAAACCGAATAGTTCTCATGGGGGGGGCCGGGTCAAGGCAAGTCGACCGTCAGTCTTTTCCTCGCACAAATATTTAGGGCGGCAATATTAAAGCACCAGCCTAGCCTGAGGCGTGATCACGGCGTCAATAGGTTGGTCCCTGAGATTCTAAAAAGGGCGGAAGGCGAGCGCATCTCCGGTTCCTTTCCGCCGCGTTTCCCCTCGCATATCTCTTTGCCAAGATTCGCGGATGCAATTAGTGCAGCCCGCCAGACCGGGGCTAATCCGCCGTCATTGCTTTCACAGATAGCCCTTGAAATAGGTGCTTCCGGGGATCAGGAGGTTGATCGATCAGACCTGCGAAACTGGCTGCGGAGCTATCCTTGGATATTGGTCTTGGATGGTCTTGATGAAGTTCCGCCGACTGGCGAGCGTCCTGCTGTTCTCGAAGCAATCAATGTGTTCTTCACCGAAGTCAACGAGGTGAACGCTGATGTTCTCGTGGTCGTAACCACACGTCCGCAAGGCTATAACAAGGATCTTGACGAAAAACTTTGGGAGCATTGGCGCCTCGCCGATCTTAATCCGTCACAAGCACTTCGTTATGCAAAGGCCTTCGGTGAAGCGCGATATCCAGATGATGCTCTGCGCCGAGAAGATGTTCACCGTTCGTTGGTGAAGGCAGCGGGGCAGGCTGCAACAGCTCGTCTGATGACTTCACCACTTCAAGTAACCATTCTGCATTTTATTGTGGATACCGGCGGCGGCGTTCCCACGGCGCGATGGACGCTGTTCAACGAGTATTTTGAAGTCCTAAAGAGAAGAGAAAAAGCCAAAGGCGGTGAGCTTCAGAAGATTTTGGAGCGCCATTGGGGGCATCTTGGACCGATACATCACCGTGCAGGGCTGGTGTTGCAGACGGATAGCGAACACGCGGGTGGTGCCGGAAGTCGTTTCACTCAAGAGAGATTGCGACGTTTAATATCAGCCTATCTAAAATCGGAAGGTTTCGCAGGTGATGATTTGTCGGGCCGAGTCGACGAGCTAATGCAGCTTGCGATAAATAGGCTTGTGCTCCTTTCTCAACAAATCGAAGGAACCATAAGTTTCGATGTGAGATCCTTGCAAGAGTTCATGGCCGCAGCTGCAATAACATCCGGCGACCAAGAAATTATGGACCGACGCCTTTCGCATATTGCGGGGATTTCTCATTGGCGACACGTTCTCCTGATTGCAGCCAGTCGTTGCTTTGCAGATGATAGCTTCCATTATCGTCGCGCAACTGTCACGCAGATCACGCGGCAAATGGACGCGATTGAGCCGGACATGATTGCGCGGAACGGTGCGCGATTAGCGTTGGACCTTTTGGCGGACGGTGTTGCATTAGACCATCCGAATTTTAGAAGGCCGCTACTTCAGCACGCACTAGAGCAGCTGGATTTGGGTCCGCGAATGCTCGATGAGCGCCTTGCGAGAGTTTGTGATGATGCTGTCTCGGATATTGCAACAGGTGTAATTTCGCGAGAAATTCTGGAGGGAAGTCACGCGCACGCCTTGTCAGCTTGGAGACTGCTTTTTCAGATTAGTCAGCAAGGGCGCTCATGGGCAGACGACTTAATAATCCAACTGTGGCCGCAGGGAGACAAAATTGACTTCGAGGCCTTGGACGATGTAGCCGTGCCTCTCGGAAGCCAGCGAGTTGCAGATCATTTGGCGGATTCGTTGGCTAAGGAAGGGCCAACGCTGGGACTTCGCCCGTATACATTCGCGCAAAAGGTGGCCAGATCCCGACGCGACGATCGAGTTGACTATTCGCGCATCCGCAGGATGAACTTTACAGAGTTGTATTCAAGCAACGACGCGCCGGGCCGAAAAAGTTGTCCCGTGTTGGCGAAAGAGTATCCGGGAAGCTATGCGGTAATGTTCATTCCGATAAATAGCAATGCGATTTACGAAACATTCAGTGGCGCGGATTTTGAAAACGACTCTTGGCTCCCGATCCGGAGAGTTAGGGAATTCATCGAGTCTCCCGATAAAATGACGCTCGCTGCGTGTGTTCGCGCGTTTTGTTCAGTACGGGTATTGGCGTTGCGCGAAGAGCGCTTGATACGCGCAAGTCTGGCTTTACTGACCGGGAAATTTGGAATGCAGGGCTCCAGTTTCCTGCGGAGTGTTTCGGGATTCTGTTGCGTGTCGTCCCAGACAATAATTAGATGGGAGCGGGCGGGGACAATTTTCGGTCCGGGCTTAGAGCAGTTCTCTTCCAGGCGCGGATCGTGTCCGTTAAGCTAGTGGGCCCGCTCCCGCTAGGCCTCTAAACCACGACCCCTCAACCTTGGTTGTCGGTCGATACGCGCTTAGGTGCGAACCGAACTTTCCTCGCGACACACCTGGGCCCAAAACGCCGACGCCGACTTGCTGGCGGTAGCTTACGGTGCTAGCAATAGAGAAGCAGCGAAGCTGGTTTGTGCCTGAATTATTTACGTTTTTCGAAGTGCTCGCCGTATCCCCTAGGGAGCGACATTAACCAGCGCAACCGACAACTAGGCAAAACTCAACGTAGCCCCCTACTCCGCCGCCGCTTCCCTCACATACCTTGCCGTCAGCGTCCGCATCGTCACCAGTTCTTCCGCCGCGGTCGGATGCAGCGCCAAGGTCGCGTCGAAGTCGGCCTTGGTGGCCTTCATCTTCACCGCGATCGCCACCGCCTGGATGATTTCGGCAGCGGCATCTCCAGCGATGTGGCAGCCGAGCACGCGGTCGGTGGTGGCGTCGACCACGAGCTTCATCAGCATTGTGCCGACGGGGGAATTGATCGGTGAAAGTGGCAGGGCGGGTTACGAAGGCGTAACCACCCTTTCACATTCAGAGAACGGTGGATTACGCTTCGTTAATCCACCCTACGCGCTCTTGATGAAATCCATGGCCGGCGAGCGCTTAACGCTATCCATCGGATCGCCGGCCGCCCTGACGGTTCGTAAACAGACCAGCCGTGCGGCGATGATGCGCCAGGATGTGGGTCTTGGTCACAAGCAGGCCGGCCGCGGTGATCAGCACCAGGAAGGCCGAAACGAGGATGGCGAGATAGATGCGCTCCATGGCTGGAAAGGTCTTTCCGAAAAAGGGCAACTTGTTTCGATGCGGCCGGGCGCTTTCGCGCTGGGATCGCCGCCGGGCCCGGACGGCATCCTCGACCCGTTCCAGGGCGAGGCACCATCCGGACTGACCGCGGAGTTGCTCACGCGGCTCCTTATGCAAATGCTCACGATCGGCAAATTTTCAATTCACATGCTCTTGACGTGCGGCGGTGTGCGTTGCCTGGAAGGCAGCCCAAGCACAATCAAGATCTGGTCGAGTGCCAGCCCGTAGGGCGGGTTAACCGAAGGCGTAACCCGCCGTCTCGTCATTTGTGAGCGGCGGATTACGTCTCGCTAATCCGCCCTACGCGCTTCAGGCCTCTCAGGCGACTTCCAGGGTCGGAATGTTCTTGATCGTCTCGCCGAGTTCCCGCTGCGCCTGATGCAAATCGTATCGCTTTTGCAGATTGAGCCAGAGATCGGGGCCGTTCCCGCACAACTTCCCGAGCCGCAACGCCATGCCGGGTGTGACCGGCTGCTTCTCCTTCAGCACGTCATAAAGCGTCTGACGAGACACGCCGAGCAGCCTCGCGATCTCCGACTTGGGCCGATCAAGCGCCGGCAAAATCTCGACGCGAAGAAGTTCGCCGGGATGCATCGGCGGCAAGCCTCGCTTCGGGAGCCTTTTAGTCATGCCTCAGTCCTCAGTGATAGTCTTCGAGATCGACATCGATGGCCTCGCCTTCAATCCAACCGAAAGTAATGCGCCAGTTTCCGCTCGCGTTGACCGCGTAGCGGCCCTCATCGCGGCCAACGCTGGGGTCGCCGGTCTAAGGCAGGGAGGCGAGATTATTGAACTCAGCCCCCCTACTCCGCCGCCGCTTCCCTCACATAGCGTGCCGTCGGCGTTCGCATCGTCACCAGTTCTTCCGCCGCGGTCGGATGCAGCGCGAAGGTCGCATCGAAGTCGGCCTTGGTGGCCTT
>Ga0164302_10000632_pt1 | contig 10118 bp, 9 predicted proteins | sample Whisoiple_202_MG_FD_109714 | JGI IMG/M metagenome (GOLD analysis project Ga0164302, IMG submission 109714) | Soil microbial communities amended with pyrogenic organic matter from upstate New York, USA - Whitman soil sample_202_MG | ecosystem: Environmental > Terrestrial > Soil > Agricultural... | reverse complement strand
GAGCTCCGGGTAGCTGTTGGACGCCGGCGTCTGCAGGTAGTTCGTCACCCCTGAGCCGCGCAGGAGGTAGAACTTCTGCACGACCAGCGGGATGTACGCGACGTCCTTGCCGAGCTGGTCGTCTAGCTGGTTGTAGACGGTGGCGGCCGACTGGACGTCGGGCTTGGTGGCGGCCTCGTCGATCAGCTTGTTCGCCGCATCGCTCTTGTAGTTGCCGTAGTCCTGGCCGTTCGACTTCTCGGTGAGGTTGATCCGGGCGTCGAAGAGCGGGGGCAGCACGGTCGCCTGTGACGGCCAGTCAGCGCCCCAGCCACCCCACACGACGTCGGACTTGTTGTTGGCTGGGTTCTGGATGACGTCGTAGTAGGTGTCGGTCAGCGGGTCGAGGGTGACCGTGAAACCGGCCTTGTCCCACGCCGCCTTCATGCCGGCCGCGGCGTTGTCCACCTCGCTGGTGCCGCCGTTGTAGGTGTACCTGATGGGGTAGGGCATCGCGACGCCCGCTTCCTGCAGCAGCTTCTTCGCCGCAGCCGGGTCACCGTTCGGCGGGGCCGTGAAGTTGGGGTTGTCCTTGTAGCCGATGAGAGCCGGGCTCACGATCGACTTCGCGGGCTTGCCGAACTTGTCGCCGCCCTGGGCGGTGATGTAGGCGTTCTGGTCGGTGGCCATCGCCAGGGCCTGCCGCACCTTGAGGTCCTTCATGCGGTTGAAGTTCGGCAGCACGTAGTCGATGAACGGCGAATCCACGAGGGTGGCGCGCGACTGCACCGCCGGGTTGCCCGTGACCTGGCTGAACAGCGCGGCCGGGATGCGGCGGTCGGTGACTGCGAACTTGTCGTTGCCGCTGTCCGCGATCAGCCGCTGCGAGATGATCTCGTTGGTCAGACCCTCGACGAACACGATCTTGTCCGGAAGAGCCTTGCGCACCTTGTCAGAGTCCGTCTTGGGGTCCCAGTTCGTGTTGCGCACGAAGGTGCCGCCCACACCCTTCTTCCACGTGCCCTCGATCTTGTAGGGGCCGTCGGAGAAGATCGCGTAGTTGGACTGGTCGCCCTTGTCCTGGTCGGCGCGGTAGGGAGCGGCGAAGCGCAGAGACGCGATGGCCAGGGGGAAGTCGACCCATGGCTTGTTGAAGCGATAGGTGATCTTCTTGCCCTCACAGGTGACGGCCTTGTCGAACTCCGCCTGTCCCGCCTTCTTGTACGGGCCGTTGTAGACGGGGAGCCCGTTCTTCTGCGGCACGTCGAGGTAGGCCAGCGCGTAGTTCGGGCCACCGGTGAGCACGTCTACCGCGAAGCCGCGCGAGAACCCGTACTTGAGGTCCTCACACGTGATGTCCTTGCCGTCCTGCCACTTGACCCCGTCGCGCAGGGTGAACGACCACACCTTCCCGCCCTCGGTGGACGTGCCGGTGTCGGTCGCCAGGTCGGGCACCGGGGTGGTGCCCTCCTTCAGGTCAGTGCTGATCGGCAACGACACCAGGTCGCGATAGACCAGCCTGTTCATGTTGGCGAGGTCGCGTCCGATGTAGATGCGCTGCGGGTCGAGGTGCTCCGCTGGGCGCTTCGTCAGGTAGTACAGCGTGCCCCCCTTGGTCGCACTGGCACTGCCACCACTCGTGCCGCCTTGTGAGGGGGCGGTCGTGCCGCTGCAGGCGGCCGTGGCGAGCAGGCCGGTGGACACAAGGGCAGTCAGCCCAGCCGCTTTCCTCCTAGTGATCATCTGATCTCCTTCAGGTTGTCGATCGCACGCGTCGTGCGCCGTCCCCCCGTCATGCGGCAAGGGGTGTCTGGTGGGGTGGTCCGCTGGGGACCGTGGCCAAGCGGAGCAGGCCGGCCGCTCATCGATCCGCCTTGGGGTCGAAGGCGTCACGCAGTCCGTCGCCGAGCAGGCTGAACGAGATCACGAGGATGGCGATGATGAGGGCAGGGAAGAAGAAGAAGGCGAAGTCGGCTGGGGCGTAGTTGACCGAGTACTTCAGGATGTTCCCCAGCGTGGGCGTGGGCGGCTGGATCCCGACCCCGAGGTAGCTCAGCGCCGCCTCTGCGGAGATGTAGGTCGGGAGCAGCAGCGTGAAGTAGACGAGGAGCGGCGCCCACAGGTTGGGGATGAGCTCCTTGGTGTAGATCCGGCTGTTCTTCGCGCCCAGGCTGCGGGCGGCCTCGATGAACTCGCGCTCCCGCAGCGAGAGCACCTGACCGCGGATGATCCGGGCGATGTAGGGCCAGCCGAAGAGGCCGAGCACCAGGATGATGTAGAGGCCGTTGCTCGCGTTGCCCTCGGGAACGCCCAACGAGGTGAGGCGGTCGATGAGCATGCCCGACAGCGCCAGCAGCATCAGGGTCTGGGGGAAGGCCAGCACGATGTCGATCAGCCGGGTGATGGTGAAGTCGGGCCACCGGCCGAGGAAACCCGAGATCAGCCCGAGGAGCGTGCCGAGGAAGACTGCGATGCACGTCGCCGAGGTGGAGACGACAAGAGAGAAGGTGATGCCCAGGACCAGGCGCGAGAGGACGTCGCGCCCGGTGCCGGGCTCGACGCCGAGGGGGTGGGCGAGGCTGATCCCGCCCGCAGGTCCCTTGGGGAGGCCACCGGTGTTCGGGTCGATGAGCTCAGGGTGGAAGGTGTAGGGGTCGAGGACGCCGGCCTTGGCGAGGATGGGCGCCAGGAGGCCAGTCAGCACGGCGACGATGATCACGCCGAGGAAGAACATCGTGATCTTGTCGCGGTAGAGCCGTGCCCGCGCCAGCTGCCACGGTGTCCGGCCCGCGATCACCTTCTCGGCAGTCTCCTCGGCAATGAGCGCGTCTGCCTCCAGCGAGTCGACAGGCGCGTCTCGCTGTGGGCCCGGTGGGGTCCTTCGGTCCGTCATGGTCAGCGCACCTCGATCAGCCCAGGCGCCCGAGTTGTGCACGGACGGGCGGCACCCGTAGACCGGCGGAAACCGGCCGGCAACCGCCTTGGACAGGCGCCCGGCTCGGCCTCACCGATCTACCTCGGACGGTAGACCTGCGCGGCCGTATTGATAAACCGCGTTCACCGAACTGATACCTAGGGTCACCATCAACCCCCCCAAATCGGGCACTCCCAGTCGAAGAAGTCCGGACTTTCTGCCCACCAAACGGGCTTGCTACTCGCAGACCAGCCCGTCGTGGTCGCGGTCCTGGTACCACTCGTACTCCGGGTCCTGCCCCGAGGCGTAGGGGCCGTAGCCGGCAGCCTTGGCAGCCCGGCAGGTGTCGAACCGCGGGTCGCGGGCGCCCTGGCGGGGAGGCGCAGCCAGGGCCACGGGCGCCCTGGCCGTGGCGGCCGGCTCGGGCCCCGACTCGACGCGCCCGCCCCCGAGCGGGATGGCTCGCGTCACGGGCAGCGCCTGGCCGGTGCAGGACCTCAGGACGCGGGTGATGGCCTCGCGCTCCGCCGCCGTGACCCAGAGCCGGTAGCGCTGCTTCACCGCCACCTGCCTGGCCACGTAGGCGCAGCGGTAGGCGCGCTGCGGCGGGAGCCAGGTGGCGGCGTCCCCGTCGCCCTTGCGCTGGTTCGTGGGGCCGTCGACGGCGAGCAGGTTGAGCGGGTCGTTGGCGAACGCGGTGCGCCGCTCGTAGGACAGCTGCTGGGCCCCCTTCTGCCAGGCGTCGGAGAGCGCGACGACGTGGTCGATCTGCACTCGGCCGGACGTGCTCTGCCCGCGCAGGAACGCGATGGTGGTGCCGGTGTAGGGATCGTGCAGCGTCCCCCGGAGCACCAGGCACCCTCGCGTCCCTGTTCTCACGACGTATGCCGTGAGGTCCCGGCGCAGCACGTCGTTGCGGGTGTCGCAGCCATTGCGGTCGACGTCGGACCACGCCTGGCCGAAGAGCTCGCGCTGGTAGCCGGTACGCGGTGCCCGGCCCTTGACGGGCAGCGCTGCCAGGGCCGCGAGCGCGGTCCCGCGCACCGGGGCCGGGGCGGCGGACGAGGCGGCACCCGCGGGCCCGGGTAGGGCCTGGGTCTGTGCTGCTGTCCGGGGCGGTGGGGCTACGGACTGCGCGGGTCTTGTCGATGGTGGAGCTGGGGGCGCTCCGTGTGACGCGCTGTCCAGGCTCGAGCTGCCGCAACCGGCGAGCGCGACCACGGCCAGCGCGGCGGCGATCCACGGGGAGCGGCGACGCGGCATACGGGAAGCGGGGGCGGGTGTGGGCGCAGGCATCGTCACAGATCTTCGGGGGTGGGGCTCGGTCGGCTCAGGCTAGGTGCCCGGAGGGCTTACCCGAGCGCCCATCGGGCGCCTGTCGGCCGAACGGTCGAGTTGCTGTCCACCGAGGGGTTGGGCCCCGCGGCTCAGGCACCCAGCAGGAGCACCGCGGCCCATCCGAGGGCAAGGCCCCCGATCGTCCCGCGGGCCATACGAGCTCCTCCCCTTTTGGCGCGATCAGGCGCGCACGTCGCGGCGCTGGAACCCCCACACCGCGACCGCGATCAGCACGACCACGGTCGCGACGGCCACCGCTGCGGCGGGCCCCGAGACGCCGTTCCGCAGCGGGTCGTGCGCGATGTACTGGTAGAACGGCGAGAGCTCCTGGGCCGGGTCGAGCCAGGAGACCATCGGGCCCAGCCCGTTGACGAGGTAGGCGACCACCGCTACGGCAGCGGGCACCCCACGGCTGAGCCCGGCACTTCCCGAGACCGCGCCGACGGCCAGCGAGATCGAGCCGAACACCATCCCCAGCAGTGCAAGGTGCAGCATCGCGGCCGCCAGCTTGTCCACCGGGATGACCATGTCGAACAGGCGCCCCTCGATGACCAGGGCCGCTCCCAGCACGGCGGTCAGCCCGACGGTGCCGGCGACCATGGCTGCGGCCTTCTCCAGCAGGACCCTCGCCCGGCTGACCGGGGCGGTCAGCAACAGGTCCATCGTGCGGCGCTCCTCCTCACCGGCCACGGACCGCGAACCCTGCACCACGGCATACAGGATCACCAGCATCGGCCCCATGAACGACATCAGCTCGATCTGGATGTAGCCCACCGGTGTCGACATGTCCGCCCCGCTCGTGGCGAAGAGGGATCGGAACGCCTCGGGCATCTGGTCCAGGAAGTCGGTCATCGATGGCTGGCCGCGCAGGCTCGGCCAGATCGCGGCGTACATCAGGACGATCAGCACGATCGAGGCGAGCCAGCCCAGGAGGCCGCGCCGCTGCTCGTGCAAGGTCTTGAGGAAGACGTTACGAAGCATGAGCGTCCTCCCTGGTGTAGTAGGCGAGGAAGGTCTCCTCCAGCTCGGCCTCGGCACACTCGAAGTCCACGATGGTGTGCCGGCTGACCTCCTTGACGAGGGCGTCGAGCGAGCTCTCCGGAGCACTGCACGTCAGCACGTGGTCCTGCACGGTCAGGTCGCGAACGCCGGGGAGTCCTGCGAAGGGTGTGGGGTCGACCGCTTGGGCAAACGTGGCTCTGATGTGATGGAACGACCGCTCGCGCAGAAGGTCCAGCCGGTCGACCGCTATGAGCTCGCCTGCCCGGAGGACCCCGACCCGGTCCGCGATGCGCTGCACCTCGCTGAGCACGTGGGAGCTCAGGAGGACCGTCCGGCCGGACGCCCTGTGTTCATGCAGGATCGCGTAGAACTCTTGCTGCGCAAGCGGATCCAGCCCGCCAGTCGGTTCGTCGAGGACGAGCAGCTCGGGCTCGGACATCAGCGCCAACACCAGCGCGAGCTTCTGCCGGTTGCCCTTGGACAGCTCCTGCGCGGGACGGTCGAGGTCCAGTACGAGCCTCTCAGCGAAGCGGTCCGCGGCCGCCGTGGTCTGGGCCTTGCGCAGGTGCCCGAGGAAGTCGACGTGCTGTCTGCCCGTCATGCGGCCGTACAGCGCGGGCTCCCCCGAGAGGTAGCCGACGCGGCGCCGCACCCCCACCGACTCAGCCCAGGTGTCGAGGCCGTCTATCTGCGCCGAGCCTGCAGTGGGGCGAAGGAGGCCCAGGAGCAGTCGCAGTGTCGTGGTCTTGCCCGCGCCGTTGGGGCCGAGGTAGCCGAAGACCTCCCCGCGCACGATCTCGAGGTCGAGGTCGTGGAGCGCGAGGGTGCGGCCGTACCGCTTGGTCAGGCCGCGGGTGATGACGATCGACGTGCCCGTCATGGTGTGAGCGTCCCGCTGTCCCGGGATGCCGGGAAGGGCCTTTGTGCCCAGCACACGCGGTGCGCCCTGGGGCGCGCCACTGCCGGGGCTCAGGTCCGCTGGTGGTGCCGGCGCCCGAGGACGAGGTAGGCGATGGGGCCGAAGAAGTTGATGAAGGTCGCCAGCGCCCACAGGCCCTTGGGGCCTCGCACGTCGTCGACCGGTCGGTGTCGCAGGTCGCGCAGGGCCACCGCCTGCAGGGTCACCTGGACCGCCCCACCACCGATGATGAGCGCCCGCTGCCTGTTGCTCAGCTCGCTCCACTTCCGCCTGGCCATGGCCACCACCCCGTCGCTCGCACGTGCCTGTGGCGCGATCCTCCCTCCGGGATGCCGTGCTGGCCATGGTCTTTCGGCCCTGCCGGGGGTGGTCCGGGCCGGGACTCCTTGCGCTGGTTTGTGGCCAATTGCTCTACCGGCCTGCGACAAACCGTGGACACCGCCGCCGCCCGCGGGCTTGACTGCCCCTCGGCGCCTGTAAGCAGGGGGCGCCATCGGCAATGTTTCAGCACCTTGGAGGACACATGAGACTCGGCCGCCCGGCTGCCGTCCTGGCAGTGACCACAGCGTTGGTGGCAGGCACCACGCTGGCAGCATCCGCCATCACCGGCGGACAACTCGATGGCAACCGCCATCCCAACGTCGGCCTGATCGTGTTCTACGACAGCGACGGCCGTTTCCGGTGTTCGGCAACCCTGGTCAGGGACGACCTTCTGATCACCGCGGCACACTGCACCGACGGCGTGGTGGGCAAGGTCCTCGTCGACTTCCACTCGACGATCGCCGAGCAGCCGAACCCCGACGGCACCTCCCCGATACCGCCGGCCGCCAACCCGGCAGGCGGGTACACCCAGCAGGAGCTCGAGTCCAAGGGCTACCTCTCGGGGACGGCCCACACGCATCCCCAGTACTCCAACTTCACCGACCTGAGGAACTGGAACGACGTCGGTGTCGTCCAGCTCGACCACCCCGTCACCGGGATCACGCCGGCCAAGATCGCACCGAAGAACTACCTCGACCAGTTCACCTCGAACATCCTGAACAAGACCCTGTTCGAGACGGTCGGCTACGGCACCGAGGTGCGCCAGGCCGAGTCGGGCCCGCAGAAGCCCACTCCGATGAGCTACCCCATCGTGAGGCGCTACGCCCTCGAGCCGGGGCAGAAGCTGACCCCGCAGATCCTGCAGACCAACGGCAACGAGAACGACCCTCGCGGCACCGGTGGGACGTGCTTCGGTGACTCGGGTGGGCCGTCCTTCAACGGCGGCTACCAGGTCACCGTGACCAGCTACGGCTACACCAACAACTGCCGCTACCTCGATGGCCTCCAGCGCATCGACATCCCGTCCGTCCAGGACTGGCTGAAGGCGGAGTTCAACCTGTCGCCCGCGAGCTGACTGCTTCTCTGACACAGCGCTGCTGGCCCGGGATGCCATTCCCGGGTCAGCAGCGTTTCCGAGCCCTACACTTCGGCCATGGCCAGTCCGCGCAGGGTTGTCATCCTCGGAGCCGCCGGGCGCGACTTCCACAACTTCAACACCGTCTTCCGAGACAGCCCCGACGACGTGGTCGTGGCCTTCACCGCCACACAGATCCCCAACATCTCCGGCCGCGCCTACCCGGCGGCCCTCGCAGGCCCGAGGTACCCCCACGGCATACCGATCGTCGCTGAGGCCGAGCTCAGCGCGCTCATCGAGCGCGAGCGGGTCGACGTCGCGGTCTTCGCCTACTCCGATGTCCCCCACGTGCAGGTGATGCACGTCGCCTCCCAGTGCCTGGCAGCCGGCGCGGACTTCCTGCTCCAGAGCGCAGAGCACACCATGCTGCGCTCCTCCGTCCCGGTCATCGCCGTGACCGCGGTGCGGACCGGGGCCGGCAAGAGCCAGACCACGCGCTACCTGTCAACGATGCTGCGCGCCATGGGCAAGCGGGTGGTCGCCATCCGCCACCCCATGCCCTATGGCGACCTCGAGCGTCAGGCCTGCCAGCGCTTCGCCGACTATGCCGACCTCGAGCGGCATGAGTGCACGATCGAGGAGCGCGAGGAGTACGAGCCGCACATCGACACGGGCGCCGTCGTCTACGCCGGCGTCGACTACGCGCAGATCCTCGCGGCCGCCGAGCAGGAGGCGGACGTCATCCTCTGGGACGGGGGCAACAACGACCTGCCGTTCTACCGGCCAGACCTGCACATCGTCGTGGCCGACCCGCTGCGTGCCGGTGATGAGAGCCGCTACCACCCGGGCGAGACCAACGTGCGGATGGCCGACGTCGTGGTGGTCAACAAGTGCGACTCGGCCCCACCCGAGGACGTCGCCGTGGTCGAGGAGGCTGTGCGCCGGCTCAATCCCGGCGCCCTGCTGATCCGCGCCGACAGCCCCGTCACCCTCGACAACCCTGCCGCGGTGCGCGGCCGCGATGTCGTGGTGGTGGAGGACGGGCCGACGCTCACCCATGGCTCCATGTCCTGGGGAGCGGGGGTCGTGGGCGCCCGCGCGGCGGGCGCCGCATCCATCGTCGACCCAAGCCCGTATGCCGTGGGCTCGCTCGCGGCGACGTACCGCCAGTACCCCAACGCCACGGGGATCCTGCCGGCGATGGGCTACGGGGCCGCGCAGGTGGCGGACCTCGCGGCCACCATCGAGGCGACTCCCTGTGATGCCGTCGTCTCCGCCACCCCCATCGACCTCACCAGGGTTCTGAGCGTCTCCAAGCCCCTCGTGAGGGCCCGCTACGACCTGCGCGAGCACGAGTCCGGCCAGCTCGAGCGGGCAGTGCGCTCGGTGCTCGGCGGCTGACACCGGCCCGTCCCCGGGCCCTTCGCCTCTGGCGGGGCCCGACCGCCGGACGCAGCATGAACCCATGAGGGCAGTGGACCACACAGGCCCCGCGCAAGCGGGTTTCTGGCCGGTCACCCGTTCGGGTGCGTGGTCCCTGCGTCTCATGGCGCTGGCCGCGCTGGCGATGGTTCTGTCCATGGTCGCCGTCGCCGCCGGCCAGCGTGGCGGGGACACCCTGAGCGACAGCTGGGTGCTCTCGTCCCTTGGCCTCGTCATGGCCGCCTCGGCCGTCGGGGCGCTCCTCTCAGGCGTGTACGCCATCAGCCGCCAACACGAACGGGCTGTCGCGGTCCTGATGACCTCGCTTCTGGGACTGCTGGCCGTGGTCCTCCTCGTGGGGGAGTTCGCGGTCCCGCACTAGCGCCTCTCGATGAAAGGGTGTCAGGCGCCTGCAACCGCCGCCTGACACTCGCGTGCCGGCAGGAGTACCCCCGGCTCTTCACTGGTGGGATGCCCTGAATTGTCCTCATTTCCGGGGCTGATGCACGTCAGCGCCTTGTCAGGACAGGGACTTTGGTCCCGGACGCGACCCCGCACCCTGACGCCGGGTGGGGGCACGCCAAGACCCGAGAGGACCCGAATCGATGCCCGCGAGCTCACGACCCCTTCACCGGACCGAGGCCCTGGCCCGCGAGACCCAGCGGTGGCGAGACGCGGCCCGCACGTGGGTGCACCCGAGCGTCCTGCCCGCAACCAGGGAGCAGCTCACGGCGCACCTGCTCGGGCAGGGCGCCCCCAGCTGGGTGGTGTGGCGCCTCAACGCCCGTCTCCACGCGAGCCACGTCTTCGCCTCGGTCGAGGAGATCGTGGCCCTGTGTGGGCAGCCTGCCCGACGCAGGTCCGCGCCGGGCCTGCCGTATGCCGGTTGACTGGCTGAGGACGCGGCACTCACCGCGCGCCGCGCAACGCGGCTCCCACCGCTCTCGCCCAGTCTAGAGTCGAGAGGGTGGACGCCTCCCGCTGGCGGATGCTGTCACCCCTGGTCCTCTCCACGATGGCCTCGCAGTCGCTGCTGGTCGTCCTTGCCCCCACCATCGTGGCGATCAGCGCTGACCTGCAGGCGTCCGTGGCCACCGTCGGACAGGCGCGCTCCATCACCGCCGTGGTCTCAGTTCTCGTCTCCCGCG
>Ga0164302_10000630_pt1 | contig 10131 bp, 8 predicted proteins | sample Whisoiple_202_MG_FD_109714 | JGI IMG/M metagenome (GOLD analysis project Ga0164302, IMG submission 109714) | Soil microbial communities amended with pyrogenic organic matter from upstate New York, USA - Whitman soil sample_202_MG | ecosystem: Environmental > Terrestrial > Soil > Agricultural... | reverse complement strand
CCCCTACGCCGGCTGCGCGATGGGCGAGCACTTCCTCTACAACGGCAAAGCCGCGCTCTGCGTCTACGACGACCTCACCAAACATGCTTCCGCCTACCGGCAGATGTCACTGCTGCTGCGGCGCCCGCCGGGTCGCGAGGCCTACCCGGGCGACGTCTTCTACCTGCACTCGCGGCTCCTGGAGCGCGCGGTGAAGCTGAACGACGAGCTCGGCGGCGGCTCGCTAACGGCACTGCCGATCATCGAGACCCAGGCCTCCGACGTCTCCGCCTACATCCCGACCAACGTGATCTCGATCACCGACGGTCAGATCTTCCTCGAGTCGGACCTTTTCTTCTCCGGCGTCCGGCCGGCGATCAACGTCGGCATCTCGGTCTCCCGGGTGGGCGGCAACGCGCAGACCAAGGCGATGAAGAAGGTCGCCGGAAAACTGCGCCTCGACCTCTCCCAGTACCGCGACCTCGAGGCCTTCGCCCAGTTCGGCTCCGAGCTCGACGCCGAGACCCAGAAAGCCCTGACCCGCGGCGAACGGCTGGTCGAGCTGCTGAAACAGAAAGAGCGCGAACCGCTGAGCGTCGGCGACCAGGTTGCCTCGATCTACTCGGGCACCGGCGGCTACCTCGACCGGATCAAAGTCGAGCGCGTCGGCGAGTTCCTCGCCGACCTGCGGACCCGCCTGCACTCGGAGGAGTCCGAGCTGCTGTCCCGGATCGAAGAGACCGGCAAGCTCGAGGAGGACGACGAGAAGGCGCTGGGGAAGGCGATCGCCGACTTCGTCGACGACTTCGGCCCCGACTTCGACGAGCACGGCGAGCCGCTCGAGGAGGGCGAGTCCGACCGCGTCCACTCCAAAGAGGAGCGCGAGGCTCCCGGCCGCACCGCGAGCTCCGAGGGTGACTCAGATTCCGAGAGTGGCTCGGACAGCTCCGATGACGAGGAGGCGGCGACCCCGGCCTAGCGCCCGGGAGCTGATCCCCCATGGCATCGCAGAAGGAAGTCAAGAACCGCATCGCGTCGGTCAAGAACATCAACAAGATCACGCGAGCGATGGAGATGGTTGCGGCGGCGCGCCTGCGGCGGGCCGAACAGCGGATCTCCGACATGCGGCCCTACGCCGAGGGGATGCGCAAGCTGACCCGCCGCGCCGCCGCCCAGGCGGGCGGCATCCCCCGGGTCCCGGTCCTCGAAGAGCGGGAGAACGTCAAGCGGGTCGGGATCGTGCTCGTCACCGGCGACCGCGGTCTGGCTGGCGCCTTCAACTCGAACATCATCCGCGAGGGCATGCGGATGGCGGCCAAAGTCCGCGAGGAGGGCGCCGACCCCGCCTTCGCCGTCGTCGGCCGCAAGGGCGTCTCCGCCCTCACCTTCCGCAAGCAGGAGGTGACCGACTCCTACGTCGGCTTCACCGACCGCCCGGCCTTCGCCAACGCCCGCGAAATCGGCGAGGCGCTGACCGCCCGCTACGTCGACCAGGACCTCGACCGGGTCGAGCTGATCTACAACCGCTTCGTCTCGCCGCTGACCCAGCACGTCTGGCGCCAGACCCTGCTGCCGCTGCAGCAGGCCGAGGTGATCGGCGAGGGCGCCGGCGAGGAGGCCGCCGCCGAAGACGAGGAAACCGAGGCGGAGAAGGCGCAGAGCCGCTCGGAGTGGGTCTACGAGCCCGACCCGGAGGAGCTGCTGGCGCGGCTGATCCCGGAGTACGTGACGATCTCGGTCTATCGGGCGCTGCTGGAGTCGGCGGCCTCGGAGCTGGGCGCGCGGATGACGGCGATGCGGAACGCGGCGGAGAACGCCGAGGACATGATCGGCTCCCTGACCCTGGAGATGAACCGGGCGCGTCAGGCGGAAATCACGCAGGAGATCTTGGAGGTCGTCGGCGGCGCCGAGGCGCTCGGCTAGACGGCACAGGATCACCAAGAGCACTTCGAAAGACGAGAAAAGGAACCCATGGCTGAGAGCAACGGAAACGGAACCAACGTAGGGCGCGTCGAGCAGGTCACCGGAGTGGTCATCGACGCCGTCTTCCCCGACCAGCTGCCGGAGATCTTCTCGGCGGTGACGATCGAGACCAGCGGTGGCGACAACGACGGCGAATCGGCCGTCCTCGTCTGCGAGGTGCAGCAGCACCTCGGCGACGACCGCGTCCGCGCGGTCGCGATGGACGCCACCGACGGCATCTCGCGCGGCGCCGTGGTCACCGACACCGGCGGCCCGATTACCGTCCCGGTCGGCGACGCGACCCTCGGCCGCATCTTCAACCTGCTCGGCGAGCCGATCGACAACGGCCCCGAGGTTCAGAGCGAGGAGCGCTGGCCGATCCACCGCCCGGCCCCGAAGGCCTCCGACCTGACCCCGACGCAGGAGATCCTCGAGACCGGGATCAAGGTCATCGACCTCCTCGCGCCGTACGCCAAAGGCGGCAAGGTCGGGCTGTTCGGCGGCGCCGGTGTCGGCAAGACCGTTCTGATCCAGGAGCTCATCCGCAACATCGCCGAGGAGCACTCCGGCCTCTCCGCCTTCGTCGGCGTCGGCGAGCGCTCGCGAGAGGGGAACGACCTCTGGCTCGAGATGAAAGAGTCGGGCGTGATCGACAAGACCATGCTCGTCTTCGGCCAGATGAACGAGCCCCCGGGCGCGCGTCTGCGCGTCGCCCTCTCCGGGCTGACGATGGCCGAGTACTACCGCGAGCAGGGCGGCCAGGACGTGCTCCTGTTCATCGACAACATCTTCCGCTTCGTCCAGGCGGGCTCCGAGGTCTCGGCGCTGCTCGGGCGGATGCCTTCGGCGGTCGGCTACCAGCCGACGCTGGAGACCGAGATGGGCGGCCTGCAGGAGCGGATCACCTCGACCGACCGCGGCTCGGTGACCTCGATCCAGGCCGTCTACGTCCCGGCTGACGACTACACCGACCCGGCTCCGGCCTCGGTGTTCGCCCACTTGAACGCGACCACGGCGCTCTCGCGGTCGATCTCCGAGAAAGGGATCTACCCGGCCGTCGACCCGCTCGACTCGACCTCGACGATCCTCAAGCCCGACGTCGTCGGCGACGAGCACTACCGCACCGCGACCGAGGTCCAGGAGGTGCTGCAGCGCTACAAGGAGCTGCAGGACATCATCGCGATCCTCGGCATCGACGAGCTCTCCGACGAGGACCGCCAGACGGTCTCCCGGGCCCGCAAGATCGAGCGTTTCCTCTCGCAGCCGTTCTTCGTCGCCGAACAGTTCACCGGCCGCTCCGGCGAGTACGTGCCGGTGGCCGAGACGGTCCGCGGCTTCCGCGAGATCCTCGACGGCGAGCACGACGACCTCTCCGAGGGCGCCTTCTACATGCAGGGCTCGATCGACCAGGTCCTCGAGAACGCCAAGTCCGCCGCGGCCGCGTAGGGGAAACCTGTGGCTGCGGAGCACATGGTCGACGTCGAGGTCCTGACCCCGGAGGGGGAGGTCTGGAGCGGTGAAGCGCGCCAGGTCTCGACCCGCACGGAGGTCGGCGAAATCGGCATCCTCGCCAACCACGCGCCGGTGCTGGCGGCGTTGCGGCCGACCGAGCTCCGCCTCCATCTCTCCGACTCGGAGACCAAGACCTGGGCCCAGGCCCACGGCTGGCTGCAGGTCTACGGCAACCGGGCGCGCCTCCTGCTCGAGGAGGCGATCCCGCCCGAGGACCTCGACAGCGGCAGGCTGAAAGAGCAGCTCTCCGACGCCGAACAGCGCCTCTCCGAGGCCGAGGATGGCAGCGCCGAGCAGAACCGGGCGCAGAAAGACCGCGACCGGGCCGAAGCCTTCCTTTCGATCGCTGGGGGTTGAGTGAGGGGGACCGGCACCCCTCCTCCAGGATTGACCTCCCCTCCGCATTCGCTCCGGGGAGAACCTGCTGCGCGGCTGCGCCGCGCAAGAACCAGATTGCATATCGCCGAACATCCTTCCGGAGGGGTGCCGGTCCCCCTCCACGCCGCGGCGAGTCTTGGATTTGAGGGTTGGGCGTATGAGTGAGGAGCTGGTTGTTCTTGCCAAGCGGTTGATCAGCTTCGAGACCTGCGAGCCCGACGCGATCTCCGAGGCAGCCGGGTTCGTCCAGGGTTGGTTGGAAGCCCGGGGGATCGAGACCAGGGCCGACGAGGTTCGCGGCCTGCCGGTGGTGATGGCTGAGGTCGGGCCCGCAGACGCCCCGACCGTGGTCCTCCACGGCCACATCGACGTGGTGCCCGGGCACGCTGGGCAGTTCGTGCCCGAGACCGCCGGCGACCGGCTGATCGGGCGCGGTGCTTACGACATGAAGGGCGCGGTGGCGGCAATGCTGATGGTCACCGCGGCGATGCGCGAGCAGGACCGGGTGCGGGTCCGGCTCGGGATCGTCGGCGACGAGGAGTCCGAGGAGGAGTCCGAGCGCGGCTCCGACCACCTCGTCGACACCGGCTTCACCGGCGATTTCGCGATCACCGGCGAGCCGACCGACCTGCACATCGGGATCGAGGCCAAGGGCGTGCTCGCCCTGCGCCTCGAGGTGGGGGGGACAGCCGCCCACGGAGCCACCCCATGGCTCGGCGACAACGCCGTTTTGAACGCGATAGACATTTTCCGCAGCATCGAGTCGCTACCGTTTGCCCGGCACAGCTCCGAGCTCTTCGACCGGCCGTCGATCAATCTGGGGAGGATCGTCGGCGGCGACGCTCTCAACAAGGTGCCCGACCGATGCGTGATCGACGTCGACATTCGCTACCTCCCGGACCAGGACCCGCAGGAGATCCTCGCCCAGGTGCGCGAGCTGCGCGGGATCGAGGTTCAGGCGCTGCTGACCCGGCCGCCGGCCACGGTCGACCGCGACTTCCCCTTCGTGCGGGCGCTGCGCACCTCGGCGACCGAGCACCACGACGGCGAGCCGATGAGCGTCGGCCGCGACGGCGCCTCCGACGCGGTCTCGTTCCTAAGGGTGGGGGTGCCGGCGGTCGAGTTCGGGCCTGTCGGCGCCGGCCACCATGGCCCCGGCGAGTGGGTCTCGATCTCCTCCCTGGACACCTACCGCCAGGCGCTGGAGTCGTTCCTGCGGGCGATCCCGGACCGGTTGGATGACTGAGAATCTGGGCCCGGGCTGGGCGCCGAAGAAGCCACCCCCCGAGGGGAACGGCGACGAGGCGCCGAAGCCGAAGCGGTTCTGGTGGCGGTTCCTCCTCGCCTCGGTCCTGATCGTCGCGATCTCGGCCGCGACCACGGCGACGGCGAGCCTGCTCTACCTCGACAGCATCGCCAACGCGATCCGGCCCGAAAACGACAAGCTGCAGAAGCGGCTGAACAAATTCCTCGCCGACGCCGGCGACGGCGGCGCCCAGACCTTCCTCGTGATCGGCTCCGACAAGCGGGCCAACGAAGAGGAAGACCCGGGGCGCTCGGACACGACGATGCTGGTCCGCCTCGACCCCGACCAGGGCCTGATCTCGATGATGTCGATCCCGCGCGACCTGAAGGTGGAAATCCCCGGCTACGGGACCGGCAAGTTCAACGAAGCGTATTCCTACGGCGGTACCAAGCTGACCCTGCAAACGGTCAAGCAGCTGACCGACCTGCCGATCAACCACGTCGTCAACGTCGACTTCCTCGGCTTCGCCCAGGGCGTCTACGCGATCGGCTGCGTCTACACCGACGTCGACCGCCGCTACTACCACTCCAACGAAGGCGTGCCGCCGTCGGAACAGTACGCCGAAATCAACGTCCAGCCGGGATACCAGCTGATGTGCGGCAAGCAGGCGCTCGACTACGTGCGCTACCGCCACACCGACACCGACATCGTCCGCTCGGCCCGCCAGCAGGAGTTCCTCAGCGCCGCCCGCTCGCGCGTCTCGGTCAAGGACATCGTCTTCGACCAGGGCGAACTGATCGAGGCCTTCACCGACTACACGACCTCCGACATCAGCGACGGCAAGACCCTGCTGGAAGTGCTGAAACTGATGGCCGCCTCTCGTAACTCGACGATCAACGAGGTCCACTTCCCGGCCGAACTCGGGCCCAGCTTCGTCTACACGACCCCCGGCGCGGTCGAAGAAGCGGTGCAGGAATTCCTCGGCGGCGAGACGACGCAGGAGGCGAAAGCCGCCCAGCGCCAGAGCCGCGAAGAAGCAGCCGCCGGCAAGAAGCACAAGAAGCACAAGCACAAGCCAAAGAAGAAGCAGCAGAAGCCGAAGGTCGAAGTCGCCAAGCCGGGGACCGACGGCCTCGTCCCAGCGGGCGAAGCGGGCAAGGCGGAGGCGAAGATCGCCGTGCGTCGCGCCCGCGGGTTTTTCCCGGTCTACTACCCGACCCGGCTCCCCGAAGGCACGCGCTTCGTCGAAAGCGACCCCTACGAAAAGGTCGTCGACCCCTACGTCTACAACATCAAAGACGAAGACGGGAACCGCCACATCGCTTACCGGATGGTGCTCGTCGCCGAAATGTCCGACGGCACCCATTACTTCGGCGTGCAGGGGATTCGCGGCTGGTCCGACCCGCCGATCCTCGCGGACCCGAGCCTGACCAAGACCATTCACGGCCGCGACTACGACATCTACGTCGACGGGGAAAATGTGAAAATGGTCGCCTGGCGGCGGGGGGAGAACGTCTACTGGATCTCGAATGACCTCCTGCGAACCTTGACCAACGATCAGATGATCGGGATGGCGCGCTCGGCGAAGGTGCTGGTTCCGGTCAATAAGAAGAAGCAGCCGAAGCCCGGAAGGAGCAGGGGATGAGCGAGCAGAAGGACACCGTAGGGGTCATCGGAGTCGGCTGGGTCGGGCTGGTCACCGCCGCCTGCTTCGCCGAGCTCGGCCACCCGGTCATTGCCCGGGACATCCTCCAGGAGAAGGTCGACGCCCTCTCCAAAGGGGACGTCGCGATCCACGAGCCCGGCCTCGACGACCTGATCCGCCGCAACGCCGAGCGCCTCACCTTCACCACCGACATGGATGAGCTGCTCGGCGGCGCCCGCCTGCTCTTCGTCTGCGTCGACACGCCGCCGACCTACTCGGGCGACGCCGACCTCTCGCGCGTGCGCGCCGTGGTCCAGGAGCTGCCCGAGGACAGCGACCACGTCCTGATCATGAAGAGCACCGTGCCGGCCGGCACCGGCGAGTCGATCCGCCGCGACATGCCCGGCCTCTCCTACGTCTCCTGCCCCGAGTTCCTCAAGGAGGGGACGGCGGTCAAGGACTTCATGAACCCCGACCGGGTGGTGGTCGGCGCCGACGCCGGCGACGAGGGCGCCGCCGCCGCAGTCGAAAGCCTCTACCGGCCGCTCGGCGGCGAGATCCTCCGCACCGACGTCGCCAGCGCCGAGATGATCAAGCTCGCCTCCAACGCCTTCCTGGCGACGAAGATCTCCTTCATCAACGAGATCGCCAACGTCTGCGAGGAGGTCGGCGCCGACGTCGGCCAGGTCGCCAAGGGAATGGGTCTCGACGAGCGGATCGGCACCTCGTTCCTGCGCGCCGGGATCGGCTATGGCGGCAGCTGCTTCCCCAAGGACGTCAGCGCCCTGAAGATGCTGGCCGGCAACACCGGGTACCACTTCCAGCTGCTGACCGCGGTGATCGAGGTCAACGAGCTGCAGAAGCGCCGCGTCGTCGGCAAGCTCGAGAAGCACCTCGGCTCGCTGATCGGCAAGCGGGTGGCGCTGCTGGGCCTCGCCTTCAAGCCGGACACCGACGACATGCGTGAGGCCTCGAGCCTGGTGCTCGCGGCGCGGCTGCAGGGCGAGGGAGCCGAAGTGGTCGCCTACGACCCGGTCGCCTCCGAGCGCGCCGCCGAGCTGCTCGGCTCGGTCGAGATGGCGACCTCGGCGACCGAGGCGCTGGAGGGCGCCGACGCCGCCGTCCTGGTCACCGAGTGGGGCGAGTTCGCCGAGCTCGACTGGGCCGCCGCCGCCGGGCGGATGAACCGGGCGCTGATCGTCGACGGCCGCAACTTCCTCGATCCCAAGGCGCTTACCGAGGCCGGCTTCGAGTACGAGGGCATAGGACAGACCGTCAGTTCACCGCGACCGGCCGCCGCCTCCTAGCGGGCCCCCCGGTCGAGGGTCGCTAAGTGCAAGCAATCGTTTTAGTCGGCGGCGAGGGGACTCGCCTCCGGCCGCTGACCTCTGACGTGCCGAAGCCGGCGGTGACCCTGGTCGACCGGCCCTTCCTGGCCTACGCGATCGAGTGGCTTGCCGCCCACGGGGTGACCGAGGTCGTCCTCGCCTGCGGCTTCCTGCCCGACGTGCTGCGCGCCGCCCTCGCCGACGAGGAGGAGCGGGCCGGGGTGGAGAGCGTCTACGTCGCCGAGCCCGAGCCGCTCGGCACCGCGGGCGCGATCCGTTTTGCCGCGGAGGCGCTCGGCGGGCGGTTGGAGGACCGCTTCCTCGCCCTCAACGGCGACGTCCTCGCCGACCTCGACCTCTCGGCCCTGCTCCGCGCCCACGAGGAGCGCGGCGCCCGGGCGACGATCGGGCTGCACCCGGTCGCGGACTCCTCTGCCTACGGGCTCGTCAGCTGCGACGCGGAGGGCCGGGTCCTCGAGTTCCTCGAGAAGACCGGCGAGGCGGTCCCCGGCGAGATCAACGCCGGCGCCTACGTGCTGGAGCGCTCGGTCCTCGACCTAGTGCCCGCCGGCCGCGCCGTCTCGATCGAGCGCGAAGTCTTCCCGCGGCTGGTCGGCGACGGCCTTTGCGGGCTGCTGCTGGAGGGCTACTGGATGGACATCGGCACCCCCGACCGCTACTTGCAGGCGAGCTGGGACATCCTCGAGGGTCGGGTCCGGACCCAGGTCCGCCCGACCGCCCCCGGCCTGCTCGTCGGCGGCGACGCGGTGATCGACGAGGAGGCGAAGGTCGGCCCGCGCGCCGTCGTCTCCGGCGGCTGCCGGATCGAGAGCGGGGCCGAGGTGGGGGACTCCGTCCTGCTCGAAGGCTGCACCGTCGGCCGGGACGCGCTCGTCCAGAGCTCGATCCTCGGCCCCGGGGCCGAGGTCGAGCCGGGCGCGCAGCTCATTAACGCCGTCGTCGGCCGAGATGAAAGAGTCCCCGCCTGATGAGCATCCTCGAGGACACGCTCGACCTGCCGAACCAGCTTCGCGACGCCATCTGGCGGATGGAAACCGCGCGCCTGGAGCCGGCTGAGGCAGCGGGGCTGATGGTCTGCGGGATGGGCGGTTCGGCGATCGGCGGCGACCTCGCCGCCGCCGCCCTCGGCGACCGGCTGACGAGGCCGCTCCTCACCGTCCGCGGTTACGAGCTGCCGAGCTGGGCGACCCCCGAGTGGACGGTGCTCTGCTCCAGCTACTCGGGCAACACCGAGGAGACCCTCGCCTGCTTCGAGGCCGCCGAGGCGCTGGGCGCCCGGCGGCTGGTGGTCAGCACCGGTGGCAAGCTGGTCGAGGGCGCGCGCGAGGCGGGCGTCCCGGTCGTCGGGCTGCCGGGAATCTTCCAGCCCCGGGTCGCGGTCGCCTACATGTTCGTCGCCGCCGCCGAGGCGGCGGCCCTGGCCGGGGCCGCGCCGGGCGTCCGGACCGAGATCGACGCCGCCGCCGCCTTCGTCGAGCGCGAGGCGCTGACGATCAAGGCCAAGGCGGCCGAGATCGCCGCCGCGGTCGGCGCCGCGCCGACCGTGATCTACGGCAGCGACCTGACCGCGCCCGTCGCCTACCGCTGGAAGACCCAGATCAACGAGAACGCCAAGCAGCCCGCCTTCCGCGCCGAGCTGCCGGAGGCCGACCACAACGAGATCTGCGGCTGGGCTCCCGACGCCGGCGCCGAGCAGATGGCCGCCGTCTTCCTCGAGGACTGCGACCAGCACCCGCGCGAGCGCCGCCGCTTCGAGCTGACCGCTGAGCTGGTGGGCGCCGAGGCGGCCACGGTGCTGCGGCTGGAGACGGTGGGGGAGACCCGGATCGAGCGGTTGCTCTGGGCGACGCTGCTCGGCGACCTCGTCTCGCTCGAGATCGCCCGCCTGCGGGAAGTCGACCCCGAAAGCATCGTCGCGATCGACAGGTTGAAGGAGGGAATGGCGGCATGAGGGCAATGGTCTTGGCGGCAGGGCTGGGGACGCGGCTGCGGCCGATCACCTACGAGATGCCGAAGCCGATGGTGCCGGTGCTGAACAAGCCGGTGATGGAGCACATCCT
>Ga0164302_10000629_pt1 | contig 10143 bp, 8 predicted proteins | sample Whisoiple_202_MG_FD_109714 | JGI IMG/M metagenome (GOLD analysis project Ga0164302, IMG submission 109714) | Soil microbial communities amended with pyrogenic organic matter from upstate New York, USA - Whitman soil sample_202_MG | ecosystem: Environmental > Terrestrial > Soil > Agricultural... | reverse complement strand
CGGCTCTGGGTCGACCGCCTCGAGGCCACCGTGGAGGCGCACACGATGGTCGCCGCCCAGGTCCGGGCGGCCACCGGCATCCCGGGCACGTCGGTGCACACGACCTGGCTGTGCCGCGACAAGCCGTCGATGAAGGAGGCGCTGCGCCGGGCGGGGGTGCCGACCGCTGCGTCGGCCGCCGTCGACCACGCCCATGAGGCGTGGGACTTCGCGGCCGCGGTGGGCTACCCGCTCATCCTCAAACCCCGTGACGGTGCCGGCGCCAAGGACACCGTGCGGGTCGACAGCGACACCGACCTGGCCCACGCGCTGACCGACTTCGGCTCGCACGGCGCGGCCTCGATCGCCATCGAGGAGTTCGTCGAGGGCCACGAGGGCTTCTACGACACCATCGCGCACGACGGCCACGTGGTGCACGACTGGGCGACGCACTACTACCCGAACGTCCTCGAGGCGATGCGCACGCGGTGGATCTCCCCGCAGTTCGTCACGACGAACCGCATCGACGAGGCCCCCTTCTACGGTGAGGTGCGCGGGATGGGCCAGCGGGTCATCGAGGCGCTCGGCATCGGCACCTCCGCCACCCACATGGAGTGGTTCTACGGCCACAAGGGCCTGAAGTTCTCCGAGATCGGGGCCCGCCCACCGGGCGTCGGCGCCTGGGACCTCTACTCCGCAAGCAACGACGTCGACGTCTATCGCGAGTGGGCGCACGTCATCACGCACGGCACGGCCGACCAGCCCATGCACCGGCGCTACGCGGCGGGCATCGTCGCGCTGCGCCCCGACCGCGACGGCCAGATCGTCGGGCACAGCGGCCTGCACGAGATCCGGGGGCGCTACAACGAGTGGGTCATCGACGCGCACTTCCCCCCCGACGGGCACCTCACCCAGCCGGTCGAGGCCGGCTACATGGCCAACGCCTGGGTCCGGATGCGCCACCCCGACTACGACACCCTCCGGGCGATGCTCGACGACGTCGGCGAGACCGTCCACGTCTACGCCCGCTGACCCCGTGGGCACCACTGTCCTGCTCGGACCGCAGCGCTTCATGACCACGGCCGGCTCCACGCTGCGCACCCTGGTGCCCGAGGGCCCGGTGGCCACGGTCACCGCCGGCTGGGAGGAGCGCGAGGAGGAGGACGAGGAGCTCGACACCGTCCTGGGCCACCGCAGCCGCAACCTGCGCCTCTACCACCGCATGTTCGACGTCCTCGGCAAGGACGAGCGCTTCGCCTCCGCCGCGCTGGCCTTCCGTGACCGGCACGACGAGCTGCTCTCCTTCTACCGGCTGCGCCTCGAGAGCGCGATGGGCGGGGTGTATGCCGTGCAGCGCCGGACCTCTGCGCACGGCACCGCCGAGGCCGCGCTCGCGGACGCGATCGAGGCGGTGCGCCGCCTCGACGACTGGTACTCGGGGCAGCTGAAGGACCTCTACCGCGAGATCGACGCGCAGGCCCCTGCCACCGAGAGCGACGTGGTCGCGTGGCACCGCGGCGAGCTCGCCGGGATGCTCGGCGAGTGCGCCGCGCTGGTGCTGACCGGCGGCCACGTGGGCACGCTGCTGCGGACGCTGCGGATGTTCGCCCTGCCCATGCCCGATGAGCTGCCGGTGGTCGCGTGGTCGGCGGGGGCGATGGCGCTGACGTCGAAGGTGGTCCTGTTCCACGACTACGCGCCGCGGGGGTCGCACGAGGCCGAGGTGTTCGACCGCGGCCTGGGCCGGGTCCCGGGGGTCATCGCCCTGCCCCACGCCCGCCGGCGACTCCGGCTCGAGGACCGGGCGCGCTCGTCCGTCCTCGCGCGGCGCTTCCGCGACCACAGGCTCCTGCTCCTCGACGACGGGACCTCCGCGGTCTTCACCCCCGGGGGAGCGCCGGTGGCTGCGGGCGCGGACGGTGCCGCCGCGGCATACGGGCCCCTCCCGCACGGGGTGCGGGTGCTGCGCCAGGACGGCGTCGTGGAGCAGGTGGGGCCGGCGTGAGCGCGCGGCGGATGGCCCTGAACCGGCTGCGTGAGCGGCTCCCGGTCGACGCGGCGGCGATCGACCGCTTCATCGCCAGGCACGGATCGCCGATCGTGGAGGGGGAGCGGGCCACCTTCCTCTTCCGCGGGGAGGCCGACGCGGTCTCGGTGCGGCACCGGGTCGTGTGGCTGCCCGACCCGCTGCCCATGCGCCGGCTCGAGGGCACCGACCTGTGGGCGGCCAGCACGGTGCTGCCCGAGGGATCCCGGGTCGAGTACCAGCTCGAGCTGCGCAGGGGAGCGCACCACGAGCGGTTCAACGACCCCCTGAACCCCCGCGTGGCGCACAGCCCCATGGGGTCGAGCTCGGTCTGTGCGGCGGTGGGCTACCACGTGCCCGAGTGGGTCCACCACGACCGGGAGGCCCGCCCCGGGGAGCTGAGCGAGCGGGGCCTGCGCAGCAAGGCGCTGCGGCGCGAGCAGCCCTTCCACCTCTACCTGCCGGCGCGCTTCAACCGGGCCATGCGCTACCCGCTGCTGATCGTGCACGACGGCACCGACTACCTGAACTTCGCGGCGATGCGCACGGTGCTCGACAACCTCATCCACCGCCTCGACATCGCCCCCATGGTGGTGGCCTTCGTCCCGCCGCGAGACCGCCTCAAGGAGTACCCGAACCACGCGCCGCACGCCCGGTTCATCGCCCGCGAGCTCCTGCCGCACCTCGCCGGGCAGCTGCCCCTGCTCGACACCCCCGACGGCCGCTGTCTCATGGGCAGCAGCTTCGGCGGCATCGCCTCGCTCTCGACGGCCGTGCGCTACCCCGGGGTCTTCGGGTCCCTGCTCCTGCAGTCGGCGTCGCTGGTCTTCACCGACATCGGCACCGAGCACGGCGGCGGCCCCTACTTCGACCCGGTGGTGAAGTTCGTCAACCGCTACCGGGCCCGGCCGACCCGCCCGGTGGAGCGGATCTTCATGAGCTGCGGGACGTACGAGCCGCTGATCACGCCGAACCGCTCGATGGTCCCCGTGTTCCGAGGGGCGGGCATCACCGTGAACTACACCGAGGCGCGCGACGGCCACAACTGGGAGAACTGGCGCGACCGGCTGCAGGAGGGCCTGTCGTGGGTGTTCCCCGGCCCCCAGAAGTTCGTGTACGAGTAAGGGCATTCCCCGACGAGGAGGTTGATCGTGAAGGTCACCGAGCGGTGGTACTCCCACCGCATGCACCGCGAGATCGCCCTGGCCCGCTGGGGCCACTACGGCGTGCCCGTGCTGCTCTTCCCGACCGCGGGAGGTGACGCCGAGGAGGTCGAGCGCAACCATCTCGTCGGACACCTCGCGCCGCTGATCGAGGACGGCCGGATCAAGGTGTACTCCTGCGACAGCGTCGCCGGACGCGCCATGCTCGACAGGGAGGGGACGCCGGCGCACCGCATGTGGCTGCTCAACCAGTTCCACGAGGCGGTGGTCCACGAGGTCGTCCCCGCGATCCATGCCGACATCCGGGGCCCTCAGGCGGTCATCGTGGCGGGCTCCTCGATCGGGGCGTTCAACTCCCTGGCCCTGATCTGCCGCCACCCCCACCTGTTCAACGCCGCGGTCTGCATGAGCGGCACCTACAGCCTGGAAGCCCTCATCGGCGGCCCGGCCACCGAGGACCTCTACTTCGCCTCTCCGCTGCACTTCCTCCCGGGACTGGAGGGCCCGCTGCTCGAGGAGCTGCAGCGCCGTTTCGTCATCCTCGCCACCGGCACGGGCGAGTGGGAGGACATCGGCGAGTCGTGGGCGGTTGCGCACGTGCTGGGGAGCAAGCAGGTGCCCAACCGCGTCGACGACTGGGGCCCCCACTACCCGCACGACTGGCACACGTGGTGGCAGATGCTCCCGGTGTACCTCGACGAGCTCGTGCCGTGACGTCGGACCTGCGAGAGGCGCTCGTCCGGGCCATCGAGGCCGAGATGCCGCGGGCGCGGGCCGACCTCGAGGACCTGGTGGCGTTCCGCTCCGCCGCCAACCCCGAGATCGAGCCACCCGAGGAGTGCCACCGGGCGGCGGCGCTGGTTGCCGCGCTCTTCCTCGACGTGGGCATGGAGGAGGTCGATCAGCTGCCCGCCCCGGACGGCTCGATCGCGGTGGTCGGCCGCACCGGGGGCCCCGCCGGCGCGCCCGCGGTGCTCCTCTACTCCCACTACGACGTCGTGCCCGCCGGGGACACGGCACTGTGGAGCACCCCGCCCTGGCAGCTGACCGAGCGCGACGGCCGGTGGTTCGGCCGGGGCGCAGCCGACTGCAAGGGCAACCTCGTCGCGATCCTCCTGGCGCTGCGGGCGCTGGGCGAGGTGTGCGGCGACTGGCCCCTCGAGGTCGCGCTCGTCTGCGACGGCTCGGAGGAGCAGTCGAGCGGGGGCATGGAGGCCCTCGCCCGGGAGCGCCCTGACCTCGTGCGCTGCGACGCGCTCGTCCTGGCCGACACCGGAAACGTGGAGCTCGGCCTGCCCACCGTGACGACGTCGCTGCGCGGCACCGGGAGCGTCCTGGTGACCGTGCGGACGATGGAGGGCCCGGTGCACTCGGGCATGTACGGCGGCGCGGCCCCCGACGCCCTGCAGGCCCTCCTGATGGCGCTGGCGAGCCTTCGCGACGAGACAGGGGAGACGACCATCGACGGCCTCGACGGTGGCGGGACCTGGGGCGGGGCCCCCTTCGACGCCGAGCGGTTCCACGCCGACGCCGGCCTGCTCGAGGGGGTCGAGCCCCTGACCGGGCATGACGCCAGCGTGGCCGACCAGGTCTGGGCCCGCCCCGCGGCCACGGTGCTGGCGATCGACTGCCCGCCGGTCTCCCAGGTCACCGCTGTGGTGCAGGGCAGCGCCCGTGCCGTCGTCAACCTCCGCGTTCCTGCTGGGGTCGACGCCGCCCGCGCCCAGCACCTGCTGACCGAGCACCTCGTGCGACACATGCCGTTCGGGGCGCAGGTCGACGTGCGCCCGGTGTCGCTGGGCCAGCCGTTCCAGGCGCGGACGGACGGTCCGGCCTACCGGGCCCTCGGCCGGGCCATGCACGCCGCGTTCGGCCGCGACATGGTGACCACGGGCCAGGGCGGCTCGATCCCGCTGGCCACGGCTCTCGCCGAGGTCGTGCCACAGGCCGAGATCCTGCTCCTGGGCGTCGAGGAGCCCGACTCGCGCATCCACGGGCCCAACGAGAGCGTCCATCCCGACGAGCTGCGGCGCACGGCCCTCGCCCTCGCCCTGCTCTTGGCCGATCTCGGCGGCGTGCTCGAGTCGGGCTGAGCCGCATCGACGACCGAGACCGAGGTGCTTCGAGCCTGGGGGCGGACCCGTCCACAGCGTGACCCGCCGAGCCTCGGTGTCCACAACGGGGGGTTGGCCGCCGACGGGACGCCGCGACCCTTCCTAGGTTCGGCTCATGCAGGGCGACCCGACGGAGCTGCGCAGGCTGGCTGGAGCGCTGCGGCTGCAGGGCGACCGGGTGCGGCTGCAGGCGGTGCGGGTGCGTGCCCTCGGGGCCGTGCGGTGGCGGTCGCCGGCTGCGGAGGTGTTCAGGGGCCGGGCCCGTGCGCGGGGGGCGGCGCTGGAGGCGGCCGCCGAGGGCGCCTGGGCGGTTGCCGGCCGGCTGGAGCACCTCGCGGTCCTCCTCGAGCAGGAGCCCTGAGGTGCGCTCCGACGGCTCCGGGCTGGAGGTGACGGGCGGGCAGGGTGGCGTGGGGGCTGCACTGGAGGACCTCAGCGCCGCAGCGGCCCGGCTCGTCGAGACCGCGGCCGAGACGGCGGAGGCCGCAGTGGTGGTGCTGCGGGTGGCCACGTCCCCGGCGGTGCTGCTGGCGGCTCTGCTCCGACCCGTCGAGGGCGCCCAGCTCGAGGCGGGTCTGGCCGACCTCGCTGGCCCGCGCGGTCTGGGAGGGGAGGCAGTGGCCCTGCGTGCCCTGGCGTCGGCGCTGCGCTGCTGCGTGCTGGCGTACGCGGCCGGCGAGCGCGGGGTGGCGCAGCTCGTGGAGTCCGCGCAGGACACCGCGGTGTGGGTGGTGTCGCGGCAGCTGCCCTGGCTGGCCACAGGCGCACTCGCCCTGGAGGGAGCCGGGGTCGACGTTCCAGGTGCCGCCGACCGCGCCGCCTTCGTGGCGCCCTCGCTGGTCGACCTCGCCGGGGGCGTCGAAGGTGCGGTCGCCGGCCCGGCGACCCCTCTCGACTACGAGGAGGCCCTCGTCCTGCTGGCCCGGGCGGGCGCGACCACCGGCCGCCTGTCCGAGGCGGGCCGAGCCGTCGTGGCGGACCCCCGTCGGCCCGCGGCCGGGGCCCGGGCTCCCACCAGCGTTGCCGACCTGGTGGGCGCCCAGCTCGACCTGGGGCAGGCCAGTGCCGGCCCCTCGCGCGTCCGCGGCGTGCAGGTGGCCCAGCCCGACGGTTCCTCGGCCTGGGTCGCCGTCATCCCGGGCACCCAGGACTGGGCGCCGAGGGCGGGTGCGAACCCCTCGGACGTCACGAGCGACCTGCTGCTCATGGCAGGGGAGAGCACCCTGCTCGCCGCTGGCGTGACCCAGGCCCTGGAGGAGGCCCAGGCGCAGGCGGGTCGAGCCGGGCTGGGTGAGCCGGTGCTGCTGGCGGGGCACAGCCAGGGCGGCATCGCGGCCGCGGCGCTCGCTGCCGACCCGATCTTCCGTAGGCGCCACCCTGTGGGCGCGATCGTGACCAGCGGAGCGCCCATCGCGCGGATGGCGCTGCCGCCGCAGGTGAGCGTCCTCGCCCTCGAGCACGCCCAGGACCCCGTGCCCAGGCTCGAGGGCGCGCCGAACCCCGACCGGCGCTCCTGGGTCACGGTGACCCGTGACGTGGGCGTGGACCTCACGGCAGACCCCCGCGCCAGCCGCGCCCACGACGCCCGTCTCTACCTCGCCACCGCGAGATCGGTCGACCAGAGCTCCTCTGCCTCGGTGCGAGCCGCCCGTCAGGGCAGCGCGCCCTTTCTCTGCGGCGACGCCAACGGCCCTGCCGTGATCCGCGACTACAGCCTCCGTCGCGTGCCCGCGCCGCAGGTGCTGGTGGCAAGATCAGCCGGGTGAACCCCTCCACCGCGCTCGCCACCGTCCTCGTCGACGAGCTGGTGCGCGGCGGCGTGCGCGAGGCGGTGCTCTGCCCCGGCTCCCGGTCGGCGCCACTGGCCTACGCGCTGCAGCAGGCGGACCGCGAGGGCCGGCTGCGCCTGCACGTGCGGGTCGACGAGCGCTCCGCCGCCTTCCTCGCCCTCGGGCTGGCCAAGGCCACGCGCACCCCCGCCGTGGTGGTGACCACCTCGGGAACGGCCGTGGCCAACCTCCACCCTGCGGTCCTCGAGGCGCACCACGGGCAGGTGCCGCTGCTCCTCGTCAGCGCCGACCGGCCCCCGGAGCTGCGCGGTACCGGGGCCAACCAGACCACGACGCAGCCCGGCATGTTCGGCACCGCCGTGCGGTGGTCGCAGGAGCTCGGCGCCCCCGAGCGCCGCCCAGGGCAGGGCGCCGCGTGGCGCTCAGCCGTATGCCGCGCGCTCTCCGCCTCCCGCGGCGTGCCGACCGGGGTGGCCGGCCCGGCCCACCTCAACGTCCCACTGCGCGAGCCGCTCGTGCCCACCGACGAGCCGGGTTGGCCCGACTCGCTCGACGGGCGCGACGGCGGGAAGCCCTGGGTCCACGTGCCGGCCGCCCGGCCGGCCCAGGTCCCCACGGCCGTCACCGAGGTGCCGCGCACCCTCGTGGTGGTGGGCGACCTGCCCGAGCCGGGCCAGGCGGCCGCCGCCGTCGCGTGGGCGCGCCGCAGCGGCTGGCCCGTCGTGTCCGAGCCCTTCGGAGGCGGGGTCGACGGGGCGGTGCCCCACGGGCCGCTGCTCCTCGGCGTCGAGCCGTGGCTGGACGCCCACCTGCCCGAGCGGGTCATCACGGTCGGCCGGACCACCCTCGCTCGGCCCGTGGCGCGCCTGCTGCGCCGCCCCGGCCTGTGCGTCGAGACGGCGAGCGCCGGACCCGAGTGGACCGACCCCAGCCACGTCGTCAGCGCGGTGCACCCACTCTGCGTCCTCGACCATCCTGTCGAGGGGGGCGATGCAGACTGGGCTCAGGAGTGGCAGCAGGCGGGTGCCGTCCTCGCCAAGGCGGTGGCAGAGGCCGGGCAGCCGTGGCCGAGCGGTCTGGCCGTGTCCCAGACCCTGCTCGCGTGCGCGCCCCCCGGGGCGTCCCTGTTCGTGGGGTCCTCGAACGCGGTGCGCGACCTCGACCTGTCGGGGGACCGGGCCAGCGGCGGCCCCACGGTCCTGGCCAGCCGAGGCCTGGCCGGAATCGACGGGTGCGTCTCGACGGCCGTGGGCCTGGCCCTGGCGAGCCCGGACCCCACCTACGCCCTCCTGGGCGACCTGACCTTCCTCCACGACGCCAACGGCCTGCTGATCGGCCCGGCAGAGCCCCGGCCCGACCTCACCCTGGTGGTGGTCAACGACGACGGCGGGGGAATCTTCACCCTCCTCGAGCCGGGAGAGCCGGAGCGGGCCGGCGACTTCGAGCGGGTCTTCGGCACCCCCACCCGCACCGACCTCGCCGCCCTCTGCGCCGCCCACGGCGTCCCGCACACCCTGGCGCAGTCGCGCGAGGACCTGGCGGCCGCAGTACGCGAGCGTCCCCAGGGCCTGCAGGTGGTTGAGGTCCGCGTCGACCGGGCCACCCACCGCGCGGCACACGAGCGGCTGCGCCGGCTGGCTGCTGACGCGCTCGCCGGCCCCGGCTAGAAGGGGATCGAGGCGGCGGGCTGGCGGGGCGTGGCCATCGCCGCCGACAGAGCGGCCACGGAGCCGGGCAGGACCTCCGCCACCGTGCCCTCGGCCTGCTGGGCGGCGATCGTCCGCAACCCGCAGTAGGCCGAGCCCAGCACCTGCACGGGAAGCCGCACCCCGGCCGTGTCCTCCGTGCGCTCGCAGGTCGCGGCCTTGCCCGGGCCGTCACAGCGCAGCCGCCAGCGCCCCTCGTTCCACGGGCAGAACGGGTCGTCGACCGCGATGACGACGTCGACCGGTGTGGCATACCCGCGCTGGGCCAGCGCCGCGCCCACCTCCACCAGCCTCAGCCAGGTCCCGTCGTAGATCTTGACGCTCGCGCCGCGCGGGCCCCCCGCCCACCACAGCACGGGGTCGTCGAGGCTGCGCCCCTTCAGGGTCACGGACGTCGTGAGGTCGAAGTCGAGGAGGCGTCGAGTCAGTGCGAGCAGGGCGCCAGAGTCCGCCGCCATCATCTCGCGGCTGCTGAGCGCTCCCTGCGGCCTGCCCTCCTCCCACCTGGACGACCGGCGGAACAGCGCGTAGCCGACCTCCTCGCCGTCGCGCTCGGCGAGGAGCACCTGGGTCGGCTCCGAGCCGCGGCGGGCCGGTAGGAAGTCGCGGCTCATGGCGCGGGCCTGCCGCTCGGTGCGGGCGACAGCGCCCATGAGGGCTCCGCTGAGCTCGACGTGCATCCCGTGCACGCGTTCGGCAACCCCCTCGCCGGCGAGGGCGACCACGCGGGTGCGGACCTCGGCGGCGGCCGCGTCCAGGGCAGGCGCCCGCAGCGTGTCCCCGCGGGAGAGGCCGAGGTAGGCGTCCAGGCTCGCCACGCCGTAGCCGAAGCGCCCATAGATCGCAGGCTCGGACGCGTGCAGTCCCGACAGGGCCGCTCCCTGCCGGCGCACCTCGTGGAAGTGGTGGCGGACCATCTGGCTCATGACGCCGCGCCGGCGCTCGTCCGGGTGGACCCCGACCCAGGTCAGGCCTGCCATCGGCACGGGCTGCAGGCCGCCGCCGGGAGCGGGGATGGTGATGGTCATGTCGTAGGAGCCGTAGACCCCCGCGAACGGCGCGGCGCCGGTCGGCGTGGCAGCGAAGCAGCGGCTGAGGTCGAGGGACTCGAGCGCCTCGTCGGTCTCCTGCGTCTCGTCGAAGAAGAACGCCGCCTGGTCGACCTGGTGGAACGCCTCGCGCGTGGCCTCGGTGATCGGGACGATCGTGTATGCCGTGTCCTGCCCTGCCATGGCCCGATCCTCCCGCCCGGCGGGGCATGGCGGCCACCGCTTATCGGGTGACCCGGCGGCTCAGGCTCCTGAGAGGGCGTCGCGCAGGGACACGAGCTTGGCGTCGGACTCCGCGACCTCCGACTCGGAGTCG
>Ga0164302_10000628_pt1 | contig 10146 bp, 7 predicted proteins | sample Whisoiple_202_MG_FD_109714 | JGI IMG/M metagenome (GOLD analysis project Ga0164302, IMG submission 109714) | Soil microbial communities amended with pyrogenic organic matter from upstate New York, USA - Whitman soil sample_202_MG | ecosystem: Environmental > Terrestrial > Soil > Agricultural... | reverse complement strand
GGATGCCGTTGGCAGGCACACCCCCGAGATTGCCGCCGTTACCGTTGCTACCCATGCCAAAGCCGTCGTTGACTTGGCCATAGCCGCCCCAGAAGGCGGTCTCACCGAGCTTCTCAAGACTGATTAATCCGAATTTGCGCTGAATGCCGGCCTGAGCGTCCCATGCGGTCATGTCGGGTGCCCGCCGGTGCGTGAAGAAGCCGACGGCATTGGTGTCGTCGGTCGAGGAAGTGCTGAAGATGCCGACGCCAAACAGTCCGCTTGGCTTGTGCTTGAGGCCGACGGAGCCAGCCCATTCGTCGAAATTGCGTTCGAAAAAGGTTGTTTTGTTTCGGGTCGAGGGTGGAGGGAATTGCTGCGGGATTGGAACAACCCCTGTCGCCTCGCCGCCGCCACCAGCCTGTAGGCGCTCGTCGCGTAAATTCTCATAGGCGACGTTGGCAGTGAACAGCCATGCATCGTCCCCAGAAGCGCCGGCGCCATCTCCCCAAAGAGAAAACGAATTCTTGTAGCGTAGAGCCGCGCTCCAATCGTCGTCCTCGAAATAGCCCCATTGGGCGTTGAAGCCTTCAAACATCCCTTTGAAGTCTGGCGTCGAATAGGCAACGCCGTTGCGGCGCGTCGAGCAGTTGTACTGGTCTGATGAGCCGTAGCAGCGGGCGATGTTCGACCACGTCAGGCGCGATAACCCCTCGGCATTGTCGAAGCCGGTAGGCCGCAAGCGGAAGCTGGGGTTCATGCGAAAATCGGAGACCAACGTATCGGAAAGACCGCCGCCCTCACCCTTTACCGTCGAGATGTATTCCAATGCATTTTTGGTGATGTCGTATTTGGGCGTGGCGGTGAGGCCCCAGTTCAGCGTGCCATAGTGTTTGTTGGCGAGGTACATCTGCGACCAACGAACCACGATGTCTTGTGTAATCGGGTTGACCGCTTCCTGGTTGTTGTCGTTGAATTGGTTCAAGAACTGAGAGGCGGCGGGACGGTATTCCCACTCCAACCGGAAGCCGCCTTCCCAGTCGCCGGCGATCTTGGCCTTGCCTTTGATGCCGGTGCGGGTTGATTCATTATAGTTATTGACGGTGTAGAAGTTCTGCTCACCGCCATCGTCCCACCACATCCCGGCGTAGTTGACTTTGCCGTAAATCTGCACGGAGACCTTCTTGTTGCCCTTGCGGACAGTCGTCGCTTCAAGCTCGGCAACGCGCTCCTCAAGATCGGCGCAGCAATCGCCGCCGAGATCGGCCGCCTTGGCCGGTTTCGCCCCGAAGACCGTCGCTCCCACACAAAGAAGGGCAGCGATCGCCATTAGGCTGGCGGTCTCCCTCAATTCCCCCTTCATGACCCCTCCACCTTGGTTTGATGCCTGCGGCTTCCCCGTTAAGCCGCTCAATTCCCTGCCTGCCAACAAGATCTCCATCCGATGCGAGTAGGCTTCGAGCCTTATTTGACGATCCGAGCCTAGAAGCCCCGCAATGACAATCTTGTGACAGCTCAACGACAGAAGATTTTTCTAATCCAAGTGTTGCAGCCTAGCCACGGTGAATTGAAGCGGTCGTATTTTTGGCATAGGGGTAGCTTCGAGGGACAAGAAATTGAACATCGTCGAACCACGAAAGTTGATTTGCCGCTTGCTTCTTGCCTTGAGACAACCGCGCGTGGGCTCGGATTTCACAAGAGAATCGGCCCCGTGTGCACTATAGTAATTACGTTGCGAGACCTTGCCCTGCTATGCACTGGCTTTCCGGTTGTCGTAGCGAACTCAAGTGGCCGGTGACCCACGCACGACCTCATGGTAATCGACGTGATGTCCGCCCAGGGTCCAAAATCAAGCAGCCATCGCGGCTTACACCAAGCGGGCAGGCTTGATCGCCCGAGTTGCTTCCTATGGACTGCTCGGAGGCGGTTGGCCCGGCCACCGACGCGGAACTGACGTCGGTCGTGGGTCAAAAGCGGACATTGGTGAGGGGTATCAGGGATTTCCGCTTTACCCCCAGAAGGGGACATGTTCGTCGTCGGCATCAATGTCTGCTATGTGCCATAACCAGACATCCAGTGCAGCGATGCGCTTTGAAAGCGGCGCTTTGAAAGCGGAGTCTGCATAAGGGGGTAGGCTCTCAGTCCCATGGAGATGCTTGCCGCTCCTCGGCTGTTAGCGAATTGCGCACGGGTCGTATTATTGGCTGAGATTTTCTCTCACTACAGAACGTGAAGAATTCGTGAGGGTCGAGGAGCACGGGTACTATGCTCACCTTGCGCCGCCCGTTCGTTCTCGGCATTCTTCTTCCAATCATCGAAAGCGAGCGGTAACATCTCTCCGTCTTTCATGATTTCCCGGATAAGCGCGTAGTCTTCACGTCGGTACCACGGCGCAAAGCGTTATTCCTCTCCTCGAATGGCCCGCCGAGCCAAGCCGCAATGTCGTTGCAAAACGGTTTACTTTTTCGTCGACGGTAGTGTGAAGAAGAGCCCCGACCCCCGCAGAAGCCAGTAGTGCGCCACGCGAATATCGACCTTTAGGAACGTAGCCAACCCATCGAGAGCGCCTTCTGATGGGCGGCCTTCCAGGCTTCTGCCCAGAACTTCACTCTCGATGGCTCTGATGATCGGCCGATGCCGTCGATTGCGACGAGCAATGGTGCCAACCCGTCTTTTCGATAAGTGATTGAGAGGCCCGCGTGCGGATTGAAAACGACGATGTCGCGGTCACCAATGATTTGGACGCCCAATCTGTCACCAACTATTTCAGTGCCAAGGGTCACCATCCGCCTGAACCCGGAGAGCCAAATAGCTGCATCTGACAGAGTGGCATCCGGGAGTCTAGGCCGCCTGCCGGCCCACGATGGCTTTCGCATCGGCGCGCGGGTCTATGCCGGTAATGCGCACGAGGTCATAATAGGCGACGCGCACTTGATTGCCCGAGATGTCATCGTGCACACCAATGAACAGCGCCATGCCGAGCTTGATACAGGCACCCGTGGCCGTTTCTGCGGGCGTCTCGCCGATGCGCCGCTCGATCTGCCGGACCTTGGCATGACGCCGATCTGCGCTGCGCTGATCCGTCGCCGATAGCTCATGGGCAAGCGCGCGCTTCCATTGCTCCCAACGTTCGAGCAGTTCAGCGTCTTGCTTTTTCATTTCTTGTCTCCACTACGAGCATTTCGTAGCTGAACCCTCCATGTCCTCTATCGAGCGCCCTAAAGCTGCAATCCCCGGCAAGCCAGTCACCGATCGCCAGCAACATCCTCGCCAACGCCACCGTGAGCGACATCGGGAGTGAGAAAGATAGTAGCAGCCACGTCCACCACCACTGATCCAGCTTTGGCACGAAGCGATATGGGTGAAGGTTGTCGTTTGCGGCGCGCGTTGTTTTGCCGTTCTCAAATGCCGAGAAACCGAAGGTGTTCGAAGCCTGGGCGCGGCCGGATTGTTTGGTTCTATCGGTCGGCATGTCTTGCTGTCCCCCATACAATCGGCAGCTAGCAGGTCACTGCAGCCACCGCTGCTTGCCGTACTGACATCAACCAGAGTTCGGCGCCTCCTTGCTGCGGCTCCCGGCGGGGCCGCCAATCCGACCGATCAACATCGGCGATACGAAATGTCCGCATTGGGTTCAAAGGCCGACATCGACCGAGTTGGAGACCGTCCTCCTTTACTAGATACATTAACGGGAGGACGGCCTCCCGGAAGGAAAGTTTCCGACCCCCACTGGGGGGCTTCGCGATAATAAGCGCAATTGAGGTGAAAATGCCGCCTGGCGGAAGGCATTTTTCGAAGGGAAAGGCTCTTCGGAGAACATTACCTAAGGTCCGCAAATGGGTGGTGGAAAAGCCACGGTGGCGCAAAATCGTTCGAAGACGTATTGCGGGGATGCGCTTGGTGCCTTTTTGGTAGTGGGTGATTGGTACTGACGTAACGCCGGGCAATTTCGTGTCGCGTCATCGGCTGGGTTGAAGGTGCGGGGGCGTAAGTCATCATGGGGGGGAAAGAACCGCCGCGTCTGGAAGGCTATACTCAACGCGACGAGGAAACCACACCCGATGTCTTCGAAGTATCAGGATCGGTCAAGTGGTTCGATCCGTCAAAGGGCTACGGGTTTATCGTTCCCGACGAGGACCTTCCCGACGTTCTCCTGCATGTGACTTGCCTCCGACACGGCGGTTTCCAGACCGCCTCCGAGGGCGCCCGGGTGGTCTGCGAAGTCGTTAAGAGTTCCAAGGGCCTACAGGCCGTCCGCATCTGCAGCATGGACGACTACACGGCGATCCGTCCGTCGCAGTTGCCACAGCGTACCCACGTTGTCGTTGTCCCCGAGAGCGATTGGGAAAAAGTAGTGGTGAAGTGGTTCAACCGATTACGCGGGTTTGGCTTTCTGACACGCGGTCCCGAGACGTCCGACATTTTTGTGCATATGGAAACCCTGCGACGCTGCGGCTTCACCGAACTCAGGCCTGGCCAGACCGTGCTTATGCGGTACGGCAGGGGGCCAAAGGGTCTCATCGCGGCGGAACTCAAGCCCGACAACGCTCCGGGGCCATCGTCTCATTGACATTCATCATGTGCGCTCGTTGCCTCAGCCCAAAAGAAAGCCCCGAAAGTCTCCTTTCAGGGCCTCTAACTCAACGCAAACTGGAATAACTTGCCTTGGGGGATGCTTACGCAGGCAGCAGCTAAATAGGTAGTCTAGTCTCCGCTTCAAGAGGCGGCACAGGACAAGTTACCAGCGGGCTGCGAAGGTAGGAGGTAAAGGAATGACAGGAAAAATTACCCGCCGCGGCGTACTCACGCTGGCGGGCAGCGCGGCAGTGGCGGGTCTGGGCTATCCGATGAAGTCGGCGCCATCACCTGAAAGCCCCGGTCCGCAAGCGAGCAGCTCGCTTCCTGCGCCAGCCGACGCCCCCTTCGACACTGTTGTCGTACTTATGATGGAAAACCGGTCGTTCGATCATGTGCTCGGATGGCTTCCCGGAGCCAACGGCCGGCAGGCAGGACTAACTTACGTCGACAAGGACGCTACCCCTCACGCGACCTGGCCACTCGGACCGGATTTTCAGGGCTGCGCCTACGAGGACCCGGACCACACTTGGCCCGGTATGGCGGTCCAATACGCCGACGGGCGCTGCGACGGATTCTTGCAGACAGCCAAGGCCGGCGACAGATTTCCCATCGGCTACTATCGCGAGGATGAACTGCCAATCCTCAGCGCTCTGGCCAAGGGCTACACGACCTTCGATAACTACTTCTGTTCGATGATGGGTCCGACCTGGGAGAACCGCCTCTTCCAGATCACCGGTACGACACAACTCGACGAGGGCTGGTGCGACTTCCCCAAAGATAAAGAGGAGGAGCGCCGGCCAGTCGTCATTCCGACGGCGATCTTCGACCGCGTGCGCGAGGCCGGCCTTACGGCGGGCTATTACTACCACGAGTCTCCGGTCACCGGCCTCTTCGCAAGCCGTAGATATGACGACATCTCCTATCCCATCGAGCAATTTTGGAGAGACGCTCGTGGGGGCAAGCTTGCCAATGTCGTCTTCGTCGCCCCCGACTACACCGACCGGGCCGAGGACATGGGGACCTCGAACGACTACCATCCCTGGGGCAATCTGCTGGTGGCGGAAGGCTTTCTTGCGCTGGTCCACGATGCCTTGAAGAATAGCCCGCAATGGAACCGCATGGTGTTTGTCCTCAATTTCGATGAGCACGGCGGATTTTACGATCATGTGCCACCGCCTGAGTGTCAGGACGACACAAAACTGGCTGGCGCTGGTCCCTTCCCGAATCTGAAGCGCCTCGGCTTCAGAGTACCGGCCATCGCCATGGGGCCGTTCGCGCCACGCAAGATCGAAAATGCGGGGCCCTATGAGCACTGCTCGATCTTGAAAATGATCGAGTGGCGCTGGGGCCTCGAGCCATTAACCATGCGCGATCGCTACGCCAAGAATTTCGCAGAGGCGCTGGACTTCACGCAGCGCCGAGAGGCAATCGACCTGCCGCATTACGATCCGCCCCCTGCGAGAGCCTGTGCCGCCGGCGGCGGATGGTTGGAGCTTCAGGTCTCGCGGGAGGGGTCGGTAAAGGTCATCTGCGATGGCCCGACCAATGCCGACTGCAGTGCCAAGCTCATGGCGCTGGAGGGTGAGCTTCAATTGGCGCACGTGCCCGTCACTAGAATCGGCCAAGGCAGGAAGGCTGTGTTGGAGATGAAGCTTACCGGGGAAGGCAGCACGCTGCTCGCATCAGCGTCGAACCGATTGCCTGCCGTTCTGGAGACGACTGTCACCGATGCAAACGGTCCGGTGTGCCGAAACGTCTTTTCGTCGGTCCTCACTGGTCCGGGCAGCCGTTAGCACCGATCTGCGGCTCGCTTCTAAAGTACAACATCCGATGTTTGCTCGACGCGAATGGGCTGATCGAGGGGAATATAGTTGAAGCCCGGTGATAAGCGCGATGCTGAAACCGCGAAGGGACTGGACTCTTGATGAAGCGAGGCGCATCGCCGCCAACATCGCCAATCTGCCGGACCTACTGAGGCAGAGATAGCGACTTATCATCACTAGCTGTGATGCCGAATGGTGTGGCGCGTTTGGTATTCAGCGCCGTAGTTGTCGTTTTGGGCAAAGTAGGTGCTGGTGATCTGCTTCAAATGGTGGTCTTCGGAGAGATCGGTAGCGACCAGGAGGATGGCTGCGAGGGCGAACCAAGCAAACAGAATGAGCCGGATCATCACAAACTCCATCGCTGGATTGGACGCGGCTAGACTGTGCGAAATGACAAGGCCGCTTTGCGGCGCTGCCAAGGCATTTTGTTTTCTTATTTTACAACTTTCAGTAAGGCGTGAGCCGCGACGTTGAGCCACAGAAGGGGCGAAACTAAAAGGCCGGGACAGACTCAACTTGCCGCCCCGGCCTCACTCACTCTCCCCAAAAACTCAACCCGCGATTAACGGAGCATCGGCCAAACCCGACAAAATCCAGCCGATAAGCAAGAGGCAGGCGGCGAGCGCCAGCGTTTGCAGTAAGTCCGTGATTGCGATCATCGTCTGTCTGTCCAATCCGAACTGCTTGAAATTCTCGCGCATGTCATCAAGGCGGTGCGCTTAAGCCATGTGTGGAAGGGTTCCCTCTAGCTAACGAGGCCCGCGATTGGCCATGATAAGCGGTGCCAAAGTGTTGCGAGAATCTGCCAACTAAAAGGCCGCGCCGTTGAAACAGATGGCCTCGGAGCATTGAGCGGCCAGTGATCAAAACCGCCATGCTCCGAGACACATCCGGGCCGCAAACCTAAGTCGCTTTTAGGCCGCAACCATGTGGGACAAGTGGGGGGGAATTTCACTTGCCCCGAAAGGCGCTGCGGAATGGGTGGTCTACATTCCGCGCTGCCATCAAGAGCGGGCTGGAGGATCAATACCCGCTCAGTCTTGAGCGAACCCAAGGGACACAAAAGGCCCGCTCAATTCTCAGACACCAATTTAATTTTAGCGCGTCGAGTCGCTTCCGCCTCTCGATGCGCTTCGACTTGCACCAGCAAAGGCATCAATGCCGAGTCAACGCAGCGATCTAGATCGGTTTCGGAGATGCCAAGCTGCCGACAGATGCCCGCGATCCGCTCTGTCATCATCTGGCAGTCATCGACGGTGATGTATCTCAGCGCGAGGCTCATCTAGTTATGTCCTTGTCCCTGTCGGCAGGCGGCGCGTTCCGTTGTCGCTGTAGCTGCCGTTCTTAAGGATCAGCTTCCAGCAAGATGACTCGCCGGGGCGATCACTCTCGCGCGTTGGCGCAACCGCTAACCAGAGACTTCCCTTGTGTGTCGCCAACGAGCCAACTTCGCATTGAAGCCCATCGTGCCACGTGCCGCGCCACTCGCATGACGCGGAGCGAGTTTTTTCTAACTCCAAAATCTGTTTCTGCATCGGCTCAATGATTTCCGCGACGATCTCGTTTAGGACATTGGAGATTGCGCCACTCATTGCGTCGGAAAATTCTTCCATCTCGCGTTTGCTAACTTTCTTCCTTGTTCCTTGCTCAAGTCGCGCCACGCGCGTGGATAGATCGCAGGGCGCGTCACGATCAGGCTCACGTCGCCTCGACTTAACCGCAACGTGCTTGCCTTCAACAATCGCGCGGGTGAGCGGCGTCAATGCCTCGTCGGTATCATCGTCATAGATGCGTGAGAGGCGACGCGGATCACTCATTAGGTGATGCCCGCCCAAGCGCTAACGTTCATTTGCGCTGACGGCCCCTTGCTGTGCCGCCCAGTTCACCCAAGCCTCGACGCGGAGACTCGTGCAGTTCGTTTGAAACATTGAAATCGTTGAAACCGGATTGCTGCCTTCGGGGCTTTCGCCTTCGTTAGAGCGGCCAACCGGGGCTGTATCCATTTCAACGTTGGCACTCTTTGAGGCCCGCACTTCTATGCCACTAGAGGCAAATGCAATCAGCCCAGCGTCGGCAAGGATCAACCTATCAGCCGGTGCAAACGGACTTGGCAACGCTGGGAGGCCCAGCAGGAAGCCATTGCTGCCGAGTGATACACGCGGGTAATTCGTAGAGATGGAGGCGAAAACAGAAGCCCGCGCTATAAAAACGGATCTCCGTGTGTCGCCGTCGAAGTCGGCCAGCAAAGCACCAAGGCTGCCCTGCACGTCGCTTCCGCCTGCGGTGATAGAAACGCCGTTGAGGATGCCTGCCGGTGTAGAAGCTGTGGCCGCGCTTGTTGATAGGAAAGCCGAGTCCAACGCATCACTAATAGCGCGCCGCAAGTCATTCATGATGGTTGCTTCGCCTTGCGTGTCGCGCAGCAATTCATCACTGACCACGATCAAGCTGGCGACCTTGCGAGGCTCTAAGCCTTGCGCGTCTAGCGCCATTCTGGAAACCGGCTTGGCCAATCCTTCCGCCGTGAAGCTCGCGGACGCGGGAGTCGTTACACTCACCAATCGCGCGTGGAAGGGAACCTTCCGCAGCGGCATAGAAGCCACGACGCTATCGGCGGACACGCTATCGAAGAAAGCTTGGCTCTCAGATGCAAAGGGTGAGGCATCACCGGACACGGTGCCGCTTACGCCAGCACGCTCGATCATTGGCGGCGGGCGATCAGCGCCCCAACGGCGCGTTGCATATTCGTGAGGATCGCCTTGCGTTTTCTCGCTGACTGCATCGGCAATCACGCGCCGCAAGCGGTGTTGTGAAAGGTCTGATTTTCGGGGATTCATTTGACGCATACTCTCGGATCGCCCGGCTTTATTGCCGCGACGCGCTGATTAACCATGCAGCCAATGGGGTAAAATAGCAACACGCTAGCGTCGGCGTGGGGATCCAGCCACAATATATAGGCTCGTCGAGTGATGCTTAGGCGACATCCGAAAAGGCTTTGCTTCCGGTAAAAAATATTCCGAAGCCGAAAGCTATGAGAAACGATAGCTTGCAAATGCAAGCCGTTGGCAGTGAGGAACATTCCTCAATTGGTCTAGTGGGGCGCTTCAATTGGAAGCTAATTGACAGTGAAATTGTTGGATGCCAATATAGAGCCACAAGATGAAGATGTCGTTGCAATAACTGCAGCGCGATTACTTCATCGTTACCTTCATCCACCAGACAAAACATGGGGCTAGAAGCATTCATGCTTCAGCCAACTTCGCAGCGCAAGAGTTTCCCAATGGAATGGCTTGAGGGACGCATTACAAAACGCTCTGTAGACGCCGCTGAGGCACCAGGGACCCGGGCTGCGATTCCTGAACTAGCCTATAAAGCCGATAAGCTAGACCTTTCCTCGGCGCGCGAGAGAATTCTCGAACTAGCTCTTCAACACCAGCATTCCGGCTCCCACTTCAAGAACCTTAAAGCTGAACTCTCCGTCTCTTATGCGATCAGTCGAGGGTTCCGACAGCAACTTGAAGCTGAGATGGAGACTAATGGAAAAATTAGTGCTGAACTGAAACATGAGATTGAGGAGAATGAAAAACTCAATGCTGCAAATGAAAAACTCAATGCTGCGATAAAGCATGAATATAAAGATAATGAAAAACTTAATTCTGCGCTGAGGCATGAGATTGAGGAGAATAGAAGGCTCAATGCTGCGAATGAAAAGCTAAATGCTGCGGTAAAGCATGGGTGTAAAGATAATGAAAAACTTAATGCTGCG
>Ga0164302_10000625_pt1 | contig 10187 bp, 10 predicted proteins | sample Whisoiple_202_MG_FD_109714 | JGI IMG/M metagenome (GOLD analysis project Ga0164302, IMG submission 109714) | Soil microbial communities amended with pyrogenic organic matter from upstate New York, USA - Whitman soil sample_202_MG | ecosystem: Environmental > Terrestrial > Soil > Agricultural... | reverse complement strand
GCCGATCGGGTGTCCGAAGGCGATCGCGCCGCCGTTGACGTTGACGTTCTCCTCATCGATGCCGAGGATCCGCATCGAGCCGATCACGACCGAGGCGAAGGCCTCGTTGATCTCCCAGAGGTCGACGTCCTCGCGCGTCTTGCCGATCTTCTCCAGCGCCTGCTTGGCGGCGTTGGCCGGCGTTTTTGCCAGGTAGGGGAAGTCGTCGGCGACGGTGCCGTAGGAGAGGATCCGGGCCAGCGGGGTCTTCCCTTCCTTCTCGGCCCACTCCTCGGAGGCGACGACGATCGCGCCGGCGCCGTCGTTGACGCCCGGTGCGTTGCCGGCGGTGTGGGTGGCGTCATCGCCGCCGATCGCCTTCAGCTTGGCCAGCGTCTCCAGGGTGGTGTCTGGACGGATCGCCTCGTCGGCCTCGACCGTCGACTCGCCCTTGCGGGACTTGACGGTGACGCCGACGATCTCGTCGGCGAGGCGGCCGGCTTCGGTCGCCTCGTGGGCGAGCCGGTGCGAGCGCTCGGCGAAGCGGTCCATGTCGACGCGGGTGATCTCGAGCTCGTTGCCGACCTCGCTCGCCTCGTTGATCATCTGCTTGTTGGTGAATGGGTTGGTCAGCCCGTCGTGGGTCATCGCGTCGAGCGCCTTGACGTCGCCCATCCGGAACCCGAAGCGGGCGTTCGGCAGCAGGTAGGGGGCCTGGCTCATCGACTCCATGCCGCCGGTGACGGCGACGTTCGAGTCGCCGGCGCGAATCGCCTGATCGGCGAGGCCGAGCGAGCGCATGCCCGAGGCGCAGACCTTGTTGATCGTCTCCGAGGGGACCTCCTTGGGGATCCCACCCTTGATCTGAGCCTGGCGCGAGGGGATCTGGCCTTGGCCGGCCTGCAGGACCTGACCGAAGACCACCTGCTCGACCTGCTCGGGGGCGACCCCGGAGCGATCGAGGGCGGCCTCGATGACGGTGCCACCGAGATCGGTGGCGTCGAGGGAGGAGAGTCCGCCGCCCATCTTCCCGAAGGGGGTGCGCGCGGTACCGAGGATCACTGAGCTGGGCATCTACTGCCTTTCCTTTCCGAAGTTCGCTGGCCTGGCCCCTGTCCGCCAGGTCCAGCGGATGACGATACCGACAGGGCAACGTAAACTCGCGGCCGATGAAGGTCGAGGTGAAACAGGCAGAGCTGACCGCAGTAGGCGCCGAGCTGATCGCTGTGGGTCTGTTCGAGGAGGGCGAGCTGCCCGCCGCGGTGAGCACCGCGGGAGGAGCCGACTCCGCCAGCCCCGGGTTCAAGAAGCTGGCGCTGCTGCGGCCGGAGGGAACGCCGCCGGTCCTCGTCGTCGGCCTCGGCAAGCGAAGCGAGATCGACGCCGAGAAGCTGCGTGTCGCCGCCGCGGTCGCCGCCAAAGAGGCTGCCCGCCTGGAGGCGACCTCGCTCGCCTGGGCGCCGCCGGAGACCGATGACGCCGAGGTCGCCGCGGCTGCCCTCGTCACCGGCACGATCCTCGCCGCCTACCGTTTCGACCGCTTCAAGTCGGGCGACGGTGACGATTCCCCGCGGCTCGGATCGCTGACCCTGCTGGCCCCGGCCGAGCTGGAGGGCGCGGCCGCGGTCGCCACGATCCTCGCCGAAGCCCAGAACCGGGCCCGCGACCTGCAGTTCACGCCCGCCAACGTTGCCACCCCGAGCTTCCTCGCCGCCCGAGCCGAGGAGATCGCCGCCGGCTCGGACAGGATCGATGTTGATGTCTTCGGCCGCGCCGAGCTGGAAGCGAAAGGGATGGGCGGCCTGGTCGCGGTCGGGCAGGGAAGCGCCGAGGAGCCGAAGCTGATCGCGCTGCGCTACAGCGGCGGTGGCTCCGGGCCGACCCTCGCCTTCGTCGGCAAGGGCGTCACCTTCGACACCGGCGGCATCTCGCTCAAGCCCGGCGCCGGGATGCAGGAGATGAAGATGGACATGTCCGGCGGCGCAGCGGTGCTCGAGGCGGTCGCCGCGATCGCCGAGCTGGAGCTTCCGGTCGACCTCATCGCCCTCGTCCCGACGACCGAGAACATGCCGTCGGGGACCGCGATCAAGCCCGGCGACATCATCACCCAGTACAACGGCAAGACGGTCGAGGTCAACAACACCGACGCCGAGGGACGGCTGATCCTCGCCGACGCGCTCGCCTACGCGGTCGAGCTCGGCGCCGAGCGGATCGTCGACATCGCCACCCTGACCGGCGCCGTCGAGGTGGCACTGGGGAAGACCTACGCGGCCGTGATCGCCAACGACGACGAGCTCGCGGCCGAGGCGCTCCGCGCCGGTGAGGAGACCGGCGAGCTGCTCTGGCGGATGCCCCTCCACCCCGAGTACACGGAGTTGATGAAGGGGTCGGTCGCCGACCTCTCCAACCTCGGCAAGAAGCGTCTGGCCGGCACCCTCACCGCGGCCGCCTTCCTCGAGGAATTCGTCGGCGAGACGCCCTGGGCCCACCTCGACATCGCCGGCACCGCCTGGGACACCGGCCGCGCCTACGTCGGCAACGAAGCCAGCGGCTTCGGCGTACGACTCCTGGTCGAGCTCGCCCGTCATCTAGCCCCCTAAGCGTCCCCAAGCAGCATGCAGGTGGCGATGCCGTGGGCGAGCAGCTTGCCGCTCTCGGCCGCAACCATGTTCGCGTCGGCCGTGGCCTGCTTGCGACCCCGGTAGAGGACCCGCGCCTCGCAGAGGACGCGGCCGGTGTCGCGGGTGACCGGCCGCACGTACTTCGCCTCCAGCCCGAGGGAGGTGTAGCCCACCCCGGCGGGCAGGGTGGTGTGGACCGCGCAGCCGAGGGCCGAGTCCAGCAGGGTCGCCGCGTAGCCGCCGTGGACGACGCCGATCGGGTTGTAGTGCTCCTCGCCGGGTTCGCCCTCGAAGACCACCCTCCCCTCCTCCAGCTCGACCGGCCGCAGGCTCATCGTCACCGCGATCGGCGGCGGCGGCACCTTGCCGGTGACGACCGCGGTCATGTACTCCATCCCGGTCATCCCCGCGCCGGCCGCCGCCGTCGGCACCGGGTCCTGCCAGACGAGGGTGCGGCTGCGGGAGCTGTCCGGGTCGGCGGCCGCGAACGCTTCGGCGACCTCGGCTGCGCTGCCTTCAGGCGCGGTGACGAGACCGTTCTCGCTCACCTGATCTCCAGTCGCTGGACGTCGGCGCTGCGTCGCGGCCGCGAAGGCTGCGCCGGGTAGTGCAGGTCGGCGCTGATCTCCGCCTCGCTGATCGCGATCCGCGCCGCCTTCGGGCGCCGGTGCTGTCTGTGTCGTGGAATCAGCCTCATCCTGGGCCTCCGATCGGACTTGGTTGCATGAAGCAACCTTGGACGGCGCGAGCCTACCGGAGTCAGTTGCTTGATGCAACCAAGTGTGCGAAGATCACACCGTGCTGCACCGCGATTACCCCGCCCTCGACTGCTCCGTGGCCAAGGCCCTGGAGGTGATCGGCGAGCGCTGGTCTCTGCTGATCGTCCGCTCGGTGATGCACGGCAACCGCCGCTTCGGCGAGATGCAGGAGTCGCTGGGCATCGCCCGCAACGTCCTCTCCGCACGGCTGCAGCGGCTGGTCGACGAGGAGATCCTCGAGCGCCGCGCCTACCAGGAAAGCCCGCCCCGCTACGAGTACTTCCTGACCCAGAAGGGCCTCGACCTCTGGCCCGCCCTGATCGCCCTGCTGAACTGGGGCGACCGCTACTCCCCGAGCCCCGAGGGCCCGCGGCGCCTGATCGTCCACAAGGAGTGCGGCGGCACCGTCAGCGAGCGCGGCATCTGCGAGAGCTGCGGCAAGCTGCTGACGGCGAGGGACGCGAAGCAGGTTCCGGGGCCCGGGGCGCAAGAGCCGGACCGCGAAACCGCGGCGGTCGCTGGCTAGCTAGCCCAGACGATCACTGCTTGTCGGGCGTGAGGTACTGGTTGGTGAAGAGCTGCGAGGACGGGGGCTCTTGCTGGATCATTCCCTGCCCGTGCATCCAGGTCAGGAGCTTGCGCGATCGAGCGGGGTCGAAGTAAGCAGTCGAGGAAAGCAACGGCAACGTCGCCCGGACCTGGGCTCTGTTTGCCCTTTTGCTGGAGATGAATTCGTGGGTGCTGCTTTCGATCAGCTTCACCGCGTATTCGGGGTCCCTCCTCACCGCCGCGACGCCACGCCGCAACGCCGACATGAACTTGCGAATCACCCACGGTTCCCGAGCCACACGATCGGCGCGGGTTATGAGCACGTCTTCGTCATAGGAGGGGACACCGAGTTCCTGGACCCGCTTGATCACCGGCTTCGCCCCCCGTTCCCGCAGCAAGGCGCCCTCGATGTTCCAGGAGCCGCCGAAGCTGGCATCGGCGTCACCTTCGAGCAGGGTCGGCACCAGTCTGTAGCCGACGCGTTTCACCCGGACTTCGTCCGGCTTTATGCCTGCCCTGGCCAGGATGGATTCGAGCATCTCTTCCTGGTAGGGGACTCCAGGGATAGCGATCGTCTTGTTCCTGAGGTCGGCGATTCCTTGGATCCCCGACTTCTTCAGCCAGATCATCGCCGCGGTCGGCTGCGAGACCAGGCTCCCCACCGCGACGATGGGAGCTCCCTTTCCCTTGCCGATGGCGGCCTGGGGCTGCTGCGTCACCGCGATGTCACTGGTGTACACGGAGGTATAGGGAACGGGCCGGCGTGGGTTAATGGGAATTCCCGTCCCCACCTTGAGACCGACGTCGGCGAAATATCCCTTTTTCTCCGCCATATAGATGGCGATGTTGGCAGCGCTCATCTCCCCATCGAGGCACACGCTCAGCGACTCTGGGAAAGTCGGACTCGGTTCCCCGGCGTACAACGAGATTGTCTTTTCGGCCGGGGTCTGCGCGGACGTGCGAGTGGACTTCGGCGTCGCCGTACTGCCAGCACCCCCGCTGCCGCCACAGCCGCCGATAAAGACGCAGGCTACGATCAGCGCCGTCAGAAAGAACTTCTGCCTCACTACTCAAACTATACAAAGTAAATGTACCGAGGAAGATAACGAGGAGGACCATGGCGACGGCGGCTGGGCTTCAGGTCAAGGACAGGATCTTCATCGACGGTGAGTGGGTCGCGCCGAGCGGGGGCGAGACGATCGAGGTCGTCAACCCCGCCACCGAGGAGGTCATCGCGACGATCCCGGCCTGCTCGCCGGAGGACGCCGATCGCGCCGTCGCCGCGGCCCGCGAGGCGTTCGAGAGTTGGTCGCGGACCTCGCGCGAGGAGCGCGCCGGCCACATCGAGGCAATCGTCGCCGGCCTTCAGGAACGCGCCGAGGAGCTGACCGCGACGATCACCCAGGAGTTGGGGATGCCGCTGAAGCTGAGCGGGATCATCCAGGTGGGCCTCCCCACCTCCCAGTTCGCCTCGATGCCGAAGCTGATGGAGGAAGTCGCCTGGGAGGAGGAGGTCGGCAACTCGCGCATCCTCCGCGAGCCGGTCGGCGTGCTTGGGGCGATCACTCCCTGGAACTACCCGCTGAACCAGATCGCCGCCAAGGTCGCCCCCGCCCTCGCCGCCGGCTGCACCGTGGTGCTGAAGCCGAGCGAGGTGACGCCGCTGAACGCCTTCCTGCTCGCCGAGGTGATCGAGGCCGCCGACCTGCCCGCCGGCGTTTTTAACTTCGTCACCGGCCTCGGGCCGGTGGTCGGCGAGGCGATCGCCGCCCACCCCGGCGTCGACATGGTCTCCTTCACCGGCTCGACCCGCGCCGGGCGCCGCGTCTCCGAGCTCGCCGCCGAGACCGTGAAGCCGGTGGCGATGGAGCTCGGCGGTAAGTCGCCGAACCTGATCCTCGACGACGCGGACCTCGCCAAAGCGGTCCCTGACGGGGTCGCCAAGTGCTTTCTCAACAGCGGCCAGACCTGCAGCGCCCTGACCCGGATGCTGGTCCCGCGCCAGCGCCTGGCCGAGGCCGAGGAGCTCGCCGCGGCGGCCGCCGAGAGCTTTACCCCCGGCGATCCGTTCGACTCCTCCACCCGCCTCGGCCCGCTGGTCTCAGACGTCCAGCGAGAGCGCGTGCGGGGCTACATCGAGAAGGGGGTCGAGGAGGGGGCGCGGCTGATCGCCGGCGGCGCCGAGCCACCGGAGGGGCTGGAGCGCGGCTACTTCGTCCGCCCCACCGTCTTCTCCGAGGTCGATGCCGAGATGACGATCGGCCAGGAGGAGATCTTCGGGCCGGTGCTGGCGATCCAGCCCTACGAGGGCGAGGACGACGCGGTCCGGATCGCCAACTCAACCCCCTACGGCCTCGCCGGCGGCGTCTGGTCGGCGGACTCCGAGCGCGCGATCGCTGTCGCCCGACGTATCCGTACCGGCCAGATCGAGATCAACGGCGGTGCCTTCAACCCGCTGGCGCCGTTCGGCGGCTACGGCCAGTCCGGCCACGGCCGCGAGAACGGTCGCTACGGGATCGAGGAGCTGCTGCAGGTCAAGAGCCTGCAGTTGTAGCGGCGGCGCAGACCCGGAGCCTCAATCGGCGGAGTCTTCGCCCAGCAACGCATCGGCGGAGAAGGATTCGGCGAGCATCCCTTCTTCGGCCATCCAGTCAATTAGGGACTGGACCGTTTCGAGATCCAACGGGTCGCCCGGGGAAAGCAGGGGAAGGGTCGCGTCGAGCTGGGCCTGCGTTCCAGCCGCCGTCACTCCCGGATCCTTTTCGGTGCTTTCCGCAACCGCTTTGGCGGCTGCATCGGGATGCCACTGCGCGGTTGCGGTTCCGCGGGCGACCGCAGCGATGAATTTGCGGATCTCTTCGGGGTGTTCCGCGACCAAATTGGCGCGGGCGATCAAGACGAGTGGTTCGTAGTCGGGGATCCCCAGCGATCGGAAACCGATGACGGTTGATTTCGCTCCCTCGGATCTGAGGTCCGCGCCCTCCAGGTTTCCCGAGCCGCCGAAAACTGCGTCGGCACTGCCATCCAGGAGGGCCGGCACCAGGCTGTAAGCAACCCGGTCGAGGGTCACGTCTTTCAACGTCAGACCCGCCTGCGCCAGGACGCTCTGGAGAAACTCTTCCTGGTATTGGTCGCCGGGGATCGCGATGGTCTTCCCCTCGAGGTCGGAGACCGAGCCGATCTTCGCGCTCCGCAGCCAGATCATCGCTTCGGTCGGCTGCGAGATGACGGTGCCGAGAACGACTACCGGCGCCCCTTTGCCTTTTGCGAGGATCGCCTGCGGCAGTCGCACCACGCCGAGGTCGTCGGTTTCTTCCAGCACCTGCGGAACCGCAGCTCTGGGTTCAAATGCGGTGCCTAACCAGACGTCGAGCCCGGCGTCGTCGAAGTAACCGCGAGCCTCCGCCGTCAGCAGCCCTGCGGTCGCGGCTCCCATCCAACCGTCGAGCGAAACGTGGAGTTCGAATGGTGCATCGGAGCGAGACACCGCGGCTGCATTTGCGCTCTCGTCCGGCGGCGGCACCCCGTCGCCGCCGCCCCCGCACCCGCCCAAAAGTAGGGCGACCAATGCCACGGTCAATCCAGTGACCATCCGCCTGCTCAACCAAGCCCCCGTCACGGCTTCGACGATGAGTTGGCTGCGAACAAGTCCTTGAACGGCGGCTCCCGGTCGATCATCCCTTCCTCGTGCATCCAGGCAGTCAGGCGCCTGGCCCGGGCACGGTCCATCCGGGCATGGGTTGCCAGGAGCGGGAGAGTCACATCCAGCTGCGCCCGCAGCGTCTGCTTGCTGAATTCGCGATCAAAGCCGTGGTATTCGGCGATCCGATTCACGGCCGCCTCGCGATCTTCGCGCGCCGCTTTCGTGCCGCGCGCAACCGCCGCCATGAAGCGGCGAATCATCCCCGGGTGCTTCCGCACGCACTCCTTGCGGGCGATCACCACCAGTTCTTCGTAGTCGGGCAACCCGAGACCCTGCACGCGCTTGATCACCGGTTCGGCGCCCTGCGCTTCGAGCGCTTTCCCCTCGATGTTCCAGGAGCCGAAGATCGCATCTGCCCTGCCGTGGCGCAGCGCGGCGACGGCTTTGTAGCTCACGGGCTTGACATCCACGTCTTCAAGAGTCAGGCCAGCCCGTGCCAGAACCGCAGCGAGAAAGTCTTCCTGGAAGGGAACGCCGGGGATGGCGACGGTCTTTCCTTTGAGGTCGGCGAGGTCGCGAATGCCCGACCCTCGCAGCCAGATCAGCGCCGCGGTCGGCTGCCGGATCACGCTGCCGACGGAGACGATCGGTACCCCTTCCTCCCGCGCCAGCACCAGCTGCGGCTGCTGCGTTATGCCGATCGTGTCGACTCCGGTGGCCACGTACCGCACCGGCCGCTTCGGCGTCCACGGCCCGGCAACGCCAACGGTCAGCCCAGCGTCGGCAAAGTAACCACGCTGTTCGGCCATCAGAAAACCGACGTTCTCGGCCCCCGGTTCGCCGTCGAGGGTCACCCCGATGGAGTCAGAACGAGATGGGCACTTCGGGGGCTGGGGCTTGTCGGCAGGGCTAGAAACCTCGGCCGGCTTCGATTTCGCCTTCGAATCGGCTTGGGTCGGCTCGGTTCCGTCGTTCCCTCCCGTGCCACACCCGACCAACAGAAGAATGACGATCCCCAGAAGGCAGAGGCTTGGGATGCCTGCCTTCGAACCGCCCTGAGCGACCGGCCCCCTCACCCTTCGGCCCCTTTAGGCAGCAGCGCATCGGCCGAGAACGACCTCGCGATCATCCCTTCTCTCGCCATCCAGTCGATCAGGGCCTGGGCCCTGTCGAGATCCATCGGGTCGCCCGGAGAGAGCAGGGGCAGGGTCGCCTTGAGCTCCGCCTTGGTGCCCGCAGGCGTCGCATCTATATCCCCTTCGACGACTTCTTCGACCGCTTTGAGAGCCTCCCCGGGATGCTGGCGGGCAGCGGCCGTGCCCCGGGTGATCGCCGACATGAACTTTTCGATCGCTTCAGGGTGCTCGGCAACAAAATCGGACCGAGCCGCCACGACGAGCTGTTCGTAATCGGGGATGCCCAGCGACTGCACTCCGGCCATCACCGGTTCTGCCCCCCGAGCCCTGAGTTCCGCGCCATCCAGGTTCTCCCAGCCGCCGAAGGCGGCGTCGGCGGTGTGTTTCAGCAAGGCAGGAATAAGTTCGTAGGCGACCTGATCGAGGGTCACGTCCTTCAGCGTCAACCCCGCCTGCTCGAGCACCTTTTCGAGGAATTTCCTTTGATACGGGATTCCGGGGTACGCGATGGTCCTTCCCTTGAGATCTGCCACCGAGCCGATCTTGGAGCTCCGCGGCCAGATCATCGCTTCGGTCGGGTGCGGGATGAGGCTGCCGAGGATTACCAGCGGGGCCCCACCGCTCTTCGCCACGACTACCTGGGGCTGTGGCGCGACGGCGATGTCGTTGAATTTTTCGGTCACGTAAGAGACCGTGCGGCGGGGGTGCCAGGGGACTCCGAGCCAGACGTCGAGGCCTTCGTCTTCAAAGTAGCCGCGAGCTTCGGCCATCAACAGCCCCGCCAGCTCCGGCCTCATCCAGCCGTCGACCACCACTTTGAGTTCGAGCGGCGCAGCAGAGGGCGGCCGGCCTTCCGCGGCTACGTTCGATGCTTCATCTCCGGGAGCCGCATCGCTGCCGCACCCGGGCAGCAGCATCGAGACCAGCACCGCAATCACTCCAACCAGCGCCGGAGAGGTCAACCAAAAGCGATTCTTCACCGCTCAAATTCTACGGAGCGAAGATCGCTCAGGATGGTGCGGCGGTGACATCTCCCGCGGGTCGACCGGAAACCGCAGCGGCCCTTCCCACCTTCTCGCCGATCCCGAAGTGGGCGCAGATCATCAGCTCGTGCTCGCGCCGCAGGGGGCGACTGGGGTCGACCACGGGGGCGCTGCGGATCGCGTCAGCCTCCTGGGCGACCCAGACCCCGAACGGGGCGCCGGCGCAGTTGGCGAACGGGAGGGCGACGACCCGGGCGCGGCGCCGGCGGCCGAGGCGGGCGACAAGCCAGGTGGGCTCGCCGCTCTCGGCGTCGACGTAAAACCCCTGCACCTGGCCGACGGAGTCCCCTCCCAGGCCGGTGACCTCGGCGCCGATCCAGCCCATCGCCTCAGCCGCCGGAGCGGGTGTCTCCTCAGGCATCGACGTGCTTCTCCAGCAGCTCGCTCGCCGCGGTGGCGGGGTCGAGCTCGCGGCGGACGACCCGGTCGAGCAGGTCTGCGGTGGCCGGGTCCTCGGC
>Ga0164302_10000624_pt1 | contig 10202 bp, 15 predicted proteins | sample Whisoiple_202_MG_FD_109714 | JGI IMG/M metagenome (GOLD analysis project Ga0164302, IMG submission 109714) | Soil microbial communities amended with pyrogenic organic matter from upstate New York, USA - Whitman soil sample_202_MG | ecosystem: Environmental > Terrestrial > Soil > Agricultural... | reverse complement strand
TGCTAATGAGTTTCATCGCCCTAGAGCCTGTTGGAAAAGAAAAGCACCCACGACTGTCGTCACGGAGATGAGAGGGTGATTGAGCGCCATACGCGTAGTGTAATCAAACCAGTAGGTGAGGTCATACATGATTTGGTTCACATTCACGTTCATCCCTCCCAAGTTTGCCGTACATACCATCAGCCGCAGGGTAGAGAAGCGGCGACAATGGCTAACAATGCCATTTCCCAACTGTTAAACCGGCTATGAGAACAGGCCGATGAATGAGCAATATCGAGGTTTCAACCTTTGCGGCGGCTGCGATCCGGTGAGTGAGACGCTGCTTGGCCAAGTCACTAAATGGAAGCAACCGGATGCATTGCTCACAAGAATCGCGACGGATCGATTACTGAGCTCATGCGGTTTCACTTTTCCGAGGAACTGTGACGATGAGAACGTCGCCAAGTGCTTTGGATTGGAGATTGCCCGGATTCTCTTGGACTCTAGTTTCCGGGATTTTGCAATAGCACGTTACGAAAGCGAGACGCGGCGGATCCAGGAAAGTCGTCGATATTTTCGCAGCGTTAAAGCAGAGCGTTGAGCAACCAGCGTCGCAACGCCAACCGGCTACATGCGCACGGGCGCCAAAACCGGCGCGCAGAAGGCGAAAGGCGTAGAAGCGCCACCGGTTTAGACACAGAAGTGGACCGATTTGTTTTGCGCCTCGGCGTGTTTTTCCGCACTTAGACTTGAATCACCCCGTGTATCTTTTTAGCCTTGAATTGGAAGGCGGGTCAGTGTTCGGCATGGAGTACCGCCGACATTTGAAATCTGAGCATAACATTTTCGCCGCAACTGTTCTCAGTGGCCTTCCCAGTTCAACATCATTTTTTTAGAAGAATTGCGGCCTGATTCTCAACTGTGCAGCGAGTGTATTGCGCAGGACCAGCAGAGAGAATCGACCAAAGAAACTCAGGGCAGCTAATTCGCTAGCGCAATAGCTATGTCGCGCTTCGTTGCGACAAATTTATTTGTGGAGACGCACCGCAGAAGGGGAACGACATGACAATTTTAAGACGCAATGTCGCTTTGGTCATGATTGGTCTTTCTATGTTGTGTTCACAATTGCTGCTACGTTAGATAGCTATTCTGAAATCATGGACGTTGCCTTTGCGCTAAATTTTCTTGCGCTATTTTCCATTTTCTTTATGGCTGTCGGAATCTACTTAGCGTTCTCCAACGAGCCTATGCTGAGAAAAACTCGCGGCCATAATTTTGAGACTACGCCCGGCCGACGTGGCTAAGAATCGAAAGGAGGGGGCTTAATGGCGACACATTCCTATAAGAATCACGAAATTGAAGTGTCCACTAGAGATAACGGCGATTTCATCGAGACAAGCGCAAAGTTTAAACCCATGCACGGATATTTAGGGACGTTTAGCATGTGGGGCAAATTCCCGAGTCTCGAAGCGGCGGAGCAGACGGTCTTAGAAGAAGCAAAGAGGATAATTGATAACCGCAGCAAGTAGAGTCTGGCCTCTTCGGGGTAGATCGGCACCAACCCTTCTTGGGGACTTGAACCGGTGTCGGCAAGCGCTAAAGTTTTTTCCTTTGATGGAAACGGAAAAGGCCCTCGAAAAAATCCACCGCCAGATCGTGCAAAAGGACAAGAGGCAAAGGCGGATGCTCCAATGCATAGATTTGGCAATTGAACGGATCGCTACCGGTGCAGGTATCACGGAGCTGGCAAAGCGGCATAACTTGAGCGAGTCAAAAGTCCGCCGATCTATTGACAGTGCGGTGCTTTGGGCGCGAAGTCGTATGTTTGAGAGATAATACGCCTGAGATACCTGATCGATCTGTTCTGAGAATTTTTCAGGTCAACTCCCTCCGAGACGTTCCCACGAATTGAAACAGCTTCTTCTAAAAATGCGCCTCTGATTGCCCACTTTGAGAGCCGGCAATTCTTTGCGGTGAATCATGTTTAGTACTCTGTGGGTCGGCACTTGAGCAGCGGAGCTTGCCGGCAGTTGAGGAGAAAACCGGAACCTTTGCGGAAACCTTTTCGCGTGAGGTTTCTAAGTATGAGAAAACATTGGCGCGCCCGACAGGAATCGAACCTGTACTTAGGGTTCCGGAGACCCTCGTGATATCCTTTTCACTACGGGCGCGGGGAAAGTTTTTCTATCATCGGAGTGCAACTCAGTCAACGCGCGGTTCGCTTGCGACCGCGCTGACGATTCCCACCATTTCGCGGTGAATTAGACGATTGGAAGCAAGGGTTTCCTGGCCATAGATGTTGAAGGCGTTTCCGGAAAAATCGCTCAAGACCCCTCCTGCTTCAATAACGATCAATGCGCCGGCCGCGACGTCCCACGGTTTGAGTTTCATTTCCCAAAATCCATCGAATCTGCCGGACCCGACATAACACAGATCCAGAGCAGCGGAACCGCCGCGACGAACTCCCTGAGATCGCGTCGTCAACCCTTTGAAATAACCTAAGTAGACATCGGCAAAGTCGCGGCGATCGTACGGAAAGCCGGTTCCAAGAAGCGCCTTGTCCACGCGATCCACTGATGACGTGTGAATCGGCGCGTCGTTCAGAGTTGCACCTCCGGCACGCACGGCTTTGAAGCATTCCTGGCGCACTGGATCGTAAACCAAACCCATTATCACTATTCCGCGATTTTCGAACGCTATGGAGATGCAGAACTGGGGATAACCGTGCGCAAAGTTGGTCGTGCCGTCCAGCGGATCAACGATCCAGCGGCATTCCTCATCGGAACCACGAACGATCGCTTCCTCTTCGGCGAGAATCGAGTGATCGGGAAAATGGCTTTGGATGGTTGCGACGATAAGCCGCTCACTCGCGCGATCCACCGAAGTGACCAAATCAATGGCGCCTTTATATTCGATGGATTTCGGTTTTTGCCAGCTCTCCCGAATAAGTTGACCCGCCGCACTTGCTGCCTGCCACGCCACATCGAGTAGCTTGTCGTCGTTTACAATCATGGTTTAGTTTCGCAAATTGTTTACGACCATGTTAGCTAATGCCACGTGAAGATTCGAGCGCCCGCGAAAGTCAATTTGTTTTTGCGAGTTCTGGGCAGGCGTCCGGACGGCTATCACCTGCTCGACACATTGATTGTTCCAGTGTCGCTCTACGATGTGATCGAAATCCGCCGTGTCTCGGCAAAACGGCAGCAACCGGCAAATGCGCGGATCACGTTAGATTGCGACGACCCCGCCGTTCCGGCGGGCGAGGAAAATCTTGCCTATCGCGCTGCACAATTATTGTTGGAACAAGTTGATCGCCCGACAGGTATTCATATTCACATTCAAAAGCGGATTCCGCTCGGCGCCGGTTTGGGCGGAGGGAGTACGGATGCCGCGGCGACTCTGCTCGGGCTTAATCGATTGTTCAAGCTTAACATATCGGCAGCTCGGTTGGAGAGGTTAGCGTTGCGGCTTGGGGCTGACGTGCCGTTCTTTATCCGTGCGCGACCTGCGCGCGCCTACGGCATTGGTGAAAGATTGCGCCCGGTCCGTGAGCTGGTGCATTTTTGGCTGGTAATCATTTATCCTGGCTTTCCAGTCGGCACGGCTTGGGTATACAACAAACTGCCCAAAAAGTTGACAAAGCCAACCCCAGGTAATAGCATTGCGACTTCCTTGAAGCGGTTTGACCGGCTTACCGATCTACTCGTCAACGATCTGGAAAGCGTCACGCTCGAGAGCTATCCAAAAATTCGATTATTGAAGGAAAAGCTATTGCGCGAAGGAGCCGCAGGGGGTTTAATGTCGGGTAGCGGCTCTTCTGTATTCGGCGTTTTTGGCTCCAAGGGACTGGCACAAAGAGCGTTTGACCGTTTGCGGAATGAGGAAGGGGTGCAAGCATATTTGGTCCATGTGCTGAATCGTTGATCCGTCGGAAAAGCCTATAGTAATCGCAGCGAGTTGGGGGTCCCTATGCAGGTTACCGAGGTTAGGGTCTTTCCTGTGGATGAAGATAAACTAAAGGCTTATGTCACGATCACCCTCGACCATTGTTTCGTGATCCGGGACCTGAAGATCATCCATGGCTCCACTGGGTATTTTGTCTCAATGCCCAGTAAAAAGCGCAAGGACGGAACCTACAAAGACATCGCTCATCCGATCAACAATGAAACGCGGCGGATGATCGAAGAGAAAATCATCGCGGAATATCATAAGGTTCTCGCCGAGGGCGGCAGTCCAAAAGCGCTTGACGATATGTGAGCCGATATCCGCGACCGAGTGAACTCCTGGGATGGGAGTTTCGTGCGATGGGCGGTCGCCAAGCGGTAAGGCCCCGGACTTTGGATCCGGTATCGAAGGTTCGAATCCTTCCCGCCCAGCCACTTAATCGTTCCGTTGGCTTAACCCGGCATTATTTGGTATCTCTCAAGGAGCGCCGTTTCGCGGGGAACGGCGCTCCTGTTTTACCGGCTACGTCGTAGTCGGAGTGCGTGCGTGAATCGGCGCAAATTTTGGACTGATTAAACACTGCGGACTCGGACACATGGGACAACGGAACGCGGATTTGAAGATATTCGCGGGCAATTCCAACCCGCCCCTCGCGGAGGAGATCAGCCAGTATCTCAAAGTACCGCTCGGGAAGGCGATCGTCGATACATTCAGCGACGGCGAAAGCAAAGTTGAAATTAAAGAAAACGTGCGTGGCGCGGATGTTTTTGTCTTGCAGTCGACCTCGGCGCCCGGAAATAACAACTTGATGGAACTGCTGCTGATGCTCGATGCGTTCAAGCGTGCGTCAGCGATGCGGATTACTGCGGTGATGCCTTATTACGGCTACGCGCGTCAGGATCGCAAGGTGGTGCCACGAGTACCGATCAGCGCCAAGCTCGTCGCCGATCTAATTACGACCGCCGGCGCCTCCCGCATGCTGACGATGGATCTTCATTCGGGCCAGATTCAGGGATTTTTCGATATTCCGGTCGATAATGTTTACGCCACCCCTGTGCTGTTGGAATATTTGAAGAAGCGTTTAAACCATAATGAAGTGACGATTGTCTCCCCAGATGCGGGCGGCGTAGAGCGGGCACGGGCCATTGCTACCCGGCTCGACGCATCGCTGGCCATCATCGACAAACGGCGAGTGGCTCCGAACGTAGTTGCCGAGATGAATATTATCGGTGAGGTGGCCGATCAAGTCGCCATCCTAGTGGACGACATGATCGATACCGCGGGCACATTGACGATGGCGGCGGGAGCGCTCAAGAAAGAAGGCGCGAAAAAGATTCTCGGCTGCTGCACTCACGCCGTTTTGTCGGGACCGGCGATCCGACGCATCGAAGAATCGCCACTCGAAGAACTTATTGTCACCAATACCATTCCGCTTGGGCCGCAGGCACAGGGCTGCAGCAAGATTAAAACACTTTCTGTGGCGCATTTGCTAGGAGAAGCAATTCGGCGCACCCATGAAGAAGAGTCGATCAGCTCGTTATTCGTCTAAGTCGCAGGAGGTAGTTTTCCGTGGAAACGCTTGAGATCAGCGCCGACGCGCGCGAAAAGAAAAATAAACGTGATGCCAAACGGCTGCTGCGCAACGGGAAAATTCCGGGAATCCTCTATGGACCAAAAATGCAGCCCGTCGCGCTTGAATTCAATAAACGTGAATTTTCCAGCCGCATCGCGGGACTGGAAGGATCGCATTTGGTCCGTTTAAAGTCAGCCGCCGCCACATTGGCCGACAAAGTCGCGCTCGTCAAAGATATGCAATATCATCCGATCAGCGGCGATGTGATTCACGCTGATCTCTACGAAGTCGATCTCACCGCAAAGATCGCCGTTCATATGCCGCTACACTTCGTGGGCAAGGCGGCGGGCGTGGTGCGTGGTGGTATTCTTCAACCGATCATTCGAGAAATCGAGGTCGAGTGTTTGCCCATGGATATTCCAGCTTATTTTGATGTCGACGTGAGCGCACTGGACATCGGTGATTCAGTTCACATCGAAGATCTGCGCATGCCGGAAGGCGTTACAGCGGTTTACGAGTCCAATCTGGCTCTGGTCTCGGTGGTGCCGCCGACCGTTGAGGAAGCGCCAGTTGCTGCGGCTGCACCGGTTGAGGGCGCAGAAGCTGCGCCGGTTGTGACCGAACCGACGAAGGAAAGCGAATCCTGAGTTAACATGTCGGGGCGGTCCGATGAAATTGATCGTCGGTCTGGGGAACCCGGGCAAACGCTACGAGCTTACGCGGCATAATCTAGGTTTCTTGGTAGTTGATCGGCTGGCCGCAAAAACCGGCATTGTTTTGAACGAAGAGCGCTGCGATTCGGTTCTGGGGCAAGGGCGGTGGGAGAAAGAAACGGTCGTTCTGGCTCAGCCGCAAGCCTTCATGAATCGCAGTGGGTCAGCGGTCGGCTCCCTTCTCGCGGAAATCGAGACTAACGCAGCTAACCTAGTGGTGATTTACGACGATCTGGATTTACCTTTCGGTCAGATAAGAATCCGCTCGCGGGGAAGTGCCGGTGGACACCGTGGCATGCTCTCGATCCTGGAATATCTTGGCACGGCAGAGTTTTCCCGGATTCGATTAGGAATCGGGCGGCCTCCTGAGGGCATTGATGCCGCCGATCACGTCCTCGAAAATTTCGACGAGACCGAGCGCGCAGCAATAGACGAAATCGTCGACCAAGCGGCGGAATCGGCGATTTACCTGGTCAAAGAGGGAATTCACCGAGCGATGGCTCGCTACAACCGGCCGCGCGGCTAGGTTCGCCAGCGTTGTATTGTGTTGGGTCGTATGTTAGACGGAACAATTCATTATGGAGGGTGATATTCGTGACTCTTTATGAGACCCTATTCGTCGTTCATCCGGAACGGGGAACAAGAATCAAGGAATTTGTCGAGAGATTCAAAAAGGTAATCGAGGGCCAAAACGGTACTCTCGCCCAAGTGGACGAATGGGGTATTCGCGATCTTGCCTATCGGATCGATAAACAGAGCAAGGGTCATTACGTTTTGCTCAGGTATAATGCTACCGGCGGCGCGGTCGAGGAATTAGAGCGTAATCTCAAGCTAACCGACGGCATTCTCCGATATTTGACTGTTCGAGCCCCGGAAAATACCGGCACCAGCGCGGCGGGGGTGAAGGGAAATCCGGATCAGGCTCGGCAGACTTCCGAAGCCGAAGGTACAAAGACCGAACCGGTAGCATAGAGCTCGAGGCGATGGGCACCGTCCCATGGGCGAGTACAACAAGGTGATCATGCTCGGGAATCTCACCAGAGATCCCGACCTTCGCTACACGCCGACCGGAATGCCGGTTTGCGAGTTTCCGCTTGCGGTCCATCATCGTTACCGGCTAAACGACGAACTCAAGGAAGAAGTCTGTTTTATTGATATCGTTGCATTTGGCAAAGTTGCCGAGCGCAGCAAGAGCTTTTTGCAAAAGGGCGCTCAAGTGCTGGTGGACGGCCGGCTCAGTCAAAAACGCTGGGAAACCGCTGAAGGTAAGACACGCAGTAAATACGAAGTAATTGCTACGACGGTGCAGTTTTTGAGCCGGAGCAACTCGACTGCACAGGACCCTGCCAACGATCATGATCGTTTATAAAGGTCGGATCCAGTCAATATTACTAGCGAGGGATTAACAATGGCACAAATGGAACGGGGTCCAAGACCCCAACGAGAGAGATCGGATGACGAAAAAGGACCGCCGCGGCGACGGCCGATGTTTCGCCGGCGGGTATGTCGATTTTGCGCGGATAAATCACTCGCCATCGATTACAAAGATCTGCGGGTCATTTCCCAGTTCATTACGGAACGGGGAAAGATGACGCCCAGCCGGATCACCGGCAATTGCGCTCGTCACCAGCGTATGCTGACCACCGCCGTCAAACGAGCCCGCAGTGTCGCATTGCTACCGTTTACCACCGCGAAAAGCTAATCCTTGGTCCGGGTTACTTCGATGGCGAAGTTAGAAGTCATCAGCAAATTCACTCTCGCTTTGGCTTCTAGCGTGGTGCTGTTTCTCAGTGGCATTAGCTTGCCGCCGCTCGGTGTGATCGCTTTCCCCTTCGTGGCGCAGCCCATACTGCTATTTGGTCTCAAATATGGTATCAGCGGCGGCATCGGGGTACTGTGCGTCGCCATTTTACTTTTTGTTGTTCTCGGGACGAAAGAGCTGGCGCTGGTGTATGGCGTATTCGCTGCGCTGGCGGGTCTGTTACTAGGTTTGCTCGGGCGGATTCGCGCGATCGAATATTTAGTGGCCGTAATCGCCGCCGTGATGCTGGCGACCGCGGGAATCATTCCACTTCAGTCGTACGGTTCATGGTCGCTGATGTTACAGGACGTGCACGACGGATTGACCGAACAGGTTATGTCCGCCATCCGAATGCAAGAAAACATGGGTTTGTCGCCGGATAGTTTGGACCTGCTGAAGACGCAGATGCCGCTCATGATCGATCGAATCGTTCAGCTTCTGCCAGCGTTGGTCTTTCTGAGCTTTGCCTTTATTGCACTGGTCAATATTCTCTATTTGCTTAGGCGTTTCCCCGCGCGTCGAGGACAATGGTTTTCGCTCGCGTCTTTGCGTGAATGGAAAGCTCCGGAACAGCTCGTATGGGCGCTGATCGCTTGCGGTTTTGTTCTCTTCATTCCGGGTTTGAGTTCGATCCGAAACATCGCAGTGAACTTGCTGCTGGTGATTGGCGCATTTTATTTTGCTCAAGGACTTGCGGTGATCGGATTTTTTTTCGCCAAGAACAAAGTGCCGCGGTTTTTACGCGGTTTGACCTACGTGTTGATTGTCTTTCAGCAAATCTTTACGTTGTTGGTCGTCGGGCTGGGCTTGTTCGACCTTTGGGGCGACTTCCGTCGGCTCCGAAAGGACAAGCTCACTTCGCACGCGTCCTAGTTGGAGGCTCTATGGAAGTGATTTTGAAGGAAGATATCGCCAATGTTGGCAAGATCGGCGAAGTCGTGCGGGTACGTGACGGGTACGCGCGCAACTATCTTTTGCCCCGTGGTCTGGTGCTGATTGCTAACAAAAAGAATCTCAAAACTTTCGAGCACCAGAAAAAGCTCGTGGCCGATCAAAAGCAAAAAGTCCTGCGTCAGGCACAGGGTGCCGCCGATCAGCTTGGGTCGGTTTCGTTGGTTATCGCGATGAAGGTTGGGGAAGAGGGCAGGCTTTTTGGATCCGTCACTAACATCCAAATCGAGAAGGCGCTGAAAGCCCAAGGGGTGAATATCGACCGGCGGAAAATTCATCTCGATGAACCGATCAAAGTCGCCGGTGATTACGAGGTGCCGGTCCGTCTCGCGGCGGATCTCACGGTGCCACTCAAGATCTCGGTGGTGCCAGAAAGCTAGCTGCAAATTCCATTTGTTCCGTCAATTCCGATCGAACCAAAGGGGGGTAAGAGAAATGTCTCTCCCCTCTTTTTTTTCCGTGTCTAAGATCTCTTCTGGTAATCGTTGACAAGAAAAAGATTTGCTCCTTGCATTAAATCGACTATGAGAGACAGTCTGTCCTGCGAAGAGCTAAGCGTTGATTGCACTAAATGCACGCTGTTTTTGATGTTCATTGGTTACGCGCTACTCTCGAGCAATGCCGCAATCCATTAACCCCAGTGTCCGAGGACATTGGCTGATTTTCTCAGCGGCGGTTCTCTGGAGCTTGGCCGGCATATTTATCAAACATCTCGACGTGCCTCCGCTCGCGATCGTGTTCTACAGGAGCTTTTTCGCGTGCTTGGTCTTTACCCCCTTTTTAAGGCGGAGCCCGTGGCAGCTGAACTGGCCGATTCTTGCCTCGGTCCTCACTTACACCGCAGCCATTAGCGCGTTTGTTGCCGCTAATAAGCTGACCACGGCTGCCAATGCGATCGTACTCCAGTACACCGCGCCGATTTTCGTATTTCTCTTCGCTCGGCTCGTCCTGGGAGAGAAAATCTCCAGACTCAACAGCGTCGCACTGGTTTTGGCCATGGTTGGTGTCTGCGCCATTTCCGTCGAGAGCGTTGGCCAACCGGAAATGAGCGGGGTGATGCTGGCGCTATCGAGCGGTGTGCTGTTTGCCGCGTATATGGTCAATTTGCGTTATGCGCAGGCGGTGAATCCGGTTTATCTGACATGGATCAACAATCTCGGCTGCGGGCTGCTACTGTTGCTCTTTGTGAAATCACAGTTGTCGCTAGATCAACATCAACTCGCGATTCTTGCCGTGATGG
>Ga0164302_10000621_pt1 | contig 10218 bp, 9 predicted proteins | sample Whisoiple_202_MG_FD_109714 | JGI IMG/M metagenome (GOLD analysis project Ga0164302, IMG submission 109714) | Soil microbial communities amended with pyrogenic organic matter from upstate New York, USA - Whitman soil sample_202_MG | ecosystem: Environmental > Terrestrial > Soil > Agricultural... | reverse complement strand
GCTCATGTCAGCACGCCCCGATTCTATTCCGGTCAAGGTACTGAAAGTGAATGCAGACAACTTCGTAGAAAAAATCATATCTGGAGCGACTTTCTGTCGTACGTGCGCCGCGATCAAAACGGCACATTGTTTGCGCCGGCAAAGTGACGCGGGGAGGCCTGAGCGATACGCCTCACTAAATAGGCTAGCGGTTTTATGGAACAAAAAAAGTCGGTCTGGGAATTACTCAAGCGTACCGTCACGCAATGGATCGAGGATCAACCCTTTCAGCTCGCCTCATCGCTCTCGTATTACACGCTCTTTTCACTGGCGCCACTGCTGATCATTGTCATCGCGATCGCGGGCTTTGCATTCGGCCGAGAAGCCGCACAACAACAAATCGTCGGAACCATTCAGGAAATGATCGGCCAACAGAGCGCGGAAGCGGTACAGGGAATGATCCAGAACGCGAGTAACGAGCCGAAAACCGGAATGATTGCGACTGTGGGAGGGGTTTTTACCCTAATTCTCGGGGCGGGCGGAGTTGTGGGCCAATTGCAGACCTCGTTGAACACGATCTGGGGCGTGGCGCCGAAAGCAGGTCAAGGGCTCTGGGGTTTTGTGCGCCAGCGTTTTATCTCTTATGCGATGATTCTAGGAATTGGCTTTCTTTTGCTGGTATCCCTTGTCATCAGCGCCGTGGTTGCCAGTCTGACGCAATTTGTCGGCTCTTTGTTCGGCGGCGCCGAGATCATCGCTCATGTGCTCGATCTCGGGGTGTCATTCGTTATCACCACAATACTCTTCGCGATGATCTATAAATTTCTTCCGGACGTTCGGATTGAATGGCGCGATGTGTGGATTGGCGCGGCCTTGACTTCTGTCTTGTTTACCGTCGGCAAATTCCTGATCGGTTTATATCTCGGCCGTAGCGGAGTGAGCTCTACGTACGGAGCGGCCGGATCGCTGATCACGGTATTGCTATGGGTCTACTATTCCTCTTTGATCTTCTTTCTGGGCGCGGAGTTTACCCAGGTCTACGCGTCTATTTACGGTTCAGGGGTAACTCCGGCTGTGCATGCCGAGCCTATTTCGGCGCAGAAACGAGAGACTCCGCCGCCCGAGCGAAGGACTAAAGAGCGTGCGGACTCGCGCAAGCCTCAGAATCGCGGTAAAAGAACCGCGAGAGAATTACGGTCTTAGAGGAGGTCCTATGCGGCTGGATCAAGAAGAGCAAAGCTCAAATGTCGAAGACCGACGCGGTTCGAGATTTTCCCCCGTGCTTGCGACTGGCGGCATCGGCACACTGGCCATTGTTTTAATAGGACTTTTCTTCGGTATCGATCCGACGGTCCTGCTTCAGGGCACCAGTGTGGATACGAATGCTCCACCTCCTCGAACCGAACAAGGCGCGGATAGCAATGATCCGATGAAAGACTTCGTCGCGCGGGTGCTCGGCAGCACAGAGCGCACCTGGGGCGAAATATTTGCGCGCAACGGGCGGACCTACCAACCTGCTAAACTGGTACTTTTTAGCGGCGGGGTCCAATCGGCGTGCGGCTTTGCGCAAACTGCCGCCGGCCCGTTTTATTGTCCGGAAGATTACAAGGTCTATATCGATCTGGATTTTTATCGTGAGTTGCGCGACCGCTTCCACGCTCCGGGTGATTTTGCACAGGCTTACGTGATCGCTCATGAAGTCGGCCACCATGTGCAAAATCAACTCGGCATTATGAAAACACTGCAGCAGCGACAACGCCGTTCAAGCCAGGCGCAGGCGAACGCCCTGTCGGTGCGGATCGAGTTACAGGCTGATTGCTTCGCCGGGGTCTGGGCCCGCTCGGCAAACGAGCAAAAGAAAATTCTCGAAGAAGGCGACATTGAAGAGGGCTTGAATGCCGCTGCCCAAATAGGCGACGACCGAATTCAGAAGCGCGCTCAGGGCTACATTGTCCCGGAAAGTTTTACGCATGGCAGCGCGCAGCAACGCGTGCAGTGGTTTCGGCGGGGGATATCGCAAGGGAACATAAGCCAGTGTGATACTTTCGGCGCCGACTCTGCTGCGTGACAGGCTGTAACGCCCGATGAGAGCGGCAACAGCTTTCGAATTGAGCCAAGGTTTCGTGCAATTCCTGTAGGGGGGTATGACCGCGCGATGCTGGCAGACGGGTTTACGTTAGCGAGGCTTCGGGTGATCGATGAACCGGCCTAAACAACTCCCGGGAGACAATTGATTCGCCACTGCCCGAAGTGCAAAGGCACGATGGGAATCGTAGTTACCGAACCCGTACGGAACAATACTCGTACTGTCCTCGGGCTGTGTATTGATTGCGGACACAATCAGATGGGCGCTCATTCGCGGTTGAGCGTTCGAACATACTCAAGAGCTTAACGGAACGAGGCTTCACAGCAGGTTCGCGTTCGGCGAGAAAAATCTCCGTCTCAGCCACAGCGCTGAGACTAGTCCCAAAATTACCAAGACCAAACTGACAAGTACGAGGAAATTGGGCTGCGGGGTAGGTTCCGCGGGCGCTTCCTGTTCCTTGAGCTGCGTATCGAATTGTCCTTTGTCGAAGTCAAAAAGATAAACGCTTTGCCATTGAAAACAGTGGATTGGCGTCGCGAAACTCACGTTGTCTCTAACGGTTCGCGCGGGCACTTCATTTGCCTTGTAAATGCAAGTTTTGAACTGCAGTGAGGTGTTCTTGACGCCGCTGGCGGTCACGAATGCTCCGGCAGGATAGTCCGTCATGTAAACTACCGGGAGACTCGGCTTGCGCGCTCCGTAATATTGTTGCGTGCGGTTGTCGTGTGAGCCTGGTGCATTCCAACGTAACAAGTGAAATCTGCCGAATTCAGGATCGCTGTTGTATACCGGATCCGCATCTTGTGAGTCGATTACCCAGTGTGGAAAGCAAAGTGGAATCGTTTCGTCGAAGCTCGATACCGCATAATTAACCTGTTTGTCGATTTTCCCTGCAGAGCTTTTCGTCGTAAGAAAAACGCATCCCTTGACGAATTGAACGATGGCATATTTTTCGATCGCGGCGACGGAATCGGTCTCGTATTCCATAATTGCGCCATTCCCGTGGGTCGGATTTGTGGGATCATCGCTGAACCAGACTTCGTGCGCCAAGGTGGTCAGCGTAAACCGTTTCAGATCGCAAGTGTCGTTTGTGCGGCAGTCCGGATTTAAAAAAGTTTCCGTCGTTTCGGCGAGAGTATGGACGTGTCCCTTTCCGGTAAAATCGCCGTGGGAATTTACCGCGAAAAGAAGCATGAGCAAGTTGAGTGTGGCGCAAAAGAGCTTTTTCATGGAGCGCTCGCGAGTCCAACCGAAGACGCCGTTACCCGGAAGATGGTTCACTCTTAACTACACTACGCGAGAGTTAATTTAAATTCCCATGGCTTCGATAGTTTTCGCATTATGTGCCGCGGCTCTCTACGGCGGCGCCGATTTTCTCGGCGGTTTGGCTGCGCGCCGCTCCGCAGTGATGCCGGTGATGATTTTTTCTCAGCTCACCGGTTCTTGTATGCTCCTTGGAGTGTTGCCGTTGCTGCCGACGGCCAGTGCGAGCATCGCTGATTTGCTTTGGGGCGCAGCGGCGGGCGTAGCTCTGGCCATTGGAGTAACCCAGCTTTATCAGGCTTTGGCGCTGGGCAAAATGAGTCTTGCGGCGCCCGTGACCGCCGTTCTGGCCGTGGCTTTCTCGGGATGCGTAGGAGCGCTGGCCGGCGACCGTTTATCACTCTCCGCATTGGCCGGGATAGCGCTTGCGCTCGCCGCGATCATACTCATCGGCCAAGATGGTGCGCCGAAAAGCGCTTCTCACAACGAGACGACGCGCTCCTCACATGTCGTCCCCATTGCGCTTTCTGCCGGCGTGTTCATCGGAGCATTTTTCGCAGCGCTCAAACAGAGCAGCGCATCTTCGGGTCTGTTGCCGCTGGTTTCAGCGCGCCTCACCGCGCTGGTGGTGCTCGCGGTCGTCGCGCTGTCGCGCCGGTCACCGCTGCGCGTCCGGCGCGACGCGGTTTGGCTTATCCTGCTCGGTGGCACACTCGACGTGCTGGCGAACGTGCTTTACGTTCTTGCTGCGCGCCACGGCATGCTGACGATCGCGGCGACCTTGACCTCCTTGTATCCGGCGAGCACCATCATTCTCGCCCGATTGGTTCTCGGCGAGCGTCTCCGGACGATCCAGATTGCCGGACTGTCGTGCGCAGGAATCGGAGTCGTGCTGATTGGCGCGGGTTAAACCGGCCAGCCTTGCTCCAGATCTAAGCTCGTTTGTGTTCTATTCCCGATGCCTGCCGATGGCATCGGCCTCGATACCCTTTCCTCCACGGCCAGAGGCTCTGACAAAAGATAATCCACCGTAGATTACGTGTTAGTCCACGTCGAGATTTGTTGTGCTCGGTATTCGCATTAGAGATGTGATGTAGTTATAGCCAAGTCATTGCTCGTTTTTCGGAGCAGGGAAAAACTGCAGACCGAGGCCGAGTTCGGAGGTGAAGTTTAACCGTGAGGAATCCGGAACGGGTATTCACTTAGTAGATGTCAAACATCCGTTGGATCTCATCGGCGTTGGTCGTCTTGGTCAGCGCCAACGCGAGTAACAGTCGTGCTTTCCAGGGTTGTAGATTATCCCCGGCCACGAACCCGCGTTTTTGCAGACCAGGACTTCTCACCACCCGGCCGGAAGCGACGCGGCTGCAGAGACACATGATCATGCTTTTTTCCTTGAAGCATTTGTCGAACGCAGCGTCTTCCGCAGGCGTGGGCCGACCGGCGCCCGTGCCGGCGCTGACGATCCCCTTAGCTCCGGCATTCGCCGCGGCTTCAATCATCGTGCCGTCGGCGCCTACGTAGGAGAGCACCATGTCGACGCGCGGCAGCGACTGTAAATTGCGCACGTCGAATTCGGTAGCCGTCGTATGTTTGCGCACGGGCTGATGGTAGTAGACGATCTTACCGTCGCCATCGGCGTAACCGAGCGGTCCGAGGTCGCGGGACTGAAATGCTTCCACGCGATAGGTAGCGTTTTTGGTCACATCGCGGCCATTGAAGATCGTGTCGTTCATCACCAGCAAACATCCGCGTCCCCGTGAGTTGGGATCGGCGGCGACTTTGATGGCGTTCACCAGGTTCAGATAGCCGTCGGCGCTGATGGCCGATGCCGGACGCATAGAGCCGACGACCACGACGGGTTTATCAGTTTTAAGCGTTAAATTGAGAAAGTAAGCCGTTTCTTCAATGGTGTTTGTGCCGTGGGTGATCACGATCCCATCGGCTTTGTCTTCGTCGAAAATGTTGTGGATCGTGCGTACGAGATCGAGCCAGTCCTTATCCACCAGTGCATGGCTCGGCAGCCGACGAAACGGCAGCTCCTGGACACTTGCGATCTCCTTGACCTCTGGCAGTTGCTGGAGCAATTCGCCATCCCCCAAACGTTTACCGGCTTCGATGTACCAGGCGAGATCGAGGCGGTCCTTACCGAGGGAATCGATGGTGCCGCCCGTAAGAATCAATGCAACTCGGGGTAAATTGGCCATGAAAAATCCGTCCTTCTCAAATGCATGATGTTAAGGTTTATCCGTGGAGCAAAGGAAGTTCAAGTTTTGTAACGGCGCAGCGTTCAAAAGCCTCAATGTGTTCAAAGTTCAAACTGTACAATGAACTGCAAAGATCCCCGAACGTTCAGCGCTGGTATGCTTTCAACGCAGGCAAAGCCTCCTCCGCAAACCGTTCGATCTGTTCCTGGCGCTCCGGATAGTGGGGAATCATGAACTGTAGTCCGATGTGTGTCGCCCCGACGTCAATGAATTGGCGCAATCTCTCCGCGACCTGTTTCACGCTGCCTTTCAAATACTCTTCAATCGGCGGTGCATCGGCCGATGTCAACTCGACGGGCAAGCAGCAGGCGAGTTTTACCTCATCCGGATTGCGCCCCACCGTTTGTGCCTCGCGACGCACATTTTCGAATCCGTCAAGCAAACGTCGAGGCGTAATTCGGACGAAATAAGGAAACCACGCATCGCCATACCGGGCAGCGCGGCGCTGGGCGTGCATTCCCTCGCCGCCGACCCAGATCGGCAGCCGGGGTTTTTGATAGGGCTTTGGGTTGAAAGCGATATCCTCGACTCTGTAGTAAGCACCGTGAAAATTAATGTGCTCTTCGGTCCAGAGGCGCTGTAGCAATGTGAGCTGCTCGTCGGAAACCTTGCCGCGCTCTTTGAACGGCGCATTCATGGCAGCGAATTCTTCTTCCATCCAGCCGACGCCGACACCCAGAATAAGTCTTCCGGTCGATAGCTGATCGATGGTCGTCGCGATCTTCGCCCAATGGAGCGGATGCCGATAGGGCATCACCATCACACTCATGCCGAGCTGAATCCTCTCTGTGCATCCCGCTAAAAAGGCCAGGCAAGTCAGCGTGTCGAAAAATGGCCGGTCTGGCGGCACGATGAAAGTGGCTTCCTTGCTGTAGGGATACGTAGTGTCGATCTTCCATGGCATGACCAGTCGGTCCGCAGCCCACACCGAATCATAGCCGAGCGCTTCCGCGCGCTGCGCCGCTTGCATCAAAGTCTGTCGGCTCGCCGCGCGTCCCGAAACGGGAAGAAACACACCGAACTTGGTCACATCACCCTCCGCGGATTCATTGACAGCCGCAATTTGAAACGCTAGCGTTCGCTACCGTAAAAACGCTTCTACTCGCCAATAGCACAAAGGAATCTAAATGACTATTTGCTTACAGTTCATCACGATCCTGATCGTCCATCTGCTCGGATCGAGCAGTTGGGCGCAGGACTTGGTCAAAGTTCCGGTACAAATTCCCGCGATCACTCCGGCAGTCACCGCCTTCGCGATCGCGCGCGATCGCGGCTATTACCGGGAGGAAGGGCTCGACGTGCAATTGATCGTGATGCCGTCCGCAGTGGGCACTCAAGCTCTGCTTGGCGGAAATGTGAAGTTTTCTACCGGCGGCGGCGCCGGACTGCTGCCGATTCTGCGCGGCGCGCCGATGCGTTTTATGTTTACCACATTCAGCCGGCCGATGTTTTGGCTCTACGCGCGGCCGGAGCTGCGCTCCGTAGAGAGCCTCAAGGGACGCAAAGTCGGCGTCTCGAGCATTGGCAGCGGGCCCGACTCGCTCTTACGAGAGCTGTTGAAAAAGCATGGATTGGATGGCACTCGCGATGTCGTGGTTTTGCCGGTCGGTGGCGGCACGGCCCGCTACTTTGCATTGCAGGCGGGTTCCGTGGACGCCGCAATGTTGTCGATTCCCGCGAATCTTATGGCGCAAGACGCGGGATTTCGCCAACTCGTTTCGTTTATCGACCAGGAGTGGATCGAGCTGCAGGGAACGATCAATGTCACCGATCAGGTGTTGAACGCCGAAGGTCCACTGGTTGAGAAATTCATTCGGGCGACGCTCAAAGGGTTTATTCACTTTCGCGATTTGCGCGCACAATCGATTGCACTGCTCGGGAAATTTCTGCGAACGTCCGAAGATGCAACCGCAAAGATCTATGAATTGATGCGACCGAGCCTGACACAGGACGGCATCGTCAGCGAGGAAATTCAGGCCAAGTCCCTCGAGCATGTCATCGAGCGAGCTGGACTCAAAACGCCGCCGCGGCTCGAGCGCATTTTCGACTATTCCCTTGCCGTAAAAGTCCGCAACGAACTGCGCGCCAGAGGCTGGAAGCCCTGACGAATTGGCAGTGCGACTCGGCATCCATCAGCTGTGATCTTGCGCTTCCTCACGATAGAGACCGAACGCCCTCAGAATCGGCTCATCGTGCATGGAAAAAAGAATCGCCTCGGCGCTCGATGAGGCATTGGCGTGCTCGTGCCATGCCCATAACGGCACGATAAACGTGTCTCCCTTGCGCCATGCGAATTTCTCGCCGTTGATCACCGTTGCTCCGTCACCACGAAAGGCATGATAGATGACCGTGCTCGTGTGACGATGCGACTGGGTTTTTTCGCCGGGCCGCAGCATTTGAACTCGGCACGACATGGTTGGTAGCGTTGGACCCCCAGTTGCCGGATCGACAAACTCGAGAGCAGCGCCGTCATGCGAATCGGCGGGGGTACGCGCGAGGGTTTGCAAGGTTCGGTAAGTGTCGCGCCAGTGATAATGTAGAAGCTTTGGCGTGCGCGCGAGATCGCTCCCGACCGGCCGCGTCAATCCATAGAACGACGCGGCGTCGATCTGTTCGGTGACCGGCAGTCGCCCCTTACGGGGATCGAAGGAAATCTGCTGTAGCGCCTGAACAAAGGGGACGTCGAGGCCATCGATCCACACCATGTTCTCATCGCCTTCATGGGCATGCTCGTGCCAGCAGCCGTGCGGCGTGAGAATCAGGTCCCCGTCTTCCATGACCATCTTTTCGCCGTCAACATTGGTATAGGCGCCGTGGCCCTGGAGAATGAAGCGAAACGCGCTCATGGTATGGCGGTGGGCGGGAGCTATTTCGCCGGGCTGAATCAACTGAAACGACAGCAGAATCGTATGGCTTGTCATCTCCGTTTCGGCGAGTCCCGGATTCACCAATCGAATTACCCGCCGTTCGACAGTGCCGCTCGCGACGGAAATTTTTTCCTTCGCCTGAAGCAGACTGTCGTAGACATCGTCCCATTTCCAAAGATGAGGCTTTACGCGGGTCTTCGGGTCGGACGGGCGCTCCGCATGATCGACATTCCACAGTCCCGAAAGCCACAGCGGTCGAAGCCTTTCATTTAGCTCTTGGATTTCTTTGGGCTGTTCCATCGTTCACCTCTGACCTCGTCCAAACCGTTCAACCATTTCGCCCCGTTCAACACGTTGAAATCCAGCGGGCCTACACTCGAAAGCGTCTGGACCGACGCTTGAACGTTTTGAACGGCTTGCACGGTTTGCACCCCTTACTTCGCTCAAGGGAACCGGCGATAGACTCCATCATAAAAATTGCCGATCATCTGCACGGCTATTTTGCCGCAATATTCGAGCGGCCAGCCGGCGCGCTCATTGCCGTACCCCTCCTGGAGCGCGACCTCCAGAATCGCCTGGTTCGTGCCGCCATGATCTTCATCGAGATCGGCTTCCTCGTGCACGCGAAAATACTTCATCGCTTCGTTGCTGACACCGTATTTGGGCAAGCTTTGGCGGAAGTCCCGTGAAATGAAGCCGAAGATTTCTTCCTCCATGTGGACGGCGAAACATTCGGCGAGCGGAATGTCGATCCACGAGCGGACAAAAAAATCGACTAAACCGCGGGCTTCCGGAATGAGCTCACACTCGATCATTTCTTCAGCGGAGACTCCGAGGGCTTTGCCCAGGATCGGCAGCATGCGCGCGTGGCCGCCGATCGCCGGAGTCGTAAACTCTTCGCCGATTTTCTGTGCAATTCGATCTTCGAGCTCCGGATGACGCTTAAAAAAGCCGACGAACTGATGATATACCGTGGCCATTCCGGTATTCACTTCGAGGGCAAAGGAATACCAATTCTTGATCCAACCCTGGAGCCGCTCGCGCGACAATATCCCGGCGCGTAAATCGGTAAAAAACGGTGAGGGTTTTACTTCGCGATGGTAGGTATCGAGAATGACTTTTCGGATCGCCTCGGCCTTTTGTTTTGCTTCCTGCGCGCTCAGTTTGCTATGGTCAGCCACGGATAGATCCTTTCAGGTCGTCATGACAGTTCCCACGATTCTTGCCGAAGGGTCCGTTGAATGTCAATGTGGCGCGCCCCATGGGGATCCGAGGACGGCGTAGTACATGACGGCGGTCGGCTTTAATCTCGCTCGCATCGATAGCATCGACAAGGTCGCCGGCCGTGCGACGTACGCCGCCGATTTGCGATGGCCAGGCATGGCGATCGCCAAAGTCTTGCGTAGTCCCATACCGCACGCGCGGCTTCGCCGCATCGACGCGAGCAAGGCACGGGCGTTGCCGGGAGTGCTGGCGGTGCTCACCAGTGACAATTTAAATGTCGCAGCAAACTCTTTCGGCGCATACGTCCGCGACCAGGAAATCCTAGCTTCGGAGAAAGTCCGTTACGTCGGCGACATGGTAGCCGCGGTCGCAGCAACAGAGGATGCGGCTGCAGCAGAGGCACTGAAGCTGATCGAGGTCGATTATGACGAGCTGCCAGCGGTATTCACCAGCGATGAGGCGTTGAAAGCCGGCGCTCCGCTTGTCCATGAGAGACTCGACAATCGTAAGGATCCGGGTTACGGCCGGGGCG
>Ga0164302_10000620_pt1 | contig 10218 bp, 8 predicted proteins | sample Whisoiple_202_MG_FD_109714 | JGI IMG/M metagenome (GOLD analysis project Ga0164302, IMG submission 109714) | Soil microbial communities amended with pyrogenic organic matter from upstate New York, USA - Whitman soil sample_202_MG | ecosystem: Environmental > Terrestrial > Soil > Agricultural... | reverse complement strand
TGCTCGTCGTCACGACCTCGAAGGTCAAGCAGCGCACGGAGCGCCGCATCCGCGAGATCAGCAGCGGCGGCCGCCTCGCGGGCTGGCCGTAGACTGACCCTCGGCCTGTTCCCACCTTCGACGTGCGAGGGTCACCTGTGCCCACCTACTCCTACGCGTGCCAAGAGTGCGGTCACGCCTTCGACATCCGCCAGTCGTTCACCGACGACTCCCTGACGGTGTGTCCGGAGTGCGGCGAGCCGCGGCTTCGCAAGGTGATCCACCCCGTCGGTATCGCCTTCAAGGGCTCGGGCTTCTACAAGACCGACTCGCGCTCGACTGCCAAGACTGCCTCGGCGCCGACCGAGAGCTCGAGCCAGGGCGGGAAGAAGGACGGCGCGACGTCGACCCCGGCGACCCCGGCCTCCGCCCCGAGCACGTCGGGCACCTCCTCGTCGGGGTCGTCCGGGTCTGGGTCGTCGGCGTCGAGCACGTCGTCCACAGCCACCTGAGCTCAGGGGACGTTGTCCCCACCCGAGGACGTATGCCGTCCGGCGGGCGGGCTGCCCCGCCTAGGCTCCTGCCATGACGACCGAGCAGACGACCCTGTCCGACCCCGCCGTCCCGGCCGTGCCCGCGCCGGGTCCGCGCGCCGAGATCGGCGTCATCGGCGGGTCCGGCCTCTACGAGTTCCTCGACGACTACGAGACGGTCGAGGTCGACACACCCTTCGGGCGCCCGAGCGACCCCCTCGTCATCGGTGAGGTCGAGGGGCGCGGGGTCGCCTTCGTCGCCCGGCACGGCAAGGGCCACCGCTTCGCACCGCATCGCGTCAACTACCGCGCGAACCTCTGGGCGCTGCGGGCCGTCGGGGTCCGCCAGATCCTCTCCCCCTGCGCCGTCGGATCGCTCAAGCCCGAGCACGGGCCCGGCACCATCGTCGTCCCCGACCAGGTCGTCGACCGCACGTGGGGGCGGGCCCACACGATCTACGAGACCGAGGGCCCCGTGGTCCACGTGGGGTTCGCCGACCCGTACTGCCCCGACGGCCGCCAGGTCGCCATCGATGCCGCGCGACTCTCCGAGCTCCAGGTCGTCCCGGAGGGCACGCTGGTCGTCATCAACGGGCCCCGGTTCTCCTCTCGCGCAGAGTCGCTCATGCACCAGCAAGCGGGGTTCGGCATCGTCGGCATGACGACGATGCCCGAGGCGGCCCTGGCCCGTGAGCTCGCGATGTGCTTCACGACGATCGCCATGGTGACCGACCACGACGCCGGCGTCGAGGGTGGCGATGCGGTCACGCACGACGAGGTCCTGCGTGTCTTCGCCACCAACGTCGAGCACCTCACCGGGATCCTGCGCGACGCCATCGGGCAGATGCCGGCCTACGAGCCGGACGCGACGGCGACCTGCCCGTGCCGACGCAGCCTCGACGGTCTCGAGCTGCCCTTCCCGCTCCCCTGATGGTCGAGGCGCGCGGGGGTGGGCGCTGGCGTCGCGCTGGGGGCTCGGCGACGTGGCCCGACGGTCCGCGCCGGCGCCGTGCCCGGCGCACCCGCTGGCGCCGCTGGGCCGCGGCCGGGCTCGCGGCGCTGGCCGTCCTCCTCACGGTCGGCGCGCTCCGCCCGACGCCGGCCGGAGGCTCGGGGCTGCCGACGGTCGTGATGGTCCGTGACGTCGCGGCCGGCCAGAGGCTCGGTCCCGACGACGTGTCGGTGGCGACCAGGCCCGACGGGCAGCGGCCACGGTCCGCCCTGTCGAGGCCTGAAATGGCAGTTGGTCGCGTCGTCGCTGCCCCGCTCACGGTGCACGACGTCGTGACGCCCGAACGCCTGCTCGGTGCTGACCTTCTGGCGGGCCAGCCCGCCGATCGGGTCGCCATCAGCGTCCCCGTCCTCGACGCCGGGTCCGTCGGGGTGCGACCGGGCGACGACGTCGACCTGTACGCGACCGGCTCGGGGTCACGGGCGGCGACCGACGTCGTCGTCCTGGCCGTCCGTGACGCCGAGGAGTCGACCGGCCTCGGTGCCGGCGCGCCGGCCCGCGTGACCCTCGCGCTCGACCCCGGTCAGGCCACCGAGGTCGCGCGCGGGCTCAGCGCACTCCAAGCCGGTCAGAGCCTGGTCGTCGCGATCCGGCACGGGTCTGCGCCCGGGCAGTAGGCTCGGAACGCCGGGTGCTCGTCACAGGAGTCACTCTGGTCACGGCGTCGCAGGCAGGTCGCACGCTCAGCTGGGACAGGCAGGACCCCCGGGGACGGGCCGACACTCCGGTCAGGACCCGAGGCACCGGGACGAGCCCGCACAGGGCAGAGAAAGGACCGCTCATGATCAAGGGTTTCAAGGACTTCCTGATGCGGGGGAACGTCGTCGACCTCGCGGTCGCCGTCGTCATCGGTACCGCATTCGGCCAGGTCGTCACCTCGTTCGTCGCCGTCATCATGGATGTCATCGGCAAGCTCGGCGGCACTCCCGACTTCTCCAACTGGAAGCCCGGGGACATCAAGCTCGGCGCATTCGTCACGGCGCTCATCAGCTTCGTCATCGTCGCCGCGGCGGTCTACTTCATGGTCGTCGTGCCGATGAACGCTCTGGCCGAGCGACGCAAGCGGGGCGTCGAGCCGGAGCCCAAGGCCCCCTCGGAAGAGGTCATCCTGCTCACCGAGATCCGCGACAGCCTCCGCGCCCGCTGACCACAGGCGAACGACAGTGCCCCGCTCGACCGTCACGTCGAGTGGGGCACTGTCGTTCACCCAGCGCGAGTGGCGCCGTAGGCCTCGGGGCGCTCGTAGCCGCCCAAGGCCTCAGCCAGCGCGAGCGGACGAGCGGCCTCGGCGTGTCGGCCGGCGCGCTGGAGCGTGCGGCCGAGCAGCAGATGGGCGTAGGAGTCGGTCGGCGCCTGCTCGATGACCTCGACCAGGGTCGCCTCGGCGCGACCGAGCTGGGCGGACTGGAAGTAGGCGCGGGCCTGCAGGAGGCGCAGGTCGGTGACCGAGTGCAGCACCGCGTCGCTGTCGGCCCCCTCCGCACGCGACGACTCGACCTCGTCGACGAGCTCGGCCAGGGCGCTCGCGGCGGCCAGGTGGTCACCTCGCTCGAAGAGACCCTGGGCCCACGAGAGGCGCAGCGAGAAGGGTGTCGTCGTGTTCATGACGGCCTCAACGCGGCACGAGGTGGCGGCATTCCGCCTCTGACCTGACGCCGGGGCTCAGCGCACGGTCACTCGTAGTGGGGCGGTCGCTGCTCCTCGAGCCAGCGGTCACCGAGGCCCGACCCGGAGGGCCGCTCGCCCCACCCGAGGTCGAGCTCGTCGCTGCTGCGCCCGAGCGCGGCACCCGGCTCGCTCGCATCGGTCTCGGGCGTGGTGTCGGCGGTGCCGGTGCCCTTGCGGAAGACCCGGCGCCGCTTGCGCTTCGGTGCCGGCGCGGCGGGGGTCTCGCCCGCTCCCCCACCGTCGGCTGACGAGGGCGCGCCAGTCTGCGCCACGGTGTCGCCGTCCGTGGAGGTCGTGCCGTCAGCCGCCCCCTTCGGACCTGTCGACCGGGACGGCTCGGCTGCGTCGGACGAGCCGGCCGTGTCGGGCGTGTCAGGCGTCTCAGGCGTCTCGGGGACGGCGGGCGGCGGGGACGAGCGAGCCAGCGTCACGATCCGGGCGATCTCCCGCGCCGGGTCCCGGAACACGTCGGTGCTCCACACCCGCTCGTGCACCCAGCCGAGCCGGGCCAGCTGCTCGGGCCGCAGCCGATCGCGGTCGCGCGTGCTGCGCAGCGCGGCATACCGCTCCCCGTCGGTCTCGACGGCGATGAGGGCACGACCGCGGTGGTAGGGGTCCTCGACCGCGATGTCGATGCGGTGGCTCGCGGTGCCGTAGTCCTCGTGGACGGTGAGCCCGTGGCGGCGCAGGCGCTCCGCGAGGTCGTGGCGCAGCGGGTCGCTCGTGACGGTGGCGGTCGCGAAGAGCGTGTCCTCGTCGCCGGCGCCTCCGCCGCCCTCGGCATACGCGAGGAAGTCACGCAGCATCACGGCGCCGCGCGCCTTGAGGCGGCTCGGATCGAGGTCGACCGCGCGCAGCGCCGACACGACGGTCATCCGGCAGCGAGCCCGGGTGATGGCGACGTTGAGGCGACGCTCACCGCCCTCGATGTTGAGCGGTCCGAAGCGGTGCAGCACTCGGCCGTGGGGCGTCTTGCCGTAGCCGATCGACAGGATGATGGCGTCACGCTCGTCGCCCTGGACGCGTTCGAGGTTCTTGACGAAGAAGCGCTCCTCGGGCGACTCGTCGAAGAAGGCGGCGACATCGGGCGACGTGCGCAGCGCCTCGGTGATCGCCTCCTCGAGGCGATCAGCGTGCTTGATGCCCAGGGCGATGACACCGAGCGACTCGCTGGGGCGAGTGCGGGCGTGCTCGAGAACGAGCTCGACGACGCGGGCCACCTCCCCGTCGGTCGTCTCGATGGTGTCGACGCCGGGCTGCACGACGGCCTGCCCGTCGACCGGCTCGAAGGTGACAGCCGAGCTCAGGGACGTGCCGGGGAAGGTCGTGAGACGTCCGTCGTACATCGCTTCGTTGGCGAAGGCGATGAGGCGCTCGTCGCGGCTGCGGTAGTGCCAGGTGAGGTTGCGGGTCGGCAGTGCGGCGGCCAGCACGTCGAGCACCGACTCGAAGCCCTCGGTCAGCGTCTCGTCGGTCGGGGCACCGGCGTCCGGCTCGTCGTCGGACACGACGGTGAAGAAGTTCGTCGGCGGGAGCTGCCGCTCGTCTCCGGCGACCACCACCTGACGGGCGCGGGAGATGGCGGAGATGGCCTGGGCCGGCTGCACCTGGGACGCCTCGTCGAAGATCACGACGTCGAACCACCGACCCGGCGGCAGCGTCGAGGCGACGACGAGCGGGCTCATCGCCCAGCACGGCTTGATGGCGGTGAGCGTCGTCCCGGCCTGCGGCATGAGGTCGCGCAGCGGCCGGTGACGGCGCGCCTTGCCGGCCTCGGCGCGCACCAGCGCCTCGTGCGCGGGGTGGTCGGCGAGAACCTCGCGGACGTTGCGGGCGACCGCCGCGCGCACCCGCGCCACCGTGGCCGCCAGGTGGGCGCGGTCGGCCTCGGCGAACTCGGCGACGTCGCGGCGCAGCCCCTCGCCGTCGTGGGCGCCGTAGGCGGGGTCGCGCACGGTGATCTCCGCCGCGAGCGAGGCCCACCAGACGTGCTCGACCTCAGCCGTGACCTGGTCGGTGGGGATCCCCCGGGCGGCGAGGTCGTCGACGACCGGGCCGAGCCCCGCGGCGCGCAGCTCGTCGAGTGCCGTCGTGACCTGGGGCAGCACGGCGATGCGGTCGGGACGACTCGCCAGGGCAGCGAGCCGTTCGCGGAGGTCGCGCAGCGGCAGGGACGTCAGCGTCTGGCCGCTGGGGCCGACCTGCAGTCGCTGGTCGAGCCACTCGAGGTCGGCCGTGAGGCTCGCGAGCAGCGCCAGCCCCTCGTCGAGGCGCGGTGAGATCTCGGGGCGTCCACCGCCGCCGACGAGCTCGAACCAGTGCTCGCGCTGCTCGCTCGCCGAGACGAGCTCCTCGTGGAGGTTGGCAGGCGGCCGCCCTGGCCGGAGCAGTCGCTTGGTCTGTCGACGGATCTTCCAGCGGTCGAGCCAGCCCATCTCGACGTCGCGTGCGTCGCGCCAGTCCCGCGTGGCGGTTGCGGCGATGTGCTCCTTGAGGGGGATGTCGAAGACCTCGGGTCGGAACACCTCGAGCGTCTCGCGGACGCTCGACATCGTCGCGAACGCCGACTTCCAGTCCTCGAGCGAGTTCGCTTCCGGCACATGGGATTCCGAGAGGATGCGGTTGAGCTGGCGGGCGGCGTCATCGAGGCCGCTCGTGCTGTGCCTGGTCGTGATGTCGAGGGCGCGGGACGCGTCTTCGCCGCTGAGGATGCGGGCCCCGAACCACGGGTCGTCACCGTCCCTGGTCCACGCGCCGAGGCCGGCCGCGTCGCGCAGGCGCCGACCGAGCTCGACGGCGCGGGTGCGGCTCATGCCGTCGAGGTCTCGGCTGCCGAGGCGGACATGGCAGGTCGGCGGAGGTGTGCGTGTGCCCAGCTCGACGAGGGCCCCCTGGGCGTCGTGCGCGGACACGCCCCACGGGGCGCGCATCGCGTGGAGGGCGTCCACGTGCCTCTGCAGGCGAGCCCGACGGTCACGCAGCGTCGAGGTGGTGCGGTCGGTCTCGGGGCTGTCGTTCTCGACGGCCGCGTCGAGGCTCCGGGCGAACTGCTGCGCCGTCGCGCGCTTGTTCGTCGTGCCGTCGTAGGCGTCGAGCACCAGGTCGCCGAGGCCGAGCCGGTCGAGGCGGCTCAGGACGGCGTCGATGGCGGCCCGCTTCTCGGCGACGAAGAGCGTGGACTTGCCCTCGGCCGCGAGCGCGGCGATGAGGTTGACGATCGTCTGCGACTTGCCGGTGCCCGGAGGGCCCTTGATGACGAGGTGCGCGCCGGCGCGCACGGCATCGATGGCGGCGTGCTGCGAGGAGTCCGCGTCGAGGACGAGGTGCTCGTGCTCGGGGTCCGGGTCGGGCTCGCTGTCCGGCACGCGGAGCCGCACCGCGGCGAGCGCCGACTCGTCACCGGCGAGCGCCGCGACGACGTCGTGGTCGGCGAGAGAGTTGCCCTGCAGGGCGAGGTCGGCGACCATCGGCAGCTTGGCGTAGGAGAACGTGCCGAGGACGAGCCGGGGCGTGATCTCGAACTCGGGCACCCGCTCGCACGCGTGGCCCAGGGCGGCATACACCGGGTAGGGGTCGAAGCCGTTGCCCGCGCTGGCGAGGTCGGCGAGGGCGTCGGCGTCGATCTCGATGCCCTGCTCGGACCGGAGGTACTCGCGGAGCACCGGGTTGAACTCGGCCTCGGGACCGAGGTCGATCTCGAAGTCCTCCTGCGCCGCGCCGGTCGGGCGCAGCACGCACGAGCGCAGCAGGACCGGCGAGGCCGGCGGGCGTGCCGCGCGGGGCACCGACCACGTCGCCATGCCGATCGCGATGAAGCCGGCGGCGATGCCGCGCTCCTCGCGCAGCTCGACAGCCTTGGAGCGGATCGAGCGCACCCGGCGCCGCGCCTCCTCGAAGGCGGCGGGCTCGCGGACGAGGTCGGACAGGCGGGTCCTGCGTCCGGCGAGCAGCATCGAGACGCCGCCGGGGTGGGCGGTCGTCAGGTCGAGCGTGCCGGAGGGCAGGTCGCGGTACCAGAGCAGCGTGTTGCGACCACCGAGGTCGACGAGGGTGCGCTGCCACGTCCTGACGGCGGCCCCGACGCGGTCGGCGCGCGGGTCGCCCGAGGGCGACTCCGCCGGAAGGGCAGGGTCGGTCCTGAGGGCGTCAGTCATTCCAGCAGGCTAACGAACGATTCCGGGTACTCCTGCCACCGACAGACCACCGCGGAGAGGAATCGTCGGCCAGCAGGCGGCATACGCCCATGGCCGGGGTCATCACGAGACCCGCTGCCACGAACCGCAAGCTTGCGATCGCGTCCAACCGGGAAACGTGGGCGTCGCCGATTCGCCGACAGGCGTGCACCCCCGTGGCTAGCCTGAATGAGAGGCGATCACGATGTCATCTACCGAGGACTTCTTCGACGAGCTGGCCCGCCGCGGGCACGAACCGCTGCTGCGGCGAGTGAGCGCGCGCGTGCGGTTCGTCGCCGCGGACGGCCCGGATCCCGTCGACCGGTTGGTGACCATCGACCACGGTGACCTGCGGGTGTCGGCTGACGACGCTCCGGCGGATGCCACCTGCACCTGCAGCCGAGCCGAGCTCGACGACCTCGTCAGCGGCCGGACGAGCACGATGGCATCCCTGCTGCGTGGCGCGCTGACGGTCGAGGGCGACCGCGAGCTGCTGGTGCTCACGCAACGGCTGTTCTCGTGCATGCCGGTCGAAGCGTCCGGCCCGCGGCCACCACCGGGAGGGACCGGCTGACATGACTGACGGACTTGTGCGGATCCTCGACGGCAACACCTTCGTGGTGAGCGACCGCCGCGGCGACATCGAAGCCTCTGCCACCGACCCGACAGGCCTCTTCGCGTGGGACACCCGGTTCCTGTCGCGCTGGGTGCTCACGGTGGACGGCCAACGGCTGACCGCCCTGTCCACGGACGACCTGAACTTCTTCGAGACGCGGTTCTTCCTCGTCCCGGGCACGGGCACCGTCTACGTCAACGCGAATCTGACCGTCATCCGCCAGCGCGCGGTCGGTGCCGGGTGCCGGGAGAGCATCATCCTGCTGAACCACCAGGAGAAGGCTGTCGACCTCACGGTCCGGATCGACGTGGGTTGCGACTTCGCCGACCTCTTCGAGGTGAAGGACGCCCTCGGCAAGCAGGGGACGTACGGGACGCGGGTCGAGGACGGGACACTGGTCCTCTCGTACGAGCGCGACACCTTCCACCGGGCGACCACGGTCTCGTCCTCCGACCCCCCGGCGAAGGTCGACGACGGCGGCCTGGAGTTCGACGTACGGATCGGACCGCATGCGTCCTGGACCACCGAGCTCTATGTCCGGACAGCCACCGTGCGACCCGGCGCCCAGGCGATCCTCCTCGAGCCCGGGAGCGACTCCGGCAAGCGCCGCAACCGGCTGGAGGAGCTGGAGGCGTGGCTCTCCGCCGCGCCCCGGCTGGTGACGGACTCGGAGCATCTCGCCGCGACCTACCGGCGCAGCCTCGTCGACCTCGCGGCGTTGCGCTTCTCGCCCGTCATCGCCGGCGCCCGAAGCCTGCCGGCGGCCGGCCTGCCATGGTTCATGACGATGTTCGGTCGGGACAGCATCCTGACGAGCCTGCAGGCCCTGCCGTTCACCCCGGAGCTCGCGGCGACGACCCTGCGCGTGCTCGGCGACTGGCAGGGCAGCCGCGTCGACGACTTCCGCGACGAGGACCCGGGCCGGATCCTGCACGAGATGCGCTACGGGGAGCTGACGGCGTTCCAGGAACGCCCCCACTCGCCGTACTACGGATCCGCGGACTCGACACCCCTGTGGCTCGTCCTGCTCGATGAGTACGTGCGGTGGAGCGGCGACAGCGACCTCGTCCGCGAGTTCGAGCCGGAGGCGCGGGCCGCGCTCCACTGGATCGACACCTACGCCGACCTCCAGGGCAACGGCTACATCGCCTACCAGCGGCGCAACGAGGAGACCGGTCTCGAGAACCAGTGCTGGAAGGACTCGTGGGACTCCATCTCCTACCGTGACGGCCGGATCCCCGGGTTCCCGCGCGCCACCTGCGAGCTGCAGGGCTACGCCTATGACGCCAAGATGCGCGCCGCACGCCTCGCACGGTTGTTCTGGAACGACGCCGCCTTCGCGGAGGACCTCGAACGGCAGGCCGCGGACCTCAAGGCCCGTTTCGACCGCGACTTCTGGGTGGAGGACGGTGAGTACTACGCACTCGCCCTCGGCCCGGACGGGACGCGCGTCGACGCGCTCTCCTCCAACATCGGCCACCTGCTGTGGAGCGGAATCGTCGACGACGCAAAGGCGCCGACCATCGCCGAGCACCTGCTCGGACCGAAGCTGTTCTCCGGGTGGGGAATCCGCACGCTGGCCGAGGGCGAGGCCCGGTACAACCCCATCGGCTATCACGTCGGCTCGGTCTGGCCCTTCGACAACTCGTTCATCGCCTGGGGCTTGCGTCGCTATGGCTTCAAGGCGGAGGCTGCCCGCGTCGCCGCAGGGGTGCTCGACGCCGCGGACTTCTTCGAGGGCCGACTGCCCGAGGCGTTCGGCGGCTACGAGCGCTCACTGACGAGGTATCCGGTCCAGTACCCGACGGCCTGCAGCCCGCAGGCCTGGTCGACCGGCGCACCGCTCCTGTTCCTGCGCACCATGCTGGGGCTGGAAACCATCGACGACCACCTCATCGTGGACCCGGCCGTGCCGGTCCCGTTCGGCCGGATCGAGCTGCTGGACATACCTGGCCGGTGGGGTCGCATCGACGCGTTCGGCCGTGGACTGGTCGAGGTCGACGACCAGGTGTAGGGCCAGCAGGCGGCCCGGCACTTGCTCGGCTCGTTCGAGGAACCGTCCCCGAGCGTGCCCTTGCCGCCGCCTGCGCATGCCTGTCGAGCACGGCGCAACCGCGAGGTCGTTCCCCGGCCGGTCCGTGAGGCGACGTGCCTCAGATGCGGCGAGTGCTCACGACGCCGCTTGCGACGTCGCAGGGCCGGCCGTCGGGCCGGTCCGCTGCAGCGAGAGATGAACCG
>Ga0164302_10000619_pt1 | contig 10227 bp, 7 predicted proteins | sample Whisoiple_202_MG_FD_109714 | JGI IMG/M metagenome (GOLD analysis project Ga0164302, IMG submission 109714) | Soil microbial communities amended with pyrogenic organic matter from upstate New York, USA - Whitman soil sample_202_MG | ecosystem: Environmental > Terrestrial > Soil > Agricultural... | reverse complement strand
GTCGGCGTCGACCGCGTCCTCACCATGGACCTCCACGCCGGCCAGGTCCAGGGCTTCTTCCACGTCCCGGTCGACCACATGACCGCGATGCCGATGCTGACCCAGTGGTTCATCGACCAGGAACTGAGCGACGAGCTGGTGATCGTCAGCCCCGACGCCGGCCGGGTCAAGACCGCCCGCAACTTCGCCCGCCGGATCGGCACCCAGTGGGCGGTGATGGAGAAGGAGCGCCCGGCCCAGGCGGTCGCCGAGATCGGCTACGTGGTCGGCGACGTGAAAGGCAAGACCGCGGTCTTGGTGGACGACATGATCGCCACCGCCGGCACCCTCTGCGCCGCCGCCCAGACCGTGATCGACGAGGGCGCCGCCCGGGTCATCGCCTGCGCCACCCACGGCGTCTTCTCCGGCCCCGCCTACGAACGGCTGGAAAACTCGGCGATCGAGCAGATCGTCGTCACCGACACGATGCCGCTGCGACCCGGCGCCCCGGACAACATCACCGTGCTCTCGACCGCCGGCACCTTCGCCGACTCGATCCGCCGCATCTTCACCGACGACTCGGTGAGCGAGATCTTCGCCGGCGAGAACCAGCTGTTCTGAGCGGGCAGCCGTCAGAGGAGCGCAAGCTGCGCTTGGTCGGCCACAAGGGGGCCGATCTGATCGCGCCCGGGAACACGGTCGCGAGCTTCCACGCGGCCGCTGCGGCGGGGGTCCACATGATCGAGATGGACGTGCTCTGGCTGCCGGACTCGCACCTGCCGCCGGAGGAGCGCCACCCGCTGGTCGTCGCCCACGACTGGGAGGACGCCGAGCGGCGGACACCGCTGAAGCTGACCGAGGCGCTCGACGCCTTCCTCGAGCCGCCGCTGGAGGAGATCGAGATCGACCTCGACATCAAGCTGCCGGGCCGGGAGGAGGAGCTGGTCGAGGCGCTGCGCGAGCGCGACCTCATCGAGCGGTCGATGATCTCGACGATGGAGATGCACTCGCTGCGCCGTGTCCTCGAACTGGAGCCGGCGCTGCGACGCGGCTGGACCTATCCCAAAGTCACCAAGGACTGGAGCCGCAAGCGTTGGGCGAAGGGGCCGATGCTGGCGGCGCTGGTCGCGATGCGGCACCGCCTTCCCGGCCTCGCCGCTGAGAAGCTGCCCAAGTTCGGGGTCGAGGCGATGTGGGTCTACCACCCGCTGGTCTCACCGCGCCTGGCGCGGATCTGCGACCTCGCCGAGGTTGAGCTGATCGCCTGGACGGTCGACGATTTAGCGCGGATGGAGAAGCTCGCCGCCGCCGGCGTCCACGGCCTCGTCTCGAACGACCCCCGCCTGTTTTCGCAGCTCCGAAGTTAGGTCCCCCAGAGGGGCCCTAATCTCGGAGCTGCGCTCAGACGACGCCGGGGGTGGCGCCGGGCGGGGTCGCCTTGCCGCGGCCGCGGCCTTTGACCTTGACCGCCGACTCGAGGTCCTCCTGGCTGAAGCCGCCGACCACCTGGCCCTCGAGGGCGTAGCGGTAGAGCGCGACGCCGAAGATGCCGTCCAGCGCCCGGGAGACGAGCAGCGCGATTGCCAGCACCAGGGCGCCGATCACGACCAGCAGCGCGCCGAGGAAGGCGGCCGAGGACCAGATGACGATCCCGGCGGCGATCAGCAGGCCCGCCGGCAGCACGCCGAGGAGGAAGACAGCGGCGCCGATCGCGATGTTGCCGGTGATCTGCTGGCCCCAGCGCTCGCGGAAGAGCGAGCCGGAGCGTTTAATCGTCTCGAACGGCCCCGTCCCCTCGATCGCGATCACCGGCACCGCGAGGAAGGTGACCAGGGTCCAGGCCATCCCGACCAGGCGAGCGGCGAGGGTGCCGAGCGCGCCGCCCTGGTTTTCCAGCAGGCCCATCACCAGGCTGATCGCGGCCGAGACCGCGGCCCAGCCGCTGATCTGGGCGATGCGGGTGCGGGAGACGGCGAGGCCGTCGGCGACGGTCGCCTCCTGGCCGCGGAAGATCATGTCGGCGCAGGCGGCGAGGCCGACGCTGAAGTAGAAGCCGACGAAGCTGAGGACGTAGACGCCGATGACGATGATCGGGATCGCCCCCGCCAGCTGGTCTTCCTCGAAGAGGTAGAGACCCGGCCCGAGGAAGACGATCGCCAGCAGCGTCGTCGCGACGCCGCCGTAGAGCGGGAAGCGGACCAGCGACGGGTGCTCTTTGAGCAGGCCCCAGCTTTTCTTGGTCAGGCCCCAACCGCGTTTGATCCTGCTCATCGTCTCCTCCTTCGGACCGGTTTGCTCCTCAGAGCGTTTCGGCGAGCCCGGGGGCCCGCTTGAGCCCTCTTTCCTCGAAGTACTCCCATTCCTCCCTGCCGAGCTCGGTCTCGGGCGGGTCGGAGTAGACCCACTCGCGGAAGATCCGGTGCCAGTTGCGCTTCGCCCGCAGCTGTCCGAGCACGGCGACGACGCCGATTTCCATCCGCCGCCCCATCAGCTCCTCGGCCGGGATCGACTCGCGCCGCATCAGCTCGTAGAACTCCGAGCGCGGGTCGTGGGTGGACTCGATGATCTTCATCACCCGCTGGGGGCTAATTTCGATCTCGCGGTCCTCGATGTACCAGCCGCCGACCGCGCCCATGTGCTCGAGCAGCCGCTCGGCGTCGAGCTTGGAGGGCTTCTTGATGAAGCCGAGGTCGTGCAGCGCCTGGCGGAAGGACTCCGGATCGTCGCGGGTGGCGGCGTCGAAGGCCCGCTGCTCGAGCAGGATCTGCTCGCGGTCGAGCTTCTTCGTCATCCCGAAGTCGAGGAAGGCGACGCGGCCGTCGTCCATGAGGATGTAGTTGCCGGGGTGGGGGTCGGCGTTGAAGTGCTGGAGGTTGAACATCGCGCCGATGCTGCCGCGGAAGACGATCTCGCCGAAGCGGCTGCGCTCCTCGTGCGGCAGCTGCTTGGTCTCCTCGAAATCGCGGCCCTTGACCAGCTCGGTGACGAGCACCCGCCGGCGCGAGAGCCGGGTCACCACTTCGGGCACGTAGATAAAGGGATGGCCGCGGTAGGCGCGCGCGAAGGAGCGCTGGTTCTGCGCCTCGTACTCGTAGTCGAGCTCCTCCATCACCCGCTCGCGGATCTCCTCGGCGATCGCCTTTGCGTCGAGCCCAGGCGCCAGCGCCCGCGCCAGCCGCACCAGGGTGCCGGCGTTGCGGAGGTCGGCGTCGAGCGCCTCGGCGATTCCCGGGTACTGGATCTTCACCGCGACCTCGCGGCCGTCGAGCAGCTCGGCGCGGTGGACCTGGCCGATCGAGGCAGCGGCGAAGGCCTCGGTCTCGAACTCAGCGAAGAGCTCGGAGACCGGTTCGCCGTCGTACTCCTCCTCGAGCACCTTCTCGACCTTCTCCCAGGGCATCGCCGGCGCGTCGGTGCGCAGTTTCGCCAGCTGCTCCTGGTAGATGTCGCGGTACTCCTCGGGGATGAACTCGGTGTCGATGAAGGAGGCGAACTGGCCGAGCTTCATCGCCGCGCCCTTCATCTGGCCCAGCGCCCCGACCATTTTCATCGCCGTCTCCAGGTGCCGCTGCTCGAGCCGCTCTTTGCTGTCCTCCTCGGAGCGGGCGACGTTCGTCGCTTTGGTCCCGGCGTAGCGGGCGCCCTGCACGCCGACGATCGAGCCGAGCTTGGCGGAGCGCCGTATCCGGCCCTTGGGGATCTTCGATTCGTCAGGCACTGGGGACGAAGGGTGTCACAGGCTCCGTTTCGAGCGAGTTCTCTATCCTCCCCGTCCGATGGCGACCAAACGCTCCACTCTCAAAGCCGCACCCCGTGCCGACTTCGGCTCGCGCTCCTCGCGCCGTATGCGCCGCGACGGCGTCGTCCCGGGAGTCGTCTACTCGGGCGGCTCGGAGGCGAAGCCCTTCCAGGTCGCCGAACGCGACGTGCGAAACGTCCTTAGCGAAGGCGCCGCCCTCTTCGACCTCGAGATCGAGGGCAGCAAAGCCGTCCCGGTCGTGATCAAGGAAGAACAGCATCATCCGGTCAAGGGCAGCATCCAGCACCTCGACCTGATGCAGGTGAAACTCGACGAGGCGATCCAGGCCGAGGTCGTGATCGAGCTCGAGGGCGTCGAGAGCGCCCCGGGCGTCAAGGGCGGCGGCGTGCTCGAGCACGTCACCCGCGAGATCACGATCGAAGCGCTGCCGACCGAGATTCCGGACAACATCGTCGTCGACGTCTCCGCGATGGAGATCAACGACACCCTTCAGCTTTCCACCATCACCCCTCCCGAGGGCGTCAAATTCGTCGCCGACGACCCCGAGGAGGTCACCATCGTCACCCTCTCGCCGCCGCGCGTTGAAGAGGTCGAGCCCGAGGTCGAGGAGGAGGCCGAGCTGGTCGGCGAGGGCGAGGGCGAGGCCGCCGAGGGCGAGGGCGAGGGCGGCGACTCGGGCGACTCCGAGGGCGAGTAACCGCTGTCGCTGTTCCGCCGCCGCGAGGGTGGCGAGCAGGGGGATCGCATCCTGATCGTCGGGCTCGGCAACCCCGGGCCGGAGTACGAGCGCACCCGCCACAACGTCGGCTTCGCGGTGGCGAGCGAGCTGGCGGAGCGCTGGCAGCTGCCGAAGCCGAAGCAGAAGTTCAACGGGGTCATCTCCGAAGGCAGGACCGGTCCCGGGGGGCCGCGAGTGGCGCTGCTGCAGCCGCGCACCTACATGAACGAATCCGGCACCTCGGCCGGGCCGGCGCGCGGCTCGCTGAAGGTGCCGCTCGACCGCGTCGTCGTCGTCCACGACGAGATCGACCTTCCCTTCGGCGAGATCCAGCCCAGGCTCGGCGGCGGGCTCGCCGGCCACAACGGCCTCAAGAGCCTCAAACGCGGGTTCGGCGACGCCGATTTCTGGCGGGTGCGGGTGGGGGTGGGGCGGCCGGACTCGACCGACCCCGAGATCGTCTCCGCCTACGTGCTCGGGCGATTCAGCGAGCCGAAGGCGGAGGTCGAGGGGCTGGTCGCCGCGGCCGCCGAGGAGACCGAGCGCCTGGTCGAACGAATAGCGTCCGAGCCATGAGCGCAGAGCTCACCAGCTACTCGGTCGACGAGCGGGGCGTCGCCCTGGTCCGCCTCGAGCGGCCGCAGGCGCGGAACGCGATCAGCACCCAGATGCTGCTGGAGCTGCTCGAGCACCTCGCCGTCGCCCGCGGCGACGAGGCGGTGCGGGTCCTGGTGATCAGCTCCGCCGATCACATGGGCCTCTCGGCGGGCGCCGACGTGCGCGAGCAGCTCGACGAGGAGGGCAAGGTCCGCCGCATGCAGCTCTTCGCCGACCTCTACGACCAGGTGGTCGACTTCCCGAAGCCGACGATCGCCGCCTGCCACGGCGACGTCGTCGGCGGCGGCGCCGAGGTCGCCGTCGCCTGCGACATGCGCCTCGGCGGCGCCAACTTGCGGATGCGCTTCCCTGGCGCTGCCCTCGGCGTCCCGGTCGGCCCGGCGCGCCTGGTCACCCTCTGCGGCCTTGCCGCCGCCAAGTACCTGCTGCTCAGCTCCCGCACCGTCGGCGCCGACGAGGCGCTGCGGCTCGGGCTCGTCAACCGGGTTGCGCCCGCCGCCGGCACCGAGGGGGCCGCCCTGGAGCTCGCCGCCGAGGTCGCCGCCCACCCGCCCGAGGCGGTCGCCCTGCTGAAGCGGATGCTGCACCAGTGGGACGACGTCGTCGGCCGCTCCGCCGCCGAGGGCCGCGGCCAGGTCGAGTGGCAGCGCACGGGGCCCGGCCTGCCGACCCCCGACTGATTAGGGCGTTCGGCTAGAGGTGGGCCTCCGTCCGCCTGCGGCTAATAGGGTCGCGCGCATGATCACTCGCCCGCGCGTCGCCCTGACGCTCCTCGCTGCCCTGTTCCTCCTCGCCTTCCCGGCCGTCGCCTCGGCCGTCGAATACGAAGTCGACAGCACCGCCGACGAACCAGCGCTCACCACGGCGGCATGCCTCACGGCGGGTGGCAATTGCACCTTGCGCGCAGCGATCGAAGTCGCCGACGCGACCACCGCGATCGCTGACGAAATCACCTTTGACGACTCGGTCTTCGAAGGAAAAGCCGGAGACACGATCGCCCCGGCCACGGTCCTGCCGCCACTCAGCTCGCCGGTTGAAGTCAAAGGCGGCACCTGCGAAACCGCTGCCGGGGTCGATGGCCCTTGCGTCGAAATCAACGGCCCCAGCGGCGAAGTCGGGCTCGAAGTCACCGCCGACGGGAGCTCGATCTCGGGGGTCTCGCTGACCGGCCTCTCCTTCGCGATCGTGATCGGCAGCTCGTCCTCCAACGTCACCATCCAGGGCAACTGGATCGGGGTCCAACTCGATGGGACCGCCGGCGACAACTCCAACTTCGGGATCTTCGTCGACCCCAACTCCGACGGAGCAACGATCGGCGGCACCGAAGCTGCCCAGCGCAACGTGATCGCCAACACCACCGGCACCGGCCTCGATCTCGAGGGCGCCAGCGAAGCGACGATCCAGGGCAACTACTTCGGGGTAGGCGTCGACGGCGAAACCGCCATGGCCAACGGCAAGAACATCGAGATCACCGATCGCAAAGGGTTCAGCCCAGCCGAAAACGTCGCCGCCGAAAACAACGAGGTGGGCGCCACGGTCGAAGGCGCAACGTTGACGAGCGCCGCCTGCGACGGCGGCTGCAATGTGATCTCGGGGGCGCTCGGGTCCGGCATCGACCTCAACGGCAGCGAACTCCAGTCCGAGCTCCCGGCCACCGGCCCGACCCTCGTCCACGGCAACTACGTCGGGCTCGACGCCACCGGAACCGAAACGATCGCGAACGCCGGGATTGGCATCTGGGCCGGCGGCGCCGACCACGTGACCGCGGGCGGCCCGGCCACGGGGGACGGGAACTTCGTCGTCGGCGGCAGCGAAGGCATCGTCAGCGAAAGCGGCGGCGAGGACTTCAAGGCGCTCGGCAACTGGATCGGGTTCGGCGCCGACGGGAGCGATCAGGCCGCGCCCACGGAAAAGGGGATCATCGCCATCGCCCTGAGCGTCAGCGAAGAGCCGGAAATCGAAAACAACGAAATCCGGATCGTCGGCGGGGTCGGGATCGAAACCCGATTCCTCACCGGGCGGATCATCGCCAACGTCGTCAAGGGCGGGAACAGGGGAATCGTCTCCGGTTTCGGTGACGGCGGGGGCCTGATCGCCAGCAATGAAGTCGATGCGTCGGAAGAATTCGGGATTCTCATCGCCAGCCCCAAAAACGACGTCCGCGACAACACCGTCACCAACTCGAACGGGCCCGGGATAGCCGTCAAGCCGCCAAACGGCGTGACGGCCACGATCGGCAACGTGATCGGCGGAAGCTCGACCGGAACCGAGAACGTGATCGACGGCAGCGCCGGCCCCGCGATTCAGATCGTCGAAGAAGCGGGAGAACCGGGAAGCTGGACGGAAATCACCCGTAACCGCGGCGCCGCGAACGGCGGCCTCTTCATCGACTTGGTCACGGGCGCGAACCAGGGGATCCTGCCGCCGGTCATCTCCTCGGCGACGCAGACGAAAGCGGGGGGCACCGCCGAGCCGAACGCGACGATCCGCCTGTTCCGCAAGGCCACGGCCGGAGCGGGCGAGGTAGAAGCGTTCGTTACCGAAACCGAAGCCGACGGGAGCGGGAATTGGACGGTCGCCTACAGCTCGATCCCGGCCGGGACGAACCTCGCGGCGACCCAGACGGTCATCGAAAGCGGGACCTCGGAGCTGGCGCTGACGTCGGCGGCCGCCGACCCGAGCGGCGGTGGCGGTGGCGGTGGCGGAAACAACGGTGGCGGTGGCGGCACCCCCGACACCACCGCCCCGACGGTGAAGATCACCAAGGCGCCGAAGGCGAAGTCGAAGAGCACTACCGCCAAGTTCAAGTTCAAGGCGAACGAGGCCGGCTCGACCTTCCAGTGCAAGCTCGACAAGGGCAAGTTCAAGGGCTGCCGCTCGCCGAAGACCTACAAGAAGCTGAAGCCCGGCAAGCACGTCTTCAAGGTCCGGGCGACCGACAAGGCGGGCAACGTCGGCAAGCCGGCGACGAAGAAGTTCAAGGTTCTGAAGTAGCGGCCCGACCGCCGGTCGCGGCTCCCTAGAATCGGCTCTTCCGCCCGGATCGCCAGATCCGGGCGTTCGTGCTGCCATGAGCCTGCGTCCACTTATCGACATCGCCCTCGAGAACGAGCGCGTCCACGCGCTCGCTGGGCGCGTGCGGGCGGCTGCCGCGGGCGGGGAGGGCGAGTCGGTGCGGGCCTCGGCGATGCTGCGACCGCTGCTGCTGGCGGCGCTGCTGGAGGACGATCGGGGCCTGGCCGAGCGGCCGGCGCTGATGGTCGCCCCCGACGACCGCTCGGCGCGCGACCTCGCCGCCGACCTGCGCGCCTACCTGGCGCCGCGCCGGGTCCGGCTCTACCCCTCGCGCGGCACCGGCTACGCCTCGCATGTGACGCCGCCACCGCACCTGGTCGGGCTGCGAATCGATGCCCTCGATGCGCTCGGCTCTGAGCCCGACGCGGTGGTCGTCGCTTCGGCGACCGCGCTGGCCGAGGCGGTCCCCGACGCCTCCCTGCGCCCGGCCGGGTTCGCGATCTCGCTCGGCGAGGAGATCCAGCTCGACGCCGTCGCCTCCGACCTCGTCGCCGCCGGCTACGAACGCGTCGAGCAGGTCGAGGAGCGCGGCCAGTTCGCCGTCCGCGGCGGCATCCTCGACGTCTACCCCGCGACCGAGGAGCGGGCGGTGCGAATCGAGCTGTTCGGCGACGAGGTCGAGTCGATGCGCTGGTTCTCGACCTTCACCCAGCGCTCGCTCGGCGAGGCCGAGCGGGTCGAGCTGGCGCCGGCCGCGGAGCTCGACGCCGAGCACCGGGAGCTGGCCGAGCTGGCGGCGATGGCCGCCGAGGAGGAAGGTGCCGAGTCGCCGAACCTGGCCGAAGCGCTGCCGCTGGAGCACTTCCGCGCCCCGCTGGAGTTCGTCCCCGAGGACGCCGCGGTGGTGCTGGTCGGCTCCGAGGAGATCGAGCCGGCGCTGCGCGACCACTGGGAGGACGCGACCACGGCGATGCACGCCGACGACGCCCAGCACCTCTACGTCGACGTCGCCGAGCCGCTCGCCGCCCGCGCGGCGCTCTCCCTGACCGCCGCCGGCGAGGACGACGAGGACGCCTTCCGCGCCGCCCGCGCCGAGTCCCCCGCCCGCAGCATCAAAGAGGCCGAGGGCGAGCTGGAGAAACTGGTCCGCTCCGGCTACCGCGCCGTCGTCGCCTTCGAGAGCCGCGGCGAGGCCGAGCGCGCCCGCTACGGCCTCGATCGGCTCGACGCCCGCCTGCTCGAAGGCGGGCGCGTCTCCCCGGACCCCGGCCTCTCCTTCGCCGAGGCGCGCCTTCGCGAGGGCTTCGTCAGCCCCGAGCTGAAACTCGCCGTCTATCCCTTTCGCCGCCTCGTCCATCGACGCCGCGCCGAGGAGCCCGCGCCGGGTGGCGGCCGCGGCCGCCTCGCCTTCAGCGAACTGCGGGTCGGCGACTACGTCGTCCACGAGGACCACGGCGTCGCCCGCTTCGCCGGCTTCGAGACCCGCGAGGTCGGCGGCGTCACCCGCGACTATCTCTACCTCGAATACAAAGGCGAGGACCGGGTCTTCGTCCCCACCGACCAGCTGGCGAAGCTCTCCCGCTACGTCGGCGCCGGCGGCGAACCGACGCTCTCGGCGCTGGGCGGCAAACGCTGGCAGAACCTCAAGGCGCGGGCGCGCAAAGCGGCCGGGGCCCTGGCCGGCGAGCTGCTCAACCTCTACGCCGAGCGCCGCGCCCGCAAGGGGCACTCCTTCCCGCCCGACGGCGAATGGCAGATCGCGATGGAGACCGCCTTTCCTTACCGCGAGACCGCCGACCAGATGGAAGCGATCGAGGCGGTCAAGGCCGACATGGAATCGGAGCGGCCGATGGACCGCCTGGTCTGCGGCGACGTCGGCTTCGGCAAGACCGAGGTGGCGCTGCGGGCCGCAGTTAAGGCCGCCTCCGACGGCGCCCAGGTGATGGTCCTGGTGCCGACCACGATCCTCGCCCAGCAGCACTACGGGACCTTCGTCGAGCGCCTGCGCGACTACCCGTTCACGATCGAGCACGTCTCGCGCTTCCGCTCCCCAGCCGAGCAGCGGGAAGCCGTCAAGCGCTTCTCCGAGGGGAAGGTCGACATCCTGATCGGCACGCACCGGCTGCTCTCGCGCGAC
>Ga0164302_10000617_pt1 | contig 10234 bp, 11 predicted proteins | sample Whisoiple_202_MG_FD_109714 | JGI IMG/M metagenome (GOLD analysis project Ga0164302, IMG submission 109714) | Soil microbial communities amended with pyrogenic organic matter from upstate New York, USA - Whitman soil sample_202_MG | ecosystem: Environmental > Terrestrial > Soil > Agricultural... | reverse complement strand
TCTAATCTCACTTTGGCATCAGGCCATTCAAAGCCAAGAGAAACTTCATTCATGGCTTCTCCTGTGCCTATACCAAGACCTATTCTTTTAGGGTAAAGTATATCAAGCGATGCAAATGCCTGAGCTATTACCGCTGGATTATAGCGATAAACTGCAGCAGTTACTCCTGTTACGAACTGTAATTTTTTGTTCTCTCGGCTGCAGCAGCTATCCAAACCCATGTAAAATTTCCATAGCCATTATCATGCCACCATGGATGAAAGTGATCACTAGTCATCGCAGTAGTGAACCCACATCTTTCTGCTTCCTTTGCAAATTCAAATAAATTAGCCATAGAGTATTGTTCTTGGGCAGCCCAGTAGCCAAGTGTGTTGTTACGTGTCATATTCTTGCCTCTTATCTAAATTCATAACTTACTATTTTGTTACCCGTCTTATCTATTTTAGATATATACTCATACGGAGGCTTTCTTATTGATGAAAACACTTTGTATCGTCAGTATACCATAAATTATTTAATAATTACATGGAGTATTATTATTATGTTCCTGTAATTAGTGACTTTAAGAGCTCTATTTTGATTATATTCCAGCAGTATTCTAAATTATAATGTCTCAAATTAGTAAAATGTCCCTACATAGAGCAAGAAAAAGTTGTACAAAAACTATGTGAGTCTTTGCTTTAGAAATGTCTATACAAAATCAGTCAAAGAATTATTCGAGGCTATTAGGTGAACATGAAATGAATGTCATGTTGGATAAAATGAGAGAATAGGCATGCAATCATCAAATAAAACTTGAGCAACTATTACAGAAACTAACATTCTTATTTTTCTGTATATTATTTGATGACTGAAAGTGCCATTTGTCATAATTATCCAATAGATAAATAATCACTAAACAATTGCTATTTATTTATTAATGTTGTTTAGACTCGTTATTTAGCCCTTGGTATTGTAAGTACCGGCAAAGAAAATACCTGGTTAACACACCTATCAAGAATCTGTCTTGAATTGTACACACATCGTAGATGAATTCATGATTCATTTTATAATATCATGTTGTAAACGCATCTGAAATTATAGACGTATCCTGACATTATTACTAACATATAATATTAGACTATAAACAAATATTACTGATTAGAAAAAACTACTTCTAAATAATGAGTTACTACAAAAATTAATTGTATATTTGATTATAGACAGTTACCTTCTGATTTTAAATGATATATAAATTCGTTCAGCCAGAACAAGTGGGTTTAATGTTTATAATCATGTAAAAATCGAATTATTAACTCATGATCTTGACGGCATAAGTACATATGATATCCTACTGGCTGGCACTATCAACAAACTATATGAAGGTAAAGAACAATAATACATTAATAAACTATGATTGTAATGTCTATTTGTTATGAGTGAGTAATTTCAGCTTTAATGTCCGTATGTTACTTGGAAGACTTATGAGCCTAAACTCACAAGTTTCTGTTCACATACAGACATTATAAAATAAACTTTATGATTTAATATTCTTTACTATAAATGTTAAAGTGTTTTTTTCTATACCTTGCGATGCAAATTGATTAAGTAGTTAAAATAGATTTAATTTATTTCCTTATAATGCTAATATATTCCTGGTAATTAACAGGAACTAAAATTAAGAATTTCTTAATTTGATACTCAGTCATATTATCGTACTATTTATGTATCCTAATTAACCAGATGTTTATGTTTATATTTATTCGAGCCAGCAGCCTTGCTCATATTCCCCAGTGAAAGAACCCGCAGTCCATTTTGCCATGCCGCTTCTTCTAGCTATATATCTTTGGCTGCTTCAGGATTTATTACTTCTTCCCTGGTTCCGTAATCTTTTCTGACATCTCTCTTTTTACAACAATTGGTTCATGTGTTTTTCTTTTGCAGGTGTCATTGGCTCTTTTTCTCTATATTCTTTTAACAGATCCTCTTTCCTTCCGACCTCTGTACCATCAGCACTTTTTTTATATTCTCTTTCTTGTTCGTCTGTAGTAGTGGTCATTATTTATCGTACGTACTACAAAAGATACAAATCCACACAATCCATTTTATTCAATGTGTATGGTTAGATAAGGCTTTTAATATTGAGTACTTTAATTGTCATAAAAAACCCAGATAAATAGCATACCACTAATATAACTAAAATTTGCAGCGTTTATCTTTCATATTATACATACAGTGATCATGGCCAGAAAAGATACTAGTTCAGATACGATAGAACAAGGTGATATTTTCTTTTTTTATCGGCCAAAAATAGACACTGAAGAGGTTCAAGATATAAAAGATGTGCAAAGATTTTACATGGTTACTTCATCTATGCATGAAAATGAACATCATAGAAAAGATATATATCGATTATTTTAGTTGGACAAAAACAATTACCCGAAATCGTTGAAGGAAAATCAACCTCAAAGGAACGAAACTGGGCATTAAATATATTGACAACCTCAAATGCAGAAGATATTCATAAAGAACTTTTGCCGGCTGAATACACAACTGAGACAAGAGGTAAACGTAGGCTAGCTGCTGCTACACCAGCTGGAGAAGGCAAGTACTCAATTGTTAAGCATGATGGTCATACTGAGCTAGCATATTTACTGGAGCTTCCTGAGGTACCCGGTCCCACGCAGAAGGAATTTGAGATAAAGAAGGAGGCTAGCTATATAATATCTGTAAAGAATCCAGAGATTAGCGTACCTGGTTTTGCCGCATTTTCTTCTGCTAAAAAACCAGAATATCCTAAGAGACTAATAGAAATGTTTGGAGATAGAAGATGGATAGATGTAGAAAACTCAGAATTACTTGATTACGAAAACACACAGTTATTGCTAATTGGAGCTCGCAAAAAAGATGTGGAAGAAGAACTTGGAATTGACATAGATGAACAAAACGAAACTGAAACAAGCGCAGATACATTTAAAGAACTGAAAGTAAGAAAGGAAGAGGTTCCTTTAAAACCTCTATTGAAGGGCAACTTTCCGAAAAAAGAAGAGATACCTATGGCACAAGAGGTAAAGCAGTTATCAAAAGATGAAGCTCCAGGAAGAGGAGGAAAGACTGGCGGCATGGTTGCCGCAAGTAAGGCACCATCTGCTGCTGCAATAGCTAAATTACTATCTGGAATAGTTTTTCCAAAAGATAAAGATAAGATTATAGAGTACGCAAAACAAAATAAGATAAAGTTAGATCGACCAGAACAAGTAATTGATACTTTAAAGGAGATACCTGATAGAACTTACCACAATACGGCAGAAGTGGAAAAGGCATTAGGAAGTATAAGATAGAATAAGGTAAGATAAGATAAGATAAAATGTGAACCAGTCCAATGGCTCAATTTACATGCAGTGTTTGTGGAGACGGATTTGAACAGAAATCTCGTTTACGAAGACATATGGATACTGCACATCCACCACAGGCTCCTTCTGCCGCAGATGTTGAAAAAGTATTAGCTGGCATTGCCTATCCAAAAGCAAAAGATGATTTGGTACAATATTCATCTCAAAAAGCATCAACTATTAGTAAAGATCTTTTTGATTTGATAAAATCGCTTCCCTTACGCACATATAGAGATTCTGCCGAAGTTGCTGTAGCGCTAGGTGAATTAAAGAGCGGGAAGAAGGTAAGAGAGGCAGAGCAAGCTGAAGCAATAAAGCAACCTAGTAAGCAAGGGGGAAGAGCTGCAGCCACATCTTCAGTATCAGCAGCTGCAATTGCAAAGCTTCTAGCAGGAATAGATTTTCCGAAGAGCAAAAGTAGTTTAAAAAGTTATGCAAAGAGGAATAAAGCCAAAATTAATTATAGCGATCCAAATGAAAATGAGATTCTAAACATACTAAATCGTCTGCCAGATAAAGAATATCGTAATATGGCAGATGTTGAAAAATCAGTTGGCAGCTCGATATAGTAATACCATATGAATGATAAAACTGATGAGAAGATAAGTAGCGGCAAAAACCAATAGGGAGACTTATCTCATAAATTCTCTATTTACTATAAGAATAAATAATTATTTTCTATTGCTTTTTGTCCTATCTTTCTACACTGAATGAAAATTTAATACCTGTTCTGTACTGAGTTACCAGTATTAGGATCTACTTGTGCAGTCTGATCTACTATATCTATTCCATGTATTCCACATATGGTCTTTACAGCCTCATTCACTGCGATTTGGGCAGATCTTCCCATCCCTTGTCAAAAGTTTCTACAATTTCTTCGATTTTGGCAATTGACATTCTGGTTAATTGGATTTCATCTTTAAAGTTTCAGATCGAATATTGTCAATATAGTCTAAAATAATAAATTAATTTAAAGATTGTACATGTACTCCTAATTCGCATACCAGATATTTTTATTGAATTCGATTATTATAACTCAACATTACAATAAAACGATGATTAATAATATTTACATAAATTGTAGATGATTACACGAGGTTCTGGGTTATAGTTACTTTTTTTTTGGTATGTATATTTTCCCTACTATTATATATTAGAAGAGTGAAAAATATGCATGGATATATCGAAAAGGGATTCTCATTCAGATCAAGAGTTAATGAAAATATATGATTTGAGAAATATCGCAGTCGTTGGAATGTCCAATAAAGAAGGAAAACCTGGGTACTTTGTACCTAAATACCTAATTGAACATGGATATAATGTGATTCCAGTAAATCCTACTTTAAAGGAAGTACTTGGAAAAACATCATATCCAGACATTGTCTCTATACCAACTGAAATAGACATCATTGATATATTTAGGAAATCTGAAGATGTACCTCCAGTCGTAGAGGGTGCTTTGAAGAAAAAAGGCGTGAAAATCATATGGATGCAAGAAGGTATATACAACGAAGATGCCGAAAAATTGGCTAAGGAAAATGGGTTAGACGTTTTATTTAATAGATGTATGATGGCAGAACATATGAGACTATTTAAATGAATAAATTATAGTGTAATATTTTTATAATAACAAACTGTGGCATCATCTTACCTCCAATACATAAACCTATCATATTACGATATTGTCAATAGTATCATTTAAAGTAGTTTGATTCATGTGATAGATATGTATTTCTGAATTTACAACTAATTCAACATTGTAACAAATAAATACCTTTCCACGGCAATTACACTTACATAATTTAAGGTAGTTTTAACATTAACTCAAGGTTAATGCTCAGATTATCACAGTTCTCCAAATAATTGGAGTTATTGCGAATGTAGTTCTTTGCCTTCATCAACTGTTGTAGTATCTCTATGTCTATCACCTATATGTCTATCCTGTATATACACCAGTCTATAAAATTGTCATCCCATCGAGGCATCATGCAGATACCCGCTGATAATGCAGAAGAAAGAAAATGTGACTACGTCTAGATCACGTCTGTCATTTCACACATAATCTAACACTTATTCTGATACCTAGAATCCAATGAATGCAGTCCTAGATAATATTCGTCTACTATCTCATTTGCATAATCAGATGAGGAGGAATTTCCATATTTATGATGAGTTAACATAGTTAAACCAGTTTTATTAACCATTGATGAAAAATCTATTGTAGCACGTAATAAGATGCCTTCTCTACCAGGCTTTGGAACGAAACCTATAAACCATCTATCAACATCACATTGTTATAGGGATAGAATTTATATTATTAAGGATGTCATTCTATCTTTAGTAGAATATGGACATCTTAATCAAACATCTTTGATTCGTTTCTGTGGTTTAAATCTAAAAAAGCACAGATCAATATTAGATGAGCTAGAATTAAATGCATTCATTAGCAGAAGTGAATCCTTAATAGGGCATAGAACTATTACAATTTATAAGCCAACACAAAAAGGAATCGTATTTTGCAATAAGATAATTGTTCCATATGAAAAAGTGTTTCCAAGGGATAAAAGGCAGCTCTCAGATTTATAAAGGGACCGTGGAATCAGGAGATGGTCAAGTCAGAGAGAACAAAAATAAAAGTCATAAGATTATCACTACGATCTCATAGGAACAACAAAGTATTGGTCACATTAGTAGGCCAGAGTATTCTGGTCTTCCAGAGAAGAAATCAGATATAGATTATAGTTATAAAAGATTAGTTTAGTGTAGATTATATTTAGTAACGCTATATACAGAGAATAGAGCCAATTAGCAACTTCAACGACTGATACTGTAAAATTATATTGATTATGTCTCGATACCATATTCTTCTGCGATTTTTCTATCTGCTTCTTCCCTCTCTCTTTGAAATTCTCTATACCCTTTAGTCCATTTTACTACTATTGAACGGCATTGCCTTATCCCTGCAATAATCATTGTAATAGAAATAACGATTAGCAGAACCAATAGTATACCAAGTACGACACCAAATTCATTCTCAATTTCAAGAACTGCGAAAAATGTCGGGTGTGATATTAAAAAGAGCGAAAGGCCTATTGCAAGCGGGGCAAGAATTAGTGCAGAAATAGAAATATAAAGTAACGTTCTTCTTATCTTTAGAATTTGGAATATAAAATCATCCATTGATGTGACGATATCTAATCTAGACTGTTCTGTTCTAGTTATAGCAGAGTTAGAAATAGAAACACTATCCTTATTATCGTGGTCATCTTGATCTTCAGCAGGATTCATCTATCTAAGTACAATAAATAAATAAGATTCATTATTTATTTGATGATTAACTTTGTTAACCTATTAAAATATGAGCATTAAGTAACAATGTGAATTTACATAGATTAGCATACTTTAAGACCGTATTAGTAATATTATCGATATGAGGAAAAAGAAAGGTAATGCGATACGGTATTTCACTGGTATTAATGCCGATTTTATTAATTCTGGACCGATCATGAAGGACATAATGATACATGAACATGACTTTACACATACGAATCTTATAGTAACGGCAAGTTGGATAATTCAGTGCATAACCTGCAAAATCTATTTCTGTAAATTATGCGGCATAGTATTAAATAATTTTCACGATTCTAAAAATCATGTATGTAGGGTCGGCTAGATACCACGATTTCTTCTCCGATGAATAGATATTATGTAATATCTTAGAATAATATTAATTAAGAGTCATATTATGACATCTTCGATACTTAACACTAGTATATTACCAAATTTGGATAAATAATTTAGAAATATTCCTTGGTTAGTTATATAAATATCGTCCTAACAAATGGGCACACAAATGCTTTCATCGCCGTTGAGACGCATCTATTCTGACTAACCTAGATTGCTCGTTTGATTTTTTTCTTTTCATCACTTTACAGAAAGAAAGAAATTTTCATCAAAGGATGATTTAAAGTATTGTTGAGATCGATTCCGTAAGTAACTAAATTTACCACTATATAAAGATCAGATTACAAGAATGGCAAGTATTTATAAGAAAATCTACATTCAGTTTGCTGATAAGATAGGTATGAAAGTCGTTACTATCACGAAGGAAATGATAGACAGGGTTAGCAAAAGAACTTGAGCCCAGGTTTTACTTTAATAGTCGGTACAGAATGCTGTTAAAGAACTTGGTAATCTGGGGGGCCAGAGGATTATTCTTGCAAATCTGCTGGGGAAGAGCAACGAGTACCGTGTAATTGTTAGCTTTGGTAAGTGATAAACTCATCAAATAAATGCTTCGGATGAACTTCTTGAGGTATCTCAAACTTACAAACCGATCAATCAGAGTAAAAATATTATACGAAAGAAGTTTATTACTTATTAACTGGAACTATTCTGTATATTGTTCCTTGTTTTTCGTCAAACGTTAATACATATAGGTAGCCATCATAAGGGCTTACCTTAAGATCTGTAATACCACCAAAGCCTTTTCCAAATATTATTTGATCAAAAGAATCAGAACTGTTTGCAACCCCATCTGCAAGTTGACCGGTCGGGAATAATAATCGTTTCCTTTGGGGATCTAGTTTGAAGTGATAAATATTTCCATTTTTCGCATCAGCAACAAACATATCGTTTTCATATAGATTTCCCATCTTGTTAGAATTAAGGAATGCAATCCCGGTCGGAACGACTTTCCGAAACCAAGTAAATTGGGGTGGATGATATTTTCCTTTCCCACCAAAACTTATCAAGTCATTTGGATGAAGAGATGCAACATGCTTCTTTTCAGTTTGATCTATATTAAATCCATGTAGCCATATGCCATCAATACGATTGTAGCCACTGTTAAATCCGGGGAAAACCAAATTGATTTCATCACCAAATGGCAAACCAATTTGTGTATCCCAGAGAATTCTTGTCATCGGATCGAAAGTAAGTCCAAAACTATTCCATATCCCGTAGGAATAGTAAAGATTTAAGGGAAATTTATTTCCTAAAATGCCAGGTAATATTGGCTGACCACTTTGAGTAACTCTGAGTATCCCGCTAGTTCCATCAGGTTCACTTCCATTTTGGATATTCTGTGCTTTAGTATTATGTCCATTAATTCCAACGTCACCTATAGTAACATATACATTATTATCCGGCCCGATAATCACCTTACCGCCATCACCGATAGCCCCTGGAGTTGCTGGAAGATCTAACAATAATTTTGGATTTACTAACTTATTACCGATCAATTCATATCTATATAGTCGGTTACCCAATGGCTGTTCTTCTTCGGCAATATCATCACTGGTGTGAATCTGGCCTTGAGTATAGTATAGGAAAACATTAGCTATAGAAGTAGTCTTATTATGTTGACTATTAGGATCTCTGGGGACTGTAGTGATCGAAGAATGAGGAGCAATCGCGATACCTAACATACCTCTATGACCATACGTGGCAACATCTACATTAAGTAAGGGTTGTTGCAGTTCGGTACCATCTACAATTCTTCTTACTATGCCTTCATCTTTCTCTGTGACTAAAATATCGTTAGGGCCTAAAAAGGCCATGCTGGTTGGATATTCTAATCCTCTGAAAACCACTTGTGTCTTTAGCTCGGGATTAAGTATTGTTGGTCCTTTAGGAAATGGGAGAGCAACTTCCGGATATTTTGATGCTATTGGTTTGGCAAAAGCACTATGATTAATTTGTAGTATAAAATGTAGAAATTTATTTGATGTAGATGTAGAAGTCAGAATAACTAAGATTGTAACCAAAATTATACTCGCTAAGCATAACGACAATAGCGGCATGAAATGTGGCATTATCAACTCATAGAATATACTAAGGAAGTTTCCTATATCTATTGAGTTGGCAATATGTATAGAAAGTATACCTTGGAGTGCCGCAACACCGTCTTCTCCACCGTTGATGCACTTGGTATTTTATAGCATTACTTAATAGGTTGGAAATAACTTGCGTGAATCCTTCTCTATCTATCCTCAACTATAATATCTTCCTTGTTATTGACATATATCTATATCCATACAATTGGCTGTTATAACATCCACTATAGAACGAGCTATAAGAATTGTATGTCATTATTGCGAATCAAAGTCTGAATAAGCCGACCTATCAAAACCTATAGATAGAATACACCTAGGAAGTGGACTTCTTGGTTGAGATATGGGAGAGTAGTAACTGTCTTATTATGAACATTAAGAATAATGAATTTTTTTATTGTCTCCCACAGTAGTCAGGTAAATGTACTATTATTAATGTCCAAATGTCCGGTTTTAATTGTACATTAAAGTAATACCTAAGATTACGTAGCAATAATAAAAACAGATGAAAAATGAAATCCCAGATCATGGGCAGATATGTTTGAGAGGAACAGTATGAGAGCTGGACTAAGTATATCTATGGTTAATAAGGATAAAGAAGGAGCTATTCATGCTATCACCGAGACGATAGAAGAAGTAGGTGAACCGTTGCGAAAATATATTTCATCTAAAGACAATTTCAATGAATTTCTAAATATATCTTATCCATCCGGCGACAAAGCTGATGCCGACAAAATTTTATTTGACGTCTTAATCGACTCAGAACGCATAGTAAGTATAAAGAATAACGATACTGAAGATATTAGCATTAGACTGAGATACACTTAAAGATTATGGAGCAATAGTAGTTAAAATTATTGATGGTAATATAACAAATGATATCGTCAAATCGTTTTCTAAGGACATACACTCATACAAATTAGCTTCAAAAAATAATATTCATTTAGCAATAATAATAGGCGAGGATGTGTCAGAAGATTCATATGTATTAGCTATGAAATTAGAACGAAATGGAATTAGATATTTTGT
>Ga0164302_10000615_pt1 | contig 10256 bp, 13 predicted proteins | sample Whisoiple_202_MG_FD_109714 | JGI IMG/M metagenome (GOLD analysis project Ga0164302, IMG submission 109714) | Soil microbial communities amended with pyrogenic organic matter from upstate New York, USA - Whitman soil sample_202_MG | ecosystem: Environmental > Terrestrial > Soil > Agricultural... | reverse complement strand
TTCTCCAGCCGCTCGCTTGGCGGCACTGGCTTTCTGGCGATATGGCAGTGGACCCAATTCATGGGATCGTCCGCGGTGAAAGGTAGTGAACCGGGGAGCATGTGGTACAACGTGGCGCCGAGCGCGTAGAGATCGCTGCGGGCGTCGATTGAGCGGTTCATGCGTCCGGTCTGCTCGGGTGCCATATAGGCGAGCGTGCCGGCAATGGTCTCGGGCGGCTCGGGCGCCTGCCGCTCGCGGAGCAGGCGCGAGGCGATGCCGAACCCGGTGAGCTTGACCTCTCCGGTCGAGCGGTTCACCAGGATATGCGCGGGCTTGAGGTCCTTGTGGACCAGGCCGCGCTGGTGCACCTTACCTAGAGCGGCGGCGATGCCGATGGCGAGGCGCAGGAAGCGTCCGAGCTCGAAGGGCGCGCCCAGCAGCCGGCCGCGCGGCTCGCCGCCCGGATCCTCAAGAACCAATATGGATCGGCCGCGGTCACGCCCCAGCTCCAGCGGCCGAAGCGCCCAGGCACCGTCCAACTCATCTTTCAAGCCATATTCGTGCGCAAGCCGGTCAAGAGCGGCCGGAGCCGGGTGCTCCGCGGCGAGCAGCACCGCCAGAACATCCCGCTCGCCATCGACCCGCCGGCAGAACACGCGGTCGCCGTCCTGCCATAAGACCTGGAAGCGGTTATGCCCGTCAGCGCTGAACCAAGAGGATAGATTCATCTGCGGGATCCGCCGTCAGGCCGGTGGCCACCATTGAGAATGGTACTCTCAGGGAGTGGTCAGAGAAAATCTGAATTAGGAGTTTGACATAGGAAGTTTACCACTCACGAGGCAACATGACCACCACGCCCCGCGCATCTGACCGAGCCGGGCGCCACATCCTGCGAGCACGCACGCGGCGTTCTGCCAGGCTTGGAGTAAGCGCGGGATGCGGCCTCGGCAATGGGGGGAGGCCACAGGATTGATCGTCTCGATGTCTCATTGACCGATGTACGATTCATCTGCTGGCCGTCGGCGCCGAGCTGGCCATCCGTATCGGTTCGCTCATCGATTTTTCGCGATTGAGATCGGATGCAGCCGGCGCCGTCTTCAGCACTAGGCGCTTTCACCTTCTCGATGCCCGCCCGCGCCTCGGCTGAACAGGCCATAATTGCTCGACTTCCGGCCGTCACCGTCGGTCGGGGCTGCCGTCAGCCCAAGTCGCAAGAGCTCGCGCACGGCGGCTGCGCGGGTCGGCATTCGATGCCGGAAGCGGAAGTCATCAAGCGCAGTCAGTTCCTCCGGCGAAAGCATGATTTGCAGTCGTTCACCGCGCATATCGGTCATGGGATCCGTCCCAGCAGGAAAATGAGTAATTGCCTAATTATTAGCAGGCCGCTTTGGTTCCGTTAAAAGCTCATCTTGTGCGAAATTAGTAAAATAATCCTGCAAAAACAATGCGTTACTCATTGCGCGTCGACGTGAGCCAGGCTACTTTGTGCGGGACAGGAGAGAGCCGATGGACAAGGAAACCAAACTTCCCCGCCCTCCCAAAGTGCCCCGGCAACCGAATCGGCCGAGCTATGAACGCGTGATCGAAAATCTGGAGAAGTGGGCCAACAGTCCCGGTCTGCAGCAGCCCAGGTAAGCGGCCTTCGCGAGACTTACAGCTTCGGCTCGTAGAGCTTCCATATGCCCGTCACATCGGGCGCAATCGATTTCTCGAGGGAAGGCCGCGCCTTGCACCTCGGCGCACGCGCAGCAAGGTGATAGCGTGTTGCGGGTGAGCCTGGTTGGCTTGCAAAAACCCTCCGCAAACTTGACACCAGCAGCGGTGCCAGGACCACACCGTGCGCAACAATCCCATCATCGTGCAAAAATACGGCGGCGCCTGTCTTGAAACACCGGCAAAAATCCGCGCGGTCGCGAGCAGTCTCGCCGATCTGCACAGCCGTGGTCATCGTGTCGTGGCAATCGTTTCAGCGATGGGCAAGACCACCGACGAACTGGTCAGGATGGCCTATCAAGTGAGCCCGCATCCCAATCGCCGTGAACTCGATATGCTGTTGACCACCGGTGAGCGCATCAGCATGTCCTTGATGAGCATGGCGCTGTCTGACCTGGGCGTGCCGGCGATCAGTTTTACCGGCAGTCAAGCCGGCGTGATGACCGACGAATCCCACTCCTCCGCGCGCATCCTGGATGTGCGGCCCGTTCGCGTGCACGAAGAGCTCGATCGCGGCCGCATCGTCGTTTTGGCAGGCTTTCAGGGCGTGAATCCGGTGACCAGGGAAATCACCACGCTGGGCCGGGGCGGCAGCGACACTACGGCGGTCGCGATGGCCGCCGCGCTAAAAGCGCAGTGTTGTGAAATTATCAAAGAGGTCGACGGAGTTTGCTCGGCCGATCCGCGCATCGTGGCGAATTCCAAATCCCTGCGACAGCTGGATTTTGCATCCCTGTCAGAAATGTGTTTTTGGGGCGCCAAGGTTTTGCATTTTCGCAGCGTGGAGCTGGCACAAAGCCAAAATGTGCCTTTAGTTATAAAGAAGTGGGGCGGCGCCGAACACAGCACGCAAGTATTGAAAGAGGTCATCGGAATGGAAAGCGGGAAAGTTCTGGCCGTCAACTCGATGGCTCGCATTGAGCATGTGGAGATCGATTCGGAGGATCTACCTCAGGGTTTTGAGAAATTCGCACGGCATCTCAAACAAAACGGCTTATCCTGGCCACAACTGCTCGCCTCAGCTTTCACTGCGGGAAAAACCCGCATCATGTTGAGTTCCGATTCGGAGTCGCTCGATACTTTGCTGCGCACGTTGGAAAGCAGCAGGGACCTGCGCAAGCAGCGCGAGACTCTGAGTTCGGTGAGCCTCACTTGCTTCGGAGGCGTTTCTTCAGATTTGCCGTTCAAGGCGATTGAGATTCTGAAGCACCACGGTATTGTCGCCGACAAGTATGTTTTGTCACCGCATTCGGTAAATTTGTTTGTTCCTGTCGACAGCCGCGAGGCCGCGGTTCAGGTTTTGCATTCGCTGATCTAGCAATATTTGCCGATCAAGCTAACGAGTTCGGACCGGCTGGGATTACAGTGTTTCGGTTATCTTGGTGAGGTTCGGCGGATTGTCCGGATCAAAACCGCGATCCCGCGCAGCCTGCTCAATGGTCGCATAGGCTGGCAACAACATCGTAATCGCGTCGCAGATCGGGTCGTCATTTCCTATCCACGGAAGTGTTCCACTTCGATCACCTACGGAAAAGACATTCAGCTTCCTGATACGGAGATCGGCAATCAGGGAATCGACCATCTCGGATGATCCGTCGTTCTGCCTCAGCACGAGAAGCGGAGTTTCGGTGCTGGCAGATGCAAGTGGACCGTGCCGTACCTCTGCCGCGCTATAGCCTAGCGTCGGTAGCCGCATCGTTTCGGCAACTTTGAGCGCGATCTCGCGCGCCGGTCCCAGCCCAAATCCCCGCCCAATGACGAACGCGGCGCGCGCTGCTGCGAAGCTGCCGCTCCATGCCGACCAATCGCAGGCAAGCGCCTGGCTGAACCTTTGCGGAAGCTGCTTGATCTTTTCGCCCAAAGCACCATCGGAGGTCAACGATGCGACAAGTTGCGCACCAATGACCATCGACAGCACGACGGATTTTGTAGCTGCGACTGCTTGCTCCAGACCGGCGCCGACAGGCAGGGTCAATTCGCAAGCCAGGGCGACCGGAGATGTCACATCGTTTACAATCGCAATTGTCAGGGCTCCGCTTTTTCTGGCCGACTGCGCTCCCATGACAAGATCGGGACTGCGACCGGATTGCGATACGACAATGAAAACGGCGTCCCGCATGTCGATTGATTGTCTGTAGGTTGTCACGACCGAGGGAGCGGACGTCGAGACGAGCAACCCCGCTCGAGTTTCGAACAAGTAGCGGAGAAACGTTCCTGCATTTCCGGAACTGCCACGGCCTGAAATCACAACGACGCGCGGGTTTGCCTTGCGGATGCGGTCTGCGACGGTTGCCACCAAGTCATGTTGTGCCAGAAGGCGCTCGGTTGTAAGCGGGATCTCCTGAATTTCACGAGCCATGGCCGTCTGGGTTCGGTCATGTCCGATCATGGGCCAACTCGTTGATAACGGATCTCAGATTGCCGTCGTGTTTAAGCAACGCCGCGATTGCTTCGGTTTGCTCCCACCCCAGGCCGAGAAGCACGGCAACCTTGACGTCACCCTCCGCGCGCTGAACAAATTCGGCAGCATCATTTTCGGCGCATCCCACGATCTGGCTAACGATGACTTCTGCTCGGTGAAGAAGTTTTGCATTGCTGGCACGCATGCTTACCATGAGGCCGCGATAGACGCGGCCCAGCTTGACCATAACGGCCGTTGAAAAAATATTGAGCACGATTTTTTGTGCCGTTCCCGCCTGCATCCGCGTTGAGCCTGCGAGCACCTCGGTGCCGGTCTCTATCAAAATGCGATGGCGCGCCAATTCAAAAAGGGGCGCGCCCCGGTTGTTGGCCACAGCAATACAGACGGCACCCCTCGCTGCTGCGGCGCGCAGGGCTCCGATCGTGAACGGTGTCGTACCGCTCGCCGCGACAGCTATGACAACGTCGTGTTCATTGACTTCCGACTCGGCGATAGCTTCAGCCGCTTTTTCCTCGTCGTCTTCGGCTCCCTCAACGCTCTGTAGTACCGCCTGCATTCCTCCAGCCATCACGAAAACGATACGATCGCTTGGCCAATCGTATGTCGGGCGAAGCTCGGCGCCATCCTGAACAGCGATGCGACCCGAAGTGCCGGCGCCGACGTAAACCAGGCGACCGCCGCGCTTAAGGGCCGCCACCGCGTCGTCGACCGCGGCATTTATCGCGGGCAGAGCCGGTCTTACGGCTGCACAAGCGGCGAGCTGTCCGTCATACATGGCCGCGATCATGTCGCTGGTGGACCATGAATCCAGATCGACGAACCGCGGACTTATGTGCTCCGTCAGCATAGCTGCGTACCTTTGCTTTGCCGCCGCGGCTTGGTTAAGGCGGATTCTTCGCGGCGGGCCAGAAGCAGGGCCCCGGCTACCGCATCACCTTCAGGCGGAGACAGAAAGTGCAGGAAGTCAGGTGAAAGCCACCGAACCAGATGCGGTGCCAGACCCCCGAGCAGCGAAATGCGCGGCGCACCGAATTCCACCAGCGAACGAATGAGCACGCCGACATGCCGGGCGCTTTCGGCTACAATTTCTTCAGCGAACGGGTCACCGGCCTCGGCATAGCCTAATACAATTGGAGCCAGGCTTGCATACTCCGTTGCGGTCGCCTGTTCGGCCCATGCGACCAGAGCAGGTGCATCAGGCCCAAGCCGCCGCATCACTTCGAGCAGAAAAGATGTCGTTGTAACCCTGCCATCGTGGGCCCGGAGGGTAAGCCGCACCGCCTGCAATCCGAGTTCGGCGCCACTGCCCTCATCGGAGATCGGAAAACCGTATCCTCCGATACGGAGTTCGCGGCCCTTCACCCGAGCGAAGCCAACGCTGCCGGTGCCCAGAACGACGATGGCTCCGTCCTGGCCACCATGCGCCCCCAGGCAAGCAATATTCGCGTCGCTCGCATAAATGAGCCTTCGAAACGGATGCGAGCAATCGAGAAGCGCTTCACGAGCCCCCTTGCGATCAATTCCGGCCAGTCCCACGCCCGCACTCGCCTGGGCAAGGGCGGTCAGTGGCAGGCCGGCATCAATTGCAGCCGCTTCGCTCGCCGCGCGCACCGCCTGGATCGATCGATCTGCGCCGAGACGCGTTGCAGCCGGTCCAGCGGCACCCTGACCCAGAAGACGACCCTTCGCGTCTTCGATGCGGGCTCGGCAACTAGTCCCCCCGCCGTCGACACCAACATAGAACTGAGCCCGGTCCGATGAATAATCTTTGCTCATCTACTTGCTCTAGAACAATGGTCATGGTCTGCGCAAAGGGGCTGGTTGCACCTTCGGAACGCTTGTTAACTCCCCGAGTTCCGCTGGTGTACCGAGCGCCGCGAGAATGCATACTGCGGTTCGGTGAGCGGATGATCGGGCCTGCAAATGGGCCGGTGAGGAAGCGAGACAATGGGTCCGGAATCAGACAGATATGCCCGAACAGGCCCGTCGGCAATCTCGGCCGATCGCATTTTCGATGGACAACGTTGGCACGATAATGCCCTGATCGTGATCGATCGTGGAATGGTTCAGTGCATCGCGCCGCGTCGTCAGAGTGCGGGCGAGTGGCCAATCGATGTTATGCCGCCGGGGACGCTGCTTGCGCCCGGCTTCATCGACCTGCAGGTCAACGGTGGCGGCGGGGTCCTTCTCAACGATGACCCAACGCTGGACGCGATGCGCGCGATTGCTTGGGCGCATCGAAAGTACGGCACCACCAGCTGTTTACCTACCTTGATAAGCGACACCCGCGCGAAGGCGACGGCGGCAATTGCTGCCGCAAAATTACTGGACGAGTCCGCTAGAATCCTGGGCCTTCATCTGGAAGGACCGTTTATCAGTCCCTCGCGGCCGGGGATTCATCGGAGCGACCGCATACTGACCGCGACAAGAGAGGATCTGGATTGGCTTGAGGAGCTCTCCGCAGTCGGATCGTCCATGGTGACGCTGGCACCAGAATGCGTACCTGCGGGATTCGTGAAGACCCTCGCTGCCAGCGGAATTCGGGTCTCGGTTGGTCACAGCGAGGCAACTCCCGATACCTTGATTAGGGCGATCGACGACGGGCTCAGCGGAGTTACGCACCTCTTCAATGCCATGCCCGCCATGAGCGCCCGGGAGCCTGGTATCGTCGGCGTGGCGCTCACTGACGAACGTCTCACGGTGGGCATCATTGTCGATGGTATCCATGTCGATCCGCTTGTTGTGCGAGCCGCCTTTGCCGCAAAAGGTCGGAGCAACATTGCTCTCGTCAGCGATGCGATGCCCACCGTCGGCACGGAGCAAGACCATTTCGAACTCATGGGGAGGCGGATCCAGCTGCGGAACGGGCGACTGGTCTCCGAAAGCGGAACGCTGGCCGGCGCCCATCTCGACCTGGCATCTGCCGTCAAAAATGCAGTCACGCTCGCGGGGATTTCCCTCGATGATGCGCTGCGCGCCGCATCACTCGTTCCGGCACGATTTTTGGGAATCGAGCAGCATCGCGGTACGCTGAGTGCCGGCGCTCGCGCAGACATCGTCGCATTAACAGGGAATCTCGATGTCCTTGCGACCTGGATAGCCGGCAAGCGACCAGAATGAGTCTTTTCGTCGCGCCGCCTGAAGCCTGCCTCTCGCTTACAATTCCGATCATCAGAACTCCATCAGGTTCTTGGCGGCTCCCACAGCACTGAAGGCGAGCGGAACCTAAGGGTCTGTGGCGGATTATTGGACACCGGAAGGAGCCCCCATGAAGATGCAATCCCTCGCTTTAGCTATTGTCCTGACCATGAGTTCATCGTTCGCACTTGCGCAAAGCAGCGGTATGGGCGTTTCAATCCTGCCGCCCGGCGCACAAACCAAGCCCAAGGCTGAAGAGCCAAAAACCACCGGCAGCGCTACCGGCGGGGATAATCCAACCAACGCGGCGGATGACAACCGGGTTAAAAAAACAACAGGTAACCCGGACATCCACGGCGGCCCCCAGAAATAAGAAAGCCCCGCATTTGCGCGGGGCCAAATCGAGGTGAACGGTCGCATTCGCCGGCCACGAACGGTTCGCGCGAATGCGCGCCCGATGAGGGGCTCCGCGAAGCAGTCCATCCCGCCGTACGGGAAGAATGGATTGCTTCCGCCTTTCATGAGCTACGGCGGACAGGTCGTCGCTCGCGCTCCTCGCATGACGGCAGCCAGCAAGAAAGGCCCTCGGAAAATCACGAGGGCCTTTCTGTCACCTGGATTTCCTGTCACTTCGATTTTCGCGATTGAGATCTGATGCGCTCCAGCAGTTGCAAAAACTCGGCCGTTTCTTCCGCAATCGTTTTGGGCGGTGGTTTGGGTGGGAAGGGTATCACTTCAGACATCGGTAGAACCTCCCTTGATGCAAGCCCGCGCGGCGGGTCGTTCTCCCGTGTAATTGGCGCATTTCTGCGGCCAAATGTTCATCAAAAAGGGCCGCGGCAGGATGCCACGGCCCTCTCCTCCGGAAGGGTCTGTCGTTAGTTGGTGCAGACCTTCATGGTCTTCATGCCGGTTTCCGCCTCGGTCCTGGTCTTGAAAGTGCCGTTGTCGACGACCGTCGTGGTCGTGGTCGTCGGCTTGGTGTCGACTATGGTGCATTTCTTGGTGCTGCTGTCGCGCACGACATAGAATTCGGCGGCGACGGCACTCTGGGCGATCGCGGATGCGGCAAGCGCCAGCGCACCAATCATCAGAATTTTCTTCAAGGTGTCCTCCTCCAGTTTCCTGCGATGCTGAAGCCAAACGCGGGCAGAAATCAAAAGTTCCAGCTTTTTCCCTGTTGCTTCCGTTGGCAAAAAGAAGCCGCTCATGCAGCGGCCGCTTTCGCAATGCCATGTCGAACAGCGTCAGTCGATTTCCTCGATGATGCGGCGTTCGCCGGGCTCGACGAAAGCAGGCGATCAGTCGGGTTCGCCGAACTCTTCGAGTCGCTTGAGAAGCTTGAGGGCCTCGACGACCACCAGTTCCGGATCGCTCGCGCCGGCATCGCAGCACTTTTTGATAAACCGGTCGAGCAATGCGCGCTTCTCGTCCTGCTCGTCGACGCTGGGGTTCATCAGCCGGTAGACCCGCCACGTCCGTTCGAAAGCGAGGTCCGCGATATCGTGACGGGCCATCCTTCCGTCCTTCGGTTGAAAAAACGAGGCTGCGAGGCGCGGTTTGAGCACGAGGTTGCCACTTTTTCCCGCACCGTGTCATGGAAAATCGCCTAGCGTTTTGCGCGTGCCGCTCCTTCGCCGAAGGAATGATCTGCTTCGACAGGAACCATTGCCGCTGCGTCCCGTTCTGATTTGCACGTGTGGGGCGGTACAGGATTGGTCGTGGTTCATGCCCGTTGGTCGATACTTCGCATTCACCGGCAGCGTGCTGCTGGCGCTGCTTTTCTTGATCGACTGGTACTTGCCGCCATCCGCTGTCGAACCAGCCGGTGCCGGCGTCGATCGCTCGATCATCCGCATCCAGTCCAGCCACAAATGGCCCAGCGCCGTTGTGTTCGATACCAATCAGCCGACGATCGTCCCGCCGGCAACTGTCGTCACGGCGGAGGCTCCCATTGCAAGGCCGTCGCGGGACGCCTTTGCGCTCGTGCCACAACCCGCCCTTGCAACCGCTGCCGCCGTACCGCCCCCCGCGCCCAAACACGTCACGCGCCGGGTCAGGGTCGCGCGAGCGCCTGCTGCACGGGTCGACAACTACGAAACGATCGACTTTCGCAACCCGTTTCCGCCAAGCTGGTAACCGCAAGCGGGTTAAAGTGGCAATGCACCTGCCAACTTTGCCAACGAGTGCCGAAATAAGTTTCGCCGATGGAACAATTCAATGAACGGGAGATTGTGTCAATCAGTCGCATCAAGCGATCTGGAGGAAACCATGAAACGCATATTGCTCATTACCGTCGCGGCTGTCGCGGCGGTTCTCGCCATCACAACCTCCGCCTCCGCGCGGCTCGGCATCGCGCCGCTAGCGGTTCAGGATGATGCGGTGATCCAGGTGAGGGGACATGGGCACGGCCGCGGACACATGCACCGTGGCGGACGCGGCCATCATTACGGCTGGGGCCGAGGCCGGGGACACCATTACGGCTGGCGGCATCACCGCCATTACTAGAGCGCGATGACTTCTCTTCGAATCGTCATCCCGCTCTATCTTTTTGTTTGAGCATGATCTTTTCGGAAAAACCGGTACCCACTTTTCCGGATCATGTTGTAGAGGCACTCACTGACTGGTGAGGAACTGGCCGTGCCATCGAGTCACGGCCAGTTCAATCGTTAGCCGAGACCCACCTCGACCGCGATGCGGATCAGGTCGGAATGGTTTTTTGCGCCAAGCCTCTGCCTCAGCAGCGACGTCGTGTTGGCGACCGTCTTGTAGGAAATGCCGAGGGCATGGGCGACTTCGACGATCTTGTCGCCGCGGCCGAGCAGCCGCAGGATTTCCAGTTCGCGCGCCGTCATTTGCGACGCCGGATTGGCCTTGATCGAGGCACCCGAAAACGTCACCGCCTCCGCCAGTTGCGGTGAAATGAAATTGTCTCCCGCCGCCACCTTGCGGACGGCCTTCACCAGCATCCGGGGATCGTCGCCCTTCGAGACGTAGCCCT
>Ga0164302_10000614_pt1 | contig 10265 bp, 10 predicted proteins | sample Whisoiple_202_MG_FD_109714 | JGI IMG/M metagenome (GOLD analysis project Ga0164302, IMG submission 109714) | Soil microbial communities amended with pyrogenic organic matter from upstate New York, USA - Whitman soil sample_202_MG | ecosystem: Environmental > Terrestrial > Soil > Agricultural... | reverse complement strand
TAGGTGAGCCCGTAGGAGGAGGAGTCGACCCAGGAGAGGTTGCGCGGCTTCGGCAGCAGCTGCTGGGCCTGGACCTTGGTGAACTGGGCGAAGGAGCCCCAGGTGGTCTCGTAGCCCCAGATGCGCTGGCTCGGGGCCGCCATCGGGTCGAGCCCGTGGACCTCGACGTCCTCGTAGGAGGCCTGATTGCAGTGGATCACGACCTCGTCGCCGACCTTCCAGCGGGTGACGCCCTCGCCGACTTTCCAGACGACTCCGGAGGCGTCGGAGCCGCCGATGTGGTGGCCGAACTCGGGGTGGTCGCCGTAGCCGAAGACCGAGACCGGTTTGCCGAGCGAGGCCCAGACGTTGTTGAAGTTGACGCCGGCCGCCATCACCCGGACGATCACCTCGAAGGCGCCGGGCTCGGGAACCTCGATCTGCTCCAGCTGGAACGCGTCTTTGGGCTCGCCCTCGCGCTCCTGGCGAATCACCCACGCCGCCATCGTTTCCGGCAGCGTGCCGGGCTCCACGTCCAAGTTCGCTACTGCACTCGTGTCAACGGCCAAGACTCGGCTCCTCCGCAGGTCGTCTTACTTAGGGGAGCGAATCCTAGTTAAGCGCTGCCAACGCCGTAGCTAGGCGGCTTCGGCCTCGGGGAGGTCTCGATCCGCCTCGCGAAGCTCCGGGGCCGTGATCTCGCGCACCGTGGCCTCGACCGGCTGCGGCGCCTCGATCTCCTTGCCCGGCGCCACGCCGAGGGCCTCGACCTTGCGCAGCTGCGGCAGCAGCCGGCCTTCCATCGAGCCGACGGCGGTGTCGTAGGCGCCGGTCGCGGTGCGCAGCCCTTTGCCGACCTTCTCGAAGTCGCCGAGGAATTTGCCGAACCGGGCGTGCAGGGTTTTCGCCGCCTCGGCGATCTCCGCCGCCTCGGCGACCATCCGCTCCTGCCGCCAGCCGAGCTCCATCGTCCGCAGCAGCCCGATCAGCGAGGTGGGGCTGACCAGCAGGACGTTGCGCTCCAGGGCGTAGTCGAAGAGCCCTGGGTCGGCGGCGAAAGCGGCGTGCAGTGCCGGCTCGTTGGGTATGAAGCAGATCACCAGATCCGGCGTCTCGCCTGGGTTGAACTGGCCCTGGTAGTCCTTCGAGCTGAGTGCGCGGACGTGCTCGCGCGCCTGTTTCGCGTGGCGCTCGAGGTGGACCCGGCGCTCCGATTCGACCTCGGACTCCTGGGCGTCGAGGAAGGCGTCCAGCGGGACCTTCGAGTCGGCGACGAAGCTGCGGCCCTCCGGCAGCAGGAAGCGGGCGTCGGGGCGGAGGCGTCCCTCTTCGGTGCGCAGCGTCTGCTGCAGCTCGAAGTCGACGTGCTCGGTCATCCCGGCGATCTCGACGCAGCGCCGCAGCTGCAGCTCGCCCCACTGGCCGCGGGTCTGCGGCTGGCGTAGGGCCTGCTTCAGGCCGGCGGTCTCGCTGTTGAGGTTGCCGATCGTCTGGCCCATCTGTTCGAGCAGCGCCCGGGTCTGGACGTCGGTCTCGCCGCGGGCCTGCACCTGCTTCTCGATCCGTTCCTGGCCCTGCGCAATCCGCTCGGCCAGGGCTTTGATCTCCGCCTGGCGCTTGTCGAGTGCCTCCTTGGCCGCCTCGGTGTCGCGCCGGCGCTCGGTCTCTCCCACCTTGAGCAGGTCGGAGAGGGCGCGCGAGGTCGCTTCCTGAGCGGCCTCCTGAATCGCGGGGGCGAGGTCCGGCTGCTCGGCGGCCTCCGGCTGGCGGGAGATCAGGACGTAGATGAGGCCGGCGGCGAGAACGGCGACGGCGATGGCGAGAACGAAGGTCATGAAGCGATGCTGACAAGCCCCTCAGACGCCACGCGGATTCTGAAATGCCGCTTGCAGCGGCTTCGCAAATCGACTCTCGCGGTGGTTACGGCAGCAGGACGTCGTTCTGCGAGGAAGCGCGGTAGGGGCCGACCTTCAGGTGGCCCGGGCGGGCGCCCGGCATGCCGGCGACCGTGACCGTGTAGGAGCCGGCCGGGAGGCTGACCTGAAAGGTGCCGGGGCTGCGGGCGAAGACCGTCTCCGATTCCGCATCCTTGGTGCCGCGGATCATCACTTTCGTGTCCTTCGGAGTCTGGTTGGCGGCGACGAAGACGACGTCGAGCGGCGCCTTGGTCTTGATCGGCGGCTCGGGGTGATCCTGGTTCTGCGGGATCTCCTGGAATTTTTCGGCTTCGAAGCCGATCTTCGTCGGCTGGACGAGCACCTGGTCGCGGTTGATCGAGACGCTGACCCGGGTCGAGCCCGAGGGGCGCTGCTCGTTGGCGTGGCGCGATTCGCCGCAGCCCACAGCCAGCAGGCCGACGACGCCGGTCAGGCACGCGATCGCGGCGGCTCTCCTTCTCCCGGGGCCCATCGAGGCTGAATCTAACCGAAGGGGAGGGCGACAACTTCCGCCGTAACGCCATCTTCACCTACGGCGAGGGTCGCGCCCGGCTCCGCCTCGCGGCGGAGGATGGCCAGCCCGACCGGCCCGCGGGCGGGGGAGACGGCGGCGCTGCCGACCGTCCCGACCTCCTTCTCGCCCAGCAGCAGGGGCTGGTCGGGCTCGGCCGGAGCACTGAAGCGCAGCCCTCGCAGGTGGCGGTTGGGCTTGCCCTTGTAGTGGAGGCGGGCGACCGTCTCCTGGCCGATGTAGCAGCCCTTGGTGAAGCTGACCGCCTGCTCGACGATGCCGGCCTCGGCGGGCATCGTCGCGGTCCCCATCTCGGCGCCGAAGCGGGGCCGACCGGCCTCGATGCGGACGATCTCCGCCGCCTCGGCCGAGACCTCGACCGCGCCGGCGGCGAGCAGGGCGTCGCGGACCCGCTCGCGCTCGGCGGCGGGGACGATCAGGTCGACGCCGGCGTCGGTGCGGAGGGAGATGGCGTCGTTTGCGCGCGCAATCTCCGTGGCCCGCGGACCGATCAGGGAGAGGAGGGCGTACTCGGCGCTCGCGTCAACGACCTCGACCTCGCGGCCGATCTTGTACATCTGCAGGTGCCGGCTCGTGGCCGCCATCCCCTCCGGCTCGAGATCGAGCCAGAGGTCCGGTCCCTCTCCCGGTCGCAGCACCCGCATGTCGGCCTGCATGTGCCCCTTGCGGTCGAGCAGCGCGGCGTAGACCCACCTGCCCGGCTCGATCGCCTCGGTGTCGTTGGTCAGCTGGCCCTGCAGGTACTCCGCCGCGTCGGGACCGCTGACGATCAGCAACCCGCGCTCCGGTCGCTCGACCAAGCCGCATTCCTCCCGCAGCTGCCGGTACTGGGCATCGATCTCGACGGTGACAGTCACTCTGGGCAGTGTAGAAAGGCTGCTCCGCCGTTCCGTTTTTAGATCTGTCTAAACTATTTCGACGTGTCTAACTCGCAGGCGATAGAGGACTACGCGAAGACGATCTACGCGATCTCCCAGGAGCGCGACGGGCTCGTCCTCAACGGCGAGGTCGCCGAACGCCTCGACGTCACCCCGGCGACCGCGACCTCGATGCTGAAGCGGCTGGCGGACCTCGGCCTGGTCGACTACATGCCTTACCGCGGCGTCAGCCTGACGCCGGCGGGGGAGAAGGTCGCCCTCGAGGTGATCCGCCACCACCGGCTGATCGAGGCCTACTTGTCCGAGGCGCTCGGGATGCCCGACGACCGCGTCCACGAGGAGGCCGAGATCCTCGAGCACTACATCTCCGAGGAGCTCGAGCAGCTGATCGCCGCCAAGCTTGGCGAACCGCGCCACGACCCGCACGGCACCCCGATCCCCGGTCCCGATCTGGTGCCGCCGACCTGGGGGGCGCGGTGAGCGCGCCGCCCCCGGGGCAGGGCCTGATCGAGGAGGTCGACCGCCACGAGGTCGGCGTCGAGGACGTCCTCCCCGGCGAGGCCGCGGTCGCCCGCGCCGCCCGCCACTCGCTCGATGGTCACAGCCGCGGCTTCCGGCGCTTCTGGCCCTTCCTCGGCCCCGCTTTCGTCGCCGCTGTCGCCTACATCGACCCCGGCAACTTCGCCACCAACATCTCCGGCGGGGCCAAGTTCGGCTACCTGCTGCTCTGGGTCGTCCTCTCCGCGAACCTGATCGCGATGCTGGTCCAGACCCAGTCGGCGAAGCTGGGGATCGCGACCGGCAAGAACCTCGCCGAGCTCTGCCGCGAGCGCTACTCGCGCCGCACCTCGATAGGGCTCTGGCTGCAGGCGGAGGTGGTCGCAATGGCCTGCGACATCGCCGAGGTGGTCGGCGCCGCCCTCGGGCTCAACCTCCTTTTCGGGATCCCGCTCTTCCCGGCTGGGCTGATCGCCGGCGCTGGCGCCTTTGCCCTCCTCACCCTGCAGCAGCGCGGCTTCCGGCGCCTGGAGGCCGGGATCACCGTCCTCGTCGGGATCGTCGTCGCCTCCTTCGCCTTCGAGCTCCTCGACTCCAGCCCGGACGGCGGCGAAGTCGCCAAGCACCTGGTCGTGCCCGGCTTCGCCGGCTCGGAGAGCCTGCTGCTTGCCACCGGAATCATCGGCGCGACGGTGATGCCCCACGTCATCTACCTGCACTCGGCGCTGACCCAGAAGCGGATCGTCGGCCGCAACTCGGCCGAGCGCAAGAAGATCCTCAGCTTCGAGAAAGTCGACGTCGTCATCGCCCTCTCGCTGGCGGGGCTGGTCAACCTCTCGATGATGATCGTCGCCGCCGCGCTCTTCCACGGCAGCGGCCTGACCGGCGTCGACACGATCGACGGCGCCTACGACGCCTTCAAGCAGCTCGCCTCCGACCGGGCGGCGACGATTTTCGGCATCGCCCTGCTCGCCTCCGGCTTCGCCTCCTCCTCGGTCGGGACGATGGCCGGGCAGGTCGTGATGCAGGGCTTCATCCGTCGCCGCATTCCCCTCTTCATCCGCCGCGCCCTGACCCTGGCGCCGGCGCTGGTGGTGTTGGCGATCGGGCTCGACCCGACCGACGCCCTGGTCGGCAGCCAGGTCGTCCTCTCCTTCGGCATCCCCTTCGCGCTGGTGCCGCTGCTGCTGATCGCCGCCGACAAGAAGGTGATGGGGGACCTGGCGAACCCGCGCTGGCTGAGCGCGCTGGCCGGCTTCTTCGCCTCCCTGATCATCGCCCTCAACGTCTTCCTGCTCTACCAGGTCTTCTTCGGCTGAATCGATTGGTGGGAGGGAGGCGAGTCGACGTGCCTCAGATCCTGTGGCTCCTTTCGGACCTCCATCGACCGAAAGGAACCACGGACTTCCAGCTGGCACTTCCCGGTTGCTGGGGCTGGGATGGTGGGGCGTGTCGGTGGGGGTCGATCGGTACTCAGCATGGAGCCGAGCCGGAAAGCTTCGATGCGTCAGCGGATAGGCGCATCTCTCGGCGGAGGTGCTCCGAGCGACCCCCACCGACACGCCCCCATAGCTAGTCTTCGCCTCGTGCCTCTGGCCACCGACTTCCAGCAGATCCTCGCCGCCCTGCCGCCCGACTGGACCGACCTCGAGGTCGACCTGCGGATTGAGGACGAGGCGCATTACGTCGACAGCGCGGTCGCGCTGAGCCAGGTCAACGCGCAGGTCTACCAGCACCCGCAGGCGGAGGGCTGGCACTGGCGGCTGCTCGTCGCCCACAGCTTCGGCCACGCCGCCGCGGCGGAAACGGTGGCCGGTGTCCTCGCGAAGCTCGACTCCGACGGCGTCACCGGCGAGATGCGGGTGGCCGAGGTCCGCGAGGGCCGCTCCGAGGCCGTGCAGATGTGGGGCCGCCCCGAGAGCGTGCGCGAAGAGTTCCGCCAGCGCCGCTCCATCTAAAGATGCTCTAGTGGCCCGCGTCCTCAGCATCGCCACCGACCTGATGCTCGGCAGCAGGGTCCAGGAGACGCTGACCGCGGCCGGGCACGAGGTGACCACGGCGCCCGCGCTGGAGGAAACGACCTGGGACGGGGTCGAGCTGATCGTCGCCGACCTCGACGCCGAGAACCCGGAGGCGCTGGTCGGCCTCGGGATGCCGGTGCTCGGCTACTACTCCCACGTCGACGTGGCGACCAAGGAAGCCGCGGAAGCCGCCGGGATCGACCTGGCGGTGCCGCGCTCGCGGATGGCGCGGGAACTACCCGCGCTGGTCGAACGCCTGCTCGACGTCTAGCGGCTCTTCGAGCAGGCCGTGCTTCAGGTCCCAGGCGGCCCACGCCCGCAGGACCCTCGGGTTGAACGGCGCCGGGTGCAGGATCGGCAGCAGGGCCTCCATCTGGGCCCGCTGTTCGGCGCCTTCGAGTTCGGGGTTGGCCGCCAGCAGGTCGCCGAGCGCCGCTTCCGGGTCCTTCACGGCGAAGGCGTAGCCGCGGTGGGTGGCGGCGACGACCGCGTCGACCAGGTCGGGGTCGTCTTCGAGCGTCTGGCGGGAGGTGGTGAGGATCAGCTCGGGATAGGGGGGAGCGCCGAATTCGTCGACCTTGAAGGTGCGGAGCGGGACGCCCTGGCGCCGCAGCGCTACCCCCTCGGCGTTCCAGAACCCGGTCGCGGCGTCGACCCGCCCGGCGGCCAGGGAGGCGATGGCGTTGAAGCCGATCGTCACCCGCTCGACCGCAGCCGGGTCGCCGCCGTCGGCTTCGACCTCGGAGTCGACCACCGCTTCGTCGGAGGGCAGGCCGGTCACACCGACCCGATGGTCCTCCATCTCCTTCGGGCGGCGGACCGGGCCGTCGCCGCGGGCGAGGACCGCAGCCAGCGGCCGCTGGACCAGCGGCGCCACTCCGACCAGGTCGATGCCGCGCTCGCGGGCGATGCCGAGGTCGTGGATGTCGAGGATCGCGAACTCGACCTTGCCGGCGCCGAGCAGCTTCGGCGCATCGGTCGATTCGCCCGGGGCCTGCACCTTCAGGTCCACGCCCTCGTCTTCGTAGTAGCCGTGGGAGAGCGCCGCGTAGATGCCGCTGTGGACGGCGTTGGGGACGAAATCGAGCACGAGCGTCGCGCCTTGCGGCACGCCCGGTTCCGCGCCATCCTCGCCGCAGCCGGCTAGGCCGGCGAGCGCGAGGACGGCCGCCAGCAGCGCGACAGTCCTTCTCATGCGGCCCGGGAACCTAATTCATTTAGCGAATGTGAGTAGACTGCCGCCGCTTACCTGATCACGGGAACTAGGAGGAAGAAAAAGGTGGAGGAGAGAGATCTACGCGCTTATCTGGCTGAGCTGATCGGCACGTTGCTGCTGGTCTTCTTCATCACGAGCGTCGTCGTGCTTTACGTATCGACCGGTGGCCAGGCCTCGTTCGGGTCGGACTTCGCGGTCGTTGGTCTCGTCCACGCGTTCCTGCTGTTCGGGCTGATCGTCATGTTCGGCGTCGTTTCCGGCGGCCACTTCAACCCGGTGGTGACGCTCGCGGCGATCGTGATCAGGCGGATCAGACCGCTAGACGGTGTGATCTACATGCTGGCCCAGCTTTCCGGCGGCGTCCTCGGCGCCCTGCTGACCAAGGGCCTGCTGCTCGACGAGGGTCGCGCCACCAACTACGGCGCCGCGAGCGTCAGCGGCCTGCTCGCCGGCGATTTCGCCGGGATGATCGTCGAGGGGATCGGGGTCTTCGTCCTCGTCCTCGTGATCCTCACCGCCGTCTACTCCGAGAAGAGCTTCAAGGAGTGGGCGCCGCTGGCGATCGGTACCACCCTCGGCTTCGCGGTGATGGTCGCCGGTCCGCTGACCGGTGCCGCGCTCAACCCGGCGCGCTGGTTCGGTCCGGCGCTCGTCAGCGGCGAATGGGGCGGCGTCTGGCCGTACCTGGTCGGCCCGATCCTCGGTTCGCTGCTTGCCGCCGCGACCTACCGCTTCGTCTTGGAGCCGGGCGGCCTGCCGCCGACCGAACCGCCGGAGCACGTGCGGCCGCCGGTCCCGAAACGGGCCACCCCGACCAGCGACAAGCCGGCGACCTAGCCGCAGTCGCAGGGCAGCACCTTCAGGCGCCACCCGAGAGGGTGGCGCCTTTTTTTCGCGCCGTGCCCGGGTGACGGGTGCAGTAGCTTGGGCGGCGTGCGCCGGGTCACCTTCTCCCGCAACTTCACGCTTTCGCTGAGCCGTACCTGCCAGTGCTACTGCAAGTACTGCGCATTCGCCACCCACCAGGCGCACGTCCACGCGCCGGAGGAGGTCGAAGCGATCCTCGACGAAGCGCTGAAACGGAATGCGAAGGAGCTGCTCGTCCTCACCGGCGAGCGCCCCGAGGTCAACCCGATCGTCGCCGAACGGCTGAAGGCCTGGGGGCACGAGGACTTCACCAGCTACGTCGTCTGGGCCTGCGAACGGGCGATGGAGCGGGGGATGCTGCCGCACACCAACATCGGCGTCCTCGACAAGCGGGACCTCGCCCGCCTGCGCGAGGTCACCGCCTCCCAGGGCCTGATGCTGGAGAGCGTCGACGAGCGGCTGATGGAGACGGTCCACGCCGGCAGCCCCACCAAGCACCCCGACGCTCGCCTGGCGACCATCGAAGCCGCGGGCGAGCTGAAGATCCCCTTCACCAGCGGCATCCTCGTCGGCATCGGCGAGTCCGAGGAGTCGCGCGTCGAATCGCTCGAAGCGCTCGCGGCCAGCCACGCGCGCCACGGCCACCTCCAAGAGGTGATCCTCCAGAACTTCGTCCCGCACCCGCGCTACTACGGCGCCGAGGTAGCTGACATCGCCAAAGCCACCTCTGAAATCCGATGGCAGGGCGATGGGGACACCTCCTCCAGACACTCAACGCCGAGCCATAGCGAGGGGTGTCTGGAGGGGGTGTCCCCATCGCCCCTTCCACCATGGGCATCCCATGTTTCGATCGACGAGATCAAGCACCTGATCGCCGAGTGCAAGCGGTTGATGCCTGACGTCGGGGTGCAGGTGCCGCCGAATTTGTCGGAGTTTTGGCCTGAGTTGGTCGAGGCAGGCGCGACCGATCTGGGCGGTCTCAGCGCGAATGGCGACCACATCAGCCCCGAGGAGCCGTTCCCTTCACCTCATCAGGTGCGGAAGGAGCTTGCGCCGAAGGGGTACGCGCTGACGGAGCGGCTGTGCGTCTATCCCCAGTACATGGACCCCGAGTGGATGGAGCAGGGGGTTCTGGACGTGATCAAGCTGAAGTACTGGAGCTTCATCCCGCGGAAAGGGTCTGGGCGTAGGTCGGAAGAGGTCATCGATTCCGATCTAGCTCCCAAGGCAATCGCCAAGGGCCGCGAGGGGCTGGAGCTTTCCGAGGACGAGCTCACCGCTTTGTTCGCCGAGACCCGCCCCGAGGTGATCGAGGAGATGCGGGTCGCCGCCGATGAGCTGCGGGCCGAGTTGGCCGGCGACCGGGTCACCTTCGTCGTCAACCGCAACATCAACTTCACCAACGTCTGCGTCGTCGGCTGCGCCTTCTGCGGGTTCGGCCAGGGGAAGCGCTCGCCCGACGCCTATGAAGTCAGCGAGGAGGACTTCGCGGCGCGGATCGCCGAGGCGGTCTCCTTCGGCGCCACCGAGCTCTGCATGCAGGGCGGCATCCATCCCGACCTGACCCTTGAGGAGTACGGGCGCTGGTTGCGGCTGGCGAAGGAGACGGCGCCGCAGCTGCACCTGCACGCCTACTCGCCGATGGAGATCAACTGGGCCTGCGAGCGCTCCGGCAAGGAGCCGCTGGAGGTCTTCGAGTACCTGCTCGGGTGCGGGCTCGGCTCGACTCCGGGGACCGCGGCCGAGGTGCTCGACGACGGCGTCCGCCAGCGGATCTCGCCGAACAAGCTGCCGGTCGACCGCTGGGTCGAGATCATCGAAGCCTCCCACCGCGCCGGGCTGCGCTCGACCTCGACGGTGATGTTCGGCCACATCGAGGAGCCGCGCGAGCTGGCCCGCCACATGCGCGTCGTCCGCGCCCTGCAGGAGCGGACCGGCGGGATCACCGAGTTCGTCCCGCTCAGCTTCATCCCCTTCAACACGATGCTCGGCCGCACGCACGGGATCGAGGAGATCTCGATCGCGGAGAACCTCAAGCACACCGCCGCATTCCGGCTGGCCCTCGGGCGGACGATCCCGAACCTGCAGGCGAGCTGGGTGAAGATGGGGCTGGAGGGAGCGACCGAGGCGCTGCGCTGGGGGGTCAACGACCTCGGCGGCACCCTGATGGAGGAGCACATCTCCCGCATGGCCGGCTCCCAGCACGGGGTGCGGCTGGAGCCCGAGCAGCTGATCGACGCCGCCCGCCGGGCCGGACGCGAGCCGGCCCAGCGGACGACGCTGTACGAGATCGTCGAGACCTACTGAGGGGTGGCGGGCGGAGGTGGGGCGGCCGCG
>Ga0164302_10000613_pt1 | contig 10266 bp, 13 predicted proteins | sample Whisoiple_202_MG_FD_109714 | JGI IMG/M metagenome (GOLD analysis project Ga0164302, IMG submission 109714) | Soil microbial communities amended with pyrogenic organic matter from upstate New York, USA - Whitman soil sample_202_MG | ecosystem: Environmental > Terrestrial > Soil > Agricultural... | reverse complement strand
GTTCTTGTCATTAGGGTTCTCCAAAGCGTCTAAATGCGAAATATTCAACGTCCTCATAATAAATGGCAATTTAACCTATATTAAAACTATTGATCAAAAACTTCGTTTGTATAAATAAGTTTATAGTTTATTTAATATTGTTTAACTCTTTTATGAACTAGTGAGCTTAGTAAGAGGTAGTAGAGATTGTTGACTGTTAGGGTAAAAAATCTTGAAATTGGGAACGGAAAACCCAAAATAATGGGCATTATCAATGTCAGCCCTGAGTCCTTTTATAAAGATTCGATCTCAGTAGGCGAGAAATTACTTTCTGACAGGGCAATAAAAATGGAGGAAGATGGCGCAGATATAATTGATATTGGTGGAATGTCTACTGCCCCATACCTTAATACTCTAATTTCAATTGACAAAGAGGTCGAAAGATTACGAAGTGCAATAAACGCCATAAAAAATGTATGTAGAATTCCTGTTTCAATAGATACCTGCCGAGCAGACGTAGCTAAGACTTTAATCGAGATGGGGATAGATTTAGTGAATGATGTTACGGGTCTCAAATACGATGGCAAAATGAAGACTATAATTAGTTCATCTGGTCTACCCGTAATTATCGGAGCGTATGGAAATAGATCGATTGCCTATAAGTCAGGAAATATATCTGAAACAATCGACATTTTACAAGAAAGTATACAACTAGCAACCCAAAGTGGCATAAGTGAAGACAAACTCATCATAGATCCTCTAATTGGTTTTTTTCGGATGGTAGGAAATAATCCGTTTTTTACTAAGATATCTCATGAAAATTGGTACGAAAGAGACATAGGAATCATATCAAATCTAAAAAATCTATCAATCCTCTCAAAACCGATATGTATCTCAGTCTCAAGAAAATCCTTTATCGGTCATTTATTTGGATTGACTGCAATAGAACGCCTTATACCATCAATTATTACGCAAGTTATTTGTCTACAAAATGGAACTGATATTATTAGAACTCATGATGTTAAAGAAACTAAAGTTGCAATTGAACTCCTCGATCGATTTTCTAAACGTGTGTCGTCTTCGTCGTCTTGAATCTGGTGAAAAATATCTTCCAGGAGGATGAAGGTAACCTTTTACAGGTAAACGCTTATAATCCCAACGCAAATATAAAAATCAAGGACATATTGGAAGTAAAAGAAGGTTTAACTTTTGACGATGTTCTCCTAATTCCAAAGCGGTCTCCTATCATTTCTAGATCTCAAACCGATTTGAAAACAAAATTATCGAGAAATATTTTGCTAAATATTCCATTGATCAGTGCAAATATGGACACGGTGACTGAATCTAATATGGCCATTTCTATTGCAAAAGAAGGAGGAATAGGAATCATACACAGATTTATGACAATAGCAGAACAGGTCGATGAAATTTTAAGGGTAAAACGATCAGAATCAGTAATTATAGAGCAACCTTATACCATTTCACCTTCTAAATCTGCAAGTGAGGCATCTAGATTAATGCAGGAACTTGGTGTATCGGGATTGTTGGTAATGGATGATAACTCAAAAAAATTAGTAGGCATAATTACCAATAGAGATATCATGTTTCAATATGATTCAGATAGCAAGGTCAGTACTCTTATGACAAAGGATCTTGTTACGGCAAAACAGGGAACTTCCATCGAAGAAGCTAAAAAAATTCTACATAAAAATCGAATTGAGAAGCTACCCGTAATTGATAAATTAAATAATGTTGTTGGACTCATTACTAGTAAAGATATAATGAAAATGGAACGATTTCCATTGGCTTCAAAGGATAAGAAAGGCAGGTTATTGGTTGGCGCGGCCGTAGGAGTGAAAGGTGATTACTTAGACAGAACTGAAGAATTGCTCAATGCAGGAACAGACATTATTGTAGTGGATATTGCTCATGGTCATAGCGATAATGCAATTAATGCTGTCCATATGATAAAAAAAGCATTTCCAAATTGTGAACTAATTGCAGGAAACGTTGCTACTGGACAAGGAGCAAGAGACCTTATTAAAGCTGGAGTTGATGCTGTAAAAATTGGGGTTGGATCTGGTTCAATATGCATAACTAGAGTTATTACTGGTTCTGGAGTCCCACAACTAACTGCAGTTGTTGACGGTGTTAAGGTTGCAAAGGAGTATAACGTTCCCGTGATATCAGACGGTGGAATAAGAACATCGGGTGATGCTATTAAAGCTTTAGCGGCAGGTGCGTCGACAGTAATGATTGGCAGCCTTTTTGGGGGGACTGATGAGAGTCCTGGAAAAACAATAGTGAGACATGGGAAAAAATTCAAGATGTATCGTGGGATGGCATCGTTTTATGCGTCTCTCGGCAGGAAGTATAGAGAAGAGGGATCACAGGTTATAGATGGAGAAGATCCAAATGATTACGTACCTGAAGGGGTTGAGGCAATGGTACCCTATAAGGGAAGTGTTACTGATTTGATTAAGCAATTTGTTGGTGGGATCAGATCAGGTCTAAGCTATTGTGGTGCAAAAAATATTTCTGAAATGCAGCATAATGCAGAATTTGTGAAGATTACTCCTGCAGGATATACCGAAAGCCAGCCACATGATGTAGATATCATGTAGGGATAGATACTACTTTATTAGCTACTAGATCAGAATAAATGGTAATGAAATCTAATAGCAATAGCATTAGATTAGAATATAATAATAACAAAGTAAGTACAGAAAACCAATTTCTCGATGTAGAACTGGATTCTTCGCTATTTGATCAAAAAATTGAACTGGCTACAGATGGGCTTGAACCATATTACCTGGATCATTTAAAGAAAAGAATCTCGAGAAAAAACTCCGTTATTATTGCAAGATACATACTTTCTATGCGTATAGAGACAAATCTTTCAGACAATCATAGACGAGGAGTTATAACTGCTCTAAAGATGCTCTCAGAATTTTTAAATAATAAACCGTTTACCGAAATGGGTAAAGAGGACGTTCTGCTTTATCTTGACAGCCTGAGAAAATCCGAATCATTAGACGAATCGCACAGATGGATTTCCACTTACAATCAAAGAGCTATCGCATTCTTAAGGTTCTTCAAGTGGCTATATCATCCAGAGATAGAACCATCAAAACGAGAGAAGCCGCATGTGATAGACAACATTCCAACAATAAAAAGAAAGGAAAAATCGACATACCAACCTTTGGATCTGTGGACAGACGAAGATCATATTGTATTTCTTAGGTATTGTGTCAACAAAAGGGATAGGTGTTACCATGCCATGGCAGTTGATACTAGCTGCAGACCAAATGAACTCCTTAGGTTAAAGATAAAAGATATTCTATTTAAGATGGCAGGTAGTCGCCAATATGCAGAACTTCTTGTCACTGGTAAAACTGGCACGAGAGTATTACCACTTTTTAATTCAGTGCCATTTCTTAAAGATTGGATAGAAGACCATCCGCACGGCAGAAATCCTTCTGCTATCTTATTTTGTGGGCTAGGAAAGAGAACGGGACGGCAATTATCTCGGCGATTATAGCGATAATATCTATACTCTTGGCAAATAAAAATAGCAAACAACTTCAGGTAACAGACCAGCGATACCAGATCGCGATGAAAGAGATGGACCTCAAGCATTCTGAAAAGATAAGTGAGCTAGAATCAAAATTGGCAACTAAAAGGGATAAAGAAACAGCTAGAAGAGAGTATGAGTACGATGCAAGAAAAAAACTCTATGAAGCTTACGAACCATTACTCTTCCAATTTAATGAATTAGCTGAAAATGCGTTGAGGCGTGTCATTGCATTAGCTAGAGCGTCCAGACAAGGAAAACTAGAAGAAAATAGCGGGTGGCTTTCGACTTCAGGATATTATCTTGATAATACTATGTATAGGCTTTTGATACCACTTGCAACTTTCAATCTCATGCAAAAAAAACTAACTATGTTTGATCTAAAACTAAATCCCTTCTTTCATCAGCAGTATCTACTGGCAAAGTTATTGTATCATACATTTGCTCATGATATAAGACTTGCCAGTTTTGATCCAGAGATTAAAAACTACGATCCCAATTCGATATTAAAGGAAGGTTCTAATTTTAGAAAGCAAGGAATTTTTCTAAATTCAACTTTCCTCGCTACTCAAAAAAGCTATATAATAATAGCGGGTTTAACAAAGGCTTTTGGGAGAAAACGAGAGATAGTATAGTTGATAAAACTGCAGAATGGACAATAGGTACGTTAATTACAGGAATTATTACTGGAACTGCGGCATACGTCGTCTATTTGTTATTCGGGAGGTAACCTCAACAACCGTGTGAATTTCCACATGGTTCCCACCAAACTATGTTGCCCATCAGGTTTTATTTTTTTTGAAAATTATATAGAGCAAATTTTTTATATCATTTTTACGAATATTAATATAACTTATACTCACTCATGGGAGGATCGCTCTAGTCCCAGAAGGTCGTGGAGGGAAAGGGTTGATATACTTCGGGCTGCTCCATAATATTATGAAAAGAACAATAAAACCAGATGTTGCTCCAGGCGAATTTATGTGTAGAACGTGTGAGGTTATGTGGTCAAGTTTTATGGAGGATAATGTTCCGTGTACAGATACTACATTGATAAGAAACGGCTTACATGACTTTGATTTTGCCAGTCCTATCCTAATCAAATAGGGCTATTTTTAATTATTAATATTATCCGTTAAGTCTTTTTTCCAGGTTCTCCACACGAATAGTTAGTTTTACCAATTCTTCTTCTAAAACTGTAACTTTGATTTGCGTTAATATGTTTTGCCTGGTTGTACTTATTAGATATCTCGTTGTATCATTTTTTTCTCGTTTCTCATATTTCAAGTAAAGTTTATGTCTTTTCATCACTAGTGCATTATATTCTCCAAAATTCGTTCCCGTCTTCTCCATTTGTGCAAGGATTTCCTCATCCGCAACTCTTAACTGAGTAATTATGGGGTCTTCTGTCAATTTATTTTTCACTTTCCCAAGTTCTTAAGCGTAATTTGAAGTTTTCGTACATTTAAGTAGGTCATCCTAAATTATTTTCTATTGGTTCCATACTATTGGCATTAATAGGCAATCAAGACCACATGGACCACGATCAAAGTGTTTTAATATCTCTTAAATGGTAACAGGTTAACAGAAAATTCCTTACGAGATAATTTGCCTTCTATGAAAGCACCTCAGACAACGATGATAAATACAGTAGAGCATAACTAGTCTTTCTTTAGAATCTGATACAATCATTAAACTTAAAAACATCGTCATGCTTTTGTGCATCTTATGTTAAATATTATTCGTTGAGAAATGTCTCCTGGGAAAAATATCGCACACAGGGATTTATCTGGAATTGACAGAAGAATCTTAAAAATTCTACTGTCACCTAATGGGGAAATGAAGTCTACCGTTAGCATAGCGGAGAAAATGTGAATTCCTGTCACTACAGTTAGACGTAGACGAAAAAGACTTGAAAAGGATTTTTTGAAAGTTCACTACGTCTTACATATAGAAATGTTCGGATGGAGGAGAGTTGATTTCTTTATTTCGATATTGCAAGGTAAGGTAAACCAAGTAGCAAGTAACTTAATGGACCTAAATGATGTAACATATGTTGGAAAGAGCATAGGAGAACATACTATTGATTTGAGAGTAGAGACAATTGTCAAAGATAATTCTGTCTTACTAAATCTTCTCGAAGAGATAAAAAGCAATGGATGGCGTGAGGGACGTAGTATGGAGTGAAATTGTTTCTATTGTGGGGCAGAAAATATCAGTTCCCTCTTCGATTATTGACAAGATAGTTCAAGTGTAATAATGCAGGTCCATCGTTGTTTCTAAACTCGTGTGGATTTCCACATGATTCCCGCCGAACCCGAATATGATTATTGCCTTTCCAACAGTATTAATCAAAGTATGAAAAATGATTGAATTGTAAAAATAAATGAAACGTAATTTACGCTGTCTTAATTAATCCTCTAAGTTTATCCTTGAATTCTGGAGTTATGTCTTCCTCTTTCATTCCATGCTCTTTCATAGCATGCTGTGCTCCATTTTTGAATATCTCTTCTTCAGTTTCTCCTTTTACGACATAGTCGCAATCAAATACCGCTTCTCTACATGATAATGTTTTCATAACAATTAGTCCAAATCTAATGCATAAATATGTTCTTGCTGGCGGGGGGATTTTCAAGTGGGATCGTCGATAATTGGACTAGTCTGGAATTCCACATGGTTCCCACCGAACCCGAATATCATTATAGCCTTTCCATTATACGGTAATAATCAAAGTATGAAAAATGACTTAATTGTAATAATAAATGAAACGTAATTTACGCTGTCTTAATCAATCCTCTACCCAGTAATTTTTCTTCCAGTTGCAGAGAAGATGGTTAAATCTTTTAAGGTGACTAACAGTATTCCATCCTCAGGCAGTGAATCAACCCAAGGTACGAGCGATTACCCAGAGTTACCGCGTCTGGTACAATCTCCAACTATTAAAAAATTGTAAGATAAAAACAAGTGGATTCGAAACTTACAGTGTTAATAACAATTCCAGGCAAAACCGGGAGTTCCTTTTTTATTTGGATGGCGTCCTCTCAAGATTTATTTCTAATTGAAACAAAATTTTAATAGCTGATATTATGAGGATAGCTGTAATGGTAAAAGATATCAATTTTAGAAGAATGATGTTATTGTTACTGTCAATTTCTGTGCTATTCGTTGGTTACCTACATGAAGCCAAGGCTTATACATCAGTTGTAGAACCGGGCAGTGGGCTAACTATTCTAATTTGTCCTTCGGGAGAGAAACATCAAGCAGCTATCGCTTTTGAAGCTAGATTTACTCCATCAACGATAACGGGTGACTGGGATATTTCAGCACATAGCGCTTCAGGTGATGTGTTTAAATCTGGTATTATTAGTGGCGGGAAATTATCACTCTCAGGCTATTTTGTACTCACCGGTAAAGAAACTAGTGATGATATCTGTGGCAGTTTGGGTAGCGTGACCTCCATACCAATTAAAATAATAGGACAATGTGCTTCTTTTCCTGCTGGCGGACCATCAACCACGTTAAATTTTAGAGCTACCAATGGAGAAACAGCAGATTTTCCTTCCTCACCGACCTGTTCTTAACAGGAATTAGATAATAAGACTACCAACCACTAGTAAATGAGTATCATGGGATAAGACTGTCATTATCATGTAATATCTGTCATTTCAGGATGTGGATATGGTGAAATGATAGATACTACTTTATTAGCTACATGTTCATAACAAAAATTGTAGTTGAAGAAAAATCTTAACCTAATTCTAGTAGAAGGCAGCGTTCAACGTAGAAAAGGATCTCACGAGGAAACTTCAGAATCAACTATATATGATATCTTGAATGAAACGGGCAACAAAAAAATTGAAAAATATATTGATGAAATTATCGAACAGATAATTGAGTTAGCACAGAGACCTAAACTAAAAAAATAGGTGATAAAAAATGACTTCAGTTTCAAATCAAAATTCATCATTAGTAAAACTTTTTTCAAAAAATTCGAAAGATGTTTCGAAGCATGAATACGTTCACGGAAAAAAGAGAGTAGAATATTTTGTATTCAGAATATGGAGGAGAAAGACCAGCGAAATTATTGTTGATTCAGATGAAATTGTGGTTAGAGTGCCGTATTCTAAACCTCATGCAGAAATAGAATCGTTGATGAGGGAAAAAATTAGTTGGATTTTAATGAAACAAAAGGAAATCTCAGATAGCGAAAAGAAAATTGAAATTCCACAGCCTGTTTATACCAAAGATTCAACTTTACCCTATTTAGGAAAAAATTACAAAATTCAAGTTAAAATTCTGGATTCTCAAAAAGAGAACAACGATAAGGAAGAAAAAAATTCGATGATACATAAGAACGAAGTATTTTTATTTAACATTCAATCAAGTATACAGTGGAGTCAAGAGTCTAAGGGTGAAATAAAGAAGTTATATGAAAAGTGGATTTACCATAAAGCAAACATTATTTTTAAAGAAAAAGTTCATATATTGAGTAAAGTGATAGGTGTAAAACCGAACAAGGTAGTAATAAAAAATTTAATAAATAGATGGGCGAGCATAACAAAAAATAATGAAATTAATTTAAATATAAATTTAATAAAAGCACCCCCAGAGATTATTGATTATATAATTATACATGAATTGTGCCATTTTAAGACGGAAGGACATTCATATAATTTCTGGAATTTGTTGGAAAGATATTGTCCCGATTATCGGAAATTTATAAAATGGCTAAATATCAATGGGAAGAATTTACTGACTTAACCTCAGTCGCCAAATACAGTTTTGGGGGACATTCAATCGTATTCCATGTTAAAGATGACTATTTGATAACATGTTATGGTAAAATCAAAAATAAAAAAAGTTAAAGAACAAAAAGGGAAGATAGAAAAAATTGGCCATGACCACTTTACTCTCTATGTCTATGAACTTAAAGAGGGCTGGGAAGAAGAAATGTTAAAGGTTTGGACACAAGCAAGAGGAATTAGATTTTTTCAAGGAGCGACAAGAATTGCTTAGCACAATACCAATAGCCAATCGCAAGAGGACAAGGGTATAAAATCGAAAATCAACTAGACAATTATCGATCAAACAGTCATTACTATTCTAAATATCAGTAATATGTATCTAATACTCCTAAGCATTTTGAAATGGATATTGAGGATTTTTGACAGGCACTGTATTTGGAATTTTTAATGTGTTCAGCGAAACTAAAAAGTCATTTAGATATTTTTTATAGTTCGACGGGTCTGCAGCATAGAAGATCATTATTTGTTGTCCATTTTGAGTTTCAAAGAGTATTCCACTTATTTTCATTGACTTTTGACCAAAGTTACATTCACCCGAAATAGCCATTCCAGTCATATTGTTGATTGTAGATGTCTTACTATCGAATCCATTGCATTCATAATCTGAAAATGGCACCTCACCGCTTGGCTCGTTATCTTCAGATTGGTTATCAAAAAAGCTTATGCCAATAAAAACAATTTTATCTAATCTTACATTCTCCCTAGCGGAATTACTTTTTAATTTATCAACTATTTCTTGTGGATAAACAAAGGACATATTAAAACCAGGCACAACAATATTGCCGAAACCAGTCCATTCGTCTGGTAATATTATATCCAAACCTGAAATAGAATCGCTGTAATGTCCGCTGATCTGTGCATTCGTGCCTGTTATTGCAAACGAGTTAATCATTCTCTGTGCAATTTGTAAATCAGTTGCGTAATTTTCACTATTTGTAACAAAAGTTATCGCGTAAACAGTATCACCAAAAATTGAAAAAATTTGCATTAATTTGATAGTTTTTCTGTCCTCAGTTATAGTATAGACCAATCTAGTTGCATCATTTCCAAATAATACGTCTTCTGAATTAGATATTAATTTAAAATTTGGTAAGGCATTTCTCAATCTCGCAAGAGCCTTTGATGTGTATTTATCAAGCGATATTTTAGATTCTAAAAATTCGTGGGTCACGCCGACATACGCTGGATTATCTCCTGTAACTGAGTAGAATCTAACATCCGCAGCCGTATTCTTGTCATCTGTAACCCAGTCATTTGGGTATTTTATACTAAACGAGGGAAACTCACTATAATAGCGTTCAAAATCTATCGTATCAATTTCAGAAAAACTAGAGTTCTGGTATTCATCGAATGTAATACTTGAGATGATATTTTCCAATATTGGATGATAATTATTATATCTATCAGGACTTGCATAATATTGGATATAGTATAATTTATCTTTCATAATAATGCCTACTTCTGTGGACATAATGTTCTGACCCGATTCCAATTTACCACTAAAAGTTAGAGAATATGAATTATCAAATTGATGTCTTTTAGATTTGTTTACAAAACTTGGATCAAATTTTTCTGATGAATTAATTACCTTGAAACCTTTGATAGTATCCTTATGATATGAAATTGAGTTTTCAAGAAGCTCCTTTGGTAGTAACGAATCATTTTGGTTTAGAATATTATATGAAAAACTAATATTATCAGAATACTCGTCTGCATTTTCACAAGGCGAATATAATATTGCAAAATCAGTTTCTGAACCGTCGTCATAGACAGTTGGCTCGTTTGAAATCGTCCAGTTAGCTGGATATGAAAAACTCATGCTTGCATTTAAATCGGTATACTCTAGATTACGGCTTGCCACATTCGCAGGCGAACCAAATTTGATATCAATAGCCTTTAATAGATTTT
>Ga0164302_10000611_pt1 | contig 10304 bp, 11 predicted proteins | sample Whisoiple_202_MG_FD_109714 | JGI IMG/M metagenome (GOLD analysis project Ga0164302, IMG submission 109714) | Soil microbial communities amended with pyrogenic organic matter from upstate New York, USA - Whitman soil sample_202_MG | ecosystem: Environmental > Terrestrial > Soil > Agricultural... | reverse complement strand
TCTTCCGCGCGGGCGACGACGTCCACGCCGCGACCGCGGCCGAGATCTTCAACATCTCGCGCGGAGAGGTCAGCGTCGGGCAGCGCTCGAGGGCGAAGATGGTCAACTTCGGGATCGTCTACGGGCTGACCGGGTTCGGCCTCGCCGACCGCCTCAACATTCCCCGCAAGGAGGGCGAGGAATTCGTCTCCCGTTACCTGGAACGGTTCCCCGCGGTCCGGGCCTTCCGCGAGCAGGTGATTGAGCGCGCTCAGGAGGAGGGGTTCGTGACCACGCTGATGGGCCGGCGGCGGGCGATCCCCGAGCTGCGCTCGGGCAACCCCAACACCCGCCGCCTCGGCGAGCGGCTTGCCGTCAACACCGTGATCCAGGGCACCGCCGCCGACATCATCAAGGTGGCGATGGTCCGCTGCCAGCGGGCCCTGAAGGAGGCCGGGGGGGAGACCCGCCTCGTCCTCCAGATCCACGACGAGCTCCTCTTCGAGGGCCCGCCGGGGGAGATGAAAGCGGCGGCCGAGCTGGTGGAGCGCGAGATGTGCGCCGCCTACCAGCTCGATCCGCCGCTCGAGGTCGACGTCGGCATCGGCTGTGACTGGCTCGATGCCAAGTAGCCGTCTCCCTGACTAGCTGTTGCTGACCTCTTTGCCGGAGAGCTCGACCTCGTGGAAGGTCGCCTGGCCGTTGGAGACCTTCAGCTCGGCCTCCTCGACGACCGCGCCGGGGACCAGCTCCGCGGTGGTGCAGAGGCGGTCGAGCTGGTCGTCGTCGCCCTCGTGTCCGGGGCCGCTGTTGTCGCTGCCAGGGCCCGAGTTGTCCTCGCCCTGATCTTCGCCGCCGTTGTCGTCGCCCGGCTCTTCGCCGTGGCCGCCATTGTCGTCGCCGGCCTCTTCGCCGTCTTCGCCATGGCCGTCGCCCGGCTCTTCCTCGCCGCTGCCCGAGCCCTCGCTGCTCATCGAGGCGCCGCTGCTGTCATCGCACTTGATCTCGGTTTCGTCGGTGACGAAGCCGGCGATCGTGTCGGTGCCGAAGAGGTCGATCCTGAGGCGACCGGTTTCGGCGTCGAAGGAGGCGATCGTGCCGGCCTGCTCGCTGCCGTCCATCGTCCCGTCGTCGTCGCTGTCGCGGTCGCGCGGGTTGTCGCCGGCGAGGAACTCGGCCCGGTTGCGCAGGTGATCGCGATCCTGGTCGCGGCCCGCCTGGTTGACCGTCAGCGACAGCTTGTGTCGCTTCTCCCAACGGTCCGGGATCCGGTCGTGGTTGCGGTCCTTGGCGGCGGCCAGGCTGGGCATGGCCAGGAGCGCGAGCGCTCCCAGCACCAGCGCGAACAGGGTCATGCCGAGGCGGGGTCGCCGTGCTTTGGTCGGGGTCATGCCATTTCCTCCTAGGTTTGTTTGAACAACTGGTTGCTGCTCCAACCCGGGAGCTGGACGAAGATCACGGGGCTATGGACTTCCGTCCACTCCGCTCGTCTCGCCGCTGGTGAGGTCGCCGCTTCCAGGGCCGGAGCTGCCGCCATCGGAGCCGGAGCTGCCGCCGTCATCGATCACGGATTCGGGGGTCGTCGTGACCGGTTCCTCGATCTCGCCGCTGCCCGGCCCGGAGCTGCCGCCGCCCTCGACACTGCTTCCGCTGGTCAGACCGTCGTCCCCCGATCCCGATCCCGATGCGCCCCCGTCGTCGCTGGAGCCGGAGTCGTCGGATCCCGGCCCCGAGCCACCGTGGTCGTCGGGACCGTCGTCACTTCCGCTGTGGTGACCGCCCGAGATCGATCCCGGGCCGGAGTTGTCGCCGGAGCCGCTGTGGCCGCCGTGATCGTCGCCCGAGCGCCCGCCTGAAATTCCGGAGCCGCTTTTCGAGCCGCTGCGGTCGCCGTCGCCGATCGACCCGCTGTCCTCGCCCGAGCGGTGCCCGTGGTGGCCGCTTTCGCCCCCGGCGTCGTCGCTCCCCCCGCGACCCGGGTGGGATGAAGTGGCGTCTCCACTGCCCCCGCCGGCCCGCCGACCACCCGGGCCGGCTACCTCCAGCGGCGCCGCCTCGGCCGCTTCCGGCCCCGGGCCGCCGCCGCGGTGGTGGTCGATCGCGACCCCGGCGCCGACCGTGCCGGCGATCAAAACCGTCGCCATCCCGACTTTGAGTGCGCCTGCGCCGACCCCGCCCAACGCCGCCCCGCCGGCGGTCGAGGCGCCGGCGCCGGCGGCGATCGCGCCGCCCGCCCGGGCGGCGTCGTCGGCGTGGTCGGCGAGCGCCCGCAGCACCGGCATCGGCACCAGCAGGCCGAGGCCGTCGCGCAGCGCCGCCCGCGCCCGGAAGATCGCCTGCCTCGCGGCGCCGCCGCTGACGCCCAGCGCAGCGGCGATCTCCTCGTGGCTCAGCCCTTCCAGCTCGCGCATCACCAGCGCCGCCCGCTGCGGCTCCGGCAGCGCCTGCAGCCGCTCCATAAGGTCGCGCAGCTCCTGTCGGGACTCCGCCTCGGCAGCGACGCTGCGGGCCCCGGGCAGGGCCTCGTGCAGCTCCTCGACCGCCGGGCCGCGGTCGCGCAGGTCGTTCAGCGCGGTGTTGCGGACGATCCGGTAAAGCCAGGGGCGCAGCTCGATCTCCGCCTCGGTCCCGCGCAGCGCCAGCAGCGCCTTCGAGAAGGCGTCCTGGGTGACGTCCTCCGAGCGGCCGCCGACGATCGCCGCCGCGAAGCGGTCGAGCGGGCGCCGGTAGCGGCGCACGATCTCCTCGAAGGCCGCGTCGTAGCCGTCGCGGACGAGGTCGACGAGGCGGCGGTCGGGCTGCGCCCGCAGGGTCGGGCCGAGGAAGACACGGGCGGCGAACTGCTCGGCGGGCGGCGGCGTCATCGGCGAATCTCCTCGCTGCATCGACTGGTTGACTCGTCTGCGTTACTGATAAGAGAGCGGGAAGGTTCAAATCCCGCACTAATCGACCAACACATGTCCAGCCCGAAGATCACGCGACCCGGCGAAATCACCCATGGATAGGGGTCTGGCCGTCCTCCTCACCGCCGTCGCCGGCGGGCTGATCGCGGCCCAGGCGCCGCTCAACGCCGGGCTCGGCAAGGCGACCGGCAGCCTGCCGGCGGCGCTGATCTCGTTCTCGGTCGGGACCGCCGCGCTGGCCGCGGTCGTCGTCCTCAGCGGCAAGGCCGGGGGGCTGAGCAGCGGCTTCGACGTCAGCTGGTACTACCTGCTCGGCGGGCTCCTCGGCGCCCTCTACGTGCTCAACGCCCTGATCGCGGTCTCGGCGATCGGCGCCGGCGGGGTCGCCGCGGCCACCGTCTTCGGCCAGCTGACGGCCTCGGTGGTGATCGACCGGCTAGGCCTGTTCGGCCTGGACGAGGTCGCGCTCAGCCCGCAGCGCGTCCTCGGCGTCGTCCTGCTGCTGGCCGGCACCGTTCTGGTTGTCCGCTGAGCCGCCGGGCCGTCCCGCGCCGGCGTAGTCGGGCGGCGCGATCTGCAGGTAGTGGTTGAAGGACCAGTCGACGAAGCGCTTCCTGCTCATCAGCCTGATCGCCGGCGCCAGGATCCGCGGCGGAATCCGCGGGATCAGCTTTTGCACCCGCAGCATCCACTTGAACTTCCACTCATGGGTGTCGTGGAAGGCCGCGTAGGTCTCGGCGGCCTGCTCGCGCGTCTGCCGTCCCTCGACGACGCCGCGCAGCTCGCGGCCCAGCGCGATCCCGAAGTAGAGCGCGGTGCGGATTCCCTCGGCGCTGAGCGGCAGGCAGTGGCCGGCCGAGTCGCCAGCGAAGAAGACGCCGCCCTCGGTCGCCGTCCGCAGCTTGTGGGGGATCCAGTTGCCCTGGTACTCGTTCGGCTCCTTGCCGAGGTCTTCGGTCAGCTCCACCGTCGTCTTCTTGACGTGGAAGCGGGGGTCGAAGGAGCCGATCCCGATTCGCAGCTCGTCGCGGGCGGGGAAGGACCAGCCGTAACCGGCGGGGACGTATTTGCGGTCGATCCAGATCGCCAGGTCCTCGGACGTACCGGCTGGGTGCACCTCGAGGCCGCGCGAGAGCGGGGCGTCGGGCGGCTGGTAGCCGTCGCCCGTGGCGAGCATCCGCCGCCAGCCGAGCGCGTCGACGACGAGCGGAGCGGTGATGACGCCGCGGTCGGTCTCGATCGCGATCCTGCCGTCGCCTGTCGAGTTCCTCTCGCTATCCGGGAGCAAGTCGACACTCGCCCGGCCGTTCACCTTGGCGGTCTCGAAGGTCGCGTCGCAGTCGCGCCAGAGCAGCTGGCAGAGCTCGCGGTAGTCGAAGGTGGAGAAGGTCCAGGGGAGCTTGTAGCGGGCGGTGCCGTGGGGGGTGTGCATGACCAGGGTGTCGAAGCGCTGGCGCTCGGAGGCCATCAGCCCCAGTTGTTCCAGCCACCCGGTCGGGATCCCGCAGGCGGAGGTCTGGCGCTCGCCGATCTCGTAGCGATCGACGATCAGGACATCGGCTCCGGAGCCCGCCAACTCGCGTGCAATTGCAAGTCCGGCGAAGCTGGCGCCGCAGATGAGGACGTCGCGCTCGCCGCTCAGGGGCGTGCGTTCATCGCCCCGCTTGGTGGCTCGGATCGGCATCGAGCCGGATTCTGCCATCATTCGCCGCCGTGTCCGCGACCGAGACCATGACGCCTGCGCCGAGCGCCACCCCCGTCGAGGGTTCAGGCGGCCTTCTCCTCAACATCGACGGCAAGATCGTCCCCAATTACGCGGCGACGATGGTGTCCTTCGAGGAGGGCGACGTCGTCAAAGGCAAAGTCGTCCGGATCGACAAAGCCGAGGTCCTCGTCGACATCGGCTACAAGGCCGAGGGGGTCATTCCCTCCAACGAGCTTTCGATCCGCAAGTCGGTCGACCCGCACGAAGAGGTCGAGCTCGGCGAGGAGATCGACGCCCTGGTCCTCACCAAGGAGGACGCCGAGGGCCGTCTGATCCTCTCCAAGAAGCGCGCCCGCTTCGAGAAGGCCTGGCGCCGCATCGAGGTCGCCGCCGACTCGGGCGAACCGGTTGAAGGCAGCGTCATCGAGGTCGTCAAGGGCGGTCTCATCCTCGACCTCGGCGTCCGCGGCTTCCTGCCGGCCTCGCTGGTCGACATCCGTCGCGTCCACAACCTCGACGAGTTCATGGGCCAGACGCTCGAGTGCAAAGTCATCGAGCTCAATCGCAGCCGCAACAACGTCGTCCTCTCGCGCCGCGCGGTGCTGGAGGAGGAGCGCAAAGAGGTCCGCGAGCAGATCCTCGGCAAGCTTGAGCCGGGCTTGATCGTTGAGGGCAAGATCTCCAACATCGTCGACTTCGGCGCCTTCGTCGACCTCGACGGGATCGACGGCCTGATCCACATCTCCGAGCTTTCCTGGAGCCACGTCAACCACCCCTCCGAAGTGGTGGCGATCGGCGACACCGTGCGGATCAAAGTCCTCGACATCGACCGCGACCGCCAGCGCATCTCCCTCGGTCTCAAGCAGACCCAGGAGGACCCGTGGCAGCGGGTGATCAGCACCCACCGCTCCGGCGACGTGCTCGAGGGGACGGTGACCAAGGTCGTCGCCTTCGGCGCCTTCGTCGAAATCCTCCCGGGCGTAGAGGGCCTGGTCCACATCTCCGAGCTGGCCGACCACCACGTCGAGAACCCCAGCGAAGTCGTCGAGCCGGGCTCCAAGCTGAACGTCAAGATCCTCGAGATCGACGAAGAGCGCCGCCGTCTCTCGCTCAGCATCAAGCGGGTCGAGGGCCAGAACATGGCGATGGCCGGTCTCGGCGAACAGATCGCCCAGGCCGAAGGCAACCAGGGTGAGGAGACCGAGACTGAGGTGGAGCCGCCCACGGGTCAGATGGCAGACGCTTTCGCGAGCGCCGAAGCTCCCGCCGCCGAGGAGGCCCCCGTGGCCGAAGAGGCCGAGGCTCCCGCCGAGACGGAGCAGCCGACCGAAGAGGCGCCTGGCGAGCTGCCGGCCGAGGTCGAGGCTTCCGAGGAGGCCGACCCGGCGCCTGTCGCGGAGGCCAACGGCACCACCGAGGACGAGCAGGCTGAGCAGCAAGAGGGCGAATCGGTCCAGGACCGACCGGATTCCCCCGATGACGTCGACGAGGCCTCGGGCGAGAAGTCCTCTGACGACGACGCGCAGACGGGCGATTCAGAGCAGAGCTGAGCGGCGCCGATGGCGCCGCTGAAGATCGGCCTCACCGGTGGCATCGCCGCCGGCAAGTCGGAGGCCCTAAAGGCGTTCGCACGGCTCGGCGCGGCGACGCTCTCCAGCGACGCCGTCGTCCACGAGCTGCTCGAGGGCGACGAGCTGCGCGAGAAGCTGGTCGAGCGCTGGGGTCCCGAGGTCGCCCCCGACGGCAAGATCGAGCGGGCGAAGATCGGTGAGATCGTCTTCGCCGACCCCGAGCAGCTGACCTGGCTGGAGTCCCAGATCCACCCGCTGGTCCAGCGGCGCACCGCCGAATGGCTGCTCTCGCTGCCGGAGGGGACCGAGGTCGCCGTGGTCGAGGTTCCGCTGCTCTTCGAGGCCGGCAACGACGGCGCCTTCGACACGACCGTGGCGATCGTCACCGCCGACGAGGTGCGGCGCGAGCGCGCCGCGGCGCGCGGCCACGCCCTGGTCGACGAGCGCGAGGCCCGGCAGCTGACCCAGCCCGAAAAGGCCGAGCGGGCCGAGCACGTGATCGCCAACGACGGCTCGGTGGAGGACCTCGAGGGGGCGCTGTCCGCCTTGCTCGAAAAGCTGCGGCGATGAAGCGCAAGCAGCGCCGCCGCCGCATCGTCGCCCTCGGCAGCGTTGCCGCTCTCGTCGGGGTGCTGGTCGCCGCCCTGGTCCTCAGCGGTGTCTTCGACCACGCTTTGAAGGAGCTGACGCTGCCGCTGCGCCACGAGGACGTGATCCGCCAGCAGGCCGATGAAAAGGGAGTCGACGCCGCGCTGATCGCCGCCGTGATCTACTCCGAGTCCAAGTTCAGCGACCAGACGTCGAGCGCGGGGGCGCGCGGGCTGATGCAGATAACTCCGGAAGCGGCCGAAACGATTGCCAGGAACAGCGACGCGACGACCTTCGAATTGAAGGACCTCGGCGATCCGGAAATCAACATCCGCTACGGGACCTTCCTCCTGCGCGAACTGCTCGACCGCTACGACGGCGACGAGGCGGCGGCGCTGGCCGGCTACAACGCCGGGCCGGGCAACGCCGACAAGTGGGGCGGTTCGAGCCTGACCGTCGAGGAGATTCCCTTCCCGGAAACCCGCGCCTACGTCGAAGAGGTGCTGGAGAAGCGCGACGAGTACCGCCATGAGTACGCATCGGAGCTGGGCTATGGAAACCTCCGCTAGGCCGCGGGTCGCAGCCCTGGCGCTGGCGGTCGGCGTCGTCCTCGCCGACTCCTCGATCGTCGTCCTGGCGCTGCCAGAGATCTACCGCGAACTCGACACCAGCGTCTCCGGCGTCACCTGGGTGCTGGTCTCCTTCAACCTCGTGATCGCCCTGGCGGCGGTCCCGGCGGCGCTGCTGGCGCGGCGAGTCGGGCCGGGGCGGACGGCGGCGGTCGGGTTGGCGGTCTTCGCCGGCGCCGGGCTCGCCTGCGGGCTCGCCGACCAGCTCTCGACCTTGATCCTCGCCCGCTGCGTACAGGCGCTCGGCGGCGCCGCCGCGGTCACCGCCGCGCTGGAGCTGCTGCCGGCGACGGTCGGCTCGGAGCGGCGCGCGGCGACGGTCTGGGCGGCGGCGGGGGCGACCGGCGCCGCCCTGGGCCCGGCGGTCGGCGGCATCCTCACCGAGCTCGTCTCCTGGCAGTCGATCTTCTTCATCCAGGTGCCGGTTGCGCTCGCCGCCGCGGTGCCGATCCTCTCCGTCGCCAAACACGAGGCGGCGACCGGGATCATCGAAGCCGAGGTGCGGCAGACCGGCAGACCCCACCTCTGGGCGAACCTCGCTCTGGCGATGGTCTCGGCGGCGATCGCCGCGGCGCTCTTCCTCTTGGTCCTGCTGTTGATCGAAGGCTGGCGGCTGAGCCCGATCGAAGCCGCGCTCGTGGTCACGGTGATGCCGCTGGCGGCGATCCTCGGCAGCCGGCTGGCCGAGAGAGTGGGGGACACCCGCTCGCGGGCCGCGGCCGGGGCGATCCTCGTCTCCGGCGGCCTCGCCGGCCTCGCCTTCCTGCCGAAGGCGACGATCGCCCTGACGATCCCGCCGCAGATCCTGGTCGGACTCGGCCTCTCGCTGGTGCTCTCGGCGCTGACCGAGACGGCGCTGCACGGCCGCTCGCCGCAGGCGATCCACGGCGGCTGGACGATCTCCTACCGCCACGCCGGCGTCGTCATCGGGCTGCTGGCGCTGACGCCGATCTTCACCGCTGAAATCGACCAGCAGCGCCACGACGCGATCAACGCCGGCACCGCGGTGATCCTCGACTCGCCGATCAACCCGCTGCTGAAGATCGACCTCGCCCAGAAGGTCAGCGATCAGCTGGAAACGGAGAAGGGCAAAGTGCCGACGATTGGCCCGGCCTTCGAACCGAAGCCGACCGACCCGGGCGAGCGGGCCGAAGTCGAGCAGCTGCAGGGCGAACTCCAGGACCAGCTCGACCGCGGCGCCACCCACGCCTTCAGCACCTCCTTCATCCTCGCGGCGCTGCTCGGCCTGATCGCGCTGTTTCCGATAGGGCTATCGCGGAGGGTCGACCTGTGAGCGGGGCCGGGCGCTGGAGCGGGCGGGCGCTGGTGATCGGCTCGATCCTCGCCTCGCTGGTGCTGGTCGGCGCCTACCTGGCGGCCGGCGGCTCCTCGTATGAGCCGGAGAAGGTGCAGAACCCCTGCCAGCCGCGGCCCTGGAGCGACCCCCAGAACCTCGGCCAGATCGCCAACCAGTTCACGATCTCCGCGCTCGACGGCGCCGCCTGTAAGCTCGGGGTCTCGCGCGAGACCCTGGCCCGGGCGCTGGCGACCCCCGAGGGCCGCGAACGCTTCACCAAGCGCTACGGGATCGACGACGAAAAACTCGCCATCGCGATCCGCGCCGGCCTCGTCCGCGCCGTCGACGACGCCGAAGAAGCCGGCGCCCTCCCATCCCTGCTCGCCGGCCCACTGCGCCGAACCGTCCAGAGCATCCCCCTAGAACAAGCAATCGAAATCGTCAACGACGCCCAGGGCTTCCTAGGCGACGCCGAATCCTTCCTCGGCCCAGCTCAGGGCCTAGTCGAACAACTCCTGCCTTTCGGTCCGTGAGCTTGCTGGGGGGAGCCATGTGTGCCCCTCCCCCAGCAGAAGCCCCCTAGCTCGGGTCTTTGACCTCGTAGTCGCGCTTTTTGGTGTCCCAGGTGATGCCGGAGCAGAGCTGTTCTGGGGTGGTGCCGAGGGCCGTGGCCAGCTTGACCATGGTGCCGAGGCGTGGTTCGCGGCCGCCGCGCTCGAGCAGGGATACCTCGGTGCGGTGGATTTCGCAGCGCTCGGCCAGCTCTTCCTGAGAGATGCCGGCGGCCTGCCGGGCGGCGCGGAGGTTGGCTGAGAATCGGTCGCGGTGGTTCATTTCAGACAAAACATTCTATTACTTCGGTTGGGTGACGCGCCAGACCCAGATCATCGCCAACGGCTGCAACGGCAGCCGCGCCCAGAGCGCCCAGCGAGGGATCTTGCGCAGGTCGAGGCCGCGGATCTGCTCCGGGTTGACGGCCATGTGGATGTTGGCCGGGAAGACCGCGAGCAGCAGCGCCAGCAGCCACCAGCGGCCTAGGCGGCGGGAGACGGGGGGGAGGATGAGGGCGGCGCCGGCGATCTCGGCGACGCCGCTGAGCGCCACCGCCTCCTTCTTCTGGGCCTCGATCGCGGGCGGCACGATCGCTTCGAAGAAGCGCGGGCGGACGAAGTGCATCGTCCCGGTGAAGGTGAAGAAAGCGGCAAGCGCCGCGCGAGAGAGCTTCATACAAGGCCCAGCATATGCGCCAGCTATGTTCTGGCTGTGCCGGATTTCAAGCTGAACCCCGCCTACACCCCGACGGCGGACCAACCGAAGGCGATCGCGGGGCTGGCCGAGGGGCTGCGCGAGGGGGAACGCTTCCAGACCCTGCTCGGCGCCACCGGCACCGGCAAGACCTTCACGATGGCGGCGACGATCGCCGAGGTACAGCGCCCGAGCCTCGTCATCGCCCACAACAAGACCCTCGCCGCGCAGCTCTGCAACGAGTTCCGCGAGTTCTTCCCCGACAACGCGGTCGAGTACTTCGTCTCCTACTACGACTACTACCAGCCCGAGGCCTACGTCCCGGCGCAGGACCTCTACATCGAGAAGGACTCCTCGATCAACGACGAGATCGACCGCCTGCGCCAC
>Ga0164302_10000609_pt1 | contig 10321 bp, 11 predicted proteins | sample Whisoiple_202_MG_FD_109714 | JGI IMG/M metagenome (GOLD analysis project Ga0164302, IMG submission 109714) | Soil microbial communities amended with pyrogenic organic matter from upstate New York, USA - Whitman soil sample_202_MG | ecosystem: Environmental > Terrestrial > Soil > Agricultural... | reverse complement strand
GCTCGAACCAAGTGCTGCAAGGCACGTGCATCTTCGACTGTTCGTCGTCTATATCGCGCTGATCTTCAGCCCTTAGTGCTACGCGGGTCGTGGCCGTAGGTGTTGCGCTCGCGGATGCGGGCGTCCTTGCCGTGGAGCACGGCTTCCGATCGCTCGCGCCGGGCAATGGCCTTGGCCTTCTCCCAGGCCTGCCCTTGCGTCTTGAAGGTGGCGACCGGCGCGCTCGCGCCCTCCTCCTTCACCGCCCAGCGATCGTCATGCATCACCACGTGCTGGGTCTTGCCCATGGCCTGCCCTCGCGCGCGCCCCGCTACCCAAGAGCGCTGCACTATAGTGAAGATCGGGCCCCTCAGAAGCAAGCGACCCCATTGGCAGACAAGCCTTATGCGCCTTAGAGTGCGCGTCGGTGCAGAAGAGTTTTGCAGCTTCATGACGGACCGGCGCAGAAACGCGTGCGAAGCGCTGCGGGTAGGCTGGCGCGAATGGGTGCGGCTAACCGATCTCGGCGTCACCGCCATCAAGGCCAAGATCGACACCGGCGCCCGGACGAGCGCGCTGCACGCCTTTGCTATCGAGCCTTTCAGGCGCTCAGGTGCGCTCTGGGTGCGGTTCGAGGTCCATCCCATTCAACGATCTAGCACGGTCAAGATCAAATGCGAAGCGAAGGCCGTCGACGAGCGCGCCGTGCGCAATTCCGGCGGTCAGGTGGAGCGTCGCTATGTCATCGAGACCCGCATGATGCTTGGCGACCGGGCCTGGCCGATCGAGCTCGCGCTCACCAATCGCGATCAGATGGGGTTTCGCATGTTGCTCGGGCGCACGGCGCTGGAGGGCCGCGCGCTGATCGAGCCTGGCCGCTCCTACCTTGCCGGGCACCGGCCGCCGCGTTTGCGCGAATGGCTCGCCCGGGTGGCGCTTGAGCCAAGCAAGGCGCTGCCCTAGACCCTTAGCCCTACGAGAGCGGAAAGACCCATGAAGATCGCGTTGCTCGCGCGCAATCCGCATCTCTATAGCCATCGGCGCATCGTCGAGGCGGCGCGCGGACGTGGCCACGACATCGAGGTGCTGAATACGCTTCGCGTTTCGATCAACATCACCTCGCGCAAGCCGATGCTCTACTACCGCAAGCGGCGGCTCGAGGATTTCGACGCGGTGATCCCGCGCATCGGCGCTTCGATCACGTTCTATGGCCTCGCCGTACTGCGTCAATTCGAGGTGATGGGCGTCTATCCCTTGAACGAGTCGGTCGCCATCGGGCGGAGCCGCGACAAGCTCCGCTGTCTGCAGCTGCTCGCCCGCCGCGGCATCGGGCTTCCGGTCACCGCCTATACCAACGACCCGAAGCAGGCTGAGGACATCATCGATCTCGTCGGCGGCGTGCCGGTGGTCATCAAGTTGCTCGAGGGCACGCAAGGGATCGGCGTGGTGCTCGGCGAGACGGTGAAGTCGGCGAAATCGGTGATCGAGGCGTTTCAGGGCGCGAACGTCAACATCCTGGTGCAGCAATTCATCAAGGAGGCCGATGCCACCGACATCCGCGCCCTGGTGCTCGGCGACCGCGTGGTGGCGGCGATGAAGCGGCAGGGGCCCGCCGGCGAGTTCCGCTCCAATTTGCATCGCGGTGGGCAAGGCGAGAAAGTGCGCATCACCCCTCAGGAGCGGACCGTGGCGGTCAGGGCCGCGCGCACGCTCGGGCTCAATGTGTGCGGCGTCGACATGCTGCGCTCCAAGAGCGGGCCGCTCGTGGTCGAGCTCAATTCCTCGCCCGGCATCGAGGGGCTGGAGAAGGCGACGGGAGTCGACGTTGCCGGGCTGATGATCGAGTTCCTCGAGCGCAACGCTCCCCACGGCAACACCCGCACCAAGGGGAAGGGGTAGCGCGCGATCCAAGACAGTGGGGCCGGAACGGCAAAGCTGCGTTGTCGTTGTAAGAGCATCGCCAAGGGAGACGAGCATGGCAGCAACTCAAGCCGAGCCGAGCGGCTCAGATTTGGCCAAAGGAATTGCTCTTTCCGACCTTGCCGACGGCGGCAAACTCGTCGGCCATGCCGGCGGAGACCCGGTTCTGCTTGTCCGCCGCAGGCATGAGGTGTTCGCGGTCGGAGCCCAATGCACCCATTACAACGGTCCGTTGGGGGATGGGCTCGTGGTTGGCAATACCGTCCGGTGCCCCTGGCATCACGCCTGCTTCGACTTGCGTACAGGAGAGGCCTTGCGCGCGCCTGCCTTGAGTCCTGTTGCGTGCTGGTCGGTGGAGCAGCGCGAGGGCAGGATCTTCGTCCGCGAGAAGCGGCCGCAACCAGAACCCGCCCCACGCGGAAAGCCCGCGGGGGTAACGCCGGGCCGGATCGTTGTGCTCGGTGGAGGCGCCGCGGGCTTCGCCGCGATCGAGATGCTGCGGCGCCTCGACTTCCAGGGGAGCATCGTCATGCTGAGCGAGGACGATGCCGCTCCCGTCGACCGGCCGAACCTCTCCAAGGACTACCTTGCCGGAAATGCTCAGGAGGAGTGGGTCCCGTTGCGGCCTGACAGCTTCTATTCCGAGAACAGCATCGACCTGCGACTCAATGCGAACGTCACCCGCATCGACGCGCATGCGCGGGCAGTCGCGCTCGCCGACGGGAGCACGGTCGCCTACGACCAGTTGCTGCTGGCGACCGGCGCCGAGCCGGTCAAGTTGTCGATCCCCGGAGCCGACCAGCCGCATGTGCACACGCTGCGCTCGCTCGCCGACTGCAAATCGATCATTGACAATACCAAGACGGGTCGAACGGCGGTCGTCATGGGTGCGAGCTTCATTGGGCTTGAGGTCGCGGCGTCGCTCCGCACTCGCGGACTCGACGTCCATGTGGTGGCGCCGGACAAGCGGCCCATGGAGAGGGTTCTCGGCCCGCAAATGGGCGATTTCATCCGCACGCTGCATGAGGAGCACGGCGTGGTTTTCCACCTCGAGGACATGGCGACCGCCATTGACCGCAAACAAGTGACGCTCAAACGCGGCGGCACGATCGAGGCTGATCTTGTAGTCGCCGGGATTGGCGTGCGGCCACGGATCGGGCTCGCCGAAGCTGCCGGGCTCGCCGTGGATCGCGGGGTGAGCGTGAACGCCTATTTGGAAACGAGTGAGCCAACGATTTTGGCTGCCGGGGACATAACGCGGTGGCCCGATCCGTATAGCGGAGAGAAGATTCGCGTCGAGCATTGGGTCGTGGCCGAGCGTCAAGGCCAGACCGCGGCCCGCAACATGCTCGGACACCGCGAGAAATTTACTGCTGTCCCGTTCTTCTGGAGCCAGCATTATGACCTTTCGATCAACTATGTCGGCCATGCCGAGCAGTGGGACGAGCTTTCCATCGAGGGCGACATCGCCGGCAAAGATTGCACCCTGCGGTTCAAGCGCGCCGGCCGCGTGCTCGCCGTCGCCACGATCTTCCGCGACATTGAAAGCTTGGAGGCTGAACTGGCCATGGAGCGGGAAGCAGCACTCTAGTCCGGCTACCCGACTGGGCGGCCGACCACGCTTATTTCTTAGCTTCCTTATCGAGCAACGCGCGCTTCCGCTCCACCCCTCCCCGGTACCCTGAGAGCGCGCCGTCGCTCCGCACCACGCGGTGGCAGGGGATCGCCACGGCGATACGGTTTGTGGCGCAGGCCCGCGCCACCGCCCGCACTGCCTTCGGCGCACTGATCTTCTCGGCAATCTCCGCGTAGCTTGCCGTCGAGCCTGGTGGGATGCGGCGGAGCGCGTCCCAAACGCGATGCTGAAAGGCGGTGCCTCTGACATCCAAAGGCAGGTCCAGGCCTTTGGCCGGATCCTCGACGAAACCGACCACCTTGGCAGTGAGCTCCTCGAAGACCTTGTCGCCGCCGATCAGGCGCGCGCGAGGAAATTGCGCTATCAAATCGCGGAGAAGAGTCTCCGAATCGTTGCCGAACAGGATTGCGCAGATGCCCTTGTCGCTCGCCGCGACCAGGATTGGTCCGAGCGAGCATTCGCCGACGGCGAAGCGCACCTCCTGGCCAGCACCGCCGGCGCGAAAGTCAGACGGGGTCATGCCCAGCATCTCCGAGGAATTGGCATAGAAGCGGCCATTGGAGTTGAAGCCTGCGTCATAGATCGCATCGGTGACCGTCCCGTTTTCGCCGAGCCGCGCCCGCACGCGCTTGGTGCGGTGGGCCGTAGCATAGGCCTTCGGTGTCACGCCGAGCGCCTGCTTGAAGATGCGGTGGAAATGGTACGCGCTCAAGCCGACCGCCTCGGCGAGCGCATCCAGCTTCGGCTCCTCGTCCGCGCCCTCGATCAGGCGGCAGGCCTGCGCGATCTTCTCGGCATGCAATTGGTCGAGTGACGGCTGGTCGGGTTTGCAGCGCTTGCAGGGCCGGAAGCCTGCCTGCACGGCATCTTCGCGCGTGTCGTGAAAGCGGACATTGGTGCGCTTGGCGAGACGCGCGGCGCAAGAGGGCCGGCAATACACGCCGGTGGTCTCTACCGAATAGTAGAACTGGCCGTCGACGGAGGCGTCGCGGGCGACCACCGCCTGCCAGCGGACGTCGTCATAGGGCGAGGCTGGCAGCGGCTTTTCGAGAATGCGAGTCATGGTCAAAGTCCCTTTAGGATCGTGTGCGTTGCCCCGAGATAGGCGCTCTCCGCCCAGCCCGCACTCCGATCCTTGCTTTCAAATTCGCAGCCAGGGTGCTGCAGTCATTTACTTCCCTTTAGCCTAGTCGGCCAACCGACACTTCCGGCCCTTTGCCGGGACAGCGCCATCTACGGCGACCTTGCGTTCAAGGGATGAAAGCTTGTGCCGCAGATCGATGTTCTCCAGCGCCGCGTAGACCGAGGCGGCACGGCAATACGGTGCAGCATGGCTCGCTCATTGGCGTCGAGGTCGGCGCCTGCACGGCGGGACGTCGAATCGGGACGGGTTCGCGGGTATGTCAGTTCGGGCGCTGTCGCCGAACAAACGCGGCGCTTTAGTCCGGGTGCCCTGCTAACGCCAATCACGATTGCGTTAGGGATGGCGGGGCTCTGAAAAGAGCTTTGGCAGTTCTTCCGGCAGGATTAAACTTGCGGGTAAGATCGACAGCATGGAGGCTTCACATCATTCGACGATCGGTTCTCGTGGGGGCAGCATTCATCGGACTCGGACTTTGGTGCGCGGGTCTTAACGCCGCAAGCAACCCCTCACCAAGGGCAACACTCCCGAGCATCGACAATCCCTATTGCGCCATCACGACCCGACTTTTGCCCGATTTCCCCGAGCAGGCGACGTCCCTGATGGATTCTAGCGGACGCCCCCTGATCGTGGTGAACTCCACGACGCTCGCGGCGAACCCGGCCTACGGACATTTCCTCATGGCGCATGAGTGCTGCCATCACACGCTCGGCCACGTCCGGCGTTTCTATGACGGGATGGGTCAATTGGGTCCCCAGCCCTTCTACTACATCCGCCCGGCACTGAAGCAGATGGAACTTGATGCCGATAGTTGCGCGGTCAAGATGCTCAAGGCCACGCACGAGCCGGACGCTATTGAGGCCGCGCGTCAGACGATGCTGGGCTTCGGCACGTCGCCGACCGGCGCCTACTATCCGACAGGGATCGAGCGGGCCGACAACATCGCCCGAGCCGCCGCCGAGGATTGAGCTCTGAGCGGGGATTGACTCCTAAGCGCCGGGGCCGACTGCTCAGCAGTGCCAACCCGCGCTATTTCTTCACCGCATCCGATTTGCTGGTGGGCGGACCATCGAGGGGAGTGCCCTTCTTGTAGACCACCTTCACGTAGTGGTCGCCTTCCTTGGTGATCTTCGTGGTCCAACCTGTGGCCCACGAAATCACGGCGGCGCCGCCCTCTTCCTTCCAGGTGCCCTCCTTGGCCTTCTCCTGAGTGCTCGTAGCCTTGCCATCGGTTGAGAGTGTGATTTCAAAAGGCCTGTCGTGCGAGTCTTTCGTGGCCCAAACGCCTTCAAACTCGCTTGCCGCGACTGCGGCAAAAGCTGTCATGGCAAGAGCAAATCCGGCTACCACCGCGGTCGTAACCACAGTCCTGATCCTACGCATGTGACTTCTCCTGAAAATGAGCTTGCGTGGGGCAAACCCACCTCTGCTCTCCTTGGTTAGGCCGCTTGGCCGATCTTCGTCGCTTTTGGGACTTCGATCAGCCGGCCGTTCTTTACGTCGTAGACATAACCGTAGATTGGCACCGAGGCCGGGACAAGGGGATGCGCTCTGATCCGCCTAACGTCACTCGCGACGCTTTCAGCCTGATCGCTGATCGTTAGCCAGTCGATGAAATCAGCTTCCGCCGATCCGGGACCGCGACCGACATCGCGCCAACCTTCCGCGTCGAGTTTCGCCGTGTCGAGGCTTTGCTTGAGCAGCGAGCGCATCACCTCGTCGGTGAAGAGCTCCATGCCGCAATTGGTGTGGTGAACAACGAGCCACTCCTCCGTTCCCAACAGCTTGTGGGAGATGACCAGCGAGCGGATAGCATCGTCGCTGGCGCGGCCGCCGGCATTGCGTATCACGTGCGCATCGCCTTCCTCGAGGCCGGCGAATTTGGCGGGATCAAGTCGCGCATCCATGCAGGTTAAAATCGCGAAGCGCCGCCCTGGCGGCAAAGGGAGCTTGCCCTTGTCGCCGAAATTTCCTGCGTAAGCTTTATTGGCAGCGAGCACCTCTGTGAGAACTTTGGTCATCGAGCGCTCCTTAAGATCATCCAGACTCGGCGCAAAGCGCGCGCGAGTTCGGTCATATTCCGTCGAAGAAGTGTCGCAGAAACGGTCCAGATGATCGAGTAACGGCTTGGCGCGGGACGCGTTTGTCGCGGCCAAGATTTCCCAAGCCACGCGCCCGAAAGGCATGGCGTGCTCCCTGCCGCGTTGCGCGCTCGCACCCAAGAATTCGCTACGCCGAAGCATAGATTTTTCTCGCTGGTGTGCCGGGTTGGGTCAACCGGCCAGCTAAATGGCCGCAAGGACACGTCATTGACCGGCCACACCCTCGTGGTCTAGCTGGCAAACGCGTCAGGGGGGTGCCTTGATGAGTCCGGCTCGCATTGTCGTCCTCGTGCTGCTGTCGCTCGCCGGCAGCACAGCTGCCTTGACCGAAGAGCCACAAGCGCCGCAGCAATGCTGGACGCCCGAGGCGCTTGCCGGCACCGAGGCCGAGCTCAAGCCTCAATCAACCCACAAGTCGCTCGACCTTGCCCCGCTGAAGCTGGTGACGCTGCCGACGGCAACTCCGATCAAGCCCGAGCTGCGTGGCTCGATCCGCGGTGTCGAGCTGCCGCCCGACAAGAAGCTGATCGCGCTCACCTTCGATCTTTGCGAGGAGAACGGCTATGTCTCAGGCTATGACGGCCGCATCGTCGACTACCTGCGCGCGCAAGCCATCAAGGCGACATTCTTCGCCGGCGGCAAATGGATGGAGACCCACCCAGAGCGTGCCGAACAGCTGATCACCGATCCCCTGTTCGAGGTGGGCAGCCATGGTCTCCGCCATCTCGATCTCTCCAATGTCAGTGATGCCACGCTCGGTGAGGAGATCACGCTCACTGAGGCCGCCTATGCGCGCGCCAAGGCCGCGCTCACGACCCGCCAATGCCTCATCGGTGCGGCCCCGGCGCAACCGACGGAGCGAATGACGCTGCTCCGTTTTCCGTACGGGCGCTGCAACGACAAAGCTCTTGCTGCGGCGGCGAATGCAGGATTTGTTTCGGTGCAATGGGACCTCGTCACCGGCGATCCGGATCCGCGCGTCTCCGCCAAGACCATCGCAAATACCATCCTGACCAAGGCGCATCCGGGCGCCATCATCGTGGCGCACGCCAATGGGCGCGGCCACAACACGGCCGAGGCCCTCGCCTTGGCGCTGCCCAAGCTGAAGGAACAAGGCTACAGCTTCGTCACGGTGAGCGAGCTGTTGCAAGCCGGCAAGCCGGTGATCGCGACGCGCTGCTATCAAAACACCCCGGGAGAGATGACGCACGTCGCCCGGTCCACCGTCCAGCGCGGCAGCCATGACCTGTTCTCCATTTTCACCGCCCCCAATTGAGCTTGAGACTTGCGGCGCGCGGCTCTTGTCGCTCGATCTTGGCTCATGCGCAGCCCTCGCCGCGGCGATCGTGGCCATGGAGCCCTGGGCGGTGATGAACTATCCGGCCGACAGGCTTGCGGCATTCCTGGCAAGCGCTGATTCGGGAGCCGTCCGCTATGTGGTCAGCGTGAACGGCAAAGAGGCCGGCGTGGTGTCGGTGTGCCACCCCTGGCTGAAGGGGCCCTATCTCGAGTTGCTTGCGCTTTTGCCGGTGGCGCAGAATCAGGGCATCGGCTCAAGCATCATGGCCTGGTTCGAAACCGCGGCGCTTCAGCATGGGGCGCGCAATCTCTGGGTCTGCGCCTCCTCGTTCAACGGGCGGGCGTTGCGCTTCTACGAGCGCCATGGCTTTGCCAGCGCTGCGGCGCTGCCAGGCCTCGTCGCCGACGGCTATGACGAGATTCTCTTGCGCAAATTTCCGCTTCACCCCCGCGCGTAAAGCGTGCGCTACTGCGGCGACGCTGCGTCGGGATCGACGTCCGGGATGTCCTTGACGTCCGAGTCCGGCGAGTGGTCGACATACATCACGCCATCCTCGATCGAGACGGCTTCACCGCCCTTCAATTCGTACACATCGCCGTTCTCGAGTTTCACCTTGCAGCCCTCGCTGCAAGGTGCATCGGCCTCTTTCTCAGCCCCGATCGTGAGCTCCTTGGAATCACTGCCAGCCATGACGGTGACGGTGTGCGGCTTGGGATCGATATTCGAAATGGTGAGAGCCTGTGCCGGCGCGGCGCAGAGCAAAGTCGTGACCCCGAGTGTAGCGACTCCGATTGATCTCATGCCGATTCCTCCAAGGTATTTCGGGCTCGCCCCTATCGCAGAAGAGCGCCGGGATTTTGTTGCCGACGTGGCAATGGCGTTGTCGCCGCTTTTCATGAATTCCGCAATTGCCAAGCCTTCGTCCAAGGCCCGCAAGGGCTCATGCCCCAAAGGCTCGCCGATCTCCCGCGAGGCAACCGGAACCAAATTTCCTATGTCGGCGTTTCGTTGCCTGGTGACGGAAACAGGGCATTGCTGCGGAAAAGAAGGGCATGGCGGGCGCCGCAAAGAGTCCCTAAAATCGCCCGCTTACAGCCAAGGACCGCATCGATCGGAGAAGGAGGCTTCCCATGGAGCTTACCGGTACCGTGACGGCCATTCTGGCTTTGGTATCATTTGGGCTCGTTGCCGCGATCATCCTCGGAATGATCTAGCGCATCCCGATTCCAGCCATCATTCAGCGGCATCGGCGATCCGCTTCGGATCGTAATTGAGGATGGGCGCGAGCCAGCGCTCGGCTTCGTCGAGGCTCCAGCCCTTGCGGGCGGCGTAGTCCTGGACTTGGTCGCGCCCGATCTTGCCCACGCCGAAATAGCGGCTATCGGGGTGGGAGAAATAAAGTCCTGAAACGGCGGCGGCCGGCCACATGGCACAAGATTCGGTGAGCTTGAGCCCGGTCGCCTTCTCGGCATCGAGCAGCTTGAAGAGCGTGCGCTTTTCGGTGTGATCTGGCTGCGCCGGATACCCAGGAGCGGGGCGAATACCGGCATAGTCTTCGGCAATCAGCTGCTCATTGCTGAGTTTCTCGCCCGGCGCATAAGCCCAAAGCTCGTGGCGCACCTTCTCATGCAGCGCCTCGGCGAAGGCTTCCGCCAGACGATCGGCGAGCGCTTTCACCATGATCTTGGAGTAATCGTCATTGGCGCGCTCGAATCTGCGCGCCATGTCCTCCTCGCCGATGCCGGCGGTGACGGCAAAGCCGCCGATATAGTCGGCAACGCCGGACTCCTTTGGCGCGACAAAATCAGCGAGTGCGAGATTGGCTTTGTCACCCTCCCGCGCCATCTGCTGGCGGAGCGTGTGCAGCGTGGCGATCTTCCTCGTGCGGCTCTCGTCGGCGTAAATCTCGATATCATCACCGACGCTGTTCGTCGGCCAGAAGCCCACGACGGCATTTGCCTTGAGCCATTTCTCTTCGACCAGTTGCATCAGCATGGCTCGCGCGTCGTCGAACAGATGGCGCGCGGCCTCGCCATATTTGTCGTCTTGCAGGATGCGGGGATACGCGCCCTTAAGCTCCCAGGCCTGGAAGAAGGGAGTCCAGTCGATGTAGCGGGCAAGCTCGGCCAAATCGTAGCCGCGGAAGCTATGCGTGCCGAGGAAGGTCGGCTTCGGCGGCGCATAGGTTTGCCAATCGAGCTTGAGGCGATTGACTCGGGCATCGGCGATCGACGTGCGTGCCT
>Ga0164302_10000608_pt1 | contig 10321 bp, 6 predicted proteins | sample Whisoiple_202_MG_FD_109714 | JGI IMG/M metagenome (GOLD analysis project Ga0164302, IMG submission 109714) | Soil microbial communities amended with pyrogenic organic matter from upstate New York, USA - Whitman soil sample_202_MG | ecosystem: Environmental > Terrestrial > Soil > Agricultural... | reverse complement strand
TTTCGCCAAGGGATCAAACGCATATGGGCAGCAGGTTTGTAGCGTTGATAGCAGTGCTCGGCGTCGTCGCCCTCGCTGCGGCAGGTATTTATCTCCACCGGCACCATGGCCACACGCCTCGGGTCGAGGACAAGGTGGCGACCGGTGAGAAGCCGGCGTCCGAGCCGCAAAAGCCGGCCGAGTCCAAGCCTCCCGAGTCAAAGCCAGCGGAATCAGCGCCCGCGAAGCCCATCGCCGTGCCGAGCTTCGACATCGTCCGCATCGAGCCTACCGGCGAAGGCGTCATGGCCGGCCGCGCCGAGCCAGGCTGGACGATCGGTATCGAGAGCGGGGGAAGCAAGATCGCCGAGACCAAGGCCGACGATGAGGGCGCCTGGAGCGTCGTGCTCGACAAGCCGCTTGCCTCCGGCGACCACACGCTCGCGCTTCGGGCCACCTCGCCCGACGGCATGCAAGCGCTGACCGCGCAGGCGCCGGTGCAAATTGCCGTCGCGCAGAAGGAGACCTCGCCGGCTGAGCCGCCGAAGCAGGAAACCGCCCCCGCCGCCCCGGAACAGCCTAAGGCCGCCGAAGCCGCGCCAGAAGCGCCCAAGTCTGAGGAGCCAAGGGCGGTCGAGGGGCAGCCAGAGCCGGTCGTTCCCGACGAGAGCGCTCCACCTCCCGAACGAGCGAAGCCGCCGGTCAAAATTGGCAAGCTCGACTATCAGGACGCCGGCGCGGACAGCGGAAAGATCTCTATTTCCGGCGTCGGGAATCCGAATATCAAGGTTGTTCTCTTCTTCGACGAGCAGCCGCTCGGCCAAGTGACCATCGGCGGCGACGGCACCTGGGCGATCGAGATCGATAAGAAGCTCGGGGAGGGCGAGCACACCGTCAGAGCCGACACCTACGACGACGAGACTGGCATGGTCGCCGGACGCGCCTCGGTCCGCGTAGGGCGCGAGCCGGAAGCCGCCAAGCAACAGGCAGCCGCGCCCGCGCCAGAGTCGGGGCCCGCTCCTGAATCCGCGCCCGCGCCTGAAGCGGCGCCAGCGGAGCCCGCGGTTACGGCAAAGGGGCAGCTCTCCGCCCAACCGGAGCCGGTCTATCCGGATGGCGCACCGAAGGCCGAGGCTGCTTCGTCTGAGCCGTCCACGTCCGCCGCCAACACCGAGCCGCCGTCCCTGTCCGCGCAGCCTCAGCCGGTTATTTTCCCGGAAGAGGCGACGTCGGACATCGCCAAGGGGGAACCCGCTCCGGCGGAGCCAACCCAGCCCGAAGTCTCAGAGCAGCAACCGGCTGCGCCACAGGTCGAACCGGCTCAGCCCGAAGCGCCACCACCGCCCGCACCGCCGAAGCCTGCCGTCGTGTTCAAGAGCGTGGACTACCAGGATACCGGTGCGGAAACGGGGAAGGTTGCGCTCGCCGGCACCGGAGAGCCCGGCGCGCACGTTCTCTTCTTCTTGGACGAGACGCCGCTCGGCGAAGTGGTCGTCGGGGATGACGGCACGTGGGGGTTCGAAGCTGAGAAGAAACTCGAGACCGGCGAGCATAGGTTCCGCGCCGACTGGGTGGAGGGCGGAGTGGTCGTCGGCCGCGCGTCTGTCGGCCTCGTGCGCATGGAGAAGCCGAAGGAGCCGCCCAAGGAGCAGGTTGCAACGCAGGCTGCGCCTGCACCGGAGGCCACGCCACCGGCGCAGACTGAATCACAGGTCGCCTCCGCCGAGGCGGGTAAGCCCGCGGTAACCGGCGAGAAACAGGTGCATCATAAGCGGCACAGGCCGCGCGTCTACACGGTACGCCGTGGCGACACGCTGTGGGAAATCGCTGAATCCTATTACGGCGGAGGCTGGCATTATCGGGCGATCGTGCGCGACAACAAACGCGACATCAAAAATCCGCACTGGATCTACCCGAAGCAGAAATTTCACATTCCTTCGGGTAAATGAGTCTCCGTTTGTGGAGTAGGCTCGCGCCAACGCGCCAATCCAGGCAGCGTGCTTGAGGCAGCCCCGTCCCGGTACTATATGCTTGGGGGTTAGGGGTAGTGCTTCCACACTGCCCCTTTTTGCCGTGTGTACACGCCAAGGATCAAACGGGTTTCATGCAAGACCTGCCGCCAACGAGGAGCGACGCGCTGATGGCCGCGCGGACCGGGCACCTCACGGTCTTGCGCGAGCTTGCCCCCTATATCTGGCCGGCAGGCCGTCCCGATCTCCGCATGCGCGTAGTTATGGCCCTCGTGGCGCTTATTATCGCCAAGGCCATCACGCTTATGGTGCCGATTGGGTACAAGGCAATTGTCGACCTTCTCACCGATGAGGCGACGGGCAAACATATCACGGCGGTCGGCCTTGCCGCGAGCCCCGTCCTCCTCATCGTCGCCTATGGCGTCGGCCGGGTGCTAATGGTGCTGTTCGCCCAGTTCCGCGATGTCTGGTTCACCGTGGTCGCCCAGCACGCGGTGCGCGAGCTTGCCAATCGCACCTTCAGTCATCTGCACGCGCTCTCCTTGCGCTTTCATCTCGAGCGCCGCACCGGAGGACTGAACAGGGTGATCGAGCGCGGCGTGACCGGCGTCGACACTATCGTGCGCATGGCGGTGCTCAATTCCATTCCGACGGCGGTCGAGCTCATGATGATCTCCGGCCTCGTCGCCTATTACTTTGGCTGGATCTACGTGCTGGTCGTGCTGGCGACGGTCGGCCTCTATGTCACCTTCACCTTCTGGGCGAGCGAGCGGCGCATCGCCATCCGCCGCGACATGAACGATTCCGACACCGAGGCCCACGCCAAGGCCGTCGACAGCCTGCTGAACTACGAGACGGTGAAATATTTCGGCAACGAGGCGCATGAGGGCCGCCGCTTCGATTCCTCCATGGCGCGTTACGAGCAGGCGGCGATCAGAACCTACACCTCGCTTGGCGTGCTCAATACCGGGCAGGCGGTCATCTTCACCGTAGGCACCGTCGTCTGCATGCTGCTCGCGGCGCGCGACGTGGCGTCCGGCGCGCTCACGATCGGCGGATTTGTGATGATCAACGCCATCCTCATGCAGCTCTATCTGCCGCTCAATTTCATGGGCATGGTGTATCGCGAGATCAAGCAGGGCCTCATCGACATCGAGACGATGTTCGCGCTGCTGCACGAGCCGCCCGAAATCGTCGATAGACCTGGCGCCAAGCCGCTACGCGTCACCAAGGGCGAGATCAAATTCGAAAACGTGTCCTTCGCCTACGATCCGGAACGACAGATCCTGAAGCACGTCAGCTTCGAGGTGCCGGCGGGGAGGATGGTGGCCATTGTCGGTCCCTCTGGCGCCGGCAAGTCGACGATCTCGCGCATCCTGTTTCGCTTCTACGAGGTGAGCGGCGGTCGCGTCCTAATTGACGGGCAGAATATCAGCCACGTGACGCAAAGCTCGCTCCGCGCCGCCATCGGCATGGTCCCCCAGGACACCGTGCTGTTCAACGACACCATTTTCTACAACATCCGCTATGGGCGCCCAGAGGCCAGCGACCGCGAGGTGCGCGAGGCGGCGAAACTTGCCCAGGTCCACGACTTTATCATAACGCTGCCGCAAGGCTACGACTCGCTCGTGGGCGAGCGGGGATTGAAGCTCTCTGGCGGCGAGAAGCAACGCGTGGCCATCGCCCGCACCATCCTCAAATCTCCGCCCATCCTCATGCTCGACGAGGCGACCTCGGCGCTCGACAGCCACACTGAGAAGGAGATCCAGGACGCGCTGGAGCGGGTCGCGCGCGAGCGCACGTCGCTCGTCATCGCCCATCGTCTCTCCACCGTGGTCCACGCCGACAACATCATCGTGCTCGACCATGGTGAGATTGTCGAGCAGGGCACGCACCAGGAGCTTCTCGCCCGCGGCGGCATTTACGCAAGCCTCTGGACGCGCCAGCGCGAGGCCGATCAAGCGCGCGAGCGCCTGGCCCAGGTGATCGACCACGAGCTCGATCCTCCTTCGAGAGCCGCCGAGCGGCTCGAGGATGAGGCCCTTGCCGGCAATTGAGATTTGATCTGACACCACTATGAGCGATCGCCACTCCGTTCTCGACAGCATCACCAGCGCCTTCGTGCCCATTCACCGCGAAGGTCATAAGTTCATTCTCGGCTTCGCCGTGGCGGCACTCATCCTGTTCATCCTCGCGCGGCCGCTCGGCTGGCTCGGGATCATCGTCACATTGGCCTGCGCCTATTTCTACCGTGATCCTGAGCGGGTGACGCCGGCGCGCTCTGGTCTCGCGGTGAGTTCCGGCGACGGCAAGATCGTGACCGTCGGTACGGTGGCGCCGCCGAAGGAGCTTGCGCTCGGCAAGGTGCTGCTCACCCGCGTCTCGGTGTTTCTATCGGTGCTCGACGTGCATGTGGTGCGGGCGCCGGTGGCGGGCCGCGTAGTGCACAGTGCCTATGTGCCGGGAAAGTTCCTCAATGCCGAGCTCGACAAAGCGAGCGAGGAGAATGAGCGCCGCGCGATGGTGATCGAAACGCCTGGGGGCGAGAAGATCGGCGTCGTGCTCATCGCGGGCCTCATCGCGCGGCGGATCGTGACATTTGTAGGCGAGGGGACTAGCGTTGCGGCCGGCGAGCGCATCGGGCTCATCCGCTTCGGCAGCCGGGTCGACGTGTATTTGCCGGCGAACGCTGAAGTTCTCGTGGTGACCGGTCAGACGGCGATTGGTGGCGAGACGGTTTTGGCCGAGCTTCCGGGTGCCCGCATGCGCGCCGATGGGCCTTAGGACAGTGGAGTCGTCCCATGTTCCCTCCCTTCGATCCTGAGAAAGACGACCGCAAGCCGCGAGCCCGCATGTTCGCCCGCGGCCAAGTGCCGACCCGCGTGCTCATTCCAAACATCTTTACCCTGCTTGGGCTCTGCGCCGGCTTGACCGCGATCCGCATGGCCATCGAGCATCGCTGGGACTTGGCCGTGGCGGCGCTCGTGTTCGCTGCCTTTCTCGACGGCATCGACGGGCGCGTCGCGCGGCTGCTGAAGGCGCAGTCGCGCTTCGGCGCCGAGCTCGATTCGCTCGCCGACTTCGTCAATTTCGGCGTGGCGCCCGCCATCATCATCTTCAACTGGGCGCTCGACGATCTCCGCAGCATGGGGCGGATCGTGGTGCTGATCTATGCGGTGTGCGCCGCGCTCCGGCTTGCGCGCTTCAATGTGGCGCTGGAGCGGACAGACCTACCAGCTTGGAAGGGTAGCTATTTCGTTGGCGTGCCTGCCCCGGCCGGCGCCATCACCCTGCTGCTGCCGATCTACGCCCAGGACCTCGGCTTGCATCTGCCGACACTGACGCCGCTCGTGCTCATCTACACGCTTGCCATCGCCCTTCTCATGGTGAGCCGTGTGCCCACCTTCTCCGGCAAGATGATCGGCCAGAAGATCGAGCGCGAGTATGTGCTGCCGGTGTTCGTGATTGCGGCGCTGTTCATCGGCTGCCTGTTGACCTACCCATCGCTGACGCTCGCCGTGGGCTCGGTCATTTATCTCGCGATGATCCCGGTCAGCGCCTATCGCTATTTCCAGGTCGAGCGAAGGATGGAGCTGATCGCCAAGGGGCAGAACGGCAAGGGCGCATCGGAGCCCGCCGCCATCGAGCCCACGGCCTTTCCACACTAGATGTGCGCGTCGCTTTCGCCGGGAGCCAGCACGCCGGTGATGTCGTAAATGAGCCCATCGGGGGCAAGCAGCCGCCCCAAACGCTCGCGGCCGAGCGCCACGATCTCGCGATGCTTCACCGCGAGCACCACCGCTTGGAAGCGCTCATCGGGTAATTTGTCGACGATGTGGAGACCGTATTCGTGCATCGCTTCGTCGCGCTCGGCGACCGGATCGTACACCACCACGTTAAGGAAGCTGCCGAGCTCGCGCACGAGGTCGGCGATCTTGGTGTTGCGAGTGTCTGGGATGTTCTCCTTGAAGGTGAAACCCATGACTAGCACCTTGGCGTCGTCCATCTTCAGCTTGCGGTGAAGCATCGCCTTGACGATATCGCGGGCGACGAAGCCTGCCATGCCGTCATTGATGCGGCGCCCGGCCAAAATCATCTCCGGGTGAAAGCCGATCGACTGCGCCTTGTGGGTCAAATAATAAGGGTCGACGCCGATGCAGTGGCCGCCGACCAGGCCTGGCCGATAAGCGTGGAAATTCCATTTGGTGCCAGCTGCTCCAAGCACCTCGCGTGTGTCGAGCCCGAGATCCTTGAACAGCATGGCAAGCTCGTTGACGAGCGCGATATTCACATCGCGCTGGATGTTCTCGATGACCTTGGCGGCTTCGGCGACCCTGATTGAGCTGACCTTGTGGGTACCGGCGGTCACTACGCTGCCATAGACCTTATCTACGAGGTTTGCGGCTTCCGGTGTCGAGCCTGAGGTGACCTTGATGATGCTCGGCAGCCGGTGCTGTAGATCCCCGGGATTGATGCGCTCCGGCGAATAGCCGGCGAAGAAATCGCGATTGAAGGTAAGGCCCGACGCCTTCGCCAGGATCGGCACGCAGACCTCTTCCGTGGCGCCGGGATAAACCGTCGACTCGTAGACCACCACGTCGCCCGGAGAGAGCACGCGACCGACCGTCTCGCTTGCCCGCATCAGCGCGGTCAGGTCTGGGCGCTTTGCCTCATCGATCGGCGTCGGCACGGTGACGATGTAGAAATTGCAGCCGCGCAGCGTCTCGGTGTCGGCGGTAAAAGAGATGGTGCGGGCCGCTGCGAATTCCTCTTCGGTCACCTCGCCGGTGCGGTCGCCGCCTTTTAACATCTCTAAAACTCGGCGCCTGTTGACATCGAAACCAGTGACGGGAAAGTGGCGTGCCATGTAGACGGCAAGCGGCAGCCCGACATAGCCAAGTCCGATGATGCCGACGCGCACATTATCAAGCTCAGCCGGCTTGACCTTGGCTGCCGCAGCGCCCGCTCTCGTGTTGAACTGGTCGTTCATAGGCAGGTTCGATCTCGTCCCTCAAATCGAGCGAGTGGCTTAGCATTTTGACCCGATTTGCGCAAAGTTCAGGCTCTATCTCCCGGCGGGCCGCAAAATTTGTCCTGCGCCGCCTAAGATGCTAAGGCCAAGGCCGCAGGAACGGCAGGGCGCCACGCGCATGAAGCATAGACTTTCGACCTATCTGCGCCAGCTCGAGGCAGAAAGCATCCAGGTCATGCGCGAGGTCGCGGCGGAGTTTCACCATCCCGTCATGCTCTATTCGATCGGCAAGGACTCCTCGGTCATGGTGCATCTCGCCATGCAGGCGTTCTATCCGGCGAAGCCGCCGTTCCCGCTCCTGCATGTCGACACCACCTGGAAGTTTCGCGAGATGCTCGCCTTCCGCGACCGAGAGGCGCTGCGGCTCGGCATCGATCTCATGGTGCATAAGAACGAGCAGGGCGTACGCGACGGCATCTCGCCCATCACGCATGGCAGCGCGCTCTACACCGACATCATGAAGACGCAAAGCCTGAAGCAGGCGCTTGAGGTGCACCAATTCGACGCGGCCTTCGGCGGCGCACGGCGCGACGAGGAGAAGTCGCGCGCCAAGGAGCGGGTGTTCTCCTTCCGCAACGCCGCCCACAATTGGGACCCGAAGCGGCAGCGCCCGGAGCTCTGGCATCTTGCCAACACGCAAGTGAAGCCCGGCGAGAGCATGCGGGTGTTTCCACTGTCGAATTGGACCGAGCTCGACGTGTGGACCTATATCTATCTCGAGGACATTTCGGTGGTGCCGCTCTATTTCGCCGCTGAGCGGCCAGTGGTCGAGCGTGGCGGCATGCTGATCATGGTCGATGACGACCGCCTGCCGATGGATGCTGGGGAGAAGCCAAAGATGCGGCGCGTGCGCTTTCGCACGCTTGGCTGCTATCCGTTGTCCGGCGCCATCGAGTCTAATGCCAAGACGGTGCCGGAGATTATCGAAGAGCTGGTCGTGGCACGCTCATCGGAGCGCCAGGGCCGCGTCATCGACCACGATCAGGCTAGGTCGATGGAGAAGAAGAAGCAGGAAGGGTATTTCTGATGCCGCGATTGAGTGTCGTCAACAACGAGCGCGACAACGCCGAAGCCCGACTCAAGGCGCGTCTTGTTGCCGAGGAGAATCGCGGCTTGCTCCGCTTCCTCACCTGCGGCAGCGTCGATGACGGCAAGAGCACGCTGATCGGGCGTCTACTCTGCGACTCGGCTCAGATCTACGAGGATCAGCTCAAAAGCGCCGAACGCGACTCCAAACGTGCCGGCGGCAACGGCGCCCTCGACCTTGCGCTGCTGGTCGACGGTTTGCAGGCCGAGCGCGAGCAGAAGATCACTATCGACGTCGCCTACCGCTATTTCTCCACGCCGCGCCGCAAATTCATTGTCGCCGATACGCCGGGCCATGTGCAGTACACGCGCAACATGGCGACCGGGGCGTCGAACTGCGATTTCGCCGTACTGCTGGTGGATGCGCGCGCTGGCGTGCTCACCCAGACAAAACGGCACGCCTGCATCGTTTCGCTGCTCGGCATCCGCAAGCTTGCGCTCGCCGTCAACAAGATGGACCTCGTCGATTTCGATCAGGTGCGCTTCGACGCGATTGCCGAGGACTTCAAGAGCTTCGCCGCACCGCTTGGCTTCGAGCTTGTCACCTGCATTCCGGTGTCGGCGCTCAAGGGCGACAATATCCTCACCCCGAGCCCCCATATGCACTGGTATCGCGGCCCCACGCTGCTCGGGCACCTCGAGACGGTGGATGTGTCGCGGGAAGAGAAAGAAGAGCCGTTCCGCTTCCCAGTGCAATGGGTGAACCGGCCGCATCTCGATTTTCGCGGCTACGCCGGCATGGTGGCGAGAGGCAAGGTCAAGCCAGGCGACGAGGTGGTCATCCAGCCGTCCGGCAAGCGCGTGCATGTCGCCCGCATCGTCACCGCCGACGGCGACCTTAACATTGCCCACCGCGGCGAGGCAGTGACGCTCACCTTTGCCGAGGAAGTCGACGCCAGTCGTGGCGACATCATCTCCGGCGCCGAGGAAGCGCCTGCGATAGCCGATCAGATCGCGGCCCGCGTCGTCTGGTTCGACGAGGAACCGATGCTGCCCGGCCGCACCTACGCGATCAAATGCGGCTGCCAGACCACCACGGCCACCATCTCGAGCCTGAAATACAAGCTCAACGTCGACAATCTCGACCACGTGGCCGGCAAGACGCTCGAGCTGAACGAAGTCGGGCTCTGCAACTTGAGCACCGGCAAGGCGTTGGTGTTCGACCCTTACGCCGAGAATGCCGAGACCGGGAGCTTCATCCTGATCGACCGCTTTACCAACAACACGGTCGCCGCCGGCATGATCGAGTTTGGCCTGAGGCGCGCGACCAACATCCAATGGCAGGCGCTCTCCATCGACAAGGACGCGCGTTCGCGGCTGAAAGGCCAGCAGCCTTGCGTGCTCTGGTTCACCGGGCTGTCTGGCTCCGGCAAGTCGACCATCGCCAATATGCTGGAGAAGCGGCTCCACGCGTTTGGCCGACACACCTATGTGCTCGACGGCGACAATATTCGCCACGGTCTCAACAAGGATCTCGGCTTCACCGATGCCGATCGGGTGGAGAACATCCGCCGCGTGGCCGAGACGGCGAAGCTTTTCGTGGAAGCCGGCCTGATCGTCATGGTATCGTTCATCTCGCCCTTCCGCTCGGAGCGGCGCATGGCGCGGGAGCTGTTCCAGGAAGGCGAGTTCGTCGAGGTCTATGTCGATACGCCGCTCGACGTCTGCGAGACGCGCGATCCGAAGGGGCTTTACCGCAAGGCGCGCGCAGGCCTGATCAGCCATTTCACGGGCATCGATTCAGATTACGAAGTGCCGGAGCGCCCGGAGCTGACACTCAATACGAGCAAGACAGCCGTGGATGCGCTCACCGAGACCCTGCTTGCCGAACTCAGACGGCGTCACGTGATCTAGAGAAGTTGGGCCGCAGCCGCCGATCCCCCCGATTTGGTCCCTCGGTTAGCGGCTGCGGCCCACCTCAAGCTAGTCCGAGAGACTAGCGAGGATCTTCAGGCGCTCGGCGGCCTTTGCACTGCCGGTCTCCGAGGCCCGTTCGTACCAACCCACGGCGCGCGTCTTGTCCGGGCCCACGCCTAGCGCGCCGATCTCCGTCAAATACTCAGCGTCGAAAGTGCGCGCGAGCTGATAGGCCGCGTCACTTTCGCCATGCTCGGCAAGGTGCATGAGCAGGAGCCGCGCCCCGGCGATGTCGCCTTCGCCAAGCAGGCGCATGGCTCGCGCCATGAGGGGAGAAGGCTGCACCGCGGCGGGCTGTTGCTCCGGTGCGGTCACCAGCGCGGTGTTAAGCAGTGTT
>Ga0164302_10000606_pt1 | contig 10330 bp, 7 predicted proteins | sample Whisoiple_202_MG_FD_109714 | JGI IMG/M metagenome (GOLD analysis project Ga0164302, IMG submission 109714) | Soil microbial communities amended with pyrogenic organic matter from upstate New York, USA - Whitman soil sample_202_MG | ecosystem: Environmental > Terrestrial > Soil > Agricultural... | reverse complement strand
TGTCGCAGGCGTACAATCTGCCTCTGCTCACGATCGTTTGTAACAACGCGATCTGGCATTCCACCAAAGCGGCGACCCAGCAGGTGATCCCCGACGGCTGGGCGGTCAGCACGGAAAATTATCCACTCTGCGATCTCACGCCGTCACCGCGCTATGAAAAGATCGTTAGCGCTCACGACGGGTACGGCGAGATGGTCGATGATCCGCGGCAGTTGCCCGCCGCTTTGGAGCGCGCGCTCAAAGTCGTTAAAGAAGAGAAGCGCCAAGCCGTGCTGAACGTCATCTGCGGTACGCACTGAAGCAATTAAACACCATGAAGCAGACTAAGATCCTCCTAGCGCTTGCGTTGTTTTGTTTTGCGGTGAGCTCCCCGTGCGCAGCGGAGGAAAAAAAGCTCGAAAAGATTCGCGTGGGCGGCGGCTCGGTGGGGGCACCGCAGATGACGATGTGGTTTGCCAAAGAGGCGAATTTCTATGAGAAGCACGGTCTCGCCGTCGAAGCGATATCGATTCCCGGCAGTTCCATGGCTCTGCAGGCGATGCTTTCGGGCGAAGTGCCGATTATTCAGCTCGGCGGCACCGCATCCATGCTGGCAAATTTCGCCGGCGCCGATACGGTGATCGTAGCGACCGTTATCAAGAAGTTTGTCTTCTCGATCTTTAGCCGACCGGAGATTACACGATTCATCGATCTTAAAGGCAAACTTTTCGGCGCGACGCGCTTTGTCTCGCTCTCCGACTTTGCATCGCGTTTTGCATTGGAAAGAAACGGTCTCAATCCTGACCGGGATGTCGCGATGGTACAAACGGGTGGACAACCCGAAACCGTGGTCGCGCTGCTTACCGGAAAAGTTCAGGGCGCGGCACTGTCGGTGCCGGCAATCTTACGGGCCAAGAAAGCAAATATGCGCGAGCTGCTCGACATGGCTAAACTCGAGGCGACCATTCATCAGAACGGCGTCGTCACGACGCGAAAATACCTCAAGAGCAACGAAGACACAGTCCGGCGTTTTTTGAGAGCCTACATCGAAGGCGCCGCGCTTGCCAAAAAAGACAAAGCGTTCGCCACACGCGTGATGGCGAAGTATCTCGGCACGAACGATCGTGAATTGCTCGATGACGCGTACGAACGAGTCACGCTTCATCTCGAGGTGCCGCCTTATCCGACGGTCGAGGGAGTAGGAGTTCTGCTCAAGACCTTGGAAAAGACACAGCCCAAAGCGCGGTCGGCGAAGGCGGAAGATTTTATCGACTCACGGTTGGTCCGTGAGCTCGACGAAACCGGTTTCATGAATCGGTTGTAAATCAGGTTGCCCGAGGAAGAGCGAATGAGTTCGATTGGCTATGGTGGCGGCGGCTGGAGATGCTTCGCTGCTGCTCGTCATGACGCAGCGCGGAATTCCATCAAAGCGGTGTGCCGTTAACTTGGAGCATCCGCGCGATTCGCGAACTCACGTTAAACTTCGTGGAGTCTCAAGAACGGCATCTAATTTTTCCAAAACTTCATTGAGCAAATAGGGCTTGTGGATGCACTCCCTGACGCCAGCGCGGAGCAGTTCGGCCTTCAATTCAGGCTCTAGGTAGCCCGTGGCGATCACGATATTAACATCGGGATTTTGCTCTCTCAATTTCGGGATTACATCCATTCCGGTCATCTTGGGCAACCCGAGATCCAACAGCACGACGTCGATCTCTGATTTGTGGTCGTGATAAACATCGAGCCCTTGCTCTCCATCCGTAGCGGCCAAAACCTGATACCCCTCCCGGGGCAAAATTTTGTTTAGAAGCCGGACCAGGGGTTCTTCGTCCTCCACGACGAGGATTGTTCCACGCCGGTGCTCCAGCTTCGCAGAGGCTTGTTTCTTATTTTCCCTTGGCACGGGCGTTTCTGCCGATTCCAGTACCGGCAGGTAAACTCGAAACGTCGTGCCTTGGCGGGGCTCGCTTTCGACCTCGATGAAGCCATTGTGTTCTTTGACAATGCCGTAGACGATCGCCAGGCCAAGACCGGTTCCCTCGCTGACTCCTTTGGTTGTGTAGAAAGGCTCGAACATACGGGCACGCACTTCTTCTGTGATACCCATCCCCGTATCGCTTATCCTAATGCAGACGTAGGCTCCCGATGCCGCCTCCACCTGGTGGCGTTCGCGCATTTCCACGGCGTCGATTTTTTCGGTCTGAATCGTGAGCTTGCCGCCCGCAGGCATGGCATCGCGGGCATTGAGGCAAATATTGAGCAGCACCTGGCTCATTTGATTGCGATCCGCCAAGACGGGCATCAGCCTGGTATCGAGGTTCAGTGAGACCGTGATGTTTTTAGGAAAGGTTTTGATCAGATCGTTGAGGGTGAGAACGATGTCGCTGATATTTGTGGGCGCCAAATGCGTCTCGGACTTGCGCGCAATGGTCAAGAGTTGGCGCACAACGGAAGCGCCTCGGTCGATTTCCTTATCGATCACTCTCAAGCTCTCTTCAAGCTGCTCCGCCGTCAGAGGTTGTTGACCGATCAGCGTGGCGTAACCACGAATGATGTTCAGGATATTGTTGAAATCGTGAGCGATGCCCCCAGCCAGCGTACCAATGCTTTCCATTTTTTGCGCCTGGCGCAATTGCTCTTCGAGCCGCTTTTGCCCCGCCATGGTTCGGAGTAAAGCCGCATTGGCTTGCTCGAGATCCGCTGTCCGCTCGCGCACGCGCCGCTCCAAGTCCTGGTTGGCTTTTACCAATTCGTCTCGCGCCTGCCTGAGGAGGTCGCCGGCTCGCTTGCGGTCCGAAATGTCACGCAGAATCGCGATAAACATACGGCGATCGCCGATCCGAGTCTCGCTTACCGCGAGGTCGAGCGGAAAGGGTGTACCGTTTTTGCGCTTGGCTTCGACCTCGCCGGCCATGCCGATGAAATTCTTTTTGCGGCCGCTCAAGTCGTTAGCGACCAGTGAATCTGCTCCGGCCGCAGACGAAGTCGGAATTAGCTTGCGCAGGTTCTGACCGACGATCTCGGCTGCAGAATAGCCAAAAATGCGCTCGGTCGCTGGATTTACCGTGGTAATTGTTTCGTTTTCATCGATGGTAATGATGCCGTCCACAGCGGTTTCTATGACCGCCCGAAGATGTTCTTCGCGTTGTGCGAGAAGAGCCTCGGTCTCACTGCGTTCGACGAAATCTGCCGCTTGCCGTGCCAGTACGTCCAGAAGCGCCAGCTGGCGCTCAGTGGGTATATGAGATTGCCGATGGTGTGTCGAGATCACTCCGATGACACGGCCGGAGCGGCTAATGAGCGGCGTTGCGTGCAGCGCGTGCGCTCCGGCCGCGAGCACAACCTCGCGGGCAGGCGTACCGGCAAAAATCGGATGCGTGTCGACATTTTCCACGATGACGCGCTCAGCGCGCGCAATTGCTTCACCGCAAGCGGCCGTTCCTGGATTTTCGGTGAAGAACTGCAGGGTTGGCTGTTGGAAGCCGGATTGAGCAATCATGCGGACGGTGTTCGTCTCACGATCTATCAGCTGCACGTTGCCCATATCGGCGCCGGCAATTTCAATTGCGGCATCGAGAATATTCGCCATCATCGCGTCGATTTCTTGAGGCTGTACCAGTCGCGTGCTTAGGGTCTGAAGCCGAGTCATGACCGAGAGATTGCGCGCGAGCTGTTGGTTGAGCGCAGCAATTTCATCTTCCGTGCGTTTGCGTTCGGTGATGTCGCTCATCGACGCAATCCAGCCGCGGACTTGTCCTTGATCGTCGATGACAGGCGTGGCAACGACGCGCAAAAAACGCGGCCCGATCCGTGCAAATGGAATTTCTGCTTCTTACTCCACTGTGCGGCCGCTCAAAGTACTTTCGATGTACGGCCGTATGGTTTCCAATGCTTCGACGCCGATGACTTCCCAAAGCGGCTTGCCGATGATTTCTTCCGGAGTGGTACCCAGCATGGCGGCATAGGCTCGGTTGGCAAACGCGTAGGTGAAGTCTCGAGTGCATTGCGTCAACAGCAGCGGTGTCACGTCCGTAATCGCTCGAAGTTGCAGTCGCTGGGCGCGGAGGTCATCGTCGGCACGTTTGCGGTGGATAAACTGGCCAAGCTGGGCTCCGATATCACTGACCATTTGCAAGAAATGGTCATCGACCTCGCGCACCTCACGACTGAAGCATTCCACCACGCCCAAAGTTTCCTGACCGAATTTGATTGGGAATGCGAAAGCGCCGTGCAGTCCTTCTTTCTCGGCCAGCGGTGCGCGCCGAATGTCCGGGTCCATGGTGACATCGCTGATCCAGATGGCCTTACCACCGCTCAAAACTCGGCCAGGTAAGCCGCTGCCGCGCTTAATCCGACCATGGATGGTTACCCTCTGAAATTCAGGTGCTTCCAGGCCGGGCATGTGCCAAACGTCGACGTACTGGAGCTCCCTGAGGGAATGATCCATGATCCACACCGCGCCGAAGTCCCAACCAGCCCGCCTGCAGAGCACTTCGATAATTAAGGGAGCCGCCTCTTTGATCGCCGGCGACTCAGCGAGAACACGGCTGATCGATTCTTGCACTTCAAGACGTTGCTCCGCTCGTTTGGCTTCGGAAAGAACAGATGCGAGCACCAATGCGGCAATTTCCAGGGTGCTCATGAAACTCTGCACATGCAGTAAGGATTCGTTAGGATCAGCTTCGGTGTACGGCCCAACGCCGTAAAGCGTTCCAGCCAGTGCGATCACCGACATGATCAATGCAGAAGTGACGGCGCCGCGTTGGCCGAACCGGAAAGCCGCCCAGAGAAGCGGCAGTATGACCAGATATTCCGGACTGGAGGCATCTGCTCTCATAAAAACAAAATGACCGACGCCGCTGAGCAAAATCAGCAACCCTGAGGCCTCGATCACTCGCTTCGGCTTGGCCTGAGGAAAAGGCTGCGTCAGCCAGATGGTGATGAATGGGGCGAAAATGAGTTGACCCACAGCATCGCCTAACCACCAAGTCAGCCAGATCGCGCCGAACTGCTCCGGGCGGGCGAAGCCGGTTAGGATTAAACTTGCAGTGCCCAAGGTGGCGCTCACAACTGGGCTCAGTACTGGTGCGAGCACGACAAAACGGAAAGTATTTCGCGCGCGCTCGAAGGCTTTGGCGCCGTTGGCGAAAGTATTGAGTGCCCATGCGGCAAAGAGTGCTTCCAAAGTATTTCCAGTCGCTATGCCGAGTGCCGTTACGAGTGCCGTCACGGTCGTTGCTTGCGTCGTGGCGTTCAAAAGAAACGCACCGACAAAGATTCCCGGCCACAAACGGCCGCCCCAGAGTAAAAGCGCCGCTAGGGCGATTCCGCTCGGCGGCCAAACGGCGGTAACACTGGTATGGATGTGAGCCCAGGAGAGCCCGAGCTTGCCGGCGCAGAAATAGACTGCTGCGAGAAGCAGGATTTTTGTCAATTCACCGACGATCGAGCGGTTTCCGTCTCCGCCGATCCCGTTTGGCAAACTTTGGTTTCTCATTAGGCACACGAACGATAATCGCCGATGCTCGATTTTGTCAATCAGATTTACAGGACATTTTTGTTGGCGCGGTGTTGCTTGGGTCTCGTTTTTTATACGTCATTTCGACCGCATGGAGAAATTTTTCCTAGGGGTCGGGCCACACTCGGAGCCTTAATACACGAGAAAGATTTCTCGCTACGTACGAAATGACAAAGTGCAGGCTATGGTCGAACTATATGGAGTGATTTGAACTTTATTTGCACACGCCAAGCTGGCGTTTGAACAATCGCAAATCGAGGAAACCGGCGACCAATTGCGCGCTGCCTTGACACGTCAAGAACATCTCAGATATTTCTGACCCCGATGACCTGGCGTGAGCTATTTTGCCATCGTTCTAGAGAGCCGTCATGGCGTTAAGCAGGGAAGAAAATGAAATTTTGACTCGGGTCGGACCGCGAACACCAGCAGGCGAAATGCTGCGGCGCTATTGGCATCCGATCGGGTTTGTCGCCGAGCTGCGCAATAAACCTGTGCGCCGAAGGATCTTAGGTGAAGACGTGGTTCTGTTCCGCGACGAATTGGACCGATTCGGCGTATTGGGGTTACGCTGCATGCATCGCGGCACCTCACTGGAATTCGGTCATATCGAGAATGGCGGGCTTCGCTGTTGCTATCATGGCTGGTTATACGATGTTCAAGGAAAAGTTCTCGAGACACCGGGTGAGCCGTCGGAAAGCACGTTCAAAGAAAAAGTGCGCCAGCCAGCATACCAGACTCAGGCCTTGGGCGGCGTGATCTTCGTTTACATGGGACCGGAGCCAGCGCCGCTGCTGCCAAACTATGACGTGCTGGTCAGAGAAGACGGCGTGCGCGCGCGTCGAGCGCGCACGGTCAACTGCAATTTCTTTCAAATGATCGAAAATTCCGTGGATCAAAACCATCTGAAATGGTTGCATCGGGCGGCAAAAACACCGCAGTGGGACGACGGTGAAATCGATCCTCGCCCCTTCGAGCATGGCATCGTGAATACATATACACGCCGAGTTGCCGGTAAAACCTGGGCGCACTGCAATTTCTTCGTGATGCCGACCATGAATAAAACCGGCAATGTCGAAGAGGGCCATCCAACTGAACACCGGGCGAGCAGCGCGGGTGAGGTGATGCGCTGGCGTGTGCCGATCGACGATACCCATACGATGCATTTCACTGTGGAATTTGGCGCGATGGTCGAAGGAAAGCCGGCGGCCAAAATAATGAAGGATGACTCCGGGGCAGGGGTCGTTGAGAGCCAGGCTGGTGTTTACCAGTGGGACGAGTCCATCGGCTGGTTCGCAAGAGGTGATCAAGATCGCCTCGCACAAGAAAGCCAGGGGTCGATTTACGACCGAACCACCGAGCATTTGGCCTACACCGATCGCGGTGTCATTCTCCTGCGCCACTTGTACAAGGAATCGATCGAGGCAGTAAAACAGGGACGCGATCCGCTCGGAGTCATTCGCGATCCGGTAAAGAACCAGCTGATTCGGTTAGTGCCGCACGAGGATTTGCTGGACTAAAGAGGGGTTGAAGCGGACAACCCGTTCAATCGTGCAAGACGCGGCAGGTCAAACTAACGTTTGAGCTCAAGCTGAGATGCGTGTAGGCGTGGTTTTGAGTATTCAGCGCTGAATCGGCTTGCGAGAGGAAAAACGATGTTGTCGCGCGAGGAAAATGAACGCTTAACCCGGGTGGGACCCGGCACGCCGGCCGGAGAAATGCTTCGCCGTTATTGGTGGCCGATTGCGTTCAGCCAAGATGCAAAGCCCAAGGGTGCACCCGTAAAGATTAAATTGTTGGGGGAAGAATTCGTACTGTTCCGCGACGGGACGGAACGCCTCGGAGTCATGGCGCTCCATTGTTCGCATCGCGGCACTTCCCTCGAATACGGGCGGGTCGAGGAACACGGCATCCGCTGCTGCTATCACGGTTGGCTCTACGACATTCGCGGCAATTGTCTGGAGCAACCGGCGGAGCCCGCCGACAGTACGTTCAAAGATCGAGTCAAGCATCCCGCGTATCACGCGCAAGATTCCGGCGGGCTGATCTTTGCCTATGTCGGCCCCGAACCGGCGGCGCTGCTACCGAGTTATGATTTGCTCGTGCGAGAAGATGGCTGTCGGATCCTTGGCGGGGACGTGGAAAATTGTAATTGGCTGCAGCGGGCCGAGAATTCCGCCGACGGTGCACACTCCATCGCGCTTCACGCCCCAGGTTATCCGAACATGGCCTTGAAACGGCCGAAGATCACATGGGAGCCGACGCGCTTTGGCATCAAAGAGACAACCTGGATCGAAGATGTGCCAAAGCCGCGCGTTTCACACTATGTTTTTCCCTCCCACGTACGTCATTCCGCCGCGCGAGTCGGCGAACGACCGCGCCAAGTGATTCGATTCCGCGTTCCGACCGACGATTTTACAACGACGACTTTTTGGATCGATTTTTATCCGCACAAAGAAGGTCAGCCGACTCAACCCGTTCCTTTATTCGTTAAAGGATTCCGCAAAAATCAACCCGGAGTTTACGAACGCGTCTCGGACGGGTGGTGGAATCTTCCCAATCGGGAGCAAGATCGGGTCGCGCAGGAAACCCAGGGACTGATCGCAGATCGTACGAAGGAACATCTGGCAACATCGGATGAGGGCATTTTGATGCTGCGCAGAATGATCAGCGACTCCATCCAGGCTGTGCAGCAAGGCAGAGATCCCATGGGTGTAATGCGGGATACAGCGGCGAATGGGCCGATCACGTTCGATTCGAGCCGAGACGCGGTTGAAGCCCTGGTTTGAACAAGGAAGCGGTTTAAATATGAAAGCACGCGGCATCGAGCCGAGGAGAGAACGCCATTTTCGAGCACCGTCACCTCATTCCTGTCCCGTCGAAGGAGAGGAGGTCGGAAGCGACCTCATCGGCGGCAGCGGAATGATGCGGCGCTTCGCGGCGCCGCTTTTAATGGCCCTCATATGCGCCGCGCCGGCGCAGTCGCAGTCACTCGAGCAAATTGTCACGGAGGCGAAAAAGGAAGGAGAGGTGACGCTGGTTGCGAGCGCGTCGACCTTCGGCGGCAAGAAGGGCTTTGCCGAGCTGGAAAACCTGTTTGCGAAACGATACGGCTTCAAAGCCAAAGTGTCTCTGACGGGCGGGCCGAGCTTTCCTCAAGTGGCCGCCCGCATCATCGCCGAACAAAAAGCGGGTGCCAAATCATCGACGGATCTATACCTCGGCTCCGATGGAACCTATGTCACCATGGATCAAGAGAAGGCGCTCGAGAAAGTAAACTGGTCGGGAGTTTTTCCCTGGATCACGAAACCGATGGAAATCTTTCCGCAGCAATCAGTGCTGATCTATGCGTCGTTTCACGGCATTATTTACAATTCGAATTCCATTCCCAAAAACAAAGCGCCGAAGAATTACGAAGAGCTTGTCGATCCGGCACTTTCCCCGAGTTGGGCCGGTAAAATAGCGATCCCGTCCTACATTCACTGGCTGATTCGCGTTTCGCCGATCTGGGGTAAAGAAAAGGTTTTGAGCTATGCGCGAAAGCTCGCCAGTTTGGTGGGTGGGCGATTGCGCCAGGGCGAAGAAGAGCGGATTGTGAGCGGCGAATTTCCGATCATGGCGAGCACCGGCGGCGCGCTGGAAGCGATGTGGAAGTGGCAAGCGAAAGGGGCGCCGCTCGTTGGCTTGCCCGGATCTAGCCCGGCAACCAGCTCGTACTATCAATTGGCGGTGCCTAAAAATTCGGCCCATCCGAACATGGCAAAACTGTTCGTCGCTTTGATGGTGACGCGAGAAGGCCAATCGGTGCTGGAAAAAAATGATATGCGGAGCTCCTATCTCGTCGAGGGCACGTTGATGGCCAAATATGTCAAGAGCAATAACCTGAAGCTGCAAGATCCGCGCGAACTCAACGAGGTCTTTCAGAAACAAGACACCAGTCTGGAAGAGGAGCTAACCAGAATTTTACTGAAGTAAATTGCTAGGCAATACATTTTTGGTCTTATTTCCCCACGCCCTTCGTGCTGCTCGCATGATCGCGCCTTCGATTTGCATGACGAATTCGCGCGCCGACCGTTAGCCCATGTCGATCCAAGCTCTACCAGCATACGCGCCGCGATCGCGGGTGAATTGGTCGAGGCTTTCGCTGATTGGGATTGCTGGGTTCGCCGCGCTTTCCATCCTTGTGCTCCTCGCAATGATCATTTGGATGAGCCTCCGCACGGGAGTGCCCGGTCAGGTGTCCGGTTACACTTTGCAAAATTACGCCGCGCTCCTGGGCGACTCGTATACCTATCGGATTATGACGACGACGCTCATATTTGCGGCGATCACGATCGCTGTGTCAGTGCCCTTGGGGTTTATCTTTGCCTGGTTTATCGAGCGCACCGATATTCCGTACAAGACCGTGGCCATGAGCCTGCTCAGTATTGGGATCCTATTTCCGACGTTTCTCAAAGCCATGGGCTGGGTTTTTCTGCTGCACCCACGCATCGGCGTTATCAATATTTTTTTGATGCAGCTTTTCGGTTTCAGCCGAGCGCCGCTGAATATCGCGACCGTGGCGGGCATCGGATTTGTTCAGGGCATGACATTGACGCCGCTGGCATACGTGATGATATCCGCGGCGTTGCGCAGCATGAATCCGGCTTTGGTCGAGGCCGCCGGTGTTCACGGCGTGAGCCAATGGCGCACGCTCCTGCGCATTGAGTTGCCGCTCATCTGGCCGGCGCTGTTCTCGGCGATCATGACGCCGCCAAGCCCGATGTACTTGGTGATGGCGGCGCCTTTGACTTCGTAATCGTCAGCGGGGAAATACGTCGTCGTCGAGCCGTCGACCTT
>Ga0164302_10000605_pt1 | contig 10336 bp, 6 predicted proteins | sample Whisoiple_202_MG_FD_109714 | JGI IMG/M metagenome (GOLD analysis project Ga0164302, IMG submission 109714) | Soil microbial communities amended with pyrogenic organic matter from upstate New York, USA - Whitman soil sample_202_MG | ecosystem: Environmental > Terrestrial > Soil > Agricultural... | reverse complement strand
CGTCGCCGACTCCGCGGCATACCTGTCGGTGACGGCGTTCCTGCGCGTGGTGGCCGAGTCCACCGCCGCGGTCCTGATCACCCTGGGTGCCGTCGACCTCGTCGACGGCTTCTGGCAGGCACTGCTCGTCGCCATCAGCGTCATGGCCCTCGTCTCGTTCGTTGTCGTCGGGGTCTCGCCGCGGACCCTCGGCCGCGAGCACTCCGACACCGTGGCGCTGCTCTCCTCCCCGGTGATCGTGTGGCTGCGCCGGGTCCTCGGCCCGCTCGCCCGGGTCCTGGTGGCCCTGGGCAACGCCGTGACGCCGGGTCGCGGCTACCGCGACGGCCCGTTCCAGAGCGAGTCCGAGCTCCGCGACCTCGTCGACCTCGCGGGCGAGAGTGCCCTGATCGAGGCCGAGGAGCGCGAGATGATCCACTCGGTGTTCGAGCTCGGGGACACCGTCGCGCGAGAGGTCATGGTGCCGCGCACCGACATGGTCACCATCGACGGCGACCGGCCGCTGCGCTCGGCGATGTCGCTGTTCCTGCGCTCGGGTTTCTCGCGGATCCCCGTGGTGGGCGACGGCCCCGACGACGTCCTGGGACTGCTCTACTTCAAGGACGTCGCGCGCCGCGTCAACGCCGACCCCGAGGCTGGCTCGCTTCCCGTGACCAGCCAGATGCGGCCGGTGCACTACGTCCCGGAGAGCAAGCCGGTGGACGACCTGCTGCGCGAGATGCAGCGCGACCAGAGCCACTTCGCGGTCGTGGTCGACGAGTACGGCGGTACGGCGGGCCTGGTCACCATCGAGGACATCCTCGAGGAGATCGTGGGCGAGATCGCCGACGAGTACGACCGGGAGGCGCCCGGTGTGGAGGTCCTCGAGGACGGCACGACGCGTGTCCCGGCGAACATGGACATCGACGACCTGGCAGACCTCTTCGAGGTCGACATCGACGAGGAGAGGTGGACACCGTCGGTGGCCTGATCGGCAAGACCATCGGCCGGGTCCCCATCGTCGGCTCCCGGTGCGAGGTGGCGGGCCTGGCACTGACCGCCGAGCGCATGGCCGGCCGCCGGCACCGCATCGCCAGCGTGGTCGTCGAGCGCCTTCCGGAACCCGGCTCCGCGGACGCGGCCGAGCGGACTACGGTGGAGAGCACTGATCGGGAGGGTGTGTCATGACTGCGGAGTCCACGAGCGGGTATGCCGCGGGCTTCGCCTGCGTTGTCGGCCGCCCCAATGCGGGGAAGTCCACGCTGACCAATGCCCTTGTCGGGCAGAAGGTCGCCATCACGTCCTCGAAGCCGCAGACAACCCGGCACACGATCCGGGGGATCGTCACCACCCCCGCGTCGCAGCTGATCCTCGTCGACACCCCCGGGCTGCACAAGCCGCGAACCCTGCTCGGGGAGCGCCTGAACGACGTCGTCCGGGAGACGCTGCTGGAGGTCGACGTCATCGGGTTCTGCCTGCCGGCCGACCAGCGCATCGGTCCCGGCGACGCCTTCATCGCCAACGAGCTCAAGGAGATCCAGCGCGCCAAGCGGCGGCCGGTCGTGGCCATCGCCACCAAGACCGACCGCGTCGACCGGCAGCGACTCGCCGAGCACCTCATCGCCATCGACCAGCTCGGCGACTGGTCCGCCATCGTGCCGTGCTCGGCGGTCAGCGGCGACCAGGTCGACGAGCTGGCGCGGGTGCTGTGCTCCTACCTGCCGCCCGCCCCGGCCGCGCTCTACCCGGAGGGCGTGCTCACCGACGAGCCCGAGGCCGTGATGATCGCCGAGCTCGTCCGCGAGGCCGCGCTCGAGGGCGTGCGCGACGAGCTGCCCCACTCGCTGGCCGTGGTGGTGGAGGAGATGGTCGCGCGCGAGGGGCGCCCGGAGGGCAAGCCGCTGCTCGACGTGCGGGTCAACGTCTTCGTCGAGAGGTCCTCCCAGAAGGCCATCATCATCGGCCGCGGCGGCTCCCGCCTGCGCGAGGTGGGGACCAACGCCCGCCGCGGGATCGAGGCGCTGCTGGGTCAGCGGGTCTTCCTCGACCTGCACGTGAAGGTCGCCAAGGACTGGCAGCGCGACCCCAAGCAGCTGCAGCGACTCGGCTTCTGACGCCGCTCCCCGCCCTTGTGTGGTGCGGCTCACGGCATACGTGAACTGCGTTGTGCCACAGCGGAACCAGCAGTGCTGAGGCCCGTTCGCCGCTCCGTACGATTTGGCCCCTGCCCACGTTGTCGGCAGGGTGGTCCGTCGACTGTTCTGGCCTGATACGTAACGGACGAGAAAAACGAAGGAGAGGCGCCCCGTGACCCGGGGCGCCGTCACTGCGTGAGCACACAACTGACCCACACCGGACCCACCGCGGCCGTCGATGCGACGGAGGAGGCAGGAACCCTCGAGGAGCCCCTGCACCCCGCCCTCGACCTCCCTCTCGAGGAGAACCCCGCAGAGGAACCGCAGCGCCTCGACACGATCGTCTTCGGCGTCACCGCCGCCATCGCCATCGGCTTCGTGCTCTGGGGCTTCCTCAGCACCTCCACGCTCAGCTCGGCCTCGACCGCAGGTCTGGGCTGGGTCGTGCACAACATGGGCTGGCTGTTCTCCCTCGTCGCCAGCGGCTTCGTGCTGTTCGTGATCTGGCTGGCCGCCGGCAAGTTCGGGCGCATCCCCTTGGGCCGCGACGACGAGCAGCCGGAGTTCCGCACGGTCTCGTGGATCGCGATGATGTTCTCTGCGGGCATGGGGATCGGCCTGATGTTCTACGGCGTCTCCGAGCCGCTGTCGCACTTCGTGAAGCCGCCGCCTGGCACCGGCGCGGCGGGCAACCCGCAGGCCCTGCAGAACGCCATGGCCACGACGCTGTTCCACTGGACCCTGCACCCGTGGGCCATCTACGCGGTCGTCGGCCTCGCCGTCGCCTATGGCGTGTACCGCAAGGGACGTTCGCTGCTCATCAGCTCCGCCTTCGCGCCCCTGCTCGGTGAGCGGCGCGCCAACGGCCCGGCGGGCCGGGTCATCGACATCCTCGCGATCTTCGCCACCCTGTTCGGCTCGGCGGCCTCACTGGGCCTGGGCGCACTCCAGATCGGCTCGGGCCTCGAGATCGTCACCGGCCTCGGCAAGGCAGGCAACGGTGTGCTGGTCGCGATCATCGTCATCCTGACGGTCTGCTTCATCCTCTCCGCCGTGTCCGGGGTCTCCAAGGGCATCCAGTACCTGTCGAACATCAACATGGTGCTGGCCGTCGTGCTGGCGGTCTTCGTCTTCGTCGTGGGGCCGACCGTCCTGATCCTCAACCTGGTGCCCACCGCGGTCGGCAGCTACTTCGACGACCTGGCGATGATGTCGGCGCGGACCGATGCCGCCGGCGGCGACGCCATGCAGAAGTGGCTCTCCGGCTGGACGATCTTCTACTGGGCCTGGTGGGTGTCGTGGACGCCCTTCGTGGGCATGTTCATCGCCCGCATCTCGCGCGGGCGCACCATCCGCCAGTTCGTCACCGGCGTGCTCCTGGTACCGAGTGTCGTGAGCCTGGTCTGGTTCGCCATCTTCGGTGGCGCCGGCATCGACATGCAGCGCAAGGGCACCGACCTGGCCGGCCAGGCAACGGCGGAGGGATCGCTCTTCGCGATGCTCCACCACATGCCGCTGTCGACCATCACCTCCGTGGTCGTCATGCTGCTCGTCGCGATCTTCTTCGTCTCGGGCGCGGACGCGGCCTCGATCGTGATGGGCACGCTCTCCGAGCGGGGCACCCTGGCGCCAAGCCGCAAGACGGTCATCTTCTGGGGTGCCGCCACGGGTGCGGTCGCCGCCGTCATGCTGCTCGTGGGCGGCGAGGACGCACTGTCCGGCCTGCAGAACATCACGATCGTCGCGGCCCTGCCGTTCCTGGTCGTGATGGTGGGACTGGCGATCGCCCTGGTCAAGGACCTGAGCTCCGACCCGCTGATCGTGCGCCGCGAGATCGCCGTCGCAGCGATGGAGCAGGCCGTCGTCACCGGCGTCACCGAGCACGGCGACGACTTCGCCCTCATGGTCGAGGAGGCGCCCGGCGCCGAGGAGGCCCGCCAGGAGCGGGCCGATGCCGCCCGAGAGGCGCAGCCGAGCGCCAGATAGTGGGCGCCTCCACCGGCTGAGCACCGAGCCGACCTATCCTTGGCCCCATGAGAATCGGAGTTTTCGGGGCCACAGGACAGGTCGGCTCGGTCATGCGCACCCTCCTCGCGGAGCGTGGCTTCCCCGTCGATGACATCCGCTACTTCGCCTCCGCCCGGTCTGCCGGCACCAGGCTGCCGTGGGCCGGCGGCGAGGTGACGGTCGAGGACTCCGCGACCGCGGACTTCTCCGGCCTCGACATCGCGCTGTTCTCCAACGGCGGTGCCGCCTCCCGGGAGCTCGCGCCGAAGGTCGCCGCCGCCGGCGCGACCGTCATCGACAACTCCTCGGCCTGGCGCAGGGACCCCGACGTGCCGCTCGTCGTCAGCGAGGTCAACGCCGACGACCTCGACACGATCCCGAAGGGCATCGTCGCCAACCCCAACTGCACGACCATGGCCGCCATGCCCGTGCTGAAGCCGCTACACGACCGGGCGGGGTTGGTCCGGCTGCACCTCTCGAGCTACCAGGCCGTCAGCGGCTCGGGCGGCAAGGGCGTGCAGGAGCTCGACGCCCAGCTGCGCGGTGGGTATGCCGCGGGCGACCCGACCGCCCTCGCCCTCGACGGGCGCGCGGTCAGGGTTCCCGAGCCGACCCTGTATGCCGTGCCCGTCGGGTTCAACGTCGTGCCCCTCGCCGGTTCGATCGTCGACGACGGGTCGCTCGAGACCGACGAGGAGCAGAAGCTCCGCAACGAGTCCCGCAAGATCCTGCACATCCCTGACCTGCGGGTGTCGGGAACCTGCGTCCGCGTGCCCGTCTTCACCGGCCACAGCCTGGCCATCCACGCAGAGTTCGGCGACGACATCTCCCCGGACGAGGCGCTCGAGCTGCTGGCCAAGGCCCCGGGCGTCGTGGTCGTCGACGTGCCCAACCCGCTGGACGCCACCGGCCGCGACGAGGTGTTCGTGGGCCGGGTGAGGGCCGACCAGGCCGCCCCGGAGGGCAGGGGGCTCAACCTCTTCGTCGTCGGGGACAACCTGCGCAAGGGCGCGGCGCTGAACGCGGTGCAGGTTGCCGAGGAGCTCCTCAAGCGCCGTTGACCCCCTCGGGCAGGGTCAGTCGAGGGCGCGTGCCTCCGGCTCGTCGCTGAGGCGGGTGGACGGCAGCACCAGCCCGGTCTCGTAGGCGTAGATGACCAGGTGCACGCGGTCTGGCATGTGGAGCTTGGACAGCAGGTGCCCGATGTGGGTCTTGACGCTGCTCTCGGCGAGGTACAGCTCGGAGGCGATCTGGGTGTTGGTCGCTCCTTGGGCAACCCGTTGCAGGACCGTGCGCTCCCGGGGGGTCAGGTTCCCCACACCTGGAGGGATGGCGGCGGGCAGGAACCTGGCGAACCGCTCGAGCAGGCGCTTGGTCACCGCGGGGGACAGGAGTGCGTCGCCGGCCGCCACCACCCGCACCGCCTGGACGAGCTCATCGGGCGTGGCGTCCTTGAGCAGGAAGCCGCTGGCCCCGGCGCGCAGGGCGCCCACGACGTAGTCGTCGAGCTCGAACGTGGTGATGGCGATGACCTTGGTGGTGGGAGAACCCTGCTGGCTGCCCACGATCCGCCGGGTCGCCTCCACGCCGTCCATCACCGGCATGCGCAGGTCGAGGAGCGCGACATCGGGCCGCAGGTCCCGGACGAGGTCGATCGCCTGCTGCCCGTTGGCGGCCTCAGCCACCACCTCGATGTCGGGCTCACCCGCCAGGCACCCGCGCAGGGCACTGCGCATCAGTGGCTGGTCGTCGGCGATGAGCACTCGCACGCTCATTGGGCGCGCCCCGCGTCCCGAGCGTTGTCCCGCAGGGGAATCTGCGCGTCGACCTCGTACCCGCCCGCAGGATGCGGCGCCACCGTGAGCGTGCCACCGAGGAGCGCGATCCGCTGCCGCATCCCGACCAGCCCGCTCCCTTGCGTCGTCGGCGCGGTCGGCCGCCCCACCGAGCGGCTGCCGCTGTCCCCGAAGTCGCGCACCCGCAGACGCAGCCGGTCCCGCCCGTAGTCGACGAGGACCTCGACCCGGCTGCCGGCAGCGTGCTTCATCGCGTTGGTCAGCGACTCCTGGACGATCCGGTAGGCGTTCAGCTCGACGGCCGCGGGCAGGTCGCGTCGCCTTCCGGTCACCGTCAGCGTCACGTCTGTGCCTGCGCCGACCACCTTGGCCACCAGCGCCTCCAGCTGGCCCAGGCGGGGTTTCCCCTCGTCAGCCGACTCGCCGCCGGCCGACCCACCGCCGGTGGACTGGAGGACCCCCACCAGGCGGCGCATGTCGTCCAGGGTCTCTCTCCCGAGGGACTCGATGGTCGCCAGCGACTCGTAGGGTTCCGCGCCGACGGCGCCCTCGGCTTCCGCGGCGGCACTGGCCCGCAGCCGCTTCGCGGTGCGCTGCGTCGTCGCTGCCTGCGCGACGATGACGCTGATGTTGTTCGCGACGATGTCGTGCAGCTCCCTGGCGATGTTCGCCCGCTCTCGGGCGGCCGCGAGCTCGGCCATCGTCAGCTGCTCCTGCGCCAGCCGCCGCGACTGCTCCTCGAGCAGCTGGGCACGGTCCTCCAGCAGGGCGGTGCGCATCTGCCTCATCCGCACACCACGGCCGAGGGCGCCGGCCGTGAGCACAGCGACCGCGTCGATCATCGGCTCGTCGTCCAGGGACGGGCTCAGCAGGATCATCGCGCCGACTGCCATGCCCACCGCAACGGCCGCCACCGCGATGGCAGAGCGCTTCAGCGGCCACTTCTGGGCGACGGTGTACACCGCGATGAGCACTGCATACGGCAGCGGCATGACGGGATAGTGCTCTGCGTAGCGTCCGATGGCGGAGGCCACGGTCACCGCCAGGACGGTGCCCGGGGCCACGCGCCGCCAGCACAGGGCGGCGCAGCCGATGATGACCTGGACGACACCGACGAGGTCCGGGGTGGCGAAGTGGATGGGGCCGTCGGCGGTGTCGAGCAGCAGGGAGGACCGCTCCCTGAAGCTGATCAGGGACACGACACCGATCAGGCCGGCGAGGGCGATGTCAGCAGGCGGGACACGCCACTGCACTGCACGCCGAGGCGTTGACGCCGCAGCAGCCTCAGGCGGGGTCGTGACTAGTGCGCCACCTGTGTCGACACCGTCAATCAGGGTGATGCCAGCGACCGACCGGGGTTGTACAGCGGTCTCCGCCAGCAGACTTCGTGTCTCGTCCCGGAGTGCCTGCCGACCTCGCGAATAGGCGCTGCGTAACGGATCCCCACGGCTGACGCCCATAGCAATCCCTCCCCAATACCTTGATGTTCACCGTACGACCACCGGCGATACCAGGGGGTGCGAATGAGCACCATCGACCGCACGCGCAATCGGCTCACAGGTGATGCAACCGGGCCAATACCGCCCATGCCGCACGCGATTTCGCGGCTCTGGAGCGCCGGACGGGGGTGGCTGCGATGAGGGCTGGCGTCGCGGGGGCGAACCCACGCATCGGTCGCCTCTTCATCGCCCTGGCGGTCGGGGTGCTGATCCTGGGTGTCACCCAGCTGGGGTCGGCTCGGGTGGACTTCCTGCCTGAGTTCATGCCGCCGTCGGTGCAGGTGCAGACCGAGGCCCTGGGCCTGTCTGCCGCAGAGGTCGAGTCGCTGATCACCGTTCCGCTCGAGCAGGACCTGCTCAACGGTGTGCCGTGGCTGGACCGGATCCACTCCCGCTCGCAGTCGGGCCTGTCGGCCATCGACATCATCTTCGAGCCCGGCACGGACATCTACGCGGCGCGCCAGATGGTGCAGGAGCGCCTGACCCAGGCCCACGCCCTGCCGAACGTCGGCAGCTCCCCGATCATGGTCGAGCCCCTGGCCTCGGTGAGCAGGGTCGCCATGATCGGGCTGCAGTCCACGTCGGTCTCCCTGATCGACATGTCGGTGCTCGCGCGCTGGAAGGTCCGGCCGCGACTCATGGGCATCCCCGGGGTGGCCAACGTCTCGATCTACGGCCTGCGCGACCGGCAGCTCCAGGTACAGGTCGACCCCTCGAAGCTGCGCGGCAAGGACGTCACCCTCACCCAGGTCATCGAGACAGCCGGCAACGCGCTGTGGGTCTCGCCGCTGACCTTCGTGGAGGCGTCGACACCGGGGACGGGCGGGTTCATCGAGGGCAAGAACCAGCGCCTCGCCGTCCAGCACGTGCTGCCGATCACCACGGCCGACAGCCTCGGCCAGGTCTCCATCGAGGGCACCAAGACGCCCATGCGGCTCGGCGACGTCACTCAGGTCATCGAGGACCACCAGCCCCTCATCGGCGACGCGGTGGACGCGACGCCCACGCTGTTCCTGGTGATCCAGAAGTTCCCAGACGCCGACACCATGACGGTCACGAAGAACGTCGAGGAGGCCATGAAGAGCCTGGCTCCCGGGCTGAAGGGGATCAAGGCTGACACCTCGGTCTACCGGCCGGCGTCGTTCCTCGAGAGCGCACGCGGCACCGTGGGGCTGGCCAGCGCGCTTGGGTTCGCTGCCCTTCTGCTCGTGGCCCTGCTGCTCTTCTGGTCGTGGCGTGCAGCCTTGGTCATCGGCGCCTGCGTCTCGGTGTCGACCGTCGGCACCCTCTACCTGCTCTACCTGACCAACACGACGCTGACCACCATGACCCTCGGCGGTCTCGTCGCCGCGTTGGTGCTGATCATCGCCGTGGTCGCCGGCGACGTGGAGGCGGTGCGTCTCACGCTTCAGAGCCAGCGCGCGGATGGTGAGGAGCGGGTCAGCGCAGCCGAGCTCATCAGCGAGACCATCGCGCACACCCAGCGCACTGCAGCGGTGGCCCTGCTGATCAGTGCGCTGGTGCTGTCGCCCCTGCTGGTCCTCGACCCGATCTCCACGGCGCTGGCCAAGCCCCTGGTGCTGACGTTCGCCCTTGCCGTGGCGATCGCCCTCGTCATCGGGCTGACCGTCACCCCTGCGCTGTTCGTCCTCGTCACCCGCCCAGGTCAGCCCGCCACCCGCGAGCGCGGGGCCCTGCACTGGGTGACGGACCGGCTCTCGCACGTCGTGTCCCGCTTCGCGCTGACGCGCTCACTGGTGTGGGGCGCTGTGGGGGTCCTGCTCGTCGGGGCGCTCGCCGTGATCCCCCAGGCGCGCCAGCACTCGCTCATCCCATCGGCCCGGGAGCTGAACGTCCTGCTGCACTTCGAGACCACGCAGGGGACCTCGCTGCCGGAGATGGACCGGGTGGCGTCTCTGATGTCCTCGCAGCTGCGCACCGTCCCGGGGGTGGAGAGCGTTGGCGGCCACGTCGGCCGGGCTGTGACCTCGGACCAGCTGGGCGATGTCAACGCGGGCGAGCTCTGGCTCAGGATCTCCGACTCTGCTGACTACAACACCACCCGAGAGGGCATCGACCGGGTCGCTCACGGGTACGCCGGCGTGCGCACCGAGCTCAGCACCTACGCGGGCGACCGCGTCGCCGCGGCGACGTCGGGCAGCAGCAGCGACCTCGTGGCCCGCCTCCTCGGCCAGGACCTCACGGCCCTGGAGCAGGCCGCGAGCGCGGTGGCCAAGTCGATGTCCACGGTCGACGGGGTGCGCTCGCCGCACGTCCTGATCACGCCGCGGACGCCCACCGTGCGGGTCGAGGTGAACTTGCCTGCAGCCGAGCGGTACGGCCTCAGGCCCGGCGACATCCGCCGCGAGGCGACGACGCTGGCTTCCGGGCTCACCGTCGGTAACCTCTACGAGCAGGCAAAGGTGTTCGACGTCGTCGTCCTGGGCACCCCCACGATGAGGGCGAACATCTCGGCACTTCGGGACCTGAAGGTGGACACGCCGTCGGGTGCCCAGGTCAGGCTGGGTGACGTCGCCAAGGTCAGCATCGCTGCTGAGCCGGCCGCGATCATCCACGACCAGGTGATGCGCAGCGTCGAGGTCGTGGCGGACATCGGCGGCCGTGACGCCGAGTCGGTTGTTGCCGACGTCCGGGCCGCAGCGGCCAAGGTTCCCATGCCGGCTGAGGCGCACATCCAGGTGCTGAGCGCAGCCTTGGACCGCGAGGTCGACATGCGCCGGCTCGCCATCGTCGCCCTGGCCGTCCTCGTGGGCATCTTCCTCATCCTCCAGGCCGCCACGGGCGTGTGGCGCCAGGCGCTGGCGCTGCTCGTGCTTGCCCCGCTGGGCGGTGTGGGTGCGGTGCTGGTGGCGCCCCTCGTCGGCGGCGCCGGCACGGCGGGCCCCCTTCTGGGGCTGTT
>Ga0164302_10000603_pt1 | contig 10358 bp, 2 predicted proteins | sample Whisoiple_202_MG_FD_109714 | JGI IMG/M metagenome (GOLD analysis project Ga0164302, IMG submission 109714) | Soil microbial communities amended with pyrogenic organic matter from upstate New York, USA - Whitman soil sample_202_MG | ecosystem: Environmental > Terrestrial > Soil > Agricultural... | reverse complement strand
GGTCAGCCTCGCCGGTGCGGCCGGCGGCCAGCGCCAGCCGTAGCCCGGCGACGAAGTCACCGCCCGGCGGCACCCGCAGGACCGGCCCGTCGACCCGGCGCACCGGCTCGAGGTCGGTGGCCACGGTCGGCGTCCCCGACGCCAGGTACTCGTAGAGCTTGAGCGGGCTCATCGCTTCGGTCAGCGGCGTGCGGCGATGCGGGACAAGGCAGGCGTCGGCGGCGTGGGCGAGGGCGGCAACCTCCTCGCGGGCGACGGGGCCGCGGTGGAAGACGTTGGGCTCGGCAAGGAGCGGCCCCAGATGCGCGCGGTCGGCAAGGGGGCCGGTGAGGACGACCGAACCCTCCGGCCAGGCCCGCGCCACCGAGCGCAGCGCCGCGGCGTCGATGCGGTCGTCGAGGGTGCCGACGTAGAGGAAGCGCGGCCCCCGCAGCTCCCCGAACCAGCTCGGCGGCGGGCCCGGTTCGACCCAGAGCCCCGGTTCGACCCCGTTCGGGACCACCTCGGCGGGGCCGGGGGTGTCGATCCGCTCGAGAATCGCGCGGCTGACGGCGCAGACGCGGCGGCCGCGGGCGGCGACTTCCCGGTAGGCGGCGAGCAGGCTCTCGCGCCAGGGCTGGTAGTCCCGGTGGGCGGCGAGGTCGTCGCTGGCGTAGAGGGTGACTGGTCCCGCCCACTCCAGCTCGGCGAAGCCGGCGAGCAAGGGCTGCGAGGTGATCACCGCCGGCCGCTCCAGGCCGGCCCGCTCGGCCACCCGTTGCAGGCGGCGGTCGTAGGCGGCGTAGGCGCGGCGCAGGGCGGCGACGCCGGTGGGGTCCTGACGGCGCAGGCGCAGCGGCTGCCAGAGGCGCGCCCGCTCGTCGGCCTCGAACTTCGCCGGCCGGGTGACGAGGTCCTTGGCGAGCTTGACCGGCGCGCTGCGGGGGCGGTCGCAGATCAGCAGGCGCTCGATCCCCGGGTCGCGCAGCATCGCCAGCACCAGCTGGTCCTGCGGGAAGCACATCCCCCGCCGCTGCGCCGCCGCCCAGGTCATGTCGTCGAAGGTGTAGATCGCGTGCCGCGCGGTCATCGGCACTAGAACAACGGATCCCGACGGCTTCGGCTTGCGGCGCAAGTCGGCCGCCTGCCCAGCCGTTGGTCAGGCGTGAGGAAACTCGACCCTGCCCCGGAGGATCTCTCCCACGACGAGCTGAAGCGCGCCACGGTGAGCGGCGTGCGCTGGACGACCGGCGCCCGGATCGGGATCGAGGCGATGACCCTTGCCGCCGCGGTCGCGCTCGCCCGCCTGATCCCCCCCTCCGGCTTCGGCGAAGCGGTGGTGCCACTGATCCTGGTGCCGCTGGCGGTGATCTTCACCTTCGAGGGTTTCGGCAGCGCCCTCGTCCAGCGCAAGACGATCGAGCCCGCCCACAGCGAAGCGGCGATGCTGGCGAGCCTCGTCACCGGGGCGCTCCTCACCGCCCTCGTCGTCCTCCTCGCCCGGCCGGTCGGCGAACCGCTCTTTGGCCAGGGGCCTGCGCGGCTGCTGGTGATGATCTCCCCCGTCTTCCTCCTCGCCGGGATTGGCGCCGTCTCGCGCAGCCTGCTCTGGCGCCGGCTCGACTTCCGCCGCGTCAGCCTGATCGAAATGCTCTCGCTGGGAGCCGGCTCGGCGGCGGCCGTCGCCCTCGCAGCGGGCTCCGGGCTCGACGCCCCGGCGATCGTCCTCGGCGCCCTCTGCGGCTCGGTGGTCACCACCGTCCTGCTGCTCTTCGCCGCACCGCCGCCGCCGCCGATCTGGCACCGCGGCGCCCTGCGCGAGGTGATGGCCTTCGGCCTGCCGGCCTCGGGCGCGGGTCTGACCTACGTGGCGATCACCAACGCGACCCTGGCGGTCGCCGCCGTCCGCCTCACGGCCGCCCAGGTGGGGATCTTCTGGCGCGCCTTCCAGCTCGGGGTCATCTACCAGGAAAAGATCAGCGGGATCATGATCCGGCTGGCCTTCCCGGTCTACTCGCGGACCAGCGACCTCGGCCAGTTGCGCCGCTTCCACGAGCGGGCGACCCGGATCCACGCCGCGGTGATCCTGCCGCTGCTCGCGCTCTTGGTCGTCACCGCGCCGGAGCTCGTCCCCTGGCTCTTCGGCGAGCGTTGGTCGCCGGCCGTGGAGCCGGTTCAGATCCTCTGCGTCGCCGGGATGATCGCCGCGGTCCTCACCGGCTACCCGCAGATCATGCTCGCCGCCGGCAAGCCGCGGGCGCTGCTCACCTTCAACGTCGTCCTCCTCGGCCTCTACCTCGTCGTCTCCTGGATCGCGGCGCCGCACGGAACGACGGCGCTCGCCATCGGGGTCGTCGGCGTCCACGTCTTCCTGCTCGTTGCCGTCTACGGCGTCCTTTTCCGCCGGGTGCTCGAGATCCCGGTGCGGCGGCTCGTCACCGACCTGCTTCCCGCCGTCGCCTGCAGCCTGCTGCTGCTCGCCGTCGCCTTCCCCGCCGCCGAGCTGCTGCGCGGGACCGAGACGCCGGTGCCGCTGTTCGCGCTTGCGATCGGCGCCCTCGGCGGGATCGTCTACCTGGCCGCCCTGCGCAGCCTTTTCCCTGTCGTCTGGGACGACGTCGCGGAGTTGACGCGGCGGGTCCTGCCGGCTCCAAGCAACGCGATCGGCGCGCTTCGAGTGCGTCGCACGGCCGAGAGGGCCGTAGGAGGAACTTGAATCGATGACCGCCAGGACTGGCTTTTTTTGGGACTTCTGCTCGCCTCGCCGCTGGGAGAATTGGACTGTGCGTCAACTCCTTGCCTGCGCTATCGGGCTCACCCTCCTGGCAGCTTCGATCGGACCGGCAAAGGCCGGCGCCGTGACCTGCCCCAACGCGAACCCGGTCGTCAACGAGAACCAGTGCAAAACCGGTTCGGCGAACTGGCAGGTCAACGACTACAGCCAGAACCTCGGCGGCTTCACCACCCGCCCCAGCGTCGACCTCGGCGAAGACGTCGTCCTCAAGATCGGCCGCAACGGGCCGGTCTCGCCGACCCGCACGGTGAACATCGACGTCTACCGGATGGGCTACTACGGCGGCACCGGCGGCCGGCTCGTGAAAAGCGCCACCAACGTCGCGATCAACAACGAATTCAAATGCAAAGCGATGGATTCGACCACCGGGCTGGTCGACTGCGGCAACTGGGCGGCGACCTACACGATCCCCGGCAGCTCGCTCCCCGCCTCCGGGATCTACCTCGCCAAGCTGACCGCCTCGACCGGCGACCAGACGCAGGTCGTCTTCACCGTCCGCGACGACAAACGGGCGACGCCCTCGAAGCTGCTCTACGTCCTCCCGGACGCCACCTACCAGGCCTACAACCTGTTCGGCGGCAAGTCGCTGTACTGGGGATACGAAGGCGAAAACACCGTCTCCGGCACCGACCGCGCGGTCAAGGTCTCCTTCAACCGCCCCTACGCCCAGGCCGGAACCCGGATGAACTGGTTCCTCGGCCCCGACTTCGAACTCCTCTTCTGGCTGGAGAAGCAGGGCTACGACGTCTCCTACACCGACGACGTCCAGGTCCACGCCAACCCGGCGCAGCTGCGCGAACACGACACGATCGTCGTCTCCGGGCACTCCGAGTACTGGTCCCTGCCCCAGTTCGACGGCTTCCTCTCGGCCCGCGACGCCGGCGTCAACATCGCCTCCTTCAGCGCCAACACCGCCTACTGGAAGGTCCGCTACGAGGACGGCAACCGCACCCTCGTCTGTTACAAGACCGTCCAGGGCAGCGGCACCGAAGGCAACGGCACGGTCAGCGACAACGACTGGGGGCCGGACGGCATCAAAGGCACCGCCGACGACGCCCTCGGCCTCGACGGCAAAGCCGGCACTGCCGACGACAACCCGCAGAACTCGACGACGACGTTCCGCGACAACGGGGCACCGCCCGGAGACCCCTCCGCCCCGGCCGGCGGCCGGGTCGGGCCCGACAAGCCGGAGAACCAGCTGTTCGGGGTGATGTATTTCGGCGACAACGACGCCCGTACCTTCCCGCTGACGATTCCGGCCGGCAACGCCGCCGACGAATACGCCGCCGACCGGATCTGGCGCAACACCGGCATCTCCGAAAATACGACGACCGCGATCGGCGACCGGCTGGTCGGCTGGGAGTGGGACGCGGTCCCGACCCAGGCGCAGTACCTCGCCCACCAGCCCGCCGACGTCGTCAAGCTCACCTCCAGCAACGTCCAGACGGCGCCCGACAACTCCTGGATCCAGGACGAGGGCCGACTCCGCAACACCACCCCGCCCCCCGGCCAGCCGGGGACCGTCAACGCGGTCAAGTACCAGGCGCCGAGCGGCGCGCTGGTCTTCGCCACCGGCACGATGCAGTGGGCCGAGGGGCTCCAGGACCAGGCCGACGAACGGATCGAACAGGCCACCTACAACGTCCTCTCCGACATGGGCGCCCAGCCGCAGACGCCGGAAGGGATCACCCTCGACCCGGGCGGCTCCAACCGCGCTCCGAACGGCAGCTTCACCGTCAGCCCGAACCCGACCAAAACGAATGCCACGGTCACTTTCGACGCCTCCGCGTCGAGCGACCCCGACGGCAGCGTCGCCAAATACGAATGGGACCTCGACGGCAACGGCAGCTTCGAGACGAACACCGGCAGCAACCCGAAAACCACCCGCAGCTACGCCACCGAGGGCGAAGTCAACGCCCGCCTGCGGGTGACCGACAACGGCGGCGCCACCGACCTCGCCGTGCGCACGGTGACCGTGATCAACAACCAGCCGCCGACCGCCTCCATCACCGCGACCCCGAACGCGCCGCTGACCGGGGAAGCGACGAACTTCAGCGCCGCCGGCTCTACCGACCCCGACGGCGCGATCGCCAAATACGAGTGGGACCTCGACGGCAACGGCAGCTATGAGACCGTCACCGGGACGACGCCGAGCGCGAGCCGCACCTACACCAGCTCCGGCGAAGTCACCGTCGGCCTCCGGGTAACCGACAACGGCGGCAAGACCGGGACCGCGACGACGACGATCACCGTAGTCAGCAACGGCGTCAGCAACTACAGCCCGACGGTGCTCAGCACCCCCGGCCTGGCCCACTACTGGCGGCTGAATGAGACCGGCGGCACCAGCTTCGCCGACAGCGTCGGCACCAGCCCGGCCACCACCAGCGGCGGCCCGACCCTTGGCGTCGCCGGCGGCGTCCCCAACGACTCCGACAAAGCCGCCCGCTTCGACGGCGTCGACGACAGCGCCGGCGCCGCGATCGACCTCTCGAAAACCAAAGCGGTGACGGTCGAGTTCTGGATGAAGTGGAACGCCTACGCCAACGACGACCGCCTGGCGATGGAGTTCACGAAAAACTTCAACGAAGCGGCCGGCGGCTTCCTCGTCGACCCCAACGCACCGCAGCTCTCGGGCACCTTCGGCGTCGGCCTCGGGATCGGCGCCTCGCGCAACAACGTCTTCTTCGCCCGGCCGACGGCTGGCGTCTGGCACCACTACGCCTTCGTGCTCGACACCGCGGCGCCCGCGGCCCAGCAGATCACCCCCTACGTGGACGGCAAAGCGGTCAGCTACACCAAGCTCGACAGCGGCACCGGCGCCGGCAATTTCGCCAACTCGAGTCTGTACCTGATGTCCCGGGCCGCCGCCGGCCTCTACGGCGCTGGCGACCTCGACGAGGTGGCGATTTACGAACGCGCCCTCGACGCCGGCACGATCGACGAACACTTCAATAGCGAAAGCGCCAACAAACGGCCGCAGGCCAGCTTCACCGCCCCGCTGACGGCCAAAGTCGGCGAAACGGTCAACTTCGACGCCTCGGCCTCGAAAGACCCCGACGGCACGATCGCCAAATACGAGTGGGACCTCGACGGCAACGGCAGCTTCGAGACCAACACCGGCACCACGCCGACCGCCAGCCGCGCCTACACCGCCGGCGGCAGTGTCGTCGTCGGCCTGCGGGTGACCGACAACGCCGGCGGCGCCGGCACCACCACCCGGACGGTCACGGTGGAAGGCGAAAACCCGCCGGAAGAAGAAGTCGTCAGCAACTACAGCCCGACCGTGCTCGACACCGCCGGACTGATCGACTACTGGCGCCTGGGCGAGACCAGCGGCACCAGCTTCGCCGACAAAGTCGGGGGTAAGACCGCGACCACCAGCGGCGGCCCGACCCTGGGCGTCGCCGGTGGCGTCCCCCACGACAGCGACAAGGCCGCGCGCTTCGACGGCAGCGACGACGCCGCGACCGCCCCCGTCGACTTCGGCGGCAGCTCGGCGATCACGGTCGAGTTCTGGCTGAAATGGAACGCCTACGCGAACGACGACGACCTGGCGATGGAGTTCACCGGCAACTTCAACGAATTCCCCGGCGGCTTCCTGGTCGACCCCAACTCGCCGCAGTTCGGCGGCACCTTCGGCGTCGGGATCGGTAGTGGCGCCTCGCGCAACACCGTCTTCTTCGCCCGGCCGACGGCCGGCGCCTGGCACCACTACGCCTTCGCGATCGACACCGCGGCGCCGGCGGCGACGCAGATCACCCCCTACGTCGACGGCCAGCCGATCGCCTACCAGAAGGCCGACAGCGGCACCGGCGCTCCGGCGTTCGGCAAATCGAACCTCTACTTCATGTCCCGCGCCGCCGGCTCCCTCAACGGCGCTGGCGACCTCGATGAGGTGGCCCTCTACAACCGCGCCCTCAGCGGGGCGACCGTGGCCGAACACTTCAACAGCGAAAGCGCGAACAAACGGCCGACCGCCAGCTTCCAGGCCCCTGCCTCGGCCAAAGTCGGCGAAACGGTGACCTTCGACGCCTCCGCGTCGAGCGACGCCGACGGCACGATCGCCAAATACGAGTGGGACCTCGACGGCAACGGCAGCTATGAGACCAGCACCGGCACGAGCCCGATCGCGACCCGCAGCTACGCGACCGCAGCCGCAGTCAGCGTCCACTTGCGGGTGACCGACGACAAAGGCGGCACCGGGTCGGCGGTTCGGGTCTTGACCGTCGAAGGCGAAGCCGGCCCCGAAGAAGAAGGGACCAAACAGCCCACCTACTCCGAAGGCGTGCTCAAAACCTCCGGCCTGCTCGACTACTGGCGCCTCGGCGAGGCGGTCGGCCCGGCCCTGCTCGACAGCGCCGGGGCCAACACGGCGACCGCCGCCGGCGAACCCACGCTCGGAGTCAGCGGCGCCCTTGCCGGCGACCCCGACACGGCCGCGCGATTCGACGGCATCAACGACGCCGCCACCGCGCCGGTCCAGCTGGGCGGAAAGACGGCGGTGACGGTCTCCTTCTGGATGAAGTGGAACGCCTGGCAGAACAACGACGAACTGGCGATGGAGCTGACCGAAAACTTCAACTCGGTTCCCGGCGGCTTCCTGGTCGACCCGAACAGCAGCTATGGCAGCTTCGCCGTCGGCATCGGGATCGGCTCCTCGCGCAACGTCTCGATCTTCGCCCGGCCCTCGGCCGGAGCCTGGCACCACTACGCCTTCGTCCTCGACACGAACGCGCCGGCCTCCGAACAGGTCGTGCCCTACGTGGACGGCGCGCCGGTCTCCTACACCAAGGTCGAGAGCGGCACCGGCGCGGGCGCCTTCGCCGACTCCAACCTCTACCTGATGTCGCGTGCCGCGAGTGGGCTCTTCGGCGCCGGCGACCTCGACGAGGTCGCGCTCTTCGGCCGCGCCCTCAGCGCCACCGAAGTCGCCGGCCAGTACGCGCTCGCCTTCCCAAACGCGGCTCCCGAAGCCGCTTTCACGGCGACGCCGAACCCGGCCACGACCGGCACCAGCGTCAAATTCGACGCCTCGACCTCGAAAGACGTCGACGGCACGATCGCCCGCTACGTCTGGGACCTCGACGGCAACGGGACGTATGAGACCGACACCGGCACCGCCTCGAGCGTCAGCCGTGCCTACGCCACCGCCGGCGATCGCCAGATCGGCCTGCGGGTGACCGACAACAAGGGCGCGACGGCGAAAACGACGCGCACGGTGACGATCCAGAACAGCCCCCCGTCGGCCTCGTTCACGGTCGCGCCGAACCCGGCCTCGGTCGGGGCGACGGTCGTCTTCGACGCCGCCGCGGCGAAAGACAGCGACGGCACGATCGCCAAATACGAGTGGGACCTGGACGGCAACGGAACGTATGAGACCGACACCGGCACCACGGCAGCCGTCAGCGGCACCTACGGCACGGTCGGGGAAAAGACGATCCGCCTGCGGGTGACCGACAACGAAGGCGGAACCGCGACTGCGACCCGCACCCTGGTGGTCCAGAACACGCCGCCGACGGCGTCCTTCAGCGCCACCCCCGAAGCCGCTCCGACCGGGACCGCGGTCAGCTTCAACGCCGCTGCCTCCAAAGACCCCGACGGCACGATCGCCAAATACGAGTGGGACCTGGACGGCAACGGGACCTACGAGACCAACACCGGTGCCACCGCGAGCGCATCGACCACCTACGCCACGCCCGGGGCCCGCACCGTCGGCCTGCGGGTGACCGACAACGGCGGCGCCACGGCGACGACCACGCGCACGGTCACCGCCCAGAACCGGGCCCCGTCGGCTTCCTTCACCACGACCCCGAACCCGGCCCCGTCTGGCACCCTGATCGTCTTCGACGCCGGCGCTTCCAGCGACCCCGACGGCACGATCGTCGAATACGCCTGGGACCTCGACGGCAACGGGACCTATGAGACGTCCGGCTTCGGGAAACCGACGACCAGCGCTGCCTACGCGAAACCGGCAACCCGCACCGTCGGGCTGCAGGTGACCGACAGCAACGGCGCCAAAGCGACGACCACCCGCACGATCGTGATCGAAAACAGGCCTCCGACCGCCTCCTTCACGGTCTCGCCGAACCCGGCGCCGACCGGGACCACGGTGACCTTCAATGGCTCCGGCTCCAGCGACCCCGACGGCACGATCGCCAAATACGAATGGGACCTCGACGGCAACGGGACGTATGAGACCAACACCGGGACGACCAGCTCGACCAGCCGCTCCTACGCGAGCGTGGCGACGCTGACGATCTGGCTGCGGGTGACCGACAGCAACGGCGCCACGGCGACCACGACCCGGACCCTGACCGTCCAGAACCGCGCCCCGACCGCTTCCTTCACGGCGACCCCGAACCCGCCCCTGATCAACCAGACGGTCAGCTACAACGCCGCCGGCTCCACCGACCCCGACGGCACGATCGCCAAATACGAGTGGGACCTCGACGGCAACGGGACGTATGAGACCAACACCGGGACGACGGCGTCTACCAGCCGCTCCTACACGCCCGCCGGCGATCGCACGATCGGGCTGCGTGTCACCGACAACCTCGGTGCCACCGCGACCACGACCCGCACCGTTTCGGTCCGCGGCAACTACGAGAACGCGGTCCGCTCAACCGCCGGCCTGATCGACTACTGGCGCCTCGGCGAGACCTCCGGTACCTCGCTTGCCGACGTGATCGGCGGCCGCACGGCGACCACGAGCGGTGGACCGACCCTGGGGCTTGCGGGCAACCTCACGCTCGACCCCAATACCGCGATCAGCTTCGACGGCAGCAATGACGACGCCGCCGCCTCGGTCAACCTCTCCGGCACCTCGAAAGTGACGATCGAGTTCTGGATGAAATGGACGACCTTCGCCAACAACGACGATCTCGCCTTCGAGTTCACCGCCAACAACACGAACAACAACGGCGCCTTCGTGATCAACCCGAACTCGACCACCTCGAGCAGCCGCTTCGAAGTCGCACTTGGCCGCAACGGCTCGCGGAACAACGCCTACTTCACCAGGCCTTCGGCCGGCGTCTGGCACCATTACGCGATCGTGCTCAACACGACCGCGACCGCCTCGCAGCAGATCCTCGCCTACGTCGATGGCTCGGCTGTCTCCATCACCAAGGGCTCGAGCGGGACCGGCGCCGGCAACTTCGCCAACTCGACCCTCAACTTCATGTCGCGCAACGGCAGCTCGCTGTTCGGCGCCGGCACTCTCGACGAGGTCGCGATCTACAACCAGGCCCTGACCGCAACTCAGATCGCCCAGCACTACGCGGCCAGGTAGCCACGGTGCCCTGAACCCGCTGCTCCCCCTCCTGCTCGCGAGCGCCGGCTTCGCGGGCGGGGTGGGACCCGCGCACCCCGTCTCCGGTTATCCGGAGATCGGGATCGCGCCGCTTGTAGCGGTCTCCAAACCGAAGGGAAAGCCGCGACCGGCCGCGACCGGCGCGGAAACGGGGGCGCCCGCCGGCCCGCCCGCTCCCGGACCACCGGTCGACCCCCCTCCCCCGGCCTGCACGACGACGGTCGCAAGCCTCGCCTCCGCCCTCGACGCGGTCGACGCGGCCGGCAGCGGCGAGGT
>Ga0164302_10000600_pt1 | contig 10377 bp, 11 predicted proteins | sample Whisoiple_202_MG_FD_109714 | JGI IMG/M metagenome (GOLD analysis project Ga0164302, IMG submission 109714) | Soil microbial communities amended with pyrogenic organic matter from upstate New York, USA - Whitman soil sample_202_MG | ecosystem: Environmental > Terrestrial > Soil > Agricultural... | reverse complement strand
CCCAGGTGATTCCGCGCGACCGTCACGCGATGTATTTTGCAACGCTCGGCGTGATCGCATCCTCGGTCGAGCGCCTCGCCACCGAGATCCGGCACTTGCAGCGCACCGAAGTGCTGGAGGCGGAAGAATTCTTCTCCGAAGGCCAGAAGGGTTCGTCCGCGATGCCGCACAAGCGCAATCCGGTGCTGTCGGAAAACCTCACCGGCCTGTCGCGCATGGTGCGCGCCTATGTGACGCCGGCCATGGAGAATGTCGTGCTCTGGCACGAGCGCGATATCTCGCACTCCTCGGCCGAACGCATGATCGCGCCCGATGCGACGGTGACGCTGGATTTTGCCCTCAACCGCCTCGCGGGCCTGATCGACAAGCTCTTGATCTACCCGGAAAACATGCAGAAGAATCTCGACCGCCTCGGCGGCCTCGTGCATTCACAGCGCGTTCTGATCGCGCTGACGCAAAAAGGTGCCAGCCGCGAGGATGCCTACAAGCTCGTGCAGCGCAACGCCATGCCGGTATGGCGCGGCGAAGGCGATTTCCAGACGCTGTTGAAAAAGGACGCCGAGGTAAAGAAGTATCTCAGCGATGCCGAGATATCCGAGCAGTTCGACCTCGGCTATCACTTCAAGCACGTCGATACCATTTTCAAGCGCGTGTTCGGCGAAAGCTGACGTGGGAAGCGGGTCGCGCAGCCCGGCATGCGCTAACAACCGAATGGTAACCGGGATCGGCTAGGATTGCGGCGTGGCATCACCTCCGACGATTCTCGTGTTCGATTCCGGCCTTGGCGGCCTCACGGTACTGCGTGAAATCGTCAGGACGCGCCCCGACGCGCATTACGTTTATGTCGCCGATGATGCACTCTTTCCCTACGGCCGCCACAGCGAGGATCAGATCATCGCGCGCGTGGTGCCGCTGATCGGCGAACTGATTGCCGCGCATGCCCCGGACCTGGTGGTGATCGCCTGCAACACCGCCTCGACACTGGTGATGTCGCAGCTTCGCGCCGAATACAAAGTACCCTTTGTCGGGACGGTGCCGGCGATCAAACCGGCCTGCGCGAGTTCAAAGACAAAACGCGTGTCGGTGCTCGGCACCAAGGGTACCGTCAAGCGCGAATACACCAAGGCGCTGATCCGCGATTTCGCGCAAGGCTGCGAAGTGACGCTGGTCGGCTCGGCGGAGCTTGCTTCGCTGGCCGAGGCGGCATTGAGCGGCGTCGAGGTCAACGACCTCAGGATATCGGCCACCCTCGCGCAATGTTGTATTGGGGAGGGCAAGACCGATCCGGCGCGCACCGACACCATCGTGCTGGCCTGCACGCATTATCCATTGCTGATGGATCGATTCAGACGGCTGGCGCCATGGCCAGTGGACTGGATCGACCCCGCGCCCGCGATTGCCCGCCGCGTTGCGGATCTGCTCAGGCCCGCCGGCGGCGAAGCCGATCATGCCGGCGCCGAGATGATTTTTACTTCCGGACGGCCGCACAAGCTAAGCCGGGCGTTGATGCCGTTTTTCGGCGGCCGGGTGCCAGCGTGAATGCATCTGATCTTTTCGGCATCTCGCCGCGCTGCTAGCTTTCGAACCGAGCGCCATCATCACGGCTGAACGGAGCTTTGGATTTGACGTCCACCACGCCTCAACCACTCAACCGTCTCCGCAAACTGTGGCGGGAGGGACGTCCGACATTCGGAGCGATTGCGACGATTCCCAGCATTCAGACCGTGCAGATCATGGCCCGCTCCGGGTTCGACTGGATCGTCGTCGATCTCGAGCACGGTCCGATCGATCTTGGCTCGGCGCATGCGATGATAACGGCGACGTCGGGCACATCATGCATACCGCTGGCGCGGATCGCCGCCAACGAGCCCTGGCTTGCGAAGGCGCCGATGGATATCGGCGCGCTCGGCATCAATTTTCCCATGATCTCCAGCCGCGAGGACGCCGAGAAGGCCGTCCGCAGCGTGCGCTATCCACCGCGCGGCGAGCGGCTCTGGGGCCCGTTTCACGCGCCGTTTCGCTGGGGCGTCTCGATGCCCGACTACATGGCGACCGCGGACGATGACATGATCTGCATGATCACCATCGAGCATGTCGAGGCCGTCAACCGGATCGACGAGATCATGGCGACGCCCGGCATCGACATGGCCGTGATCGGACCCGGGGACCTCGCGACCTCGATCGACAAGCGCGGCCGCGCCGACGACCCCGAAGTGCTGGCGCTGATGGCGCGCGCCGAGGCTGGCATCCTCAAAAGCGGCGTTCCGATCGGCGGCGTGGCGCGCACGGCGGAACAGGCCAACCAGATGATCGAGCGCGGCTATGTGGGGCTCGCGCTCGGCTTTGACTGGTCGCTGTTCCAGCGCGGGATCACGGCGAGCTTTGACGGCATCAGGCGCTGAAACACGCCAACGTGCTGAAAATGAATCGAATTGATCGCGCCGTCCGAGCGCGCTTTCTCATTTCTTGCCGAGCGGCGCGATCTGCAAGCCGGCGTCGGTCAGCGCCTCGACGATGCATTTCGCAACTTGTTTGGCTTCCTCGGTATCGATTCGATGATCCGGGTCGTTTTTCAGCGCATCGCAGATTGCTGTGGCAATTATCGAATGCACCTGATGCTGATCGGTCATACTGTCGTCCAGCCTTTGTCGAGAGCCCGAGAATCCGGAACTGAGGCGTGCGGCTTCACGGTGTTGGCGATCCGCCATTGAGAAGCTGGGAAACCGCGGTGACAAGCTGCACTGGAGCGAACGGCTTTTCCATGAGGATGCTGTTCGGTACGCCCCGCGAGGGCCATTGGTCGGCTTTGGCGCCGGTCATGTAGATGATGGGAAAATCCGGGTCGATCTCTCTCGCTCGTCGGGCCACTTCCCAGCCATCTATCCTGCCCCGCAGAACGATATCGGCCACCAGCGCGCAATATTTGCCTCTGTGTCCCCTTAGCAGGGTCACCGCCTCCTCGCCTGAGGGAGCGACGGCCGATTCAAAGCCGCCTTCCGTGAGCGCGTCTTCCACGATGGTCTGGATCTGTTCGTCGTCTTCAACGACCAAAATGAAAAGTGGGTCTTCCAATGCAATTACCCCCTGCCTTCAAGGCGCCAACTCCACTACGTAAAAGTCGGGGTTCGGTTCCGGCCAAATGAAAAAATAACTCAGGCGCCCAGATAACCCTTGCGGCAGGACGCCGGACACTGGTGTTCTGGAATTAGAAGAGTTCGCCGGAGGGGGCGTCCGACTGATTATTGGTTTTTGACGTCCGCCGTCGGCCGTCCTTGATTTCAATTGGCTAATAAATAGAGGCATTTACTTCGCTCTTGTTCGTGACCGTCTATATCCGTCCGCCCCAAGCCGTGCTATTTTTGGGGACTGAGTTGGGGACCGGATTGGGGGGATGGAAATGGCCAGCAAGCTCACCGCGCGCAAAGTCGAAACTGCCAAGCCGGGCAAATACAGCGACGGCGGCAACCTCTACTTAATCGTTTCGGAAACTGGCTCCCGCAAATGGGTGCTTCGGTTCACATGCCGCCGCAGACCGAAAGAGATGGGGCTTGGCAGCGCCACCAGCGTTCCCCTGGCCGAAGCCCGGGAGAAAGCCGCCAGTGCGCGACGGAAGATTGCCCAAGGCCTAAACCCCATTGACGAGCGCAGGCGCGACGGCGGCATTCCAACGTTTGGCGAGATAGCCGATGTCGTGTGGGAAGCCCTTTCTGCCGGTTTCCGAAATGAGAAACACAAGGCTCAGTGGAAATCGACGCTTGAGACCTATGCCGCTCCCTTGCGCGCCATGCCGGTGGACACCATCGCCACCGATGACGTGCTGGCAGTCCTGAAGCCGATCTGGGCAACAAAGGCCGAAACCGCCTCGCGGGTGCGAGGGCGGATTGAAAAGGTGTTGGACGCGGCCAAGGCAAAGGGATTCCGTGACGGCGAGAACCCCGCCCGGTGGCGCGGTCATCTGGATCACCTATTGCCGCGACCGTCGAAATTGGCGCGGGGTCATCATGCGGCGATGCCCTATGAGGAGGTAAACGCATTCATCGCCAAGCTTCGGAAGCGGGAAGCCACCTCGGCGCTGGCGCTCGAGTTGTGCATCTTGACGGCCGCACGATCCGGCGAAATCTTGGGAACGCGATGGCCCGAAATCGACCTCGACAAGAAAATCTGGACGGTGCCGGCAGATCGAATGAAGGCGGGCCGGGAACATCGCGTACCTCTGTCGCCGCGCGCCGTCGCTGTTCTTCGCAGACTTGAGAAGGTGAAAGCTGGTGAATTTGTATTTCCCGGGCAGGCCCGCAACAAGCCTCTTTCAAATAAGGCGATGGAAATGATTCTGCGCCGAATGGAGGTTCAAAATGCCACCGTGCACGGCTTCCGCTCGAGCTTCCGGGATTGGGCGGGCAACGTCTCCAACTTCCCCCGTGAAGTTACAGAAACCGCTCTGGCTCACGTCATTGGTGACAGGGCCGAACAAGCCTACCGGCGGAGTGACGCGCTGGAGAAGCGGCGCAAGTTGATGGATGCGTGGGCCGCGTACTGTGAGCCCAAGAGTTCGGCAAACATTGTTCAGATGCGCAAGCGGAAGCTCTCGTGATAGAGCACTTCGCGTTGTAGGATATCTAGCCATGAAGCGCCTACGCCTAAAGCCGATGCTGGTGACGCTCGCCATCCTTCTCGTTTTGGCGGCCTCAATTTATTACGGGCGGTCGGTGCCCCCTCCAGCTTTAAACACACCAGCGGGTCTTAGTGGCGATCCTGGCGGCGCTTCAGTTTGTCCGTCCGGCTAGGTGCGGGCCTCAGTTTGCGGCGCTTAAGAGCGGACATGTCCGCGACCGTTTTACTTTCCCACAATTACCATTCGCCAAAGGCATGATCTCATGGAGGAGCGGAAGGGACTTTGCTCGGGAGGTGAGAATTGCACTGAACGAATTAGACCACAGCGGATGACGGTCGCGTCGCCACCGCTCATCGTCCGGACGATCCGGGCCGCCACGCAAGATCATCAGACATCACATAAATCGTAATTGCCGCTAAACACAGCACAATCCCGATCCAGAATATCGGCGAATGGTGGATACGTCGCCAGTCGCGGGGACGCACTGTGGATTTCATTCGGTCCCCTCGTCGGCCCACAGCGGTCGTGTCTGTCGGGCATTTGGATACTCAGCTCTATTGGCAGACAATCTTTCCGTCGGGTTGCGAGCAAAACTCGACCTTCCCTGTCCAGCGGTCGAGCCGGTGTACCCCGATCGACGATGAGACGATATGCCATCTGAAAAGCATCGCAAATGAAATCGCGATGAGCACGGTAGCAACAATAACGGTCACGGGAATACGGAAGTTCATCACTCAAATATGCCCCCGCCGCCTAGGATATTTGCTCGCGGCAATCATGAGGGCAATCCCTGCCATGCTGACGGCGACTTGCATAGCAATTCTTTCGCTTCAATTTCAGACGCGCCGGGATGTCCGGCGGCCCTGGCGTTCCACAAAGCTCATTAGGCCCATGAATCGCTCTTCGGCAGCATCGTGGACTCGACACCATCGCTCATAGGTCCGCCGGTGCATGCCCTTGGGTCTCACGGGAAAATCCTCAAGCATGTTCGGGCTTCCTCCCAGCCGCATATCTTTTGTGATTTCCCAAGCCCCCGCCGATGGGCCGATTCCTGCTGGCTAGCGTATACAAGCCGATAGCAGTGGCGGCAGGCGAACAGTCGCCCGACGCCGTACAGCTTGGTGACGCGGCGACCGCAATTCACATCATTTGCAGTAACCGAACACACAAACCAGGGCCGCTCTCCACCGAACCGGCACGGCGTCCATTCCATGGCAACTCGCTGCTGGACATCGCTCCAATGCTCGCCATATGAGCGGCTTCGGTATTTCAGCGTCACGGAATGGCGCTGGGTTTCGACTTTGATGGACGCCACCTGCTGGCCGTCCCTGCTCCAAGCCGACGAGAACCAACGCAGTGATCGGAGATAGCCGCGCCGATGCCATTCCAGCACATCGATGGATCGGCAATCCTCGACGGTATTCTTGCCGCCACCCGCATAGCGGGGGTCGGCAATCGCCCGCTGATACGGATGCAGCTTGATCGGCCCGTCGTGGTAACTGACCTCAAAAAAAGCTTGCCTCTGGGCCCTGAAGTGACGGGAACCAAACGCCGGGACCCTGAATTATGAGTCAAACTCTGGGATCTGGGCTTATCACCTTGCCGGGGTCGGGGCGTGGCTCTCTTTGCGGTCAGGGGAAGCAGATGGCGCAGAAAAACACAGCGACGCAGGCCCCGAGCAAAATTTCATTGTCGCTGGTCATCAACGGCACGGAGAAGCAACTCACAGTTGCGCCTTGGACGACTTTGCTCGATGCGCTGCGCGCACATCTTGACCTCACCGGCACAAAAAAGGGCTGCGATCACGGCCAATGCGGCGCCTGCACGGTGCTGGTCGATGGACGGCGGATCAACTCCTGCCTGACACTTGCCGTCATGAAGGACGGCGCCAGCGTGACGACCATCGAGGGCCTTGCAACGAATGGTGCACTACATCCGTTGCAACAGGCATTCATTGACCATGACGCGTTTCAGTGCGGCTACTGTACGCCGGGCCAGATTTGCTCGGCGGCGGGCCTAATCGCAGAAGGCAAGGCAAAGACACCTAACGAGATTCGCGAGTTGATGAGCGGGAACATCTGCCGCTGCGCGGCCTATCCGAACATCGTCGCGGCGATCCAGCAGGCGATGGGTGCCTCATGATAAATTTTCAGTACACGCGCGCCAACGATGTCGCCGACGCGGTTCGGCAGATTTCGGCCGACTCCACGGCGAAATTTATCGCGGGCGGCACCAACCTGCTCGATCTCATGAAAGAGGACGTCGAACAGCCGTCGCGTCTGATCGATATCTCGCGGCTGCCACTCACGAAGGTCGAGGAGACCGCGAGCGGCGGCTTGCTCATCGGCGCGCTGGTGCCGAATTCCGACCTTGCCTGGCATCCGTTGATCGCGCAGCGCTATCCAATGCTCGGAAGCGCGATCTTGGCGGGCGCTTCGGCGCAGTTGCGCAATATGGCGTCCACCGGCGGCAACCTCTTGCAGCGTACGCGCTGCTTCTACTTCTACGACACGGTAACACCCTGTAACAAACGGGAGCCCGGCAGCGGATGCTCCGCAATCAAGGGCGTCAACCGCATCAACGCGATTTTGGGGACGAGCGAGGCCTGCATTGCGACCCATCCTTCCGACATGTGCGTTGCGCTTGCAGTGCTCGAAGCCAAGGTACATGTGGCGGGGCCGGCTGCGGAACGCATCATTGCCTTTGCGGATTTCCATCGCCTCCCCGGCGATACACCGCAACCTGAATGCAAGCGAGATCGTCACTGCGCTTGAGCTTCCTGCCCAAGGCTTCACCAAGAACTACACCTATTTGAAAATCCGCGATCGACTGTCCTATGCCTTCGCGCTGGTGTCGGTCGCAGTCGGGCTGGAGATGGATGGCAACACCATTCGCCAAGCGCGGTTCGCACTTGGCGGCGTCGCGCACAAGCCGTGGCGAGATACGACGGCCGAAGCGGCCTTGAATGGACAGGCCGCTAATCAGGACATCTTCATGCGCGCAGCGGAATTGCTGCTGCGTGACGCAAAGGGATACGAGCACAACGCTTTTAAGATCGACCTGGCCCGGCGCACCATTGTTCGCGCCCTGACGCAAGCGGCACAAGGTACGCCGCAGTCACAGTCCAACAAGAAAATTGCATGAGCTGGCAATGGCACGTTCGGGCACTCCCCCTTTTCTGGGTGCAAGCGAAATCAGCCCGCCGTAGCGTCCTGCAGGGCGGTGTTGCGATTGGGGCGCTCGGATACGGTGGACGCGCCGTGTCACGCCGTCCGCGGCAATCGCAGCCGAACAAAAAAGCCAAGTGAGCAGGCCAATGACATCCTACATCGGCACCCCTACCTCCCGCGTCGATGGACGCGACAAGGTCACCGGCGCGGCAAAATATGCCGGAGAATTCGTGGCTCCCGACCTTGCTTTTGCCAGCGTAGTTTCATCGACGATCGCGAAGGGACGCATTGCAAGCATCGATGTGAGCGAGGCCATGAAGGTCGGCGGCGTGATCGCAGTGCTCACGCATAAAAACCGGCCACCTATGGCCGACAATGATAAGGCGTATAAAGACGATGTGGCGCCTGAGAAGGGCTCGCCGTTCCGCCCGCTATATGACAACAAAATCATGTTTAACGGACAGCCGATTGCGCTTGTCGTGGCTGAGGATTCGGAGACGGCGCGCTTCGTTTCCTCGCTCATACGCGTGGATTACGAAGAAGAACCGCACGTTACCGACCTGTATCGCAAACGAGACGACGCTCTCGCCCTGGAGGAGCCCGCAAAACCGCGGGGCGATGCAGCGAAGGCTTTTGCGGCAGCCGCGGTGCGCCACGAGGGCGAGTATTACGTCCCGATTGAGCACCACAATCCGATGGAACCGTATGCCTCGACGGTGACATGGGACGGCGACGGCAAGCTCACGGTCTACGACAAGACCCAGGGTGTGCAGAACGTGCAGCGTTATGTATGCAGTATATTCGACTTGAAGCCGGAAAATGTGCGCGTCATGTCGCCCTTCGTCGGCGGTGCGTTCGGCTCAGGGCTCCGGCCGCAATATCAGGTGGTGCTGGCCGTGCTGGCGGCGCTCGCGCTGAAGCGCTCGGTGCGAGTCGTTCTCACGCGCCAGCAGATGTACTCGCTTGGTTACCGACCCGCCATGATCCAGCGGATCGAACTGGGCGCAACGGCCAATGGAACGCTCAATGCGATTACGCACGATGCGGTTACAGTAACCGCGCAATACGAGGAATTCCATCGCCACGAGACCACGTGGTCCGGCCTGCTCTACAAGAGCGCCAACGCGAAATACACGCATAAGCTCGCGCGGCTCGATCTTCCTACGTCGTGCGACATGCGCGGTCCAAGTGCAACGACTGGTGTCTATGCACTCGAATCCGCGATGGACGAACTTGCGGTCGCGCTCAAGCTCGATCCGCTGGAATTCCGTTTGAGATGTTACTCTGATCGCGACCAGAACACCGGCTTGCCTTACAGCAGCAAGAACCTGCGCGAATGCTATCGCCAAGGTGCGGAAGCGTTCGGCTGGGACAAGCGCAGCCCAGAGCCGCGCTCGATGTGCGACGGCAGCGAGTTGGTTGGCTGGGGCATGGCGACGGGCATCTGGGAAGCGTTGCAGGTGCCAATCACCGTCCGCATTGTGCTGACCGCGAACGGACACGCGCAGGTTTCCTGCGCGACGTCCGATATCGGCACCGGCACTTATACAATCATAACGCAGGTCGCCGCCGACATGCTCGGCCTGCCGCTCGAAAGCATCGACATCAAGCTTGGCGATTCGACGTTGCCGCAATCGCCGGTGGAGGGCGGATCGTGGATAGCAGCCTCGGTATCCAACGGGATCGTGACGACGTGCGAAGCGGTTCGCGAAGACCTGTTGCGTCTGGCCAAAAGGATGCCGGACTCCCCGCTCGCAAACGCGACCCTGGAAGACGTCGTCCTCTCGGATGGGAAGATCGCCAGCAAGCAGAACCGAGTCCGTGCCGTCTCGATCGCGGACGCGATGCGGCACGGCGGCGTGGATCGCATCGAACAGGAGAAATCTACCGCCTTCAAAAACGACGGTTCACATGCACACAACACCCATTCGGCGATCTTCGCCGAAGTGAAGGTGGATGAACAACTCGGCGTCATCCGCGTCACGCGCATCGTCAGCGCGGTCGCAGCCGGGCGCATCCTGAACGCCAAGACCGCACACAGCCAGGTCATGGGCGGTGTGGTGTGGGGCATCGGAGTGGCGCTGCACGAGGAAACGCTGATCGATCACCATTTCGGTCGCATCATGAACGCCAACATCGCCGAATATCATGTCCCGGTGAATGCCGATGTGCACGACATTCAGGTGATTTTCGTCGACGAGCTGGACGACATCGTCAACCCGCTCGGCGTCAAGGGATTGGGTGAGATTGGCATCGTCGGCGTTCCGGCGGCGATCGCCAACGCGATTTACCACGCGACCGGAAAACGCGTGCGCGATTTGCCAATTACACTCGACAAGTTGCAGCGTTGATTCCTGTGGACAGCCTGGATTTGGTGGCGGCGCTGGGCATGCATTCGGCGGGAAAGTAGTCGGACGAGTTCAAGTGTCATTCAAAGCCCACCCGTCAGCTTCGTCCAACAGGTGACATTCGCCGGCAAGACTGGCGGGGGCAAGCGCACCGTGAACATACGGGAGGTAGTGAACGGCCTCATGTACATTCTCTCGACCGGCTGTCAGTGGCGCGCGATCCCGAAAGACCTGCCGCCGAAAAGCT
>Ga0164302_10000596_pt1 | contig 10389 bp, 8 predicted proteins | sample Whisoiple_202_MG_FD_109714 | JGI IMG/M metagenome (GOLD analysis project Ga0164302, IMG submission 109714) | Soil microbial communities amended with pyrogenic organic matter from upstate New York, USA - Whitman soil sample_202_MG | ecosystem: Environmental > Terrestrial > Soil > Agricultural... | reverse complement strand
GAAAAGCCCGCCCGCACGGCATTCAAGGCGAAGCCCGCAGTCAGCGACAAGGCCAAGGAAAAAGCCAAGGCGAAGCTCGACGCGAAGGGTGAGGCCAAGGAGCCCTCGACCATCACGTCGAAGATTCGCTCGCTGCTGGTCGGCGCCAGCGTCGTCGTGATCGTGCTCGGCACTTTCAAGATGGCCATGACGCTGCTCGACATCGGCAGCGCGCCGCCAATGCCGGCGATGGAAGACCACGCTCCAGCGGCGGCGCCCGCGCCAGCCGACACCGGCGCCGCGCCTTCGATGCCGGCACCGTCAGTGACCTCGCCGACCCCGATCGGCAAGCAATCGAACAACACCGCCACGCCGAACATTCTGGACAGCGCGCAGGTCGCGAGCCCGCAGCCGGCCGCCCCGCCGCTCAGCGCCAGCGACATCACCGGGGCTATTCCGGCACCGCCGTCGATGCCCGCCAGCGGCAAGCCCGGCCTCGTTCAGGTGCCGCCGACCGAGCGGCTGCCCGAAGGCATCGCGGGTCCGGTACTGCGCGCCGCCGTCCTGAACGGCGATCCGGCCGCCGCCTACGAGATCGGCACCCGTTTCGCCGAAGGCAAAGGCGTGCCGGTCAATCTCGACGAAGCCGCCAAATGGTATGACCGCGCGGCGGAGGCCGGCGTGATACCGGCGGTGTTCAGGCTCGGGACCTTCTACGAGAAGGGTCTTAGCGTAAAAAAGGACATCGACATCGCGCGGCGCTATTATTTGCAGGCGGCCGAGCGCGGCAACGCCAAGGCGATGCATAACCTTGCCGTGCTCGACGCCGATGGCGGCGGCAAGGGCGCCAACTACAAGGGCGCCGCGGAATGGTTCCGCAAAGCCGCCGACCGCGGCGTTGCCGACAGCCAGTTCAACCTCGGCATCCTCTATGCCCGCGGCATCGGCGTCGAACAGAACCTCGCCGAATCCTTGAAATGGTTCAGCCTGGCAGCGGCGCAGGGCGACTTGGACTCGGCGCGCAAGCGTGACGATATTGCGAAACGGCTGGACGCCCAGTCGCTCGCGGCCGCCAGGCTCGCGATCCAGACCTTTACCGTCGAACCGCAGCCTGAGGCCGCCGTCAACGCGGCGGCCCCCGCCGGCGGCTGGGACAGCGCGCCGACGCAGGCGAGCGCCGCCAAGCCCGCGGCCAAGCCGGTTCCAGCCAAGCGCGCCGCGGTAACTCCGCGCTAGCGCCATCCAGCATCGCTTGTACGTCCACCACAAGGTCGTATAGACAGGCGGCGCCGACGTTGCTGCCGGCATCAAGCTGCGTGAGGTTCGGATTGTCCGCAGACGATCGTCAGCACAAGGGAAGTAACCTGCCAGTACCGCCGGCGCGGCCGTGGGGAGCGCCTGCACCCGAGCCTGCCGGCCAGCCAACGATGCGAGCCGCGCCTGCGGCAGCAAGCCGACGCGACTTTTTGTCGGTCGGCATTTTCCTCCTTCTCATTCTCGGCGTCGGCATCCAGGCGTATCAGGATCTGTCGCAACCGGGCGCCTGGGATTACTGGAAGGACCTGTATCTTTCGCCGAGCATGAGATCGTCGCTGGTCGACAATGCCGATCTTGGCGGCCGCCGCCGGCAGGCCCTGGTACTACGCGGCAAGATTGGTGCCGCCAGCGCAAGCTGGTTTCGGGATCGGCTCGACGAGGCCCATCTCAAGGCCGGCGACATGGTGCTGATATCGTCGCTCGGAGGCGATTTGGGACAGTCCGTCATCATGGGCGAAGTGATTCGCTCGCGCGGGCTTGCAACCGCGGTGGGCACGGTGGATGCGTCGGGCCGGATCGGACCTGCGTCCTGCGCCAGCGCCTGCGTGTTCGTCTATGCCGGCGGAAAAGTCCGTTTCGGCGTCGAAGGCTCGCGACTGGGAGTCCATCGATTCACAACCACCACGGCCGGAGGCGATCCTGTCGCCGATACTCAGCGGGTTACGGGAATGGTGCTCAGCTATCTCACGCGGATGGGAATTTCCGCATCGCTCGTGGAAGCGATGACCGCAACCAGTGATATCCGCTGGCTCAGCACCCAGGAAGCCTTGGCGATGAAACTCGTCACCGATCCAGTGCGCCGGCCCTGAGCTTGCATTCATCACGCCTGAAGCCGCACCAAGACCCACGGCAAAAAATTGCCTTCGAGTGGATTCTTTAGTCCCGCCTGCGTCGGATTTCGGTTATGCAGGGCCGCGGGCGGCAATTCCCCTGCACAAATGCTCGATCGAAACGCAGCCGTGAGCGGCCCTGGCCGGCCTCGCGGCGCATTAACAAAAGCAAGCGCGCGTGCAGCTCTATCTCCCCATCGCCGACCTTCCGGTCAACGTCTTCCTCATCCTGGCGATGGGTGCGGCGGTCGGATTTGTCTCCGGCATGTTCGGAATTGGCGGCGGTTTTCTGATGACCCCGCTGTTGATCTTCGTCGGCATCGCGCCCGCGGTTGCGGTTGCCTCGGTTGCCAGCCACATCGCAGCGTCCTCGTTCTCCGGCGCGATCTCCTATTGGCGCCGCCGCGCCATCGATCCCGCGTTGGCGCTGGTGCTGTTGACCGGCGGCAGTATAGGCACAGCACTCGGGGTCTGGACGTTTACGCTGCTCCGTTCGCTCGGCCAGCTCGATCTCATGATCGCGCTGTCCTACGTCATCCTGCTCTCCACCGTCGGCGGGCTGATGTTCTGGGAAGGCTTGCGCGCAATGCTGCGGGTTCGCAGCGGCACGACTGTTCCCCTGCGCCGCTCCGGAAGCCATGGCTGGATCCACGGGCTGCCACTGAAGATGCGCTTCAAGCGCTCGAAGGTTTACCTGTCGGTCATCCCCGTCGCCGTGGTTGGCCTGGTGATCGGCTTCATCGGCGCGGTCATGGGCATCGGCGGCGGCTTCATCCTGGTGCCGCTGATGATCTACCTGTTGCGGGTGCCGACCTCGACGGTGATCGGCACCTCGATGGTGCTCACCCTGGTCACCATGGTGTTCGCCACGTTGCTGCACGCGGTGACCAATCACCTGGTCGATGCGGTGCTGGCGCTGATCCTGATGGTCGGCGGCGTCACCGGCGCCCAGTTCGGCGCGCGGGCCGGGCAGAAAATCCGCGGCGAACATCTGAGGCTGCTGCTGGGGCTGTTGGTGCTCGCCGTCGGTATCCGCTTTGCGATCGAGTTGGTGATCCGCCCGGAAGACCTCTTCACCATTCGCGAGACATCCGGAGGCGCCGGATGAAGCTCGCCACCGCGATGCTCGCTATCGCGCTTGCCGCCGCCTTCGCGGCTTCGCCCGCGCGCGCCGAGCGGCTGATCGCGTCGGTGTCGAACCATCGCGTTACGGTGACGCCGAATTATTCCGGCGAGGAGCTGGTGCTGTTCGGCTCGGTCGAAAAGGACGCCAACACGCCGCCGAACCGCAACAATTACGATCTGGTCGTCACCGTGTCGGGCCCGCGCATGGACATGGTGACGCGGCGCAAGGAGCGCAAATTCGGCATCTGGATCAACACCGATTCCCGGCAATTCATAAAAGTGCCGAGCTATCTCGCGCTTTTTTCCAACCGGCCATTCGACGCCATCGCCTCGCCCGGGGTGCAGCGGCGTCAGCAACTCGGGTTGAACAACGTGCTGTTGACCCAGCGGGTCGGGCCCGACTACGCCGACGTCGTGCCCAATGACGCCTTCCGCAGCGCCTTCGTGCGGCTGCGCTCCGCGCACGGACTCTATCGCCAGGAAACATCTGCGGTGACATTCCTGACCCCGACGCTGTTTCGCACCGGCATTCCGTTGCCCGCCGAGGTGCCGATCGGCACCTATGATGTCGAGATAAAACTGTTCGCCGACGGCGCGCTGGTGACCCGCACCGAGACGGCTTTCGAGATCGTCAAGGTCGGCTTTGAGCAGTTCGTCGCCACCACGGCGCGGCAGAACGGTCTGGCCTATGGCCTGGTCACGGCGATGATGGCGCTGATGACCGGCTGGATGGCGTCGATCGTGTTTCGCAAGGACTAGCTCCTTCCGGCAACGGAGACGGGCTTGCGCCGTTACGCACCCACATCCCTCCGGGCTGCCATCCGGCCCGCTCTGGCAACGAGCGATCGCGTGGATTGCGGCGCAAATCCGCGCAGGTCATTAAGCAAACCTTACCAAAGGTAGCGTAGGGGAATCTCGGTATCGCGGATTGGCCGGCTTTATTGAGGACACTGTCTTGCAAGCAATTCCCCGAATTCTGGGTCGTCATTATTTCGCAATTTTCGTCCTGGCCGCCGTCACGCTGTCCTACCAGATACTGATAACCCGTTTCTTCAGTGTCATGCTGTATTATCATTTTGCGTTCGCCGCCATTTCGCTCGCCATGCTCGGACTCACCCGCGGGGCGATGGAGGTTTACGGCAATCCGGCCCGCTATGCTTCCGAACGGGTGGGAGCGGATTTCGCTCGCCACGCCTCGTGGTTCGCCATCACCGGCTCCGGCGCAATGATTGCTTTCCTTTGCGTGCCGCTCGTGATCCCCGGGGAATACGTGCTGTTCGCCCTGGCCATCGCGACGATCGGGTTCGTGAGGCCCTTTACCGAAAGCGGCGTCTGCATAACGCTGTTGTTGACCCGCCTCCCCTATGGCGGAGGGTGGCTGTATGCGGCCGATCTTTCAGGGGCGGCGCTTGGATGCCTCGGCGTCATCTTCGTCCTCCTCGTGATCGATCCTGTAAGCGCCACACTGGGGATCGGAGCCCTTGCCGCCGGCGCAGGCTGGACGGTCGTGCGAGGCAGCGACACAAGCAGCCGGCGGCTGAGCGGTGCCGTTGCGCTCACCCTGGCTGCCGCAACCATCGTCCATGTCGGACTCGATGTTTCCGGCAAAGGCCATCTGGGCGTCTTCTGGGCAAAGGGGGATCAGCAGCTTGGAACGCTGTTCGAGCGCTGGAACACCTACTCGCGCATCAGGGTGACCGGGGACGGCGAGAGCACTCCGGTCGGTTGGGGCTTCGTCCACACGCCGGAGATGAAAATCGAGCAGAAGCGCCTCGATATCGACGCCGATGCGGCGACCGTCATCACCCGGCACGATGGCGATATCGGCAAGCTCTCCTACCTGAAGGACGATGTCATCAACGCCGCCTATTTGGTGCAGCCGCCGGCCGATGTGGCCGTTGTCGGCGTCGGCGGCGGCCGCGACATTCTTTCCGGGCTCTACTTCGGCGCCAGGAGCATCCACGGAATTGAGATCAATCCCGCGATCTTCGAGGTCCTCACCGACAAGTTTGCCGATTTCTCTGGCCATCTCGATCGCCACCCCGGCGTCTCGCTGATCAATGCCGAAGCCCGCAGCTACATCAACCATTCATCCGATCGGTATGACCTCGTCCAGATATCGCTGATCGATACCTGGGCTGCGACGGCGGCCGGCGGGCTGACGCTCACCGAGAACCGGCTTTATACCGTGGAGGCGTGGGGTGATTTCTACCGGGCGCTGAAGCCCGGCGGACTGCTGTCGGTCTCGCGCTGGTATGACCCGACTGGTCACCGTGGCGAATTCTATCGGCTGGTGGCAATTGCCGCGAGCGCGCTCCAGCACAAGGGCGTGCCCGCGGACGAGTTGGGTGATCATGTTATCGCGCTTAACGTCGGCAACATCGTAACCGTGATCACGCGCCCTGACGCCCACCAGGGCCCAATGGCAAGGTGCGCGCGAGCGACTGCTGGCGCAAGGCTTCAAGATCTTGTTGGGGCCGGATGTCATGTTCGACGCGGTCACCTCCACGTTGATGTCGGGCAAGGCCGACGCGGCCTTCTTCGCGTCGTTGCCGCAAAACATCAGCCCATCGACCGACGACAACCCGTTCTTCTTCTATACGGCCCGTTTCAGCGACCTGGTCGGCAAACCCGTGGCGACCCTGACCTACAACAACAACGCGGCGATCAGCATGACGCTGATGCTTATCGTGATCGCGCTTGGCGCCTTCGTGTACTACGTCATCGGCCCCTTCGCACGTCTGGCAGCGCGGATGCCGCTGTCCGCGCTGACGCCGCCGGTGACCTATTTCTGCGCGATCGGCATGGGCTTCATGCTGATCGAGATATCGCAGATGCAGCGGTTGATGGTCTTCCTTGGACACCCCGTCTACGGATTGAGCGTCATACTCTTCACGATTCTTCTCTTTGGCGGGATCGGCAGCACCACGGTCGGGACGCAGTATCCCCGGCCGCGTGCCGTGATCGCGAGGGTTGCCGCGCTGTTGGCAACGCTCGCGCTGGCCGGGTTACTTACTCCCATGATCGCCACCTGGGCGCGATCGGCAGCCACCGACATGCGCATTCTGCTGTCCGTGCTGCTGCTGGCACCCCCGGCATTCTGCATGGGCATGATGTTCCCGCTCGGGCTGGGTATCTGGCGCCGTCACTCGGAGCTGCTTCCGTTTTTCTGGAGCGCCAACGGCATCACCTCGATGCTTGCGTCGGTGCTCGGCGTGGCCGTGTCGATCGAGTTCGGCATCGCCAATACCTACGCGCTCGGCGTGTTCTGCTATGTCGGTTGCGCATCGATGCTTGCGACAAGCCGCGGCGCGAGCCGCACTGTCGCTTCCGGGGCCATTGCAGAGGCTCCGTCGATCCAGCCGACGCAGACCGAACTGGCCGCCAACGCCCCGGCCGGCAGGCCGCTCAAGGCGACCGTTCCACCGAACGTCCCCGCCGCCCGTGCCGATGAGTTGGCCGAGTGATGGCGTCGATCGTGTCCCGGAAGGATCAGGACATACCGACGGTCATTCCGATACCCATCGCCACGACGCTGAAAAACATCGCTGCGGTCGACGGCCAGCCAAGCCAGTACAGCGGCCCGCCGATTACGAAGCGGCCCATCACGTCCTTGTGGCGCGCCATGAACATCAACAGCACCATCACGGGAACGGCGAGCACGCCGTTGACGACGGCGCTCCAATACAGCGCCGAGATCGGATTGATCGAGGTGAAGTTGAGCGCGATGCCGATCGCGCCGGACAGTGCCAGCACGGCATAGAAAGCCGCCGCCTCCTTCGGCTTGCGCGCCAGCCCCACCGGCCATTGCCGGCCTTCGCCGACGGCATAGGCGGTAGCGCCGGCCAGCACCGGTATCGCGAGCAAGCCGGTGCCCACGATGCCGAGCGCAAAGATGATTTCCGCGAAATGGCCCGCGATCGGCTTGAGCGCCTCGGCGGCCTGCGCGGAGGTCTGGATCTCGGTCTTGCCGGTCGCGTGCAGCGTGGCGGCGGCGGTGACGATAATGGACAGCGCAATCAGGTTGGAGAACGCCATGCCGATGATCGTGTCGGCGCGGATGCGGGAAAATTCGCTGCGCGCACCGTAGTGCTTTTCGATCAGCGGCCGCTTCGTCACGTCAACGCGCTGATCTTCGGCCTCCTGCGAGGCCTGCCAGAAAAACAGATAAGGCGAGATCGTGGTGCCGAGGATCGCGACGATGGTCGTGAAATAATCCGCGCTCCAGGTGATTCTTGGGATCAACACACCGGCCAGCGCCTCGCTCCACGAAATATGCGCGAAGGCGAGCGCGGCGACATAGGCGAACAGGCTGAGCGTCAACCATTTCAAGACCGCCACGTAGCGTTTGTAGTCGAGGAAGATTTGCGCCACGACGGAGATGACACCGAAGCCAACGACATAGATGATGCCGTGTCCGCCGATCAGCAATTTGGTGGCGTCCGCCATTGCGCCGAGGTCGGCAGCGATGTTGATGGTGTTGGCAATGAACAACAGCGCCACCACGACACTGAGCAGCCAGCCGGGATAATGCCGGCACACATTGCCTGATATGCCGTGCCCGGTGACGCGTCCGACGCGGGCGGAAATTTCCTGGATCGCGGCCATCAGCGGAAACGTCAGCAACATAGTCCAGCCGATGCCGTAGCCGAGCTGCGCGCCGGCCTGGCTATAGGTGCCGATCCCGGAGGGATCGTCGTCGGAGGCGCCGGTGATCAGGCCGGGGCCGAGCGATTTCAGGAACAGGCGGAAGTTGAAGGGCTCGCGCGATTCAGCCTTCGGCGACGGCTTTTCGCTCCCGGGCTTGTGGTGTTGCTTCCTGCCGTCGTTGCGCTTCGTCTGCTTACGATTTGCCATACCCGGTCCAGCCGCTGCGACAACGAACCGGACGCCGTTACGTTCCCGGGCGGCTGCCGGCCTCGCACGATGTGAGCCACACTGCGGCCCGCCGACCGCCTCGCGGAGTTCTGCGACAACGTGCAGGCCAAAGTGGCGTAGCGAGAATCAATAACAGCGCGAGGCGGCGATAGCGTGCACCCGGTTGTCGCCAAGCACGTGCGCCATGAAGCCGGGCGTTCCGAAAATTCTGGCGAACGCGGCATCGCGGATGCTCAAGCCCCCGGTGTAGGCGCCGAACGCCGGCATCACGGCGCGCTCGCCGTCGCTGACAAATCAGCGCCGCTCGGTGGACCGGCCGCGGGTGGCGACGCGCGCCTTGGGATGCAGATGGCCGGCGATTTCGCCAAACGCGCCGGTCGGCTCATGACGGAACGCGATCGGGCCGATGCAGACTTCGCTTGCGACCACGCCCCCGAGGTCGGAAGGCAATGACGGATCGTGATTGCCCGAAATCCAGATCCAGTCGCGCCGCGCCTGCAGCGCTGATATGGCGTCGCGGTCGGTCCCGGAAAGCCGCTCATGGGCGGTGCGGTCGTGAAAGCTGTCGCCGAGCGCGATCACCATGCGCGGATCGTGCCGCGCGATCACCGCAGCAAGGCGGCCCAGCGTTGCCGCGGTGTCGTAAGGCGGCAGCAGCACGCCGCGCGCGGCAAAGCTGGAACCTTTTTCCAGATGCAGATCGGAGACGATGAGCAGGTTTTGCTCTTCCCAGACCAGCGCGCCGGAGAAGTCGGCAAGCAGCGCGACGCCGGCAATGTCGAAGGTGCTTTGGGAGATAGCAGATCGGGCCAAATTCTCCGTCATGGCCGGGCTCGTCCCGGCCATCCACGCCTCGGCCACGCAAAGAAAGACGTGGATGCCCGGGTCAAGCCCGGGCATGACGGCGTTGATAGAGCAGCGCGCAACAAATCCATATCTCTACGACATCGCCTCTCTGACCAGTTCGTCGGCGGCTTCCGCCAACAGCTCGTCCGATGCTTCGCCATAAACTGACTCGCGGCCGATTTCCAGCATCACGGGGACGGCGAGCGGTGAAACGTGGTCGAGTTCCCGGTGGGTGATTCGCCCATGAATTCGCGCCAGCATATCACCAAGCCGGCGAAGATCGAGCAACCCGCTTGCGGCATCCGCCCGCGCGGCGCGCAGCAGCATGTGGTCGGCCTGGTGCTTGCGCAGCACGTCGTAGATCAGGTCGGTCGAGAACAGCACCTGGCGGCGGGATTTTTCCTCGCCGGTAAAACGCCGCGCAATCAGACCTGAGATGATCGCGCAGTTGCGAAAGGTGCGCTTCATCAGCGCGGATTCGGCGAGCCACGCCTCGAGATCATCGCCGAGCATGTCGGGGTCAAACAGCGCGTTGAGGTCGAGCTTGCCGTGGCGGACCATGAACGACATGTCGCCGAGGCCCCAGACGGCAAGCGCATACTCATTGGCGACAAAGCCAAGCGGCCGCACCCGCGCCCGTTCCATCCGCCGCGTCAGCAGCATGCCGAGCGTCTGATGCGCCAGCCGTCCCTCAAAGGGGTAACAGACGAGGTAGTGCTTGCTGCCGCGCGGAAAGGTTTCCACCAGCAGCTCGCGCACGCCGGGCACGCGGGAAAAATCCCGTTGCAGCGACAGCCAGTCGCGCACCTGTTCCGGCAGCGCGTTCCAGGCGCGGCGATCGTCGAGCAGCTTGCGCACGCGTTCGGCGAGATAAGTCGACAGCGGAAATTTGCCGCCCGCATAGGACGGCACTTTGGCATCCTTGTCGTTGGCCCGCGAGACATAGACATGGTCTTCCACCAGCGCCTCGTAGCGCACCACTTCGCCGGCGAATACAAAGGTGTCGCCGATCACGAGGCCTTCGATAAAGGCCTCCTCGATCTCGCCGAGAAACCGGCCGCCGCGGCCGAGCGCGCCGGTCGAGCCGGCGCCACCGCCCCGCCCGCGCACCAGCTTTACCTTCAGCATGCTTTCTTCGACGATGGTGCCGACGTTCATGCGATAGCTCTGCCGCACGCGGGGATTGGCGACGCGCCAGCGGCCCTGCCTGTCCTGCTTGATGCGGGCAAAGCGCTCGTAGGTTTTCAGCGCGTAGCCGCCGGTGGCGACGAAATCGACCACGTCGTCGAAATCGGTTCGGGTGAGGCCCGAGTAAGGCGCCGCCGTCAGCACTTCGGCATAGAGCTCATCCGAGAAAAATGGTTCGCCGCAGGCGCAGCCGAGCACGTGCTGCGCCAGCACGTCGAGCGCGCCG
>Ga0164302_10000594_pt1 | contig 10407 bp, 7 predicted proteins | sample Whisoiple_202_MG_FD_109714 | JGI IMG/M metagenome (GOLD analysis project Ga0164302, IMG submission 109714) | Soil microbial communities amended with pyrogenic organic matter from upstate New York, USA - Whitman soil sample_202_MG | ecosystem: Environmental > Terrestrial > Soil > Agricultural... | reverse complement strand
CCGTAGACTTAATTTCCACATCCGGAGGCATGCATGTTTAAACGCAATTTTCATCGTTTGGCGAGGCGATTACCGTCACTAGTCGCGATCGTGACTTTGTTGGCGTTTCAGACGAGTTCTCTATCAATCGCCTGGGCAATGAATGCGGCTCGCGGTGGCGCATTACCACAGCCGCTACCGCTTTTTCCCGCGGATAACTGGTGGAACCTTGATATTAGCAGTTGGCCCGTCGATTCGAATTCGGCGAGTTTCATTAGCTTCATAAACAACGGCGACACGCGGCGGCTTCATCCGGATTTCGGCGGCAATGCCGGATCAGGGTATGCCATCTACGGAATGCCTTATGCGGTAGTGACAAGCGTAACGAACGCGGATCTGAAAGCCGTGCAGTTTGATTACGCCAATGAAAGCGACGGCGTCGATCACTCCACCAACACGAGTTTTCCTTTTTATCCGATTCCGTCCGAAGCGATTACACAACCCTACTGGATAGAAGGCGGCGATCCGGGAAACGTCGATCTGCGTAGCAGCGAGGATCGTCATTTGTTGATCGTCGACAAAGATCGCAACTATCTTTACGAGCTCTACAACGTCTTCTACAACACAACTCAAGGAAAATGGTTTGCCGGTTCAGGTGCATTCTTTGACATGAATGCGAACAGCCGTCGGCCGGACGGTTGGATTTCGGCGGATGCGGCTGGTCTGGCGATTCTTCCCGGGCTTGTACGCTACGATGAAGTTTATGATCCCAATGCCGAAATCCGCCACGCTCTTCGCGTGACGGTGCGGGCAACCAATGGCTATGTTTATCCCGCGTCGCACCGCGCCGGTTCCACGGCCGGCGCGCTTCCCATGGGAGCCCGTCTCCGGCTGAAGGCGAGCGTCGATATCACCCAGCGGACCAGCGATCCGAACGTACAAAAGATTTTTCGCGCGATGCAAAAATACGGTCTGATCGTTGCGGACAATGGCTCTGACATGTACATCACCGGCACTTCCGATACACGCTGGAACAACGATATTCTGAACCCGGCGTTTGCTAACGTTTCTGCTAGCGATTTTGAAGTGATTCAATTGGGGTACAACCCGGCGCAGACAGCGCAACCCAACTTGAGCTCGCTGGTTTTGAATCCGTCGAGTATCACCGGCGGACAACGCGCCACCGGAACGGTTACTCTCACCGCGACAGCACCCTCGGGCGGCGTTGTGGTGACACTGTCGAGCGCCAACTCTGCCGCGTCGGTTCCGAGCTCAGTTGTGATTCCAGCGACTTCGTTGTCGGCTAATTTCACCATCACCACCACGGCAGTGACGACGACCACCGTCGGAAATATTACGGCTACTTATTCTGGAGCGAGCAAATCAGCGATTCTGACCGTCAACCCTCCGGCCCCTGGAGCAATATCGTCGTTGACGCTCAGTCCCTCGACTATTGTCGGGGGCTCGACCGCCACTGGCACCGTAACTCTCACCAAGGCCGCGCCGGCCGGGGGCATCGTGGTGAACCTTACGAGTAGCAACTCGACCCGGGCGAAGGTTCCGGCAACTGTTTTGATTCCGGCCGGCGCGCTCTCACAAGTTTTCAACATCACGACTACCGCGACGAAGCAGAAAACCAATGTGAGGATCACCGCGTCTTATGCCGGCGTAAATAAGAGCGCAACACTGACCATTGTCAGACGATAACGCTAGTACTGTTCTTGAAAAACCCGTCCGGCAAAGTTGCGCCGGACGGGTTTTTCCTTTTCTACGCGCGTTGCCTTAGCCCTCCAAGTTGTTAAGATGATCCCGCTTTATGTACGAGCAGGACACGATCGCTGCGATCGCCACTCCCCCGGGCGAAGGAAGCATCGCTGTTATCCGCATGAGCGGCGGAGATGCGGAGCGAATCGCCGCTAGAATTTTTTTTCGCAACCGAGACGAGAAGAGTAAGCTGCAGTCGCACCGGCTTTATCACGGTACGCTGCGCGATCCGAGATCCGCACGCGCCGTCGATGAAGTTTTGCTCGTGATTATGCGCCAGCCTAGAAGCTATACAGGAGAGGACGTTGTCGAGATTCACTGCCACGGCGGCGCGTTCATCGCCCGGCGCGTGCTTCAACTTGTCCTTAGTGAAGGAGCCCGGCAGGCAGAACCGGGCGAGTTCACCAAACGCGCTTTCTTAAACGGACGCCTCGATCTCAGTCAGGCGGAGGCGGTGCTCGACCTGATCCGCGCCCGCACAGACCGCAGCGCCGCTCTGGCGCTCGACCAAGCCAGTGGCAATCTGTCGCATTGGGTTGAGGAATTGCGTTCAGAGTTGCTAAATCTTCTCGTCCAGGTGGAAGCCGCCATTGATTTTCCCGATGAAGAAATTGAACTTTTGAAGCGTCAGGAACTGACGCAAGAAGTTGCCGGACTTACAAATAAAATATCATATATTTCAGATAGTTACGAATGGTCACGGCTATTTAATGAAGGCGCTAAAGTATGCATTTGCGGTCGCCCCAACGTCGGTAAATCAAGCCTGCTGAATGCCCTCCTCGGCCAGGAGCGCGTGATTGTTACCCCTGTCGCCGGCACGACGCGTGATGTGATCGAAGAGTCGATCAACCTGGACGGTTTGCCGGTGGTGCTTTGGGACACCGCAGGGATCCACCAGACAACAGATGAAATTGAGCGGATTGGCGTCCATCTAGCGCGCGATTACCTGGAAAAAGCGGATGCCAGGATTGTCGTCATCGACGGTTCACTGCCGCTTTCGGCGGAAGACAGCGAGCTGGTGATCGCGACTCGTGAAGCGAAAGCTTTGATCGCTATCAATAAGAGCGATTTACCCGAGTCGCTCAGTGAAGATCGTCTGAAAAGTCTCGGTTGCTCAACCAAGTATTGCCGCGTGTCCGCGAAAACCGGGGAAGGCGTCCCTGAGCTCAAGCAGGCGCTCCGCAATCTCATTCTGGATAAAGAAATCGAATTTTCACCGGTGGCAATCACCAACTTGCGCCAGCGCAGCGCCTTGCAGCGCACAGAAAACGCACTCCGCCACGCGGCCGAGTCGCTGCGCGAAGGTTTCGCTGCTGAATTTGTCGCCGTCGATCTCAACGAGGCCCGGGAGGCACTCGAAGAGATCACTGGGCTGATAAACAACGAAGACATCCTCGACAAGATTTTTTCCAATTTCTGTATCGGCAAATAGTGCCGGCTGTATTATAGGGACGCAATTGTTTCACGTGAAACCATGAGCAGTGAAAGGACGAAGATCTTCGACGTGATCGTTGTCGGAGCCGGCCATGCCGGCATAGAGGCATGTCTAGCCTCGGCTCGAATGGGCGTTAGCACGCTTATGCTGACACTGAATCTCGATCACATTGGTCAAATGTCATGTAATCCGGCGATCGGCGGTATCGGTAAGGGCCATTTAGTCAAAGAGATTGACGCACTGGGCGGAGAGATGGGCCACGCTATCGATGACACCGGCATTCAATTTCGAGTGCTCAACACTAAAAAAGGGCCAGCGGTCCGAGCCTCCAGAGCGCAAGCGGACAAAGCGCTGTACCGTCAACGGATGAAGAGAGTCGTGGAAAACTGCGCAGGTCTAACAGTTCGTCAGGGAAGCGTCGAAGCGTTGATCGTCGAAAATGGTCGGGTTAAGGGCGTCGAAACTCAAATTGGCGAGCAATTTTACGGCCGCAGGGTTATTCTGACCACCGGAACCTTTTTAAAAGGTCTGATTCACATCGGCGATCGGAACTATTCGGCGGGACGGGCCGGTGATTTCGCAGTTCATGGCCTCAGCGAATGCCTGATCAATCTCGGCTTCAAAGCTGGGCGGCTGAAAACCGGAACGTGCCCGCGTCTCGACGGCCGCACCATAGAATTCAACAGGTTGGCCATGCAGCATGGAGATCCGCAACCGCTGTCGTTTTCATTTTCCAGCTCCGGAATTACTCAACCGCAGGTCCCCTGCTATATCACCTATACGAACAGCCGAACGCATGACATCATTCGCGCCGCTATTCATCGCTCGCCGATGTATTCCGGGGCAATAAAAAGCCGGGGTCCGCGCTACTGCCCATCCATCGAAGACAAGATTTATCGTTTCGCCGACAAGAGCCGGCACCAGATCTTTCTCGAGCCCGAGGGATTGGGCACGGTCGAGGTTTATCCAAATGGCTTGTCCACGAGTTTGCCGCTTGATGTGCAGATCGAAATGGTGCGATCCATAGAAGGTCTTGAACACGCCGAAATTATGCGTCCAGGGTACGCTATAGAATACGACTATTTCGAGCCCACCCAGCTCAAACCGAGTCTCGAAACTAAAATCGTCGCTGGTCTATACCACGCCGGCCAAATCAATGGCACTACTGGTTATGAGGAAGCTGCAGCTCAGGGCATTATGGCTGGAATCAATGCTGCTTTAAGTCTCCGAGGCAGCAAGCCGCTCATTTTTTCGCGTGAGCAGGCCTATATTGGCGTTTTGATCGACGACCTCGTCACCAAGGGGACGGACAACGAACCCTATCGAATGTTCACGTCAAGGGCCGAGTACCGGCTTCTGCTCCGTGAAGACAATGCGGATTTGAGGCTCACCGAAATTGGCCAGAGCATCGGTCTTGCAACCGAGAGCGCGCTCAAGCGAACAAATGGGAAAAAACGGGCGGTGGCTCAACTGACCGACTACTTGGACACGCATCAACTGGCAGCCACTGAAGAGGTCAACGCTCTCCTTCGCCGCTTTGAATCGGCGCCACTGCGCAGTTCGTGCAGCCTAGCCCAGATACTCCGGCGGCCTGAAATTTCCATGGAGCAACTTAGAGACATCAGTCCAGATATTCCGAATCACGGACCTAATGTCGATGCGCAAACGGAAATTCAGCTCAAATACCAGGGCTACGTCGACCGCCAGTCTGCCATCGTCGAACGTTTCCGCCGCATGGAGCAGGCGACAATTCCGCCCAATCTTGACTATGCGAAGATCAGCGGCTTATCCCACGAGGTCTGCGAAAAACTGGTTAGGATCAAACCCCAATCCCTAGGCCAGGCCGCGAGAATTCCTGGGATCACGCCCGCAGCAATTTCCCTACTTTCATTTTACATCAAGAAAAAGTCGGCGTAGCTGACCCCAGCTCCACAAGCTTTCCGAGTTTCACGTGAAACGGATAAATTTCCTTTTATTTTTTTTTAAAATGTGATAACCATGTCTGGACCGGCAGTATTTACATAAATAATTGAAATATAAGAGTTTTCGTGGCACACACCATTGCGATTGCGAATCAAAAGGGCGGCGTCGGCAAAACCACCACGGCGATAAACCTCGCGGCGGCACTCGCGCTGGACTCTAGACGCACGCTCTTAGTCGACATTGACCCCCAGGGCAATACCACAAACGGCGTCGGTGTCGATAAGTCGTCACTTTCAATGAGCCTCTATCATGTGCTCGACGAATCGCGAGTTATCGGTGAAGTGATGTGCGAGACCGAGCTGCCCGACCTCTTACTCATTCCCGCAACCAAAGATCTTGTCGGTGCGGAAATCGAATTGGTCGCCGGTGATCGGCGCGAGTATCGCTTGAAGGACGCGCTCGCGAGCGTGACAGCGAATTACGACTATGTTCTGCTCGACTGTCCGCCGTCCTTAGGACTTCTGACGCTTAATGCGCTGACCGCCGCAGATTCGCTGTTGATCCCAATTCAAAGCGAATATTACGCCCTGGAAGGGTTGAGCTCGATCTTAGAAACCATGCGGCTGGTGCAACAGAGCTTCAATCCAACGCTCCGCTTGGAAGGCATCGTGATTACGATGTTCGACAGCCGTAATCGTTTATCACACCAAGTTGTCGAAGAAATTCGCGCCCATTTTCCCGACAAACTATTTCACACGATTATTCGCCGGAACGTGCGCTTGAGCGAGAGCCCAAGCTACGGCAAGCCCATCGCTATGTATGATGCCGGGTCCACCGGCGCCCAGGACTATCATGACCTTGCAAAGGAGTTGATCAGCCGTGGAGAGCACAATGTCGATGCCGAAAAAAGGCTTGGGTAGAGGGCTCAGCGCGCTCATTCCGAGCGCCAGCGAGCCCAAACCTGATTCGCGCGCTGATTCCGCGCCCCTCGAAGTTTCGGTCGACCGCATCACCCCCAGTCCTTTCCAGCCGCGCCGGTCGTTCGATGAGGCGAAAATCGCCGAGCTTGCCGGCTCGATTCGCAACCAGGGAATTATTCAGCCGCTGGTCGTCCGTCCCAAGGCTGACGGATTCGAATTGATCGCGGGCGAACGCAGGTGGCGCGCCGCTATGAAGGCGGGACTGAGCCACGTGCCGGTGGTGATCCGGGATGCGAGCGATCATGAGGCTCTGCAACTCGCGCTGGTGGAAAACCTTCAACGCGAGGACTTAAATCCGATCGAGGAAGCCAACGGCTATCGGCGGCTCCAGGAGGAGTTTCACTGGAGTCAGGAGGAGATGGCCGAAAAAGTCGCCAAGAGCCGGCCTGCGATCACCAATTCGCTCAGATTGCTATCTCTGCCGGTCGAGGTGCAACAGGAAGTTTTGGGTGGGAACCTGCCCGCCGGTCAAGCGCGCGCGCTGCTTGGCTTGCATACCGAGGCATTGATGATTTCCGCGTGCCGCGAAGTGATCGCCAAAGGTTTGTCCACGCGAGAAACGGAAAAACTGGTCCGCCATCTGGTCGCGGGGCGGAAACGCCGGCGTGCACCGCTCGCGACCGATCCCGATCTTAAAACGATTATCGAGGAGCTTCAGCGCGCTCTCGGCACGCGCGTTCGGCTGATCCCGAAGCCGCGCACGAACAAAGGGCGAATCGAGATCGAATACTATACCTTGCCGGATCTCGAGCGAATCATTCAGACGATCACGAGAAAAACCGTCAGCCCGTAATCGGCAAGAGGAAATCCCGCGATGAGGATTCGAATACGCGGCTGCGGGAAAGATCGGTCGAGATCCTGAGTCGTTAGGCCAAGGATCTTACTTCAATTGCTGAAGCCACCACCGAACCCTCTGAACCGCGGCAATTTCTTTCCTGCGGCGTGAAGCTTTTTGAGGGAGCAATAGAAGAACTAATTTGCGAGGCTAAGCCGCGTTAGTTTCTAGCAGAGGCTTCAACTCGGCCCAGCTCGTCACGGGCGCCGAACAGGTAAAGTTCTGACAGACATAAGCCGTCGGCCGGCCGTCAATCTGCTGTTTGCCCGCTAACAGCGGCGAGACTTTGTCCAGCGACTGACCCGGCGCAAAGAGCTGCACCGCCTTATTCGGCAAATAAAGCGAATGGATTTCTTTGATGAGATCCGTCGTGCGCGCATCGCTTCTCTCACCGACGATCACGATTTCCTTGGCCGGATGGAGATACTGATCAAGGGCGCAAAGCATGTGCGCGAACCCAAACGGCTGGCTCACCATGACGTCATAGTAGGAGCGCAAAATCGTTTCGGCTCTGGCGCGATAATCTTCAGCCCCAGTGAGGTGATAAAGCCGGAGCAGCAATTGTGCCGCGATGGAATTGCCGGACGGAATCGAGGCATCGAAGACCGGCTTGGTGCGGCTGATCAACGGTTCGTGCGACTTTCCTGTATAAAAAAGACCGCCACCACGCTCGTCCCAAAATTCCCGGAGCATGATATCGGCTAACTCGATCGCGCGCTCGATCAATGATCGATCAAACGAACCTTCATAGAGATCGAGAAGGCCGAGGGCGACAAATGCGTAATCATCGAGATACCCGCGGAGCTTCGCCTGACCATCCTTATAAACGTGCAGCAGATAGCCATCGCGGAACATCTTGCCGAAAATAAATTCGACCGTGCGTCGGCTGGCTTCGACGCACGACGATTCACCGCTAATCTTGATCGCTTCGGCCAACCCCGAAAGCATCAATCCATTCCATGCCGTGATGATCTTCTCATCGCGGAACGGCTTGATCCGCTGCTCGCGCGCAGCAAAGAGTTTTTCCTTGGCCCGAACCACCAGAGCTTCGATTTCCGGTTTTTCCTTGCGGAAAAACTTGCTCGCCTGATCTACGGTTAAAATCGGATGAAGAATGTTTTTCGCTTCGAAGTTGCCTTGCTCGGTGACGTCGTACATGCGCCCGAAGACTTCGGCGTCTTCGACGCCGAGCAATGCATCGATTTCAGCCGGGGTCCAGACGAAAAATTTTCCCTCGTCGCCCTCGCTATCGGCGTCCTGGGTAGAATAGAAACCGCCCTCAGGGTGATGCATTTCGCTCAACAGGTAGCGCGCGCTCTCTTCGACGACCGATTTATAGAGTGGTTCGCGGGTGATCACGTACGCCTGGCTGTAGATGCGTAAAAGCTGCGCGTTGTCGTAAAGCATCTTCTCGAAATGCGGCACCAGCCACTTGGCGTCGACCGAGTAACGGTGAAACCCGCCGCCCACATGGTCGTAGATACCGCCTTGCGCCATCTTGCTGAGGGTATGCGCGACCATTGTCAGATAGCGCTTCTCGCCACTCTCCGAGTAATAGCGCAGAAAGAGTTCATACACCCCGGGGTTGGGAAATTTCGGCGCCTGTCCCAGGCCGCCGTTTTCCGAGTCGTAAGCATGGGCAATTTTTTCGCAACTATCGCCGATAATCCCGGGAGCAAAATCTTTCTCGGCCGGCCGGCATTCCGCCATGCGATGCAACGCCTCGAGAATTTGTCCGACGCTTTTTTCGACGTCGGCAGGTCGCTCGCGATAAGCTTGAGCGACACCTTGGAGGATTCTCGGAAACCCCGGCATGCCTTGCCGATCTTCCGGCGGAAAGTAAGTGCCGCCATAAAACGGTTTCCCCTCCGGCGTAAGAAACATGGTCATTGGCCAGCCGCCCCTGCCCGTGAGCATTTGCACCGCGTTCATGTAGATCTCGTCCAGATCGGGTCGTTCTTCTCGATCCACTTTGATATTGACGAACGACTCGTTCATTAGCGCGGCGATTTTTTCGTTTTCGAACGATTCGCGCTCCATCACGTGGCACCAGTGGCACGCTGAATAGCCAATGCTCAGAAGAACGGGTTTGTTTTCTGCCTTGGCCTTTTCGAATGCCTCCTCACCCCACGGATACCAATCGACCGGGTTATGGGCGTGCTGCAGCAAATAGGGGCTGGTTTCGTGTATCAAACGGTTCGCATGTTCATCTGTCATCGGCAATGGCCTTCACATTCTGGTTACTGTCAACGTAACATACAGGGTTTGCATCCTAAACGGGTAAGCCGGGTTCGCCCATAATCTCGCGCCCGCGCCGCGGGGATTTAGCCGGAAATTTTTTCGAATTCCGAGACTAACGATGGTGTAGCGCAATATTGGCGAGAAGCACGGAGTTTTCAATTCCAGAACCGATGTGGATGGTGAGGCGATTCTTTCCATCAGTCACGAGGTGTTGATCGAGCATCACGCGATAATCCCGCCAGCCATTGTGGAGCACCAGGGTTTCTATCGGTTTGTCGTTGAGCGCAAAATCGATTGTTCGGCAGCCCGCGGTCTCATTCTGTACCTGCGGTTGAGCATTGAAGGTAAGATAATATTGACAAACTCCTTGAACCACTCACTCAACAGCGCACCGCCAATCACGATAATCGCGAAGGTGGCGAGGGATTGCTAGCCCTTTCCATATCCCAGCCAGCTTACCAAAACCGCGGTGCAACCTACCGTCAGATAGGGAATGGTTGTCCAGTACTTGAGAAACAACGCCACTCGATCCGCGCGCAGGAACGAAACCCCTGCATCCAGTCATGCGCCATGAGATCATATGCCATCAGCGGGTGCAGTGACGCGAGCTCGACAACAGCTAGGCCGAGCAGGAACAGCGCCAGCAGAAGCTTGAAATGTTTTTTGGCACAAGAGAGGAACCGAGCTAAGCTGGTGTGTGCGCACTCAGTGTGTTTCCCGTTGGCTTGACGACGAAGCGTTGGGTTTTTTCTGAGTACTGAGAGATAACGCCATGGGCGCCCGTTGAGAATTGACCCGGCGCGCTTAGCGGATCTTGAGGTCGAAGGCGACCGGACCTTTGTCGCCTTTTCGCACCTGGAATTGCACGGAGTCACCTTCGTTAATATCTTCGATCTGGTTCCGCGGCGCCAGGCTGCCACGGTGAAAAAATACATCTTCGCTGCCGTCGTCAGGAGTAATGAAGCCAAAGCCCTTCTGTCTAATGATCTTCTTGACAGTCCCAGTCATCGTAAGCTCCCGCCGGACGCTTGCGCCAATGGTTGACATTCGTGCATTGGCTACATAGCTTAATTTTCCACTTCATATAACTAAAACCCGCTTGACTGCAATTGCTTTTTATATCACCGGCCATGGTTTCGGCCATGCCGTACGCTCGTACCAGGTCATCCGCGCATTGAAGAAAGCCGCCCCGCAGTGGCAAATTCACGTGCGCACTACAGCGCCCGACTGGTTGTTTCAAGATCCTTCTG
>Ga0164302_10000592_pt1 | contig 10419 bp, 9 predicted proteins | sample Whisoiple_202_MG_FD_109714 | JGI IMG/M metagenome (GOLD analysis project Ga0164302, IMG submission 109714) | Soil microbial communities amended with pyrogenic organic matter from upstate New York, USA - Whitman soil sample_202_MG | ecosystem: Environmental > Terrestrial > Soil > Agricultural... | reverse complement strand
TCGACGTGCTCGTCGACGCCGCCGCCGCCGCCTCCGCCGGCACCCCCGGCACCGCCGGCACCCCCGGCTCCGCCGGCACCCCCGGCTCCGCCGGCACCGCCGGCACCGCCGGCACCTCCGGCTCCGCCGGCACCGGCACCCGCCCCGAAGCCGCCGCCTCCGCCGTTCACCCCGCCGACGCCGAAGCCGAAGCCGAAGCCCAAGCCCAAGCCGAAGCCGCACGTCAAGGCGGTGAAGCCGGTCTGCACGACGCTGTCGGTCAGCAAGCGGACGATCGAGTCCGGCAGGCAGAGTCTGGTGGTCCTCACGGTGAAGGCCGCAGGCAAGCCCGTCGCCGGCGCGCGGATCCGGCTCGTCGGGCCCGGTGTGAGCAAGATCGTCGTCACCACCCGCAATGGACAGGTGCACGTCCGGTTCAAGACGACGAAGCCCGGCATCGTGCGGATCTCGGTGCTCAAGCCGCACGCGTCGTGCACGACGCAGCTGATCGGTGCGGTCGGCACGTTCCAGCCGCCCGTCACCGGATAGCTCCTCCCCGACGACACCGGCCGGCCGGCCCCACTCGGGGCCCGGCCGGCCGGTGTCTCACTCGCCGGGACGCGGTAAGGTGGCGCAGCGCGGCTCCCACCCGCTTCCCGTCATGACCCGCGAAGAGGTTCCCGTTCTCATCGTCGGCGGCAGCCTCGTCGGGTTGTCGACAGCGGCGTTTCTCGGTCATCACGGCGTGACCTCGCTCGTGCTCGAGCGCCATCGCGGAACCGCGATCCACCCCCGCGCCGCGCTCGTCAGCCAGCGGACGATCGAGACGTACCGCGCGCTTGGGCTGCAGGACGAGGTCGAGGAGGCCGCGGCGCGCGAGTTCGTCCAGAACGGCGCGATCGTCTCGGTCGAGAGCCTCGGCGGGAAGGAGCTCGACTGGTACTTCCGCTTCATCAACGAGGGCGTGGAAGCGATCAGCCCGTCGCCACGCGTCTTCGTCACGCAGATCGGGCTCGAGCCCGTGCTGCTGCGTGCCGCACAACGGCTCGGGTCGACGATCGAGTACGCGGCCGAGGTCGTCTCGACCGAGCAGGACGCTGACGGCGTGACGGCCGTCGTGCGCCCGCGCGACGGCGGCGCCGAGCGCTCCGTGCGCGCGCGCTACGTCGTCGCCGCTGACGGCGCGCACAGCCCGGTACGGACGCGCCTCGGCATCGGGCAGCTCGGGCACGGCAGCTTCTCGGACAGCATCACCATCTACTTCAAGGCCGACGTGAGCAGGTTGATGGGCGAGCGCAACCTCAGCGTGATCTACGTGTTCGGTCCGCGGTCGCAGGGCTTCTTCCGCTTCTCGATCGATTTGCAGGCCGGCTTCCTCGTCGTCAACTCGACCTCCGAGCCCGACGGCTCGCGCTCGGTGAGCATCGGCGAGGACATGAGCGAGCCGACATGCGTCCGCTACGTGCGCGAGGCGCTGGGCGACCCCGACATCGACGTCGAGATCGAGAACGTGCAGCGCTGGTCGGCGTCCGCCGAGTACGCGGAGACCGCGCGCAGCGGGCGCGTCTTCCTCGCCGGCGACTCGCTCCACGTGATGCCGCCGACGGGCGGCTTCGGCGGCAACTGCGGCGTGCAGGACGGCTACGACCTCGCCTGGAAGCTCGCGTACGTTCTCGATGATCGCGCCGGCGAGCGCCTGCTGGACACCTACGACACCGAGCGGCAACCGGTCGGGGCCTTCACGACCGAGCAGGCGTACACGCGCTACGTCCTGCGGCTCGACCCGTCACTCGGCAAGGAGGACCTGATGCCGATCGTCGACGAGGCCGCAGTCGAGATCGGCTACCGGCACCGCTCGGACGCCGTCGCGCTCGAGCCGGGCGACGACGACCTGTGGGAGGACCCGCGCGCGCCGACCGGCCGCCCCGGCTTCCGCGCGCCGCACCTGGAGGTCGCGGTCGACGGGACGAGGCGATCGACGCTCGACCTCTTCGGCCGCGGCTTCGTGGTCGTCGCGGGCTCGAACGGCGAGGAGTGGCCCGCCGCGGCCCGCGCCGCCGGCGACGCGAACGGCGTCGCCGTCGAGACGTATCGCGTCGGCGCCGAGCTCACGGACGCCGACGGCGGCGTCGAGGCGCTCTACGACATAGGCACGGACGGCGCGGCGCTCATCCGGCCGGATGGTTTCGTCGCCTGGCGCACGAAGGCGGGCGCGGTCGACGCGCTTCCACGCGCGCTCGGCGCGGCGCTCGGCCGCTGAGGGTCCCGGCCCGTCGACCAAAGGCAGCACGACGCGCCGATAACCGCGATACTCCATTCGAGGGACTAAGCCTCGAGGGAGGCAGGCCGATCACATGGGCGTGAAGCTTGCGGCTTTCGTCGCTGCGGCAGCCCTGGCGGTTCTCGGCACCGTTCTAACTCCCCCTGCCTCCGCATCCCCTCAGGCCGGGTGCAGCTCCGGCGCGAACGGCTCGTCGGGCTATGCCTATGCAGGCCACCAGGCGAACGCCGTCGCACACGGCATCCGGGCAACGATCACCGCGCTCACCCTCCCCACCGTGACCGCCGGCCACGTCGCCGCCTGGATCGGCGTCGGCGGCAAGCACGCCGGCCCGAACGGCGCCGACGAGTGGCTCCAGACCGGCATCGCGGCGCTCCCCGGCGGCGCGCCCCTCGTCTACGCCGAGGTCCAGCGGGCCGGCTCCAGCCCGACCTTCCTCTCGCTCCGCGAAAAGGTCGACGTCGACCAGCCGCACCGGCTCGCCGTCCTCGAGATGCAAGGGCGGCCGAACTACTGGCGCGTCTGGGTCGACGGCGCCCCGGCGACCGGCCCGGTCCACCTCGCCGGCTCGACCGGCCGGTGGAAGCCGATGGCGACGGCCGAGTCCTGGAACGGCGGCAGGCCCGTGTGCAACGCGTTCTCCTTCCGGTTCGAGCAGGTCGGCGTCGCCGCGGCGCTCGGCGGCTCGTGGTCCGCGTTCAGGCCGGGCTACCACTTCCTCGACCGCGGCTATCGCGTCCGCCCGCTCCACTCTGGGCCGGCGTTCAAGCGCACACCCGCGGGCGGCGCGGCGTTCCGCCCGTACGCGTTCGACGCCGAGAGCGTCTAGCTCGGTCCGAGGCCGACCTGCCGCCGGATCCAGGCCTCGGCGAGCGGCGCGGCACGCCGATCGGTCGGTGGATCGTCCAGCAGCCCGTGCCCAGCTCCGGGGAAGACGACGATCTTCCAGTCCTTGCCACGCCGCTGCGCGATTCGCCGTAGCGCTTCCGCGCTCTCTCCCGCCGGCACGTTGCGATCGGCGCTCCCGAAGAGCCAGAGCGCCGGGGCGTCGAGCCGGTGGAGCGACGGCGACGGGTCGAAGCCGGACCGCGGCCACGACGGGATCTCCCGTGCGACCTCTTCCGTGCTCCGTCGGCCGTCTGCGGCCTCCTGCTCGAACCGCGCCACGATGCTGTGCCGGAGGACGCCGGGACTCGCGATCGCGACGAACCGGACATGGCGCGACTGCTCCGCCGCGCGGGGCGCGATCCAGCCCGCGGCGCTTGCTCCGAGGAACCCGACGCGCGCACCGTCGACGTCCGGGGAGCCACGGACGGCCGCGACGGCGCCGACCGCGTCCGAGGTCACGAGGTTGAACCGGCCGTCCTCGTCAGGACAGCAGCGTCCCTGGGACTCGCCGGTGCCGCGCTTGTCGTACGAGAAGAATGCGATCCCGTCCTGGATGTAAGAGGCGACGAGTGCCCCGTAGGTGAGCCGTGGCTGATCGCCGCTGCCGTGGAGCCACACGACCGCCGGATGCGGCCGGCGGCCCAGCGGGAGGAACAGCGTCCCGGCGAGCCGCGCGCCGCTGCAGGTGACGTGCCCGGCGAGCTCGCGGTGGTCGAGGACGACGCGGGCCGCGCCCAGCGTCGTCGGCGGGCGCCGGCAAGCTGCGACGGCCGGGTCGTCGACGGGACTGCGCAGCGCGTCGAGTGCCGCCAGGAGCCCGGCTGCGCCTGCGGCGATTGCGGCTAGGGCGACGATCGTGATCAGGAGGGACTTCTTCATCTCGCTTCCTTCGTTTCGGGGACGCGACCGAACGTAGGCCCGGCGCGACGCGGGCGCATCGATGAAAACCCTGGACCTGCGGATTTCGGGGTTTTCATCGGGGTTTGATCATGCGACGATCGGCACATGGCGCGGCTGGCGCTGGCGGCGCTCGGAGTCGCTCTCGGGCTGTTCGCGATCGGAATCGCGATCCGGGAGCCGGATGCGCTGACCCTGCCCGCACCCGTGCACGTCGCGATTGGCTGGTCGTTCGTTGCCGCTGGGTTCGTCGCATGGCGGCAGCGACCGGAGAACCGAATGGGCTTGTTGATGACCCTGGCGGGCATCGCCTGGTTCGGGCGCGATCTCGACTGGTTCGACTCCTCGGCCGCGGAACACGCGAGCGAGCTGTCGCAGAACCTGTTCCTCGCGCTCGTCGCGCACCAGCTCGTCGTCTTCCCCCACGGCTTTGCGCGGTCGCGGCTCGAGCGTTTGCTCGTCCTGGCCGTGTACGGCCTCGCACTCATCGCCTATGTGCCGAGCGAGCTCAGCGATGCCGCGAACACGCTCTTCTCCGCGCTCGGGATCGTGCTCGCGGTCCTGATCGTCTACGTCATCGTCCGCCGCTGGCTCGAGGCCGATCCCGGCGAGCGCCGCGCGCTACGGCCGCTGCTCGTCTTCGGCCCGCCCGTCATGGTGGTCGCGGCCGCGACGATCGCGCACGACTACATCGGGATCGGGCTGTCCGACACCGGCGACGAGGTTCTGCGCTGGTGCGCGCTCGTGTACACAGCCCTGCCGCTCGCCTTCCTGGCCGGCGTGCTGCGCACGCACATCCGCCGGGCGATCCTCGGCCGGCTCCTGGCAGACCTGAGCAGCGGCATCCTGTACCAGGACGCCGCCCTCGAAGAAGCGGCAGCGGCCGCGCGGCGGGCGCTGAGGAGCGGCGAGCCGCTGCCTCGCCTCGAGCAGCTGACCCCGCGCGAGCTCGAGCTGCTCGCGCTGATCGCCGAAGGGCGCACCGACCGCGGGATCGCGAAGGCGCTCTACGTGACGCCGAAGACGGTCGAGGCCCACGTCCGCTCGATCTTCCGCAAGCTCGACCTGCCGCGTGAGGAGAGCGAGAACCGCCGCGTGCACGCGGTGCTGACCTTCCTCGGCGCGCGCACGCCCTGAACACACGCGGATCGCGCGGCCGCCGTCGCGCCGGGGGGTGCAGGCGACACGCTCGACGTCCGCCACATGTCCGGGCAACGACACGACAAACTTCGGCTGCGGCGCTCCGCGAAGCGCGCCTAGGAGACGTCGCCGAGGACTACCACTTGAGCATGGTCAGACCTGATTCCGGGGCCGCAGAAACACGCACTACTTGATCAGCGTGAGCATCTTGAACATCGGCATGTACATCGCGATCAGGATCGTGCCGACCATCATGCCGACGCCGATCATCATCAGCGGCTCGATGATCGAGGTGAGGGCCGCGACGGCCGCGTCAACCTCGTCCTCGTAGAAGTCCGCGATCTTGCCGAGCATCTTCTCGAGCTCTCCCGACTCCTCGCCGATGCGGACCATCTGCGAGACCATCGGTGGGAACGCCTCGTTCTGTGACAGCGGCTGCGCGATCGGGATGCCCTCCTGGACGCGCTCCCGCACTTCGCGCAGGGCATCTTCGATCACCCAGTTGCCCGAGGTAGTTCCCGTGATCTCCAGCGCCTTGACGATGTCGACGCCGGCGCCGACGAGCGTCGCAAGGGTGCGCGAGAAGCGCGCCATACTGACCTTGCGAACCGTGTCGCCGATCTTCATCGGCACCCGCAGCCTGAACCGGTCCCAGACGCGCCGACCGGGCTCCGTGCCCTTGGCGTAGCGCAGCCCGAAGATGATCGCGGCGACGACGGGGAAGATGATGAACCAGTCGTGACGCAGGAGGTTCGACGCGTTCATGACCCACTGGGTCAGCGTCGGCAGAGAGCCGCCGAGCCCCTTGAAGATGTTGACGAAGATCGGGACGATGAACATCAACATCCCGATCAGCACCAGGGTCGCGAACGTGATCACGACCATCGGATAGATCATCGCGCCCTTGACGCGGCGTTTGATCGCTGTCTCCTTCTCGATCTGGTAGGCGACGCGGTCGAGCACCTGGTCGAGCACGCCCGCAGCCTCTCCGGCCTGAACCATCGCGACGTAGAGCCGGCTGAACACCTTCGGATGCGTCGCCATCGCCTCGGAGAGCAGCTACCCTTCCTCGACCTCCTGGCGGACAGCCGTCACGACCTCCGAGAGGTTCTTGTCGACCGTCTGCTCTTCCAGAATGGTGAGCGCGGAAACGACGCTCAGGCCCGCCTCGATCATCGTCGCGAACTGCCGCGAGAAGATCTGCAGGTCGCGCGGCTTCACCTTCTTGTTCAGCCCGCCTTCACTGGCCGCCTCGTCCGCGTCGGATGTCTGGTCGAGGCGCTGTGCGAGAAGCCCCTTGATGCGCAGCTGCTCGCGCGCGGCCTCGGCGTCCGGCGCGGCGAGCACGCCTTCCAGGACCGAGCCGTGGGCAGTGATCGCGCTGTATGCGAACGACGCCACGAGTCTCAGCGCACCTTGGTTGCGACGAGCTTGATCGTGTACCGGTGGCGATCAGCCGTGTTCATCAGCGTCGTCGACTGTCCATTCCGCAGCTTGAGCGCGGACGAGCCGTCGGCGAGCGAGCCGTTGGCGAGCGCGATGCTGATGCTGCCGGGAAGGACGCCGGCGAGCCGGAAGACGGGCTTCGACGCCGGGAACGTCTTGCCGAGCGCGATCTGCGCGGGTTTGCCGTTGAGCACGATCCGCGCGGTGGGGAGGCTCTTGCTCTTGCTGCCCTTCGAGACGGGGGCGACCGTACCGAACAGCGGGCCTGACGCTGCGGCGGGGCTCAGCGTTACGGGCGCAGGCGTCGGAGCAGGCGCGGGTGCGGGCGTGGGCGCGGGAGCAGGGGCGGGGGTGCTTGCGGGTGCCGGCGCAGCGGCCGCCGTGTCCGAGACGAGCGGCGCGAAGGGATCCTTGGCACGGAAGAGCCTCAGCGACGACAGCTTGTCCGAGCTCGCGGCGAGCGACGAGTGCGCGCTCGTCGAAACCACCGCAGTCGTGGACGACGTCGTCGAGGACGCCGGCGTCGCGGTCGCTGCCGGCGAGCTGCCCTTAATGAGCTTCATGAGCTTCGGCCCCTGGATCACGACCAGTCCGAGCAGGAGCACCCCGGCAACACCCAGGATGATCTTCTGCTTCTTCTCTTTCGCCTTTGCGTTCGTCGCGCGTGCCATCAGCCGGTCGCTCCTGCTGCAGAGACGCTGCTCGACGTGTCCGGCGTGGTCGTCGTCGGGGAGGACGACGGCGCCGCCGAGGGCGAGTAGGTATAGGCCTCGAGCTGCAGCGTCGCGTTGAGCTGCGGAAAACCGTCGTCCCCGGCGGCGAACTGAATCGAGTCGACGCCGAACAGGCGGCCGCGCGCCTTCACATTGCCGTCGCGAACGACGACGAGCCGCTTCAGTGTGCCGAGGAAGTTCGTGAACTGGCCGTACCGGCCGTGCAGCATCACCTGAATCGGGACCGACTGGTAGCCGTTCGTCGCGTCCGCAGGCACTGCCGGCGTGAGCCCGTCCAGGACGACGCCCGTGCTGCGGGCGGCCGCGTTCAGGTCGAGGATCGCGCCGGCGATGTCGAGCTGGTCCGGCATGGCCTTCGAGAGCCGGAAGAGATCCGGCGCGTCGCTCTTCGGCCCACGAGCTGGGTGATGCGCCGCGGCGAGCGCGGTCGTCAGCTTCGTCTGCGTGTCAGCGACGTCATGACGGAGCGCAGCGCACTTCGCGTGCTTCGGCGAAACGAACGCAAAGCAGCCGCCGACGAGCACGATCAGCACACCGGCCACGCACCCGGCCGCGACGAGAAGCGACTTCTTGCGTTCCTTCGTCACGATCCGCCTCCCGGGGTCGCGATGTTGGCGTTGATCGTGAACTGGAAGACCCGCTTCGAGCCGCGCGGCTGCGCCTGAGCCGACCCCAGGGTCACGTCGGTGAGCGACGGGACGACGCCGAGGCGCTGGATGACGCGCGCAAGGCCGTTCGGGGACGAGGTGAACCCGGTGATCACGACTCCCGTCGGCGTCGACGGGGTGGTGCTCGAAGTGGTGGAAGCGGCCGGATCGGTCGCAGCGGCGGATGTGGGCGAGGTCAGCTGCAGCCCGTCGAGCCACGTGTCGTTGGGCAGGACGAGGGCGATCTGGCGCAGGATGGTGTCCCAGGCGACCCGGCCGCTGAGCGCGGACTCGACGGCTGCGAAGCGCGAGGCGCGCGATGCGAGCAACGACGTCGTTGCTCCGGCAGTCGGCTGCGCCGACGGGACCTTGGCGAGGCGCGTCTTCAAATCGTCGAGCTGCCGTTGGTCCTTGGCGACCTTGCCGCTCTCGGCATGCGCGAGCGTGCCGACGATGCCGGCGGCGACGAGTGCGGCGGCGGCACCCGCGATGGGCACCACGCTCGCCTTGGGGAGCCGACTGTTCGACTCGACAGGTAGGAGATTGACGGCGCGCATCAGTCTTCGATCCCCAGACCGATCGCGAGCGCGAGCGAGCCGACGGGCTCTTCGGTCGCGACCTTCTTGCCGACGAGGACTCGTCCGAGCGGATCGCCGACGCGAACCGCAACGCCGATCAACTCGCGCAACTGGTCGGCCAGGCCCGGCATGTGCGCCGTTCCACCGGTGATGACGATCTCGCCGATGTCGAGCGAGCCGGGCTGTGCCTGGTAGAACTGGAGCGAGGAGACGAACTCGCGAACGAACGCGTGCACCTCCTGGACCATCGCTCCGCGCGCTCGACCAGCCTGCTCGGGCGAGAGACCGTCCGGCGTCGGAGCGTTGCGGTCCAGTGTCAGTTGCCGCTTGATCGGCTCGGCCTGCGACGGTGTGAGCGCGAGGATGCGCGCGACCGCCGCGTCGAGGGACGCACCGCCCCATTCGACGACGCGCGTGAACTCGCACGTCGTGCCGTCCGAGACGGACATGATCGAGCGGTCGTGTCCGAGCGACACGGTGACGACGGCGGCGCCGTCCAGGTGGGCGCGCTCGCCGGCAGGGTCGACCAGGGCCCGCAGCATCGCGAACCCGTCCAGGTCGATGCCGATGAGCTTGAGCCCTGCCCTGCGACAGACGGCCGCGTAGCGATCGACGAGCTCGCGGTAGGCGAACGCGACGAGAACCTCGCGAACCACAGCGCCCGTTTCGTCGGTGCGCTCGCGCAGGACACGGTAATCGAGCACAGCCTCGGACAACGGGATCGGCAGGATCTCCTGCGCACGGAACCGGACGGCGTTGCCGAGCAGCTTCGGATCGTCGACTCCCGCGACTTCGAGCACGCGGACGCCGACGCGGTTGCTGGCGATACCGAGCCGCACGTCCCGCTTCGGGAGCTGGTTCTCCTTGAAGAAGACGCGCAGCGCCGCGGCAAGCGCGTCAGGGTCGCGCAGCTCGCCCGAGACGACGACGCCGCGATCGAGAGGCGTGCGCGCGACACGCAGCACTTCCGGGGGACCGTCGTTCCGAACGTGGGCGGCAGCGATCTGTGACGCGCCGATCTTGAGACCGACGAGCTTCCTCCCGCCGCGCTCCTTCTTGTCACGCGAGACCTTCAGCTCGCGCTTCCAGATCGGAGGACGCTTCTTCTTCTTGCGCGTCTCCGGAGTCGCGGCGTCGCGCAAGGCGGCGATCGACTCGTTGAAGTCATCGACATCGGGCTCTGCCTGCGGCGCAACCTCGTCGAGCTCCGGCTCGAAGCTCGGAACGAGCTCGTCGGGAGCTGCTGCCTGGGGCGTTGCCTCCGCGATCACGTGCGGCTCGGGAACCAGAACCAGAGCCTCGGGCATCGGCTCCGGATCCACCTGCGGCTCGGGAGCCACAGCCTCCGGCATCGTCTCCGGGACCTCGTGCTGCTCCGCGGCGGCTTCCTGGGCCGGCTCGGGGCTGTTCTCCTTGCCGGGCTTCTTCTTCTTGCCGCCCAACGAGAGGTCGCGCTTCCAGATCGACGGCTTCTTCTCCGAGGCCGACTCGACTTCCTCCGGCTCCGTCGCAACGACCTCCACCGGCTCCGGCTGGCTCTTCTTGCGGCCGACGGACAGGTCGCGCTTCCAAATCGACGGCTTCTTTCCGGCGGATGCGCGCGCGGTCTCTACGTCCTCATAGGACATCTTCGCGTGTGGGTAGATAGGGAATGCCATCTCTTAGCTCCCGGCCACCCGTAGGCCGGACACCGTCGGCGCCTGCCTCCGGTCGAGCATTCCCGCGAGCTGGTCCTGCCGCGTCGAGCGCGAGAGTGCCTCTTCACGAGTGATGACGGTGCGGAGCACGTAGTCGGCAAGCGCCTGCTCCATCGTCTGCATGCCGCGCTT
>Ga0164302_10000588_pt1 | contig 10441 bp, 3 predicted proteins | sample Whisoiple_202_MG_FD_109714 | JGI IMG/M metagenome (GOLD analysis project Ga0164302, IMG submission 109714) | Soil microbial communities amended with pyrogenic organic matter from upstate New York, USA - Whitman soil sample_202_MG | ecosystem: Environmental > Terrestrial > Soil > Agricultural... | reverse complement strand
TATAATGCAGAAACTATTCTGCATCGATAAGTATAAGATCCTCCTGAGGATCCTGGTGTAGATTGATAGATGTTAATTACACCTGCAGAACCCCAAACTGCTTTAACCCTTTGGTTCTCGGCACCTTTAGAACTAATTAACATTGCAGGAGTATTACCTGTACCACTATTAGCACATGCAAATACACTTGAAGCTCCGGTTCCTGATACGTCGGAAACAAGTAATAAATAAGCACCAAAATTAGCAGTTAAACTCAAAGGAAAATTAGCAGTAGATGTCTTGGTGATAATGATATCTTGATAAAGAGTAATATTTGGGATTTGGATAGGAAATTCAGGGTCAAATGATGTAATAGCATTAACTTTCAAGAGACTTGAATTATAAAAATATACTGTAGCATTACTTCCAGAAGCAATACTTGCAGTAGTAGAAGCTGGAACTGTAATAGTAAATGAATTTGTAGCAACAGTTTGTACGTAATAAGGATTACTCGTAGTTGTAGAAGTAGTAGGAATAGCAGGGGAAACATTATTGCTTCCAAGAATTTTTACAAATTGGCCTACAGATAACCCATGGGAAGTAATATAGATTGTAACAGTTGTAGATGCAGTTGCAACAACACTTGCATTATAATAGGTTTTTCCTTGAATATCAATTTCTCCTGAAGTAATATTTTGTGGTTGTTCAATACTTGTTGTAACAATACCATCATCAATATCGGCAACTGTATTAAAACTCCAGAAATTAGTTGCTTCATTGTAAAAAGTACTTGCATAACTTGAATTATACAAGTTATATACAGATGTATTATCAGGGACTGTTGTCCAATCAAGACCATCACTAAATGGTGTAATAGTTACTGAACCACTGGTTCCAGCAACAGTAACAGTTTCAACAATAGTAAATTGAGTTGCAGAAACAACAGTAATTACATAAGAAGAGTTAATAACTGGAGTACTATTAGTATTAGTAATTTGTACTACTTGACCAGTAACTAAAGTATTAGTATTAGTTGTAACAGTAACAGTTCCTGTACCAGTAGAGATTGCAGAAATAGTATAAACAGTAGTAGGTGTAGTAACATTATCTGCTGTAACATAAATACTTGCAACTTGATTAGTTCCATTATAACTTTTAATTCTTCTGATTTGATTAGCTCCAGTTCCCGATAAAATTTTAAGCCACCATCCTTTATAATATTTGTCAGTTGTATTTGCACTTTGGTATGCATATTTTGCTAATGTAATAGTACCTGCTGCACCAGCTTGCGCAGTTCCTGATTCTTGAATTGGCCCTAAAGTTGCAATTACACTTCCTGTTAATGTATCGGATGGAATTTGATATCTTCTAATTGCTAATCCAGCATCATTTCCAGCATTGTTATTTGCTGAATTCAAAATAAGTGCATTATCTTCAACAGTTAAGGTAACAGTATTAACAGTAATAGTTGTTCCATTAACTCTCAAGTCACCTCCAATAGTGGTAACACTTCCAGTACTACCAATTCTTACAGGGACACCTACAGTGTCAGTTCCAATTGTGATTCCATCAGTTGTATCAGTTGTATTCAAATTGATTTTATCAACCGCACCAAGGTAAATACCACCCGCACTGGAATTAATATTCACAGCATTAATTGCAGTACCGGCACTCTGAATTAGCGTTTGACCACCTGCATTGGTAGACTCTACAATTACACTAGGAATTGTAGAACCAGCACTAGTAATATGCACTTGACCTGAAGTTGTATTTGTGCTACTCAATAAAATAGAGTCAGTTCCAGTTCCTGCAGCCGTAATCGCAATTTTACCTGAAGAATCAGATGCACTTGCATTTAGCTGTAAAACTCCAGCAGTAGTAGTAATAAATGATGCAGTTGTACCTGCCGCAGTTAATTCAATTGTACCAGTACTCGATGTCAAATTGGCAACAATACTATTGGTTCCATTTATTGTAAAAGGACCACTACTTGTACTAATGGTTGTAGTATTTAAATCAGAAAGTCCATTTACATACAAACCACCTGAACGCACATATAATGTACCCGTTCCCGCTTCAGAAGAAAATGGTGCCATTAAATCCAGATCTCCATACATGGTTGCATATAATTGATCAGTGGGCAAAGTTAAAGTTGCCATTTGTTTTTGTTTAGTTAACTAATTAGAAAATAAATAAACTAAACAAAAATAATTTAAATTAAAATTACAAAACAAGTTTAATTCCTTTGTTATCGTAAATCCAAAATTCAAAATCATATCCAAGTTTTCTTGTAGTTAATGCTTTCATTATATTCTTTATTAAATTAATTTTATATGTCCAAGTATTTTTTACCTCAATTATTTTATTATGTTTTGGAAAAAAAGAAACTGGGGTAAAAAATTTTATTTTATTATCAATATTTTTAAATAAATTTTTGGTTAATTCTATGTAATCTGCGTAACTACTTTCATTATATGCATAAGGATTAGAACTTTCAAATTCATTTGCTAATTCTTTATAATAATGTATTGCAGTTTCTCCTCCAGGATTAAATAATTCAACTTGTTTTAATTTAGTATCATATATTAATATATTATATATTTCAAAATATAAAATTGGCAACAAAATAAATCTGTTTTTACATGAATTGATAAAATTTGAAAAGAAAATACTATTATAATTTTCTCCATTATACACTTGAGAATAACCATTATAAGTAATATGAATACCATTAGAAGTAAATCCAATAGCTTTAAATTCTAATAATAAATCTGGATTCATACATGTAACTTTAGGATACTTGCAATTCAAGTAATTAGCAAAAAAATAATTATAATATTTATTATTAGTATTAAAAATAATATTAGTATTATATTTTTTGCTCATATTTATTATTAATTTAGAAATTAATTTAAACACTTGGGGTATTTAATTGAATCAGTTCCATAATAGTTTTTCCTGAATCACAATTATCAGTTAAAATTTGTAGAGCACTAGCTGCAGCTAAATTTAATCCAGAAAGAATTAAATTTGCTTTAGAAATTCGTTCAGTTCTTTCAAGACTAATGTAATCATTAACGAAAAATGTATTGTATTTATCCAAGATGGTTACATATTTATTTTTAATAAAATTACCATTTTCGTATGCAGAAATTGTTTCAATTCCAAAAATTATTTTAGAAGTTTCTAATGGATTACCAGCGAGGTAATCAGCTAAAACAATAGTAGTTGGAATTGAAAGTAATTCTGGTGTAGTGATGATATTTTTAGGAGAATTTAATTGAGCAATAACTTCAGTCATTATATTACTTGCTTTAACAAGAGTTACATATTGTTTTGTAACATATGCAATATTAGAATTTGAATATCTTCCACAAATATTTGATGGAACACTAAAATCGTTTTCAATACTAAAAACTCCACCCATTCTATTTATTTTATATTAATATAAAATAATTTTTTATATTAATATTTATATAATTTCAGATATAACAACTGTAGAATATGTTTCTATTCCAAAACCAGTTGCAAGTCCTTTCCCATCATTATTTCTTGTTGATGCACATCGTGCATAAATTCCATATGTAGTCGTAGATGCAACGGTTAAAATCCCTTTTATTGTACTGATACTCGTAGTTGAATCACCTGTAGCAGATGAAACTGATGTTCCAGTTAAAACAGTTGTTAAAGTACTAGTAATAAGTAACACAGATAAAAATACACCCACTTTATATCCAGGAATATTTGCTTCAATAAAATATTTACCAGGGGTAATTGTAAATTCACCAGTTGTTGCATTTAATGTTACAGCTGTATTTACTTGAGAACTAACAATTGTATTTAATATAAAATTTCCAAATCCACCTGATGTAAATGTACCTCCATTTGTTCCTGATGATTTTTGATCTGATAAATACCAAATAGTAGGAACTGTATTTGAAGCTAAAGTAGTCCATGTCATAGGAGATCCAGCTCCACCAGCAGATGTTAATATTTGTCCAGAACTACCAGCTGTAGTAGGTAAATTAAAGTTATAAGTTCCAGCTGCAGCTTGAGGTAATACAGAAATTGTTCCTGAAGTACTTCCAGTTAAATTCAATGTTTTAGTTTGTAAGGTATCTGCAAGTGTAGTTCCAGTCCCCAAGTAATTATTACCTCCTGCAATATATAATGAATAAGAAGTACCAATTGTTATATTTGTTCCGGCTACCGGCGATCCAGCTAAATGTAAAGTACATGCAATAGTATTCGTGACACTTGTATTTGTTGCTGCAATAGTAGAAATTCCATAATAACTTTGACTCCATAAAGATAAAGTACCTGAAGTAGCAGTACTTGTATCAGTAAATGTAGATGCATTTATATTTAAAAATGACCCTCTACTTGAAGATGTAGAATTACTATGAGAACTACCTATATTTAAACACTTACTAATTGCGGTAGATCCAGAAATAATAAGAGCACCAGTTGAGACACTAGTTGTATTTGTTGTATTATTAATAGTTACATCTCCAGATGTATTAATTTTTATATTACTAGTACCAGAAGTAGTTCCTAATAAAAGTTGTCCACCAGTATTTCTATATGCAAGATCTCCCGCTAATGCATCAGTAAAAAAATTACCATTTACTACACAATATGCTATCCATGGATTAACACCGACACCTCCACTTCCTATAGCGGATGGTCCAGCTGTAGTTAAATTTATCCAAGTTCCAGCACCATTAGCTGAAATAAAAGAATTAGAGTTGACAAAATTAATTCTTCCTGTACCTAAATTTATATCACCAGTTGCTATATTTAATGAATATCTATTTGTTATTGTTTCATTTGTTCCTACTATTGGTGCACCTGCTATATAAAATGTAGATGCAGTAGTTGTAGTTACATTTGAATTAGTTGCAGCTAATGTAGGTGTTCCAATATAACTATTATACCAATTTGTAAGTGTACTACTAGCAGCTGTACTTGAATCAGTAAATACAGATCCATATAATTGAAAATAAGCTCCTGTATTATTTGGAGCAGATTGAGTTATATTACTTCCTAAAAATAGTGATTTTGCTATACTTAAACCTCCACTTAATATAACTGCACCCGTTGAAATACTTGTACTATTAGTTGTAGAATTACTAGTAATAGTTGTAAATGCTCCTGTAGAAGGTGTAGTACTTCCAATTGCTCCTGGATTTGCAAATGTATTTCCATTCAATAAAGATGCATTTAAATTTGCAACATTTGTACTTGAACTCACAACTAAAGGTGCTGTTCCGGTTGAAACTGTAGATGTATATTGTCCTGTTAAACTAATAGAAACCCCAGTTGCAGAACCTAATACAGGTGTAATTAACGTTGGTGTATTAGCTAAAACAACACTACCAGATCCAGTTGATGTAACACTCCCAGTTCCACCATTAGCAACTGGTAATGCAGTTCCAGAATAAGTTATTGCTAAAGTACCTGAATTAGTAATTGGAGATCCAGTTATACTCAAAAATGATGGAACAGTTGCAGAAACACTTGTAACAGTACCAGATCCAACGGTTGACCATGTCATAGCATTAGTATTTCCTCCTTGAGAAGTTAAAACTTGTCCAGATGTACCAGCAGAAACAGGAAGATTAAAGTTATAAGTGCCAGCAATTGCTTGTGGTTGAATAGTAATTATACCTGAAGTTATACCACTTAATGAAATTGTATTTGAATTTATATTTCCTGTTAAATTAATTGATACCCCGGTTGCAGCTCCTAAATTCGGGGTAATTAATGTTGGAGTATTAGCTAAAACAACGCTTCCTGAACCAGTAGAAGTAACACTTCCAGTACCACCATTTGCTACTGGTAATGCAGTTCCAGAATACGTTATTGCTAAAGTACCACTTGAAGTAATTGGTGATCCAGAAATACTTAAAAATGTAGGTACAGTAGCTGATACAGAGGTAACAGTTCCAATTGTAGGAGTAGTCCAAGTCATAGCAGTAGATCCCCCTTGGGAAGTTAATACTTGACCTGAAGTACCTGATGTAGTTGGTAAATTAAAATTATAACTTCCAGCGGCTGCTTGCGGTTGAATAGTAATTATACCTGAAGTACTACCTGTAAATGTAAGTGATCCTGAATTTATATTTCCTGTTAAACTAATAGATGTTCCAGTCGCTACTCCTAATACTGGGGTATTTAATGTAGGTCCATTAGCTAAAACAACACTTCCAGAACCAGTAGAAGTCGTAGAACCAGTTCCTCCTGAAGTAATTGGTAATGCTGTACCAGATAATGTAATTGCTAAAGTTCCAGAACTAGTAATAGGTGAACCAGAAATACTTAAAAATGAAGGAACACTAGCAGCTACACTTGTAACTGTTCCTGAACCAATATTTGACCAAATCATAGCACTGCTACCTCCACCTTGGGAAGTTAAAACTTGACCTGAACTACCTGAAGTAATAGGTAAATTAAAATTATAAGAACCAGTAACAGCTTGAGGATTAATAGTGATAATACCAGAAGTAGATCCTAAATATGAATGAGTATTAGAACTTATATTACCAGTTACAAGAAGTGAAGATAATGTTCCAATTTCATTAATTTGACTTTGTGAACTATTTACACTTAATGTATTTCCTGTTTTAGTTAAACCAGTTCCTGCAACTAAATTTTCTGCACCAGAAAATTGAACAAATGTTAATGTATTTGTTCCAACAATATCTGATCCGGAAACAGTTGTACATACAAATCCACAATTACCAAATATAGTTCCTTGTTCTATAAATACATAACTTCCTTTAGCATTGTCTCCTGTTGGTAAATCTGTAGATCTAGTAGGAGATCCACTAGAATTTACCGTATAAATACCATTTTCTATTGCATTAGTTTGATTTTTAATTAATATTCTATTTCCTGTTACTAAAGTTACACCATCAAGTACTGACCCATTAGCAAATGAAGTAGTTAGAGTTCCTGTTGTTGTAGTTGTAACAATTACACTTTCTTTAATATGTAAACCCTCACTTGCAGAATCAACATAACCTTTAGTAGCTGCATCTGTATCTAGTGTAGGTGTACCTAAATCTGTAATTTTATTAGAATTCATATTTATATTTCCAGTAAATGATCCTGTAATAGCTGTTAATGTTCCTGTAGCAATAGTAATTCCATTATTTGCTGTAAATAATGACCAACTTGCCAAAGTTGTAAATATTCCTGATGATGCTACCGTTGCTCCAATTTCTCCAGGACTTTCAAATGTATTTCCATTCAAAAAAGATGCATTTAAATTAGCTACATTTGTTGTTGAACTAATAATAAATGGGGGTGTTCCTGTTGACACACTTGATGTATATTGTCCTGTTAAACTAATAGAAACCCCAGTTGCAGAACCTAAAACCGGCGCAATTAAAGTTGGTGTATTAGCTAAAACAACACTTCCAGTTCCAGTAGAAGTAACACTTCCAGTTCCACCATTTGCTACAGGTAAAGCTGTTCCAGAATAAGTTATTGCTAATGTACCACTTGTAGTAATAGGAGATCCAGTTACATTCAAAAATGATGGTACAGATGCAGAAACACTTGTAACTGTTCCATTAGTAATTTCAGTCCAAGTCATAGCATTAACACCGCCACCTTGTGAAGTTAAAACTTGTCCAGCTGTACCTGAAGAAACAGGAAGATTAAAGTTATAAGTTCCAGAAATAGTTTGAGGTTGAATAGTAATAATACCTGAAGTCAATCCACTTAATGAAATTGTATTTGAATTTATATTTCCAGTTAAATCAATTGAAGTTCCTGTTGCTACTCCTAATATAGGATTAATTAATGTACATCCATTAGCTAAAACAACTGCACCTGATCCAGTTGAAATTGTAGATCCAGTACCACCTGAAGTTACGGGTAAAGCACTTCCTGAATAACTAATTGAAAAAGTTCCAGAAGTAGTAATAGGTGATCCAGATATACTTAAAAATGACGGTACACTTACTGAAACTGAGGTAACAGTACCAAGTGTTGGTGTTGTCCATAACATTGCTGTAGCTCCTCCAGTAGAAGTTAAAAATTGACCTGAACTTCCAGATGTAGTTGGTAAATTAAAATTATATGTTTCTGGAATTGATTTTGGAGTAATAGTAATAATACTATTCGTTGATCCAAATAATGTTATTATATTTGAATTTAGACTTGCAGATAAATTAAGTGAAACTCCAGTTGCTACTCCTAATATAGGAGTAGTTAAAGTTGGTGTATTAGCTAAAACAACACTTCCAGTTCCAGTAGCTGAAGTAGACCCAGTCCCACCTGAAGTTATAGGTAAGGCAGTTCCAGAGTAAGTTATTGCTAAAGTACCACTACTAGTTATAGGACTTCCAGTTATACTCAAAAATGAAGGAACACTTGCAGAAACACTTGTAACAGTTCCTATTGTAGGTGTAGTCCAGGTCATAGCAGAAGTAGTTCCACCTCCGGAAGTTAATACCTGACCTGAAGTACCTGCACTTGTTGGTAAATTAAAATTATAAGAACCAGTAATCGATTGTGGTAAAATAACAATAGTACCAGAAATACTACCTGTTAATATAGTTGCAGCTGAATTTATAGCGCCAGATAAATTTAACGAAACACCAGTTGCTGAACCTAAATTAGGTGTAATTAAACTTGGGGTATTAGATAAAACAACATTTCCTGAACCCGTAGAAGTAGTAGTACCTGTACCCCCACTTGTTACTGGAAGAGCAGATCCTGACAGCGAAAGTATAAGTGTTCCATTAGCACTTAATGGACTATTTGAAATAGATAAAAATGATGGAACTGATAACCCAATACTTGTAATTGGAGTTGTCCATGACATTGTAGAAGTATTTCCACCCCCAGATGTCAATACTTGACCATTATTACCTGCAGTAATAGGCATATTAAAGTTATAAGTTCCAGAGTTAGCTTGTCCTTTAATTGTTATAGTTCCACTACTTGTACCTTCTAATGAAAGAATAGTAAAAACTGATACTAATACAGTTGATATACTCCATGAAATATACAAGTAACAATAAATATTCAAATTTCCTGCTCCATAAACAGATGGATCACTTGAAGCAGATATATAAACGTCACCTTGGAATTTATTTGTTTGTAAATTTTCACTCATACAATTTACTTTATTACATTAATTAATATAAAATAATAATTAATTTTTATTTTATTTTTTTAATTTACATTTGTATTTTCATTTATTTTTATAGATATAATATTAATGAACATAAAGGAATTTAAAATTGACAATGATATTATCATTAGTAAACTTAAAGAAAAATTTACTTCTGAACAACAACAAATTTTTATTGAAAGTTTTAGTATTTATTTAAATTTTCATCAAGAAAAAGATTATGTAATGGATTTAGATAAACTTTATAAATTTATTGGTTTTGAAAGAAAAGGTAAAGCAAAAGAATTACTTGTAAAATATTTTAAAGAAAATATTGATTATAAAATTAAATTATCAAATGGAAATAATTTAGTAAAAGCAGCTTCCCCAATTGGGGAAGCTGTTACTTCTATAATAAATGGAAATAATTTAGGTGGATCAGGATTAAATAAAGAAAGTATTTTAATGAATATCAAGACATTTAAAAAATTATGTATGAAAGCAAATACTAAAAATGCGGATCAAATTCATGAATATTATATTACAATGGAAGAAGTATTGCATGAATATATTTTTGAAAAAATTAATAAAGATCAAATAGAAATACAAAATAATGCTAAAAGTGATTTATTAATTGAACAGTCAAAAAATAAATCAATTAATTATATTGGTATTGTGAAGAAAACACAAGATTATAAAATAATTAAATATGGATATACAGATAATTTAAATGATACATTAAAAAGACATAAAGAAACATATGGAAATCAGTTTTATTTTGTTTATACAATAGAATGTGATAGAAATATGGAATTAGAAAAGAAGATTAAACAACACAAAGATTTAATACCAAAACATATTAAAAGATATGATGGGCATAATAGACAAGAATTAATCCAAATAGATCATGAAAATACTAAAAAAATAGGTCAATTTACATTAACAAATTTAATAGATATAATAAAATTATTAAAAGAATCAATGGAAGAGAATAATGATTTTGAATTACAACGAATGAGAGAAGAGACAAAACAAATTGAATTAGAAACAAAACAAAAAGAATTTGAATTAAATATAAAATTAAAAGAATTAGAAATTAATTTGGAAATAAAAAAATTGGAATTAAAAGAAAAAGAACTAAATCATTTATTTGAAATGAAAAAATTAGAATTAACTCAAAATACAAATGTAATTCAAAATACAAATTTAATTTCAGAACCAAATGTAATTATAGAACTTGATAGAAATGATAAATTTAAAAATTATTTAATTGAAAATACACAATATAAAAAAGATTCACAAATTACATTAAAAGAATTACTTGTAAAATTT
>Ga0164302_10000582_pt1 | contig 10462 bp, 8 predicted proteins | sample Whisoiple_202_MG_FD_109714 | JGI IMG/M metagenome (GOLD analysis project Ga0164302, IMG submission 109714) | Soil microbial communities amended with pyrogenic organic matter from upstate New York, USA - Whitman soil sample_202_MG | ecosystem: Environmental > Terrestrial > Soil > Agricultural... | reverse complement strand
TGGTCGGACGTGCCGATCTCGAAAGCGGTCGAGTGCTCCACCTGTCTGCCGGTCGTCTACAAACCGGTCGACCTGAAAGGGCGCCAGTTCGTCGACGGCGGCATCCGCTCGACCACCAACGTCGACATCGCGGTCGAAAAGGGCGCCAAGTTCATCGTCGTCGTCAACCCGCTCGTCCCCTACGTCAACGATTTCGAGAAGACGATCCCGACCGTCTTCGGCCGCCGCGTCCGCCGCGTCTCCGACATGGGCCTGCCGGCGATCGCCAACCAGACCTTCCGCCTGATCGCCCACCAGCGGCTCCACCAGGCGGTCGAACAGTGGCAGGAGAAGTACCCGGGGGTCGACATCATCCTGCTCGAGCCCCAGCCCAACGACGAGCTGATGTTCGGGACGCCGATCATGGACTACTCGCGCCGCCTCAAAATCGCCCGCCACGGCTTCGAATCCGTCACCGCCACCCTTGCCCAGGACTACGACCGCTACAAGGAGATCGCCGAAAAACACGGCCTCGAAATCTCCGAGCGCCGCGTCCGCCGCGTCGTCGAGCAGGCCTCCGAAGAGGAGCCCGAGCAGACCTCCGCCTGGCGCCGTGTCCTAGAGCAGACGACGTCGGTGCTTCTAAGGCAGTCCGGCGAGGCTTCCTAGCTAGCTAGTAAGCGGAGCGAGGGTCCGGTGGGGGGTGCCTGGGAGCACCTCCGCCGGCTGAACAGCAGAAATTGGCTATCGCCTCGAACCGAACCGGGCCGGCTCCATGCTGAGTACCCAGTCACCCCCCACCGAACCCTCGCCAATCTGCTTCGAGACAGGGTCCTCCGGACCGCGGCAGAGCTTGTTCACCTATAGGGAGTAAACGCTCTGCCGCGCCAACTGTCTCGGAGCAGAGAGTCAGCTTCGACGGCCAGAACCTGGAGCAGAGCGGGTGGGGTGCTCCTGCTGGGTACTCAGCATGGAGCCGGGCCAATCGCCTCCGGGCGCCAGCAAAATCCAGCTGTTCACCCGGCGGAGGTGCTCCCAGCAGGAGCACCCCAACCGCTCCCTCGTCTGAGGTTAAAGCCGAAGCTACGCCGCGTAGAGCTGCTCTATTGCGTCTTCGTGCTTTTGAGCTACGACAGCGCGCTTTACCTTGAGCGTGGGGGTGAGCTCGCCGGACTCCTGGGAGAGGTCGTTGGGGAGGATGGAGATCTTCTTTACCTGCTCGACCCGGGCGAAGTTTTGGTTGATCTTGTCGACGTGGGCTTCGATTGCGGCCTTGACGTCGGGGTTCTGGGCGAGCTGGACGGGATCCTCGGGGAGGTTGTTCTCCTGGGCGTATTTGACGGCCTCTTCGGGGTCGAGGGTGACCAGCGCCACCAGGTAGGGGCGGCGGTCGCCGACGACGACGCACTGGGAGACGAGTGGGTGCTGCTTGATTTCCGCCTCCAGGTTGGCGGGGGTGATGTTCTTGCCGCCCGCGGTGATGATGATGTCCTTTTTGCGGCCGGTGATCTTGATGAAGCCGTCGGGCTCGACCTCGCCGATGTCCCCGGTGTGGAGCCAGCCGTTGACGATCGTCTCGCTCGTCGCCTCGGGGTTCTTGTGGTACCCCTGGAAGACGTTCGGGCCCTTGACGAGGATCTCGCCGTCGTCGGCGATTTTCACCTCGCAGCCCGGGAACGGTTTGCCGATCGTTCCGACCTTGAAGTCGTCCGGCGAGGAGATCGTCGCCGCGGTCGAGGTCTCGGTCATTCCCCAGCCCTCAAGCACGAGGACGCCGGCGGCGTCGAAGAAGCGGAGGATCTCCGGGTTGATCGGTGCTGCGCCGGAGACGGCGAGGCGGATGTTGCCGCCGAACAGGCCGCGGATTTTCGACAGCACTTTCTTGTCAGCGAACTCGTACTGGCGCTGCAGCAGGAACCCGGGCTTGCGACCGGAGCGTTCGGCCGCGCGCATCTTCGCGCCGACGCCGATCGCCCAGTTGAAGATCGCCTTTTTGAGGCCGCCCTCTTTCTCCATCGCGCTGGTCGCGGCGGTGTAGATCTTCTCGAAGATGCGCGGCACCGACGGGAAGTAGGTCGGTTTCAGTTCGGCCAGGTTCGGCAGGATCTTCAGCGGGTCCCGCTCCCAGTAGGCCAGGGTGGTGCCGAGGTCGAAGGTGCCGAACTGGATCAGCAGCGCGAAGGAGTGGGCCAGCGGCAGGTAGAGGTAGGCGACGTCCTCGTCCTCGATGACGCTGACGTCGTTGACCATGTCCAGCATCGAGCGGTAGTTGCCGTGGCTGATGATGCAGCCCTTCGGCGGCCCGGTGGTGCCGGAGGTGTAGATGAAGGTGCAGATGTCCTCCGGCGTGACCGCTTCGTAGAGCGCCTCCCAGGTCGCGGCGTCGCCACCGCCGCCTTTGGCGGCGAGGTCGTCCATCGCGATCGCGTCCTCGGTGCCGGCGCCGGTCATCAGCACCACGTGCTCCAGCTGCGGCAGCTGGTCGCGCACCTGGCGGACCTTCTCCAGCTGTTCGGCGTCCTCGACGACGACGACCTTGGAGTCGGAGTTCTCGAGGACGTAGCGGCACTCCTCGGGCGAATTGGTCTGGTAGATCGGGACGACGGTGGCGCCGATCGAGAGCGCGGCGAAGTCGAAGTAGGTCCACTCCGGCCGGGTGTTGCCGAGGATCGAGACCCGGTCGCCCTTCTCGACGCCGAGGGTGACGAGACCGAAGGCGAGGGGGCGGACGATCTCCACGACCTCGTCGAAGGTCTTGCCGACCCACTGCTCGCCCTCCTTGTAGCGGACGGCGACTTTGGACCCGTACTGGGCAGCCGCCTTCGGTAGAAGGTCGGCGATCGTCTTCGAATGCGTACCTCTCCCCGACATCTGGCGGGGGAGTCTAGTTCAGCGCTGGCTCGCGCGGGCGCTCTGGTGCGACCTGGCGGAGCTGAGACTGCGCAGCGAGCTTTCGAACAGCGTCCTGTCGATCCGGCCGTGATAGATCGGGACCCCCATCTGAACGCATTTCCCGATCACCTCCCCTCGCTCCATCTGCAGCTGGTCGGCGAGCTCGGCAGGCGTCAGGTGATGGGCCATCGATGACCTCCAGGGTCGTTGAAAATGGGTAGCTCCATATCTACCGCTGCTGCCGGATGCCGTCAACTGGGAAAATGTGTCGGTGTCCTCTGAAGTCGCCGTAAAGCCGCTGCCCCGGCGGGGCAGGTTGTGGGTCGTCGTCCTGCTCGGCCTGGGCCTGCTCGCGCTCGGCTACACGATCGTCGAGATGTCGACCCAGGAGGCCGGCGACCCGGTGGTCCACCTGGAAGGGATCGAAGAGGCGCAGCGGACCTTCTCCGGCATGCCGCAGGAAGGCGACCGCCTGGGCTCGGACAACGCCCCGGTGACGATCCAGGTCTTCAACGACATCCAGTGCGACAGCTGCCGCGACGACTTCCTCGAAACGATGCCGGCGCTGGCCGAACGCTACGCGCGGCCGGGCGAGGTGAAGTTCCTCTGGCGCCACTACTCGAACAGCATCAACCCCGAGCAGCTCGGGTTCTACGGCGCCGAGGCGGCGGCCGACCAGGGCTACGGCTGGCAGTACATCTACCTCTTCTTCCGCAACCAGGACGAAGCCGAAAGGTTCGGGATCGACCAGAACTTCCTCGCCTCTGTCGCCGGCGGGGTGGAGGAACTCGACATCGAAGAATGGGACGCCGACCTCGAGGAGAACGGCCAGAAGGGCGGCCCGATCGAGCAGCGGCTGGAAAGCTCCGAGGAGCTGGGCCGCAACCTGAAGATCCGCCTCGGCCAGGGGATGGTCATCACCGGACCGAAGGGCACCGTGACGCTGCAGGAAGGCCCCTCGCTGGAAGAGGTCGAAGCGGCGATCGCCGAAGTCGCATAGCCCTTCCGAGATTGTCCTCGCCAGGGCGGGGACAATCGCGTAGCTGGCGCTAAGCGACGCGGCGCAGGCGCGCCCGCGGGGCGATCACTTCGCGCCACTCGGAGTCGACAATGTGGGCCGGGGAGGTGGTGGCGAGGAAGTCGGTGAGGACGTCCGCGAGGCCCTCGGGGTCTTCGAGGTTGGGGAAGTGGGCGGCGCGGGGCAGCGTCTCGAAGCGGCCGTTGGGGATCGCCGCGTGGGCTTCCTGGCCGTGGACGAGGGGGATCGTGCGGTCCCGCTCTCCCCAGACCACTAGCGTCGGCATCTCCTTCAGCAGGTAGAGGCGGTCGGCGGCGCTGACCTTCTGCCCCTGGACGTCGATCACCGAGCGCAGCGTCTGCAGGAAGGCGCGGCGCGAGCCTGGCTCCTGCAGGGGCCCCAGAGCCCGGGCGACGGCTTGCAGATAGACGCCGGTGGAGATCCCGCGGCGGCGCAGCTGGGCGCCGCCCGCGGCGAGGGCTCCGACCAGGCGGGGCCGGGTCGCCAGCCGCAGCAGCGCCGCCGAGCCGGGCAGCGCCGCCCCGCGCAGCAGCGGACTGACCTCCTGGCCGAGGCCGCCGCTGGAGATCAGGACCAGCCGCTCGGTGCGCTGGGGGAATTGGTAGAAGAACTGCATCGCGACGCCGCCGCCGAGCGAGTGGCCGACGATCGTCGCCCGCTCGACCCCGATCGTGGTCAGCAGGTCGCGGATGCTCGCCGCGTGGGCCCCCAGCGAGTAGTCGCCGCGCGGGGTCGCCGCGTCGCCGTGGCCGATCAGGTCGGGGGCGATCACCCGGTAGGAGCCGGCCAGGCGCTGGGCGACCGCCTCCCAATGGCGCGAGGAGTTGATCATCCCGTGGATCAGGACGACGTTCGGGCCGCTGCCGGTCGTCCGGTAGACGGCCCGGTGCCCGTGCAGGTTCGCCTCGTGGACCTCGAAGTCCGGCGCGGGTGACATGTGGAGACACTAGCGAGACCCCGGGCGGGGAAAGTTAAAGACCGCGCCGGGGCGATCCGATGGGTTCTGCATGGCCTCGGTGCGCACTCGGCTGCTTTTCCCTGCGCTTCTCCTGCTTCTTGTCGCGCTGGCGGTGGCGGGCGGCGCCGCGGGCGCCGCGGCGAAGGGCGGCAAGTTCCGCGGCCACCTCGCCGCGCAGCGCAGCCTCGGCAAGGCGAAGGAGCGGACCGTGGCGCGACGGCCGTTCCTCTGGGGCGCCCTCGTCAGCGACCAGCTGACCGGCCACCAGGCGCCCTGGGACATGGGTGGCCCGCGGAAGCTGGAGTCGATGCTCGGCAAGCGGATGTCCCTAATCCACTTCATGGCCCCCTTCTCCCATTGCTCGGAAGCGGGCTGCGGCTACTACGAGTTCCCGGCCGAGGAGATGCAGACGATCCGCAACCACGGCTCGGTCCCCTTCTTCAGCTGGAGCTCGCAGTCGATCCCGTCCAGCGAGTCCCAGCCCGATTACCAGCTGGCCGACGTGGTCGACGGGCGCTACGACGGTTACATCCGTCAGTGGGCGAAGGACGCCCGCCGCTGGGAGCAGCGCTTCTTCCTGCGCTTCAACTGGGAGATGAACGGCGACTGGTTCCCTTGGGCCGAGCGGGCAAACGGCAACCGCCCGGGCGAGTACGTGCGCGCCTGGCGCCACGTCCACGACATCTTCGACGAGGTCGGCGCCGACAACCCGATCTGGGTCTGGTGCCCCAATGTCGATTTCGAGAACAGCCTTCAAGATCTCGGTTCGCTCTACCCCGGCGACGGCTACGTCGATTGGACCTGCCTCGACGGCTACAACTCGGGCACCAACCCCGCCAAACGCGACCACTGGCGCAGCTTCGACCAGCTCTACCGCCGCACCTACGATGAGGTCGTCAATCGCATCGCCCCGACCAAGCCGATGGTCCTCGGCGAGATCGCCTCGACCGAGCAGGGCGGCTCCAAGGCGCAGTGGATCGCCGACATGTTCGCCGACCTGCCGAGCGAGTACCCCAAGGTCCGCGGCCTCGTCTGGTTCGACAAGTTCGAAAACGGGATGGACTGGCCGATCGAGACCTCGCAGAGCGCGGTCGAAGCCTTCGCGGCCGGTATCGGCGCTCCCAAGTTCGCCGCCAGCGCCCCCTAGCGCGACGGCGGGCTGTCGATTAGCCTGGCCTTGACAGGGTGTCCAAAGGCGGGAGGGCCGATGCGGCAGATGGTGAGGCGGGCTTGGGTAGTGGCGATCCTCGGAGTGCTGGGAGCGTGCCTGCTGGCCGCCGGCTCCGCGGCCGCCGACGAAGGCGGGATCGAAGACAACCCGCCGTCCATTGTCGCCGGCGAACTCAGCCCCAGCAGCCTCTCCTACGAAGGCGGCAACGTCCAGATCCGGGCGGAAATCGTCGACGACTTCGGGTTGTTCATGACCTACGTGCAGATTTATCGACCGGATGGCTCGACTGAACTGATCCAGCTGTTCGAGGGGTACGAACACAACTACTTCGCCACCCTCGAAGTGCCCCCGAACTCCTCCGACCAAGCGGTCGAATACGGCGTCGAAGTCCAGGCATACGACACCAACGGGGCCTATGTCGCCAGCCTGATCGGCGGCGTTCAGGAGGAAGCCGCGCCGCAGTTCGACGAATCGCCCTACGTGACCAACGCCGAACTGAACCCGTCGTTCCTGCCGAGCGAAGGGGGGACCGTGACGATCAGCGCCGACGCCGGTGACAACCGCGGCTTAGCCGGTCTCTTCGCGCTGGTCGCCCTTCCGGGCGGTGGCAGCGTCCAGGTCCCGATGAACCCGACCAGCTCGAGCCACTTCGAAGGCACCTATGAAGTGCCGCCGAACTCCGGGCCGCTCGCCGCCGAATACCCCGTCGAAGTCGTCGCCCAGGACGACATCGGCCAGGAGGGTCGGGGCCTTGCGGGGACGATCACGGTCGCCGCTCCGCCTCCGCCTCCAAGCAGCGGCCGGCTCGAAATCTCGCCCGGCGACCGCTCGTTCGGGACCGTCAAGGTCGGGAAGACCGCTCAGCGCCAGATCGTCGTCCGCAACCTCCCCCGCAGAGGCGGTGGCCCGGTCGAAGCGACGGCGGTGGTCTACGGCTCGGGCGCCTTCGCGCTCGCCGGATCGAGCTCAGCGGTCCACTTCGTCCTGCAGCCGGGCGAGAAGCGAGCATTCACGGTCGCATTCCGCCCGACCGCCCCCGGCCAGCAATTCGGCGCCTTCGAACTGATCCGCGACGACGGCGCCCAGCCGAATCTCGCAGCGGCTCTGTCCGGGAAAGGATCCCGCTGAACGGCTTCGCTACTCGATAGAGGGCCGCTTGCGCCGACCGCCGTGCTCGCCACTTGACATCACAAATTGTGATCTCAAGTGGGCGAAGCTCCTCGCTAGACGATTGGAACAGGAAGGCGGCCGGGAAAACGCCTTTCGTTTCGCGGGAGCTGCTTCATCGGGGCGCCCGGATTTGAACCGGGGACCTCACCGACCCGAACGGTGCGCGCTACCAGGCTGCGCCACGCCCCGAGAGGGGTGATTATCTCAGAGCGCCGGGTGGGGCGCGGGGAGGGGCGCTCGCCGCTACTTTGGACGGGAAGGCGGTTCCAACCGATGACGATGGCGCGCAGGCTGATCCCGATCCTCGTGGTGGCACTGCTGGCGGTGGCGCCGGCGGCTGTTAGCGCCTACCTGCCGGCCGGGTTCATCGGCGTCTCGCCGCAGAACGGCGGCACTGCCAAGGACTACGAGCTGATGCGGGAAGCAGGCGTCTACAGCGTCCGCCAGCCGCTCAACTGGAGCGTCGTGGAGCCGGAGAACCCGGCCTTCTCGGAACGGAGGTGGGACGGGTTCGACCACGAGGTGCGGCTGGCAGCGCGGATGGGGATCGAGATCTTCCCCTTCATCACCAGCTCGCCCGAATGGGTCGCCGCGCAGGGGATCGACCTGCCGGTCGCCCGCGCCTGGCAGCGGCGCGCCTGGGCCTCCTTCGTGCGCGCCGCGGTCCGGCGCTACGGGCCCGAAGGCAGCTTCTGGCGCGAAGAAGCTGAAGAAGGACAGGATCTGCCCTACCTGCCGATGCGGCGCTGGGAGATCTGGAACGAGGAGAACATCGTCACCTTCGCCGCTGACCCCGAACCGAAGCGTTTCGCGGCGCTGATCCGGATCGCCGGCCGGGTGATCCACCGCGAAGCCCCCGGCTCGAAGGCGATCGTCGGCGGCCTCTTCGGCCGGCCGCTGCAGATCCCGCCCAACATCGCCTCCGGCGACTTCCTCTCCCGCCTCTACCGGGCGCGGCGGGTGAAGCCGTTCTTCGCCGGCGTCGCCCTGCACCCCTACGTCGCCGACGCCCAGGCGATGGGGCCGCAACTGACCAACCTGCGGCGGATCATGCGCCGCCACAACGACGGCGCCACGCCGCTCTACGTGACCGAGCTGGGCTGGGGCTCCGACAGCGGCCCGACCCGCTGGCAGCGCGGCCTCTGGGGCCAGGCGAACCAGCTCTCGAAAGCCTTCGCGATGCTCTCCGCCAACCGCGTCCGCTGGGGGGTCCGCGGCGCCTGGTGGTTCACCTGGTCCGACGAGGGCGGCAGCTGCGTCTTCTGCCGCTCGGCCGGGCTGCTGACCGGCAAGCGGGAAGCGAAGCCCGCCTGGTACCGGTTCAACGAATGGACCGGGGGGGACGCCGGCACCGTTCCGCGGATCGGCAGCGACGATCTCGAACCGGTCGAGGAAGCCGAAAAGCCACCGCAGGGGGAAGCCGCCGGGCAGGAATAGTTAGGCTCCGCTCGGACTTCAAAACGAGCAAAGGAGCAGTTTCGATGGCTTTCTCAGTTCCCGACCTGCCGTACGCATACGACGCGCTGGAGCCTCACATCGACGAGGAAACGATGCGCATCCACCACGACAAACACCACCAGGCGTACGTCGACAAAGCCAACGCCGCCCTCGAGGGCACCGAGTGGGCCGACCGCGACGTCGAGGACGTGCTCCGCAACCTCTCCGCCCTGCCTGGCGACAAGCAGGCCGCGGTTCGCAACAACGCCGGCGGTCACTACAACCACACCCTCTTCTGGCAGATGATGGGCCCCGACGGCGGCGGCGAGCCGGGCGGCGAGCTGGGCTCGGCGATCGGCGAGACCTTCGGCTCCTTCGACTCCTTCAAGGAGGAGTTCAAAAACGCCGGCATCGCCCGCTTCGGCTCCGGCTGGGCCTGGCTGGTCAAAGACTCCTCCGGCCTCGCCGTGGTCTCGACCCCGAACCAGGACTCGCCGATCTCCGACGGCACCACGCCGCTGCTCGGCGTCGACGTCTGGGAGCACGCCTACTACCTGAAGTACCAGAACAAGCGCCCGGAATACCTCGACGCCTTCTGGAACGTCGTCAACTGGGACTACGTCGCGGAGAGGTTCGCCTCGTAGGTCTGCTGCTCGGCGGCCGGGGGGATCTCGGCCATCGCGTGCTCGGCGAGTGCGGTGATCGTCAGGCTGGGGTTGACGCCTACGTTCGCCGGCACCGCCGAGCCGTCGCAGACGAGCAGGTTCTCGTAGCCGAAGACCCGCTGGCGGGCGTCGACGACGCCGTCCTCGGGTCCGTGCCCGATCACCGCGCCGCCGAGGATGTGGGCGGTGGTCGGCACGTTCAGCAGCGCCTCGGTCATCGAGCTCTGGGCGACGCCGCCGGTCCGTTTCGCCAGCCATTCGGCCGCATCGTTGGCGACCGGGATGAAGGTCGGATTCGGTTTCTCCGGGTCCTGCTCGGTCTGCAGCCAGACGTTGCCTGAGCGTTTCAGCTTCGGGCGCAGGGCGATCGCGTTGTCGAGCGTCTGCATCACCAGGAGGATGATCGTCCGCCGCGACCAGTTCTTCGGGTAGAGCACCTTGGCGAAACGGACCGGGTGGCGGAGCATCTGCCCGAGCAGCTTCAGCGGCCGGGTGACGCGGGTCCCGTCGCCGACCAGCAGCGTGTAGAGCAGGCTCATCGAGTCCCCGGCTTTGCCGTAGCTGACGGTCTCGATGTGGGTGTCGGCGTCGGGATAGATGCTGCCGCTGATCGCCACCCGCTTGGTCAGGTCGTCGGGGTAGTCCTCGGGGACGGTGACGGCGAGGATCATCTCGCTGTTGGTGCGGACCAGCTCGCCGAGGCGGGAGGAGATGCGCGGCAGGGCGCCGCCGAGGCGGCAGCGCTGCAGCAGCTTGTTGGTGCCGAGGGCGCCGGCGGCGACGATCACGCCGCGTGCCTTCAGGGTGCGCTTGCCGCGGCCGGGAAGGATCCCGGAGCGCTCGCTGGCGACCGTGTAGCCGTCGCTGCCGTCGGCGGCGCCGAGCGGGCGGATCTCGGTCACGGTGCGGTCGGGGATCACCTCTACCCCGCGCTGTTCGGCCAGGTAGAGGTAGTTCTTGACCAGCGTGTTCTTGGCCCCGACCGGGCAGCCGACCATGCAGCGCCCGCAGAGGGTGCAGCCGGTGCGGTCCGGGCCCTCGCCGCCGAAGTAGGGGTCGGAAACAGTTTTGCCCCGCTCGCCGAAGCAGATCCCGACGGGGGTCTTCTGGTAGGTGTCGCCGACGCCGATCTGCTCGCCGTACTCGCGCAG